>Ga0187808_10000045_pt1 | contig 24048 bp, 20 predicted proteins | sample NC_wetland_sal_i_5_FD_132427 | JGI IMG/M metagenome (GOLD analysis project Ga0187808, IMG submission 132427) | Wetland sediment microbial communities from Neuse River Estuary, North Carolina, USA - ASW_3 | ecosystem: Environmental > Aquatic > Freshwater > Wetlands > Sediment | place: USA: North...
ACTCCCGCGCGTCACCCATATCCTGCTGCCATTCCACCAGGTGTCGAAGCCAGGCAAAGCGTTCCTCATCCGGCGGCGCCTGGGCACTGCCCTCCTTCTCCATCGGCGTGAGGGCACGCACGTCCTTGTATTTCCAGTGAGCGGCGATCCCTTCCTCAGCGACCCGGTGCATCTCCTCCGTGCGAATCTGGACCTCAAACGGCTGGCCGTGCGGACCGATCACCGAGGTGTGTAGCGACCGATAAGAATTAGGCCTGGGAATGGCGATGAAGTCCTTCATGCGGCCCGGCACGGGCCTCCAAGTGTTGTGAACGACTCCCAGCGCAGCATAGCAATTCTTCACGCTGTCCGTGATGATTCGGACGGCCAGGAGATCGTAGACCTGCTCGAGCGAGACGTGCTGCTTCAAAAGCTTCTGCCAAATGCTGTAGAGGCGCTTGATGCGGCCTTCAACGCGCGCCGGGATAAAGTTCTCCCTCATCTTGCCATCCACGCGGTCGCGCACTTCCGTAAGAAAACCCTCGTTCACCTTGCGGCGGCTTTCCACCGCCCGCTTGACCTCGAGATACGACTCGGGCTCAAGAAATTTGAACGCCAGGTCCTCCAGTTCGCCTCGGATCTTTCCCATTCCCAGCCGATGCGCGATGGGCGCATAGATTTCGAGCGTTTCGCGTGCCACGCGTTCCTGCTTATCGGGCGGCAGGTACTCGAGGGTGCGCATGTTGTGCAGCCGGTCGGCGAGTTTCACCAGCACCACGCGGATGTCGTCCACCATGGCGAGGACCATCTTGCGGAAGTTCTCGGCCTGCTGCACCTCCCGGCTCATCAATTTGATGCGGCCGATCTTGGTCACCCCCTCCACGATTCGCGCCACTTCAGGGCCGAACTCATTCGCGATCACCTCACTCGTGGTGCCTGTGTCCTCTACCACGTCGTGAAGCATGCCGGCGGTCAAACACACGAGGTCCAGCTTCATCTCCGCCAGGATCCGGACGACCTCGAGTAGATGGGAGATGTAGGGTTCGCCGGAGAGCCGTTTCTGCTCGGAATGGCGGGCGGCGCAGAAATCATAGGCTCTGCGCAGCAGGGTTAGATCCTCCCCGGGACGATAGGCCTGCACTATTCCGGCGATGTCATCAAAACGAAGCATGGCTCCAATTTGCATTCTAGGGCAGCCGGTGCAGTTGGTTCAAGCATTTCACTGTCCTAGTTTGGACCGTAACGCCGGCTTCCAGCCGGCACTGGAGCCGCCAAGATGGCGGCGCTACGCCCAAATTAGGACAGCACCGCATTTCAGCCGCCCTTCCCGCTGCTCTGGTTTTGTGGTACCCTTCCTGTATCTCCATAAGGAAATGTCAAAGCAAGCCTGCCAAAAGCCGGTGCGAGTTGCCCGTCATGGACGGGCATAGGAGGGTATATGAAACATGCCATATGGAAGGTCTCAGCGATGGCGCTGCTTGCCGCAGTTGGAGTCTTCAGCTCATGCCAGAAGCCATTTCATGAAGAAACCGAACGCTATATCTTTGTCGCCGCGAATACAAGTCTCCCTTACTGGCAGGAAGCCAAAGCCGGTTTTATGGATGCGGCTCGCGGACTCGGCGTAAAAGCCGAGTTTACCGGGTCGGACACGTACTCTCCGCAAGAAGAGCTCGAGGCCTTTCGAAAGGCGCTTGATGCGCATCCTTCCGGGATAGCAGTCTCGCCGGCTCGACCGGATGTTTTCAATGACGCTATCGACGAGGCCGTAAAGCTGGGGATACCGGTCATCTGCGTCGATTCTGACGCTCCGGAGTCGAAAAGAATCTTATTCATCGGCACAGACAATTACCAGGCGGGGCTTATCAGTGGAAAGCGTATTGGTGATTTGATGCACGGCGAAGGGCAGTTGGTGGTGATCACTATCCCCGGCCAGTTCAACGTGGACGAGCGCGTGCGGGGTGTCAACGAGGCGCTCAAGAGGTATCCAAAGATCAAGGTCATTCGCACTCTGGACGACAAAGGCGACCCGCGCTCGGCCAACGACCAGATTTCCGCCCTTTTGGATGCGAAGGAAAAGATCGATGGAATCGTGTGCGTGGAAGCTTCGGGCGGACCGGGGGTGGCGGAAGCGTTGCACCGGCTGAACCTCGGCGGCAAGATTCCCATCGTGGCGATGGATAACACTCCCGAAACGCTCGACTTCATCCAGGAGGGAGTAATCGCCGCGACGGTGGCGCAGAAACCCTACACGATGGCATTCTACGGACTACGTTTCCTGGATGACCTGCACCATAACATCGTTCATGAGTTCAAAGACTGGCAGACGGCGCCTGTGTCGCCTCTGCCAACGCGTGTGGATACGGGGACAGCCGTCATTGATGCGAGTAACCTTGCCGCCTTTAGAGCAGCCGAGGCAACGCGCAGGCAGCAGTTCTAATCGGACAGCGCAACTATAGGGGAAATGAAGGAGCACCACTTATGGTCGCCCCGGGACGGCCAAAAGGGCAGCGTCTAGTGTAGTGTCCACTAATTGAGTGGACAATGTAGCGCTGCCGTCCCGGCGGCATCTGCCGGCAGGATGCCGGCGCTACGAGAAGGAGCGTTGTCCAGCTATTTCCTGGACACTACACTAGAAGGGCCGTATTTCCAATCTCGGGTCTATTGACCAAAAGAACAAGATAGGAAGCCCCGGCGAAGTGGGTAAGTGGAGGCTGCAAAAAGAACACACCCCGGTCCTTCGCAAAGGGCCGGGGTTACACTTCAACACCAGTTCAGGAATAGCGCAAGAAGCGGTGTGGAGGGCCTACGTCCCTCCCGCCTTTCTGAGAGCGACTGCTTTATCGGTCCAGTCTTCAGCCTGTTTCAGGTCAGCCTCGCGCGCCGCAGGGTCAGCTTCCAAATCAGCTTTTTGCCGATACAAGAGGTTTATGTAAGACATCGTATCGAAGTCGTTCGGCTTGAGCTGATTAGCCTTCTGCAGAACCTCCAACCCTTCGTCAACCAGCGGAGCGTTTTGTTCTGCCAACTCCGCGCGAGCCTTGGCGGGAAAGGGCGGCAAACTGCTGGGGTCCTTGGGATCCTTCGGAAATTCGATCTTTAGATCCCTCCTCATCTGCTGCGTACGAGGAAAACAGATGGCCCAGTCCAGCATCCCGATCCAATAATACGGAACGGGATTATTCGGCTCGACCTGTAGCCAATGCCGCTGGTATTCCTTGGCCTTCTCAAACTTCCTCATGTCGTAGAACATTTCAGCGACGCTAGCAATGGCGGTAGTGTTGTTGGGATCGGACTTTAGGACGTCCTCAAAAGCGTCGATCGCCTGTTGGGCGACCTTCAAGTTTTCGGGAGATTCTCCGCCTGGGATGTACTGTGACTTATACGCGGTAGCGAGGTAGAGCTTGGCATTCAACAGGGTCGGGTCGTATGCCACGGCTTGCTTAAAATGCATGATAGCGGCCTGGAACTGGGCGTTGCGGAATGCACCCACGCCCTTGTTGAGCTGATCCCGCGCCCGGAGTTTCTGGCATCCGCTGCTGAAAGGCAACAACGATAACAAAGCCCCCAGCAGGGCAAACTTATATACCTTCATTGGAATTCCTCCCTCGAGGTGAGCTGTAGCGGCGATCTTATGTCGCCAGCCGTGGCGATATGGAATCGCCACTCCACCGGTGGCGATATAAAACCGCCGCTACATGGGGGACTACTGGCCTTCTTCCAAGGCCTTGGTGACGAGACCGATCTTATCAATACCCGAGCCTCTAGCGATGTCGATGACTTCCGCCACATCGGAGAAAGGCAACGTGGGATCGCCCTTCACGAATGCCACCCGGTCGCTGCGCGACTCGAAAATCTTCTCGAGGCGCTGGCCGAGTTCACGGATGTCGACGGGGTCCTGATTGATCTTAACCCGCCGGCTGGCATCGATGGATATCACAATTAAATGGGCGAGGACCTCCGGATCGACCTTGGCGTCCTTGGGGCTGGGTTGAGGCACAAGCGCATCCAGGCCCTTAGGCGTTAAGGGTGTGATCACCATAAAGATGATAAGCAACACCAGTAGGACGTCAATCAACGGCGTCACGTTCATGTCCACCATGGGACCTTTCTTGCTTCCCCCTACGGCCATAGCCATAGTGCTACCCTCCTACTTTCCTCACGAACCGGAATCGACGTTACTGAGTTTCCGCAGCAGCAGCCGCAGCGGCGGCAGCCCCTCGAGTCTGGACCTTTTCGGCCAATAACCCGATGGCATCCACTCCCGCCGCCCGCACGGCGTCCACGACCGTGACCACATCACCATACTTGGCCCGGGCATCACTCTTAATGTAGACGGTCTTATCGAGCTTGTCCGCGACCCGGTCTTTGACCTTGGACGTAATCTTGTCGACGGCAATGGTGTCCGCGCCCAGGTAGATCTTGCCATCCCGGGTGATCGCCAGCACCGTCGCGTCTTCCTTGTCTGCGGCCTGCATCAAGCGTGGGTTGTTGACGCGAGCTAAGTCAACGCTGACGCCTTTTTGCAGCATGGGGGTGATCACCATAAAGATGATCAACAGTACCAGCATCACGTCAACCAGAGGGGTTACGTTGATGTCCGAGACAGCCCCTTGCGTTTGCAGTTTGGAAGCCATTATTTCTTCCCCCGCGAAGATCTCTTGATAAAGTAGTCAATCAACTCGGAAGAGGAGTTATCCATTTCCACGTCGAATGACTCGATTTTTCCGGTGAAGTAATTGTAAGCCCACACCGCAGGGACGGCCACAAACAGACCAACCGCCGTGGTTACAAGTGCTTCGGAAATACCCCCGGCCACGGCCGCCAGACCGGTGGATTTCGCGCCGGCAATTCCTTTGAACGCGTTGATAATGCCCAGCACCGTTCCGAACAGCCCGACGAAGGGGGCCGTGGAGCCGGTGGTGGCAAGGGAGGAAACGCCGCGCTTGAGCTCGGCATGCACGATGGCCGCCGCCCGCTCGAGGGCTCGCTTGGAAGCCTCGATCGTCTCACCGGAAATCTCCGCGGAAACCTGGTGGGCCTGGAACTCTTGCAGACCGGCCGTTACGACTTTGGCCAAGTGGCTGCGCTTGTTTTGTTCCGCAATGGAGATTGCCTCATCAATCTTGCCGTCCTTCAAGGCGCCCGCCACGGCGGGAGCAAAAAGCCGGGATTGCTTGCGTGCCGCGTTGTAGGCGATCCAGCGGTCAATCATAACCCCAATCGACCAACACGACATGATAAACAGCACTATGACCACCGACCGCGCCGGCCACGCCATGGCGCGCCACATGGTCACAGGATCGAACCCGATCGTCGCTTCACCTTCCTGAAGCAGCAACATACTCAGGGTAAACAGACTCATGATGTTTTATATCCTCCTGGAAATTTTTCCTTTCTTCGAAACTACTCAGCCAAGGTGAAGTTGACGTCCACCTCGGTTACTACCTCCACAGGCTCCCCATTCAGCAAAGTGGGCTGGTAGCGCCAGCGCTGCACTGCCTCCAAGGCTGCCTTCACCAGCAATGGGTGGCCAGTAACGACTTTCAAATCCTGGATCGTGCCGTCCTTGCTGATAATGGCCTCCAAGCGGACTGTCCCCTGGATGCGGGCCATTTTCGCCAACTGGGGGTATTCAGGTTTGGGTTGAAAGATGAGTCTCGCACTCTCCACCTGACCACCCACGCGAATTCGTTTCGGTGTGGCTGCCTTCGGCGGGGGCGGGGGAGGAGGAGGCGCGGAGGAAAGCACTCCGCCCAGCACTCCGCCGAGCACGCCACCCATTTGGCCGCCCGGCACACCACCAGGTACGCCACCCACGACGCCCACTGCCCCGGCGTTTTGCAGGGGCTCAGGCGCGTCTTTGATGATCTTTACTGTCTTGGGGATGACCGTGGGGGCTTTCATGATGTCCTCCATCGTCACCCGCTTGATGACTCTAACCGGGGCCGCAGCAGCAGGCGGAGGTGGAGGGGGTGGGGGAGGTGGCGGCGCCGCCAAGAAGGTCATCAACTGGGCCGAGGGCAGAGCCTCCGTATAGATCAAGGGGACCAGCACCAACATGCCGACGATGACAGCCTCAATCATGTAAGCAAGCGGAATCGTCGCCCGCTTCCAGTTGTCGGTCTTTATCGCGGAGTAGATCAAATAAGCGATGAAACCGACGAAGAAGGTAAGCAAGGCAATGATGAACCAAACAACCGCGCCTAGCTTGAGGCGACTTGCGTCCGCCGCCACATAACAGCAAATGAGCGCCCAGGCTGTAGCGATCGCAGCGCCGATGCCGGCCTGTGCCATCACTACTTTCGTCTCAGCCCCGAAGGACAATACGGGCAGGCCGAAAAATAGAGCTAGAAAAACTACCACACCGATCGCCAAGGAGATGAGCCAATGCTTCCCCTTAAGAACCGGCACACGCGACGGAGAAGAATCAAGTAGAGACTCGTCGAACATGGCTACCGCCTCCTAAAATTCTTAAGACGGCCGGGGAAAACCAACCCGGCTACAAATTCACAATAACTAGCGGCGCGCACCTACAACCTCGCGGGAATAAACTTTCGGCTTCGCCACCGCCCCGCTTCCTCCCAATGTTTTGTGAAAGTAGACCACAATGGGGCTGGCGATGAAAATCGAAGAGTAAGTCCCAACAATTACCCCCACGACCAGCGTAAAAGAGAAACCGTGAATGACCTCGCCTCCGAAGAGGAACAAAGAGAGCACGGCCAAGAAGGTCAAACCGGAGGTCAGAATCGTACGGCTCAGAGTCTGGTTGATGCTTCGGTTGACCAGATCAACAAAGTTCTCCCGCTTGTTGAGTCGAACGTTTTCCCGGATGCGATCGAAGACCACAATCGTGTCGTTCATGGAATAGCCAACCAGCGTCAGCAAGGCCGCGATCACCGTCAGAGTGATTTCCTTATTGAGCAAGGAGAAGAAACCCAGTGTAATCGTGACATCATGAAAAGTAGCGACCACCGCAGCGACGCCGTATGATAGCTCAAAACGGAACCAGATGTAAACCAGCATGGCGCCCAGTCCCGCCAGCGTAACGTATAGAGCCTGCCGCCGAAGGTCTTTCCCAACTTTGGGCCCCACGATCTGGGTTTGCCCGGTCGCAAAGCTGGAAAGGTAAAAGTCGTTCTTGAGCGTGGCAATCACTCCCGCGTTTACACTCGGGACCGAGCTCAAATCCTGGAAGTCGGAAATAAGCCCATCTCTTGGCGCGGCATTTCTGAAATTGACTATGGCATTTGCCAAATCGTGGTAAGAGTTGTTCGCGGTGTCGAAACCCTTCGAAGCGAGTCCCAGAGGATCGGCAGCCAGCAAGTGCTCGCCGATCGTTTGGGGACTGGAGTTGTTGAAATCCAGCTTGCCCGGCTGTGCCGACCCGAACATGCCGGACAAGGCCGTCACAATGTCGCGTTTCCCCTGATCCAAGGCTTGGCTGGCGACAGTGGTCTTCAGATCCAGCCCGATAATGACTTCGTGGTCGCTGGGCGCGCCGATGCTGGTGATGGTCGCGCCGCGCAGATTCTGCCGGTCAAGTTCGCGGCGGATAGCATCCAAATTGGGGGCCTTGGCAAACTTCACCGTGATCGCGGTCCCACCTCGGAAGTCAATCCCGTAAGCAAGCCCCTTCTTGACCACCATGGAAATGATTCCGGCGGAAGCCAGCAAAAGAGATAAGGCAATCAAATACCACTTTATCCCCATCCAGTCGATTTTTGGTTCGTGAAAGAACTCCATGGCCTAACCGCCTACCTCGCCTTTGTTTTTGACACCGAACGGCAACTCAAAGTTCCCCTAATTTCTGCTAGATGCTAAGTTCCGCACCTTTCTCCCGTATGGAAAGGACATAATCAAATATCACACGGGAAACAAAAACGGAAGTGAAAAGGTTGGCAAGTAACCCAATCGTTAAAGTGACGGCAAAACCACGTATGGGGCCGGTTCCGAAGGTGAAGAGAATGGCTGCGGAGACGATCGTGGTTACGTGCGTGTCAATGATGGTCACAAAGGCGTGCTCGAAGCCACCGGCAACCGCCGCCCCCACCGCCTTGCCCAATCTCAACTCCTCTCGTATGCGCTCGAATATCAACACGTTCGAGTCAACCCCCATACCAACTGTAAGGATGACGCCCGCGATGCCTGGCAAGGTCAGAACTGCGCCGATGTAGCCCAGCGCAGCAACCAGGATAATCAGGTTCAAGATGAGCGCCAAGTCAGCGTTAACACCTGCGCCACGATAGTAAATAAGCATGAAGGCCATCACAGCGACAAAACCCACAATGCAAGCGACGATCCCGTGGCGAATCGAATCCGCCCCCAGGGAAGGACCAACCGTCCATTCATAAAGATATGTGATGGACGCCGGCAGGGCGCCGGAGCGCAAAACCAGAGCCAAATCCTGCACCTTTTGCTCGCTAAAGGGGCCTGTGATTTCGCCGCGATCGGTAATCTGGCTTTGGATTGTCGCGGCCTCATAAACCCGATTGTCCAGGACGACGGCCAGGAGTTTGCCCACGTTAGCGCTCGTCACCCGCCCGAACCTCGCCGCCCCATCGCGCGTCAGGGTGAAGTTTACGCTGGGGCGCCCATTGACATCGTGAGAGGGTTCGGCGCCGCTCAAATCCCGCCCCGTCACCGCCGCCACGCGGTTAATGACGTACCAGGATTCGCCGCCATTCTGCGTCATCTGTCCTTGCAATAACTGGGTATCAGGAGGAAGCACTCCGCCGTGGGCTGCCAGCGCCGCCTCGCGACTTGGGAAGGGTCCATCCTGAACCAACTTCAACTCCAGCAGCGCCGTGGATTGCATAATGTCCTTGACGCGCGTCGGGTCATCAACCTCGGGCAGTTGGACAACCAGTTCATAGTCTCCTTGCCCATACTCGGCAACGCTCGCCTCCGTGACGCCTAGCTGGTTCACCCGGTTGTTGATAGTGTTCATGGACTGGAGCTGCGCCTGGTTGCGAATGTTTGCAGCGGCAGAAGGCTTCAGAGTCAACATCCAACTCGTGGCATCGCCCGGCATGTGGGAAAGGTCCCAGTCCGAGAATTGCTCGCTGGCTAAGGTTTGAAGATCGACGGTCCTTTCCTGGGGAACGCCTTTGATGAGAATCCGGTGAATGGGTGGATGAACGTGCGTATCATCGGCTTTCTGAACGTCGGCGTAGGGAACGTTTTTAGCCTTCAGCTCGTCGATAAGCCGCTCCATCGCCTGGTCGGCCGTAATGTTCACCGCGTCTTCCACATGGACCTGCAACACCAAGTAGGTGCCGCCCCTGAGGTCAAGTCCCAGGTGAATGCGGCTGCGGAGGTTATCCTTCAGTTCCTGGAAATTCTTTGGAAAGCCGATTATTCCCAGAATGCAGGCCACGATCACCACACCGATAAAAATCGCACGGTTTCGGATCTTCAGTTCCATGCCTGACCCTCTTCATCCCGCTGTAGCGCTGACCTTGGGGTTTGCGTCTTGGTGTTTTGCGTCGTGCTGACCTAAAGGTCCGCGCTAGTGCGTCATTTCTTCTGCTTGCCAGCGCCCTCCGGCTTCGCCTCTCCGCCGGTCTCTTCTACCATGCCTGTGATCGCCGACCGCGTCACGTCTACCTTAACCTGGTTAGCAATCTGGAGCTGAACCACGCCATTCCTGAAAGAAACAATCGTTCCGTGAATCCCGCCGCTCGTCACCACGCGGTCACCCGTCTTGAGGTTGGCGAGCATCGCCTGCAACTTGCGCTTCTGTTGCTGTTGAGGGCGGATGACCAGAAAATACCAGATGGCGAATAGGGGCGCAAAAAGGAGAAGGAACTGGCTCAGCGCCCCACCCGCACCCGGGTCGGCCGCCAAAACAAGTGATTTCGCAAAAATGCCCTCGATCAAAGTCGAGCCGATAAGCTAAGGAATTTGGAATCTACTACCCCGCCCGCGAGGTTCGTGATTAGCGGGGTCGGGCCTTCCGGATTCGTCACAGGGATAGTGTGCGCGCCTAACATTCTGCGCGCGCCCCAGAAAGAAACTCCGCGAATGCTCCAGATAACACAGACTGCCTGATTTTGCGCATCCTGTCAATGTAAAAGTGGAGGTTGTGCTGGCTGGTCAAAATGGCTCCCAGCATCTCCCCCGCAAGAAACAAATGGCGAATGTAGCTTCGAGAATAGCGCCGGCAGGCCGGACAGCTACAAGCCGGATCCAGCGGCGATTCGTCCTGCGCGTACTTCGCGTTCTTGATGACCACTTTACCCTGCGAAGTGAACACCCCGCCGTTGCGGGCATTCCGAGTCGGCATGACGCAATCGAACATGTCGATTCCTCGCGCCACGCATTCCACTAAGTCTTCGGGCGTACCAACTCCCATCAGATAGCGCGGGCGGTTGCGCGGCAACAGTTGGGCGGTGTATTCGGCCATATCATACATTTCTGCCTTGGGCTCGCCCACCGATAGCCCGCCGACCGCGTAACCCTCAAAATCCAATTCCAGCAGGCTCTCAACACTCTCGCGTCGAAGGTCCTTGTCCACCCCCCCTTGTACGATGCCAAAGAGCGAGGGGCTAGGGACTAGGGGCTGGGGACTGGGGGCTGAGGGCTGAGAGCTGAGAGCTGAAAGCTTCTCTTTCGATCGCCCCGCCCAACGCCCCGTCAACTTGACAGCCCGCTGCAGCGCTTCGCGGCTGGCCGGATACTCCACGCACTCGTCGAGCGTCATGATAATGTCTGCTCCCAGCGCAACCTGGATCTCGACGGCACGTTCGGGAGAAAGGAAGTGGGAAGATCCATCCAGGTGGGATTTGAACCAGAATCCGTCCTCAGTCACCCTCACCAAACCTTTCAGGCTCATTACTTGAAATCCCCCGCTGTCGGTGAGGATCGGGTGAGGCCAAGCCATGAAGCGGTGCAGTCCGCCCATTTGCCGGATGATTTCGCGGCCAGGACGCAGGTAGAGATGATAGGTGTTGGCGAGAAGGATCTGGACGCCCAGTTCTTCAAGTTGCGCTTGCGTTATCCCCTTGATGCTGCCTGCCGTGCCTACCGGCATGAAGACGGGCGTTTCCACGATCCCGTGCGGCGTGTGGAGAAGACCGGCTCGTGCTCCCGTTGCCTTGTCCTCTGCAACGATCTCGAATCGCAAGCCCATGAATTAACGGTCACGGGTTACGCAGACCTGAAAAGACGAGGTCCGCACTCCAAAAAATCGGAGTTGTATCAGATAAACGCCCGGCCAATCTTGATTAGAACCCAAAGCGCCCAAAAGCCTAAGTAAACCAGGAAGATCGACGTGGGCTTGACCTTGCGTCCCGTCCCCTCCGAGAGACCGATCCCGAGCAAAATCATAATCCAGATGGGGAAGATATCAATCGAAGAGGCAAGCGCGTATAGGGGTTTTGAAACCTCGGTGGCGTTCAGGAAAAAGCCCAAGTTGGTGGGGACCGGATTCTGCACGTTAAAGTGTTCGGGATCACCAAAGAGCAGCATCGCCAACGCCATGAGCGAACTTAAGAGCGACACAAGGTTCGCGTAACATACCAAGGAGAAGACGGTGCTGAACTTCACTCGCGCTCCGAAAATCACGTTCAGGATGAGAATGCCCAAACCGGCAAGGAGCAGCAGATAAATCGGCGCGCCCAAAACCCCACCAATGTGCATGGCAATCCCAGTAAACTTCGCGCCTGTGCTCACCGCCTGGTCCAGTTGCTCCGGACTCATGCGGGACGCTTGGCCGCTTTGCTCCATCGACATGCGGACGATGCGCTCCGCGCCGATCTTCCAAAGCATGACCTCCGTGACGGCGACGGCGGCAATCATGAGAGTTATCAAGGGCGCGACGAATCCCGGCTTGCGCGCCACATCCGCAAAAGTATCCTTGGGCGAAATAAAGACACCCAGCAGCCGCTCCGGAAAGGACTGTGCCGGAGTCTCCGCCTCAGGCGGCATTGCGACAGCGTCACCCATACCATGACCCTCCTTTGACTGAGATGCTGATGGACTACCGTAAACGCGTAACATCATATCAAGTCACGGTCGAGCAGACAACACGCAGCGGATTGCCGATTGTCGATTGCTGAGTGTCGTCTGCAAAGGGGTGGGGGTTTGGAGTGCGGCAGCTTGCTGCCGCTTTAGTCCGGCGAGCTTGCTCGCGGACCCGGTGTACGGCCAGCAAGCTGGCCTGAACAAAGCGGCAGCTTGCTGCCGCACTCCAGAGCGCTGCTTTAATCTCAGAGATTGTTTGGCGGCTGGAAGGTGTGCCGAGAATTGCGGGCACAGCTGCACGCACCTTCAATCGGCAATCGTCAATTATTCGCGCACTTCGGCATCCAGGAAGGCGCGCAGCTTGCGGCTGCGCGAGGGATGGCGCAGTTTGCGCAGGGCTTTGGCCTCGATCTGCCGGATGCGTTCCCGTGTCACGGCAAAACTCTGGCCTACTTCCTCGAGGGTGTGCTCGCTGCCATCGTCGAGGCCGAACCGCATCTTGATGACCTTCTCTTCGCGGGGCGTCAGGGTCTTGAGCACCGACTCCGTCTGCTCTTTCAGGTTGATGTTGATGACGGCTTCCGCAGGCGAGATGACACCCCGGTCCTCGATGAAGTCGCCCAGGTGAGAATCTTCCTCCTCGCCGATGGGGGTCTCGAGTGAGATGGGCTCCTGCGCGATCTTCAACACCTTGCGGACCTTGATGACGGGGATTTCCATCCGCTTGGCGATCTCTTCCGAAGTCGGCTCGCGCCCGTATTCCTGCACCAGGAGGCGCGAGGTGCGGATGAGCTTGTTGATAGTCTCGATCATGTGCACGGGAATGCGGATGGTGCGCGCCTGGTCGGCGATGGCGCGGGTAATCGCCTGCCGTATCCACCAGGTGGCGTAGGTGGAGAACTTATAGCCGCGGCGGTACTCGAACTTGTCCACGGCCTTCATTAATCCGATATTCCCCTCTTGAATGAGATCCAGAAATTGCAGGCCTCGATTCGTGTACTTCTTGGCGATGGAAACCACCAGCCGCAAGTTGGCCTCGATCAGATCGCGCTTGGCCGCTTCCGCCTGCTCCTCGCCGCTGATGATGTTCTGGCAGCTCCGCCGGAGCTCCACGGCGGAAGATTGCGTTCGCTGCTCGAATTCCGCCAGCCGCTGGCGGAGTTGCCGCAGGTCCTTCCTCAGGTCCTTGTTGCCGTTGGTGCGCGAGCCCTCCACTTTCTTTTCCGTCTTGTTCAACTCGCGTTCCAACGGGCGCAGCTCTTCGATGGCCAGCCGGATCTTTTCGATCAGCCCGTTCCGCATGCTGTGCGTGAACATGACGGACCGGAAGTATTTGGAGATCAAGACGCGGTGGCGCGCTACGGCCCAGTTATAGCGCCGGAAGTCCCTGGGCCGCCGGCTGCGGGGAATGGCGTCCCGCTTGGCCCGAAACTGCAGCAGCTTCTTGTAAAGCCGCTCGACCTCATCAATGCAGGCCACGACATCCCTGGCTCGTTCCGTTACTTTCTCTTCGGTAAGTTCGTCGTCATCAAAAACCACCACTTCCTTGATGGTCCTGTCGCCGCGCTTCAGTTCTTCGCGCAGCGCGAATAGCGCCTGGATGACGATGGGCGAGCGTGAGAGCGTCTTCAGCACCTCGAGTTGCCCGCGCTCGATGCGCTTGGCAATCTCGACCTCGCCCTCGCGGGTGAGCAGTGGGACGGTTCCCATCTCGCGCAGGTACATGCGCACCGGATCGTTGGTCTTGTCAAGCGCGCCCGGCGTCAAATCGAGCTCGACGTCTTCCCCAAGCTCGTCCCCCTTGAGCTCATCGACCTTTTCCAGCCCCAAGCCCTCGGCCGCTTTGACTTTGGGAGAATCCAGCACCTCGATGCCGGCGTTGTCAAACATCGAGAGAAGGTCGTCGAGATCTTCCGCCGAATGGACGTCGGAAGGAAGAAGTTCGTTTACCTCATCGTAGAGGAGGTATCCCTTTTCTTTCCCTATTGAAATGAGCTTGCTGACTTGATCAAACTTATCGTCGAACGCCAAGGCACCGGCCTCCCTGTGGGAGAAGAAGGATTAATCTGATGTCAAAACAACGTATACGGTATCAAAACAAGTATGGCGACACCCCAACCCATGGTTCGGCGGTGCCGCCTTCAGCACAACTGCGTCCTCATTATGGCAAGCCGTCAAACTTCACCGGCTCCATCGTATTAGATGTAATATACACGATTTCGTTTGTCAGTGGATGGATATTTTTCTGCCTTCTTCGAGTCCGCGCAGCTCGTTTTCGAGGTTGGACTTAGCCTTTTCAAGCTCCCGGACCTTGGGCCAGTCATTCAACTGGATGGCCTCCTGGATGGCGGCCCGCAGGGCATCGAGTTGGCGTCGCGCTCGGCGAGCCCGCAAAGAGCGAAGGTGTCGGTCAATACGTCCCCGGTCAGGGGGCTCGACCGCCCAAAAAAGGCTTTCGTAAAGTGCCCGGCGCACCTCCGCGCTAAGCGATTCTTCCAGGGCTCCCGGCTCAGGATTCTCTCCGCACTGGCGCAACTCAAGGAAGCGCTTGAAAATCGGCTCGGTCACCAAATCTTCCAACATGCCCTGCCCCACCATCTGAGGCAGCAGTTCATCCGCAAGGGCTTGGTCTTCCAAAAACGCCCGAAGCAATTCCTTCTCCGCCGTGGTCACTTTGGGGGTGGCTGATTCCGGTTGGATGCGTATTTCGGATCGCGCCGTCCCCACCACACGACGGAGTTCCTCGCTCAGCAGGCGCTGATCCAGATGCAATCGTTCTCCAAGCCGGTTCGCCAGTTCCGCTCGCAGCATGGGGTTGGGAACTTTGGCAAGATAAGGCATGACAGCATTGGCCGCCCCGACCTTTCCTTCCGGCGTGCTGACGTTGTGCAAGGCGACGGCCCGATCGGTCAAATAGTCGATGTACCCCGGCGCTCCCGCCAGAAGCTCACGGTAACGGCCGCTGCCTTGCTTCCGAACAAAGGAATCGGGGTCGAGGCCGCCGGGTAAGGCCAGCACCTTCGCTTCGAAGCCCTCCTCGAGCAGCAAAGCCAACGAGCGTTCCGTGGCCGCCACTCCCGCCGAGTCTGGATCGTAGTTCACCACCACTCGGCGTGAATAGCGTGCCAGCAGGCGAATCTGGCCGTCCGTCAGGCTCGTCCCGCAGGAAGCTACGACGTTCTCGAGGCCGCTGGAGGCCACCGCAATACAATCCATGTAACCCTCAACCAGAATGGCGTAGTCGAGCTTGCGGATAGCTTGCGCGGCCCGGTCCAAATGGTAAAGCACTCTCCCCTTGGTGTAGATAGGAGTTTCCGGCGAATTGAGATACTTGGGCTGCTCGTCGCCCAACGCCCGGCCTGCGAAAGCCACGACTTTCCCGCTATCGTTGGCAATTGGAAAAATGATGCGCCGCCGGAAGCGGTCGTAGAGCCGGCTTCTTTCTGCATCGCGCCCCACTAGCCCGCTCTTCTCGAGCAACTCGGATTCGGATCCAGTCCCGCCTTGGGCCATCCGGTCCAGGGCCCCGCTCTGCACCATTTCACGCAGGGCCCCGCTGAGGTGCCGGGTCAGGGCTTGGCCATCGCCGGGGGCATATCCCAACCGGAAACGGCCCACCACCTCGTCGGTCAGCCCCCGGTCTTCAAGGTAAGCCCGCGCCAGACGGCCTTCCGCCGTACTAGTGAGTTGGCCGGCAAAGAACTTGGCAGCGGTTTCGTGCAGTTTGTAGAGCGCGGTGCGCACTCGCGTGTTGGGGTCGTGCGTCGCATCACCGAAAGTCTCCGAGAGCGTGACGCCCACCTTCTCTGCCACCCGGCGCAATGCCTCGGGGAACGTCAGGTTGTCGATCATCATCACGAACTTGAAGACATCGCCCCCCACTCCGCAGCCAAAACAATGGAAGATCTGCTTGGACTGGTGAACGGAAAACGAGGGGGTCTTCTCCTGGTGGAACGGGCAAAGGCCCACGTAATTTGCACCGGCCTTGCGCAGCTTGATGTAATCGCCCACCACCTTAACGATGTCTGCCCGCGCCCGTACCTCGTCCACCTGGCTCATCACTCATTCGCCTCGCTCCAGCTTGGCCCCGTAGTATGCCCTTCCTTTCTCCTTGGTGGGGCGCCGCCACATGATGCGGGCAGGAATATCGCGTTGTTCTTCCGGGTTATCCAACCCCACCCTGACATAGACCCTCTCCCCCACTTGCATATCAAGGTTGCAAGCAAAGCAGAGGCCTGTTTTGGAGATGTTCTCCGTCGTGCTGGTCTCCTCACCTCCATCCGGCAGCTTAATTCCCAATGGGAGCTTTACCGCCAGGCGCTTCTCTTGTCGTCTTTCGATTTCACGTTGCACGGCCAACTCGGTGATCGAAGCGGCTGGAAGGCCCGGGGAGGGTCTGTCAGGTCCTATGTCGACGCCCGCAAAGGTCCAATCCCTGGGGAAGTCGCATTTTGGACAGGGGCGCGGCAAAGAGGAATGCGCCACCAGCCTTCGATATTGTTCCACCGTGAGCGGCGCCATCTCCCGGGATGAGCACTCCCGGCACTCCATCAAGACATGAATAAGATCCGCCTCGGCAGGTTCTCCCGTTCGGGCCGGAAAGTGGACACCCCAGATTTCAACCTCCGGCTCGAGGCACTTTACACCCCACTCGGGAGCGTCGCTTAGTGACCTCGCGGCGCGCATCACCACTTGAAAAAAACAAGAGATTTGGTTATTTAGGTTGGTAATTTTGATCACCGCGCCCGGCTGCAGCAGATGCGCGACGACAATTAACCCTCCGGACTGATTAACTACCAGCGTGTAGCTCGTCTCATCAAATGTATTACCACCGGTATCCTTACCTTCAACCCGTATGGGGATTCGCAGCAGTACCCGTTCGCTTCTCCGGGGTGGTGTCCCAAAACTTTCTCTCGGCATCATTCTTCCTTCATTCAGGAATCAGATTCGGGATTCAGGCCCACGAATCGAGACTGTGGATTATAGGAGAAGAAATTCAAAATTCAAAGGCAAGGTTTGACAGGCCGCGAAAAACCCCTTTATCTGGATTAATCCACAGAAGGACAAACTGGTTTCACGCCATGGCGCAAAGGTCGCAAAGCAAAGATCTGAGTTTTGCCTTTTGCCATTTGCCTTTCGAGTTGTTCGCCCTCTAGGTGCGCGAGAGTGATTCAAGCGCAGCCAAAGCAGCCGCCACGAAGCCCAGCGTGTGGGCCATCCCCGCATGCCAGGGACCCGCGCAGCTCATCTGGGGTGTGTGGTCGGGAATGATCACTCCCGAGAAGGCATTCCGCTTCAGGATCGACAACACGCGAATCATATCCACCTCCCCTTCGTCGATGAAAGTTTCCCTATAATGGGGAACTTTTCCAACCACGTTTCGGAGATGAACATAAGCGATCTTGCCTTGCCTGCTGTATTGCTCAATCGCGTCGTAGATATTCCCATCCGTCATCTCGCCCAGCGTCCCGACGCAGAGCTCCAAAGCGTTACTTTTGTTAGGCACGAGATCGATCAACCTTTGGTACAGGTAAGGCTGATAGACAAGGCGGGGCTGCTGGCGCAAGGTCGGGAGGGGAGGGTCGTCCGGGTGAGCGGCAAGCTGCACACCGGCCTGCTCCGCAACAGGAATAACTTCCTCCAAGAATCGTTGCAGTCGGCGCCAAAGCTCCTCGCCAGAAACGGGTGAAACTGTGCCGGAAGGGGCCGCCTGATCGTAAACCATGTTCCACACCTCACCGTTTGGGATGGGCGTATCCACAGGCCCATCCATCCCCACCGAGATGGCGCCTCCGCGTCCAAAGGGGCCGCTAATACGGCCGCTGACTCCAGCCAAGCTAAAGTTGTAACCTAAGATAGGAATCCCCGCCTCACCCATACGACGCACGATCGTCTTGACATTCTCTACCTGGCGGGAACGTTGCGGACCATCGAGCAGGATGTCGTGCCAATGGGCAGGGTCGAGATTCTCGATCGCAGCAAGAATTAGCCCCGCGTCTTCGATCTCCCCGCGAATTCTCCGCAAATCCTCGACGGTCCAGAGCCTCTCAGGATCGCCGGCAACCCCCCAGGGCTGATGCTTGCCGCCCGTAGGCTGATTGTCACGGGGGTTCGCAGATCCCTGGTTGAAGTAGTCCACCAGATGGACAACCACGTGCGTACATCCCGCCTGACGCGCGAACGCGTAATTCTCGCGGGTTAGCATGTGTCGATAGAGTCCCAGCCCCAGCTTCATAAGTGCGGACCTGCCTTTGATTGAAGCGAGAAGAAGGACAAGTCAAAAGGCAAATGGCAAATCGCAAAAGGCAAAAGTGAGGACAAGGCTTTGCGATCGGCTTTTTGGTTTGTTTGCGGTTTTGACATTTGCGATTTGCGATTTGCCTTTTGACTTCTTCTTTACGCCTTTTCGGCTCCCAATCCCGCCTCTTGGAAGGCCATGCCGCCGGCGGGCACAAGCAATCCGCCGTCGACGGCATAGGCTGCGCCAGTCACAAACGAGGCCAAGTCACTTGCCAGGAAGACAATCACTCGCGCCACTTCCTCCGGGTGTCCCATGGTGCCGCGAATGTGGAGGCGGTCACACCCGGCCAATACCTTCTCGGGATGGCTGTCGCGGGAAGCCGCCCAGCGCAACATGGGTGTATCAATCGCTCCGGGCAATACGCAGTTGGCCCGGATGTTCTGCTTTCCGTAATCGAGCGCGATGGACCGCGTCAGTCCCAAAATTCCGTGTTTGCTCACCACGTAGGCGAGAGAGTTTTGCTGCGCGGTCAGCGATTGCACGGAGCCGGTCATGACGATCGCTCCTCCCCCACGTTTGGTCATTTCCGGGATCGCGTACTTGGACATCAGGAAGGCGCTTCTAAGGTTGACGTTCATCACCTCGTCCCACTCTTCCTCGGTCGTCGTGGTGGCGCTCCCATACCGCTGGATGCCGGCGTTGTTGACCAACACGTCGATACTTCCCAAGCGGGCAACCACGTCGGGAATAAGACGTTCGACCTCGCTCCGAGAGCTCGCATCAGCCTGGAAGTATTCAACGGAAGCGCCCTTGTGCCGAAGCTCCGAGATAGTTTTTTCGCCCGCTCCGGCCTTCCAGTCCACCATAGCCACCGCCGCATTGCGGCTGGCGAATTCTCGTACGCAGGCCTCGCCAATTCCGGAACCCGCGCCTGTGATCACCACCACTTTGCCTCTGAAATCCATGGTTTTTGTCCCTTCTGAAGGTGTGCAGTTTTAGGGGCAACCGTTGTGGTTGCCCGCGGGCGGGCCACAAGGGCCGCCCCTACAACGAATCAGCCGCAGAGACGCCGAGACGCAGCGGAAGATCTGACCCTCTCTGCACTCCTGCGGCTCTGCGTCTCAGCGGTTTGGGCTTTGTGCTGGGTTTCTTCAAGCGCCCAGATAATTATAGATTATTCTCGGCTTGTCGTCATGGAGTGCGGCAGCGGAGCTTGCGGAACTGCCGCCTTGGAATCCGACAGGTCCCCTCATTTCGCGATCATGGGATGTATGTGAGACTAAGGCGGCAGCTCCGCAAGCTCCGCTGCCGCACTCCAAGGCTACTCCAGAGACTTGTGGAAGCGCAGGACGCTGACCCCGAGCAGGAGCGCGGCCAAGCCAGCCATGGCAGCGATGTTTGGCCAAAGCACTTCGAGACCGACCCCCTTGAGATAGACGCTGCGCAGGACCACCATGACGTGGGTCATCGGGTTGATATAGCTCAGCTTCTGAAAGAAGGGCGGCATGCTGCTGATGGGCGTGCCGAATCCGGAAAGCGTGATCATGGGCATATTGAAGAAGAAGGAAGCGATCATTGCCTGCTGCTGGGTGGCGGAAATAGTCGAGAGGAAGAGTCCAAGGCCCAGCGCTGAGAGGATGAAGGCGGTCAATCCGAGCGCCAGCACGGCGACGTTTCCACGGAAGGGCACGCCAAACCACATGGTACCGAGGATTGCGATCATGGTGGAGTCGAAGGCACCGATGAGGAAGAAGGGGAGAGTCTTGCCGAGGATAAACTCCCAGCGACGAATAGGCGTGACCATAACCTGCTCGAGCGTGCCGATCTCCCGTTCCCGCACCACCGCAAAGGCCGTCAGCATCATGACCATGATCAGCATCAGATTGCCAATGACGCCGGGAACGAAATACCACCGGCTATCGAGCCCTTCGTTGAACCAGGGCCGAGTCTCGAGCTGCACCTGGGGCATGAACGAGGCAAGTTGCGGGGCGGCGCGGCGCAGCCGGTCGGTCTCGTAGTCGCGGGCGAATTGAGCGCCAATCTGGCTGAGATAGCCCAATGCCACGAGCGCCGTATTCGAGTTGGAGCAGTCCACCAGCACCTGAACCGAGGCGCCATGGCCATTCCGCAGGCGCTGCGCGAAGCCGGAATCGATTTCCAGGGCCACGAGAAAGTCGCCACGGTCGATGCCCTCGCGCAGTTCATCGCGGCGCGCGGCATATTTCTTGAGATCGAAATAGCGGCTGGCGGAAAAATGGTAGAGCAGCTCGCGGCTCTCCTGCGTGTTATCCAGGTCGAGCACTCCCATCTCCACGTGCTTGACTTCCAGCGTGGCCGCATAGCCGAAAACCAGCATCTGGATGATGGGCGGGCCAATCAGCAGGAAACGCGTGTGCGGGTCGCGCAGCGTTTGGATGAATTCCTTCCGCAGCATGTGGCCGACGCGCGACAGTGATTGCAGAAATTTCATTCCAGCCTCTTGCCCAAGGATTCAAGATTCAAAATTCAAGGTTCAAGAAACGCGATCTAGTTCACGACTCAAGAAACACCGTGGATGGATTCAAGATTCAAGAAACTCATTCCAGCCTCTTGTGAAAGGCACGGGTGGCCAGCGTAACCAGCACCACGGCAATGATCGCCAGAGCGGTGAGCTGTCCCGCCATTAGTCGAATCTCCGTGCCCTTCAGGAAGATGTTCCGCAGGATCGAGACGTAATAGCGCGCCGGCAGGACCCGTGTGATCCACTGCACGACGACCGGCATCTGCTCGATGGGAAAGACGAAGCCCGACAGGAGAAAGGTCGGTAGGAAAGTTGCCAGCAGAGCCAATTGGCTGGCCCCGAGTTGAGACTTGGCAGTCACCGAAATCAGATAGCCGAGCGACAGCACCACCAACAGGAACAGCATCGAGCAGCCGAACAAAACGGTCCAGCTCCCGCGGAAGGGAACGTTGAACCACCACACTGCGACCCCGGCGCAAACCGCCGTATCGGTCATCCCGATGGCGAAGTAAGGGGCCAGCTTGCCGATCTGGATCTCCAGCTTTCCGATCGGCGTGGAGATGAGCTGCTCCATGGTGCCGCGCTCCCACTCGCGAGCGATGGTCAGCGACGTCAGAAACGCGCCCACCACCGCCATCACCATGGCTACAACGCCCGGCACGATGTTAGCCATGCTTTCCAGGTCCTCGTTGAACCAAGTCCGGGGTAGGAACGTAACGACCGGGGCTACGCCGGCCAATCCGTGCCGCTCGCGCCAGTCGATCTGCACTTGCGCAGAATAGGTCTGCACGATGCTGAGAGCATAGGCCATGCCGATGCTCGCCGTATTACTGTCGCTGGCGTCGAGCAGCGCCTGCACGCTGGCTTGGCCGTTGGAGCGGAGTTTTTCTGAGAATTGCGGCGGCACAACCACCGCCACCGTGCACACGCCGTAGTCAATGTGCCGGACGACGTCGGGGTAGCTGTCCGACACATGAACGACGTTGAAGTAGTCAGTCGCCCGGAAGCCTTTGAGCAGATCCTGGCTGGTTTGCGTCGCGTCGCGATCGTATACGCAAAGCGGAATGTGCTTGATATCCAGGTTCACGGCATAACCGAAAATCACGAGCTGGATCAGCGGCATGGCAATGATGATCATCAGACTGAGGGGATCGCGCCGGATCTGAATTACTTCCTTGCGGGTCATGGCCAGAATGCGGCGACCGCTCATGCCACTTTCTCCTGTTTCGATTCACGTGCCGCGGTCAGCGAGACAAAGACATCTTCGAGGCTGGGAGGGATTTGCTCCAGCCGTCCGACGCGCATTTGCTTGGCCTCGAGGACCTCACGCACTCTGGGCAGGGAAGCCTGGGCATCGGCGACGACGGCATGGAGGCTGCTTCCGAAGACCGCGGCATCAAGCACGCCGGGAGCCTCGCGTAGCGCTTCCAGCCCCGGCCCCAGCGGCTCGCATTCCACCAGCAAGAGCTGGCCTTTCATGTAGTGGCTCTTCAGTTCCGTGGGAGTACCCATCGCCACAATGCGACCGCGATCGATCAGGACCAGCCGATTGCAGTATTCCGCTTCGTCCATGTAGTGCGTGGTGACGAACACTGTAATGCCCTCGGCAACCATCTGGTTGATCAATGCCCAGAACTGCCGGCGCGAGACGGGATCCACTCCCGAGGTCGGCTCATCGAGAAAGACGATGGGCGGGCGATGCAGGACCGCGCAGCCCAGCGCGAGGCGCTGCTTCCATCCTACGGCCAGCGCGCGCGTGGGGGATTGCTCGCGCCCTTCCAGTCCCGCCATCCGCAACGCCCAGGTCAGCCGTTCCGGAAGGTCCCGTGCGGGCACGCTGTAGAGCCCCGCGAAGAACCGCAGGTTTTCGACGACTCGCAAGTCGTTGTAGAGCGAAAATCTCTGGGACATGTAGCCGATTTGCTGGCGGACCGCTTCGGGGGAGGCCGCGACGTCGGTTCCGGCCACCAGTGCGCGGCCGGAGGAAGGCCGCAGAAGGCCGCAGAGGATGCGTATGGTCGTGGATTTGCCTGCCCCGTTAGGGCCGAGAAAACCGAAAATTTCGCCGCGGTGGGCCTCGAAGTTAATGCAGTCCACGGCGGTGAACGAGCCGAAGCGCTTGGTCAGATTTTCGACCACCACCGATGGGTCGTTTAGGCTCATGAGCGTCTCGTTGGGGTAGCGCGGACCCCCGGTTTTGGGGTCTGCGGCTTTTTTTAGGGTTGCGAACAAGCCGCGGACCCCAAAAACGGGGGCCCGCGCTACTCTCAGAGTTTCATTGCGCCGATCCCGTGGCTTCCAGCGCCGAAACGAACAGGTCCTCGATGCTCGGCGCTACCGCTTGAATGAAATCGTAGGAAACCCCTGCGGCCTCGAGGAGGGCGCGCAACTCCGGCAGCCGGAGGTCGGCACTGTCTACGAAGAGGTGGACGCGGTCACCCACCAACAGCGCGCTGCGTACTGCGGGGGCTGTCGAGAGCATATCGCGCACGCGCGCCGGCTCGGGGGCATGAACGGCGAGAATCTCGCCGGGGAATCTTCTCTTCAAGGCTTCGGGCCGATCGCAGAAGAGCAGACGGCCCTGATACAGGAGTCCGACACGATGACAACGCTCCGCTTCGTCGAGATAGGAGGTCGACGTGAGAATGGCGACGCCTCCAGCTAGCAAAGAATAGAGGATGCGCCAGAAATCGCGTCGCGATACCGGATCTACGCCGTTGGTCGGCTCGTCGAGAAGGATCACCTTGGGCGTGTGAATCAACGCGCAGACCAAGCCCAGCTTCTGTTTCATCCCGCCTGAAAGATTTCCCGCGAGACGACCGCGGAAATCGCCCAGGCCCGCCGCCGCCAGCAATTCGGTGGAGCGTGGCTCCCGCTTTCTACGGGTGACGCCAAACAGATCCGCGTAAAACCGGATGTTCTCTTCCACCGTCAGGTCTTCGTAAAGGCCGAACCGTTGGGACATATAGCTGAGGTGGTGCTTGGCCCCCTCCGGGTCGCGCACCACGTCGCAGCCGGCCACCTTCGCCGAGCCGGAATCCACCGCCAGTACACCGGCGAGCATGCGAAGCGTCGTAGTCTTTCCCGCGCCGTCCGGCCCCACCAAGCCGAAAATTTCTCCCGGATGCACGTCAAAGGTGAGCTGGTCGACGGCGCGCAGCTCACCAAAGCGCTTACAGAGCGCGGAAACGACGATGGCAGGACGGGAATTCATCAAATCACGCTTATCCAAACGGAGGCACCCCCCTCACCCGTCCCGCGACGGCTGGAAAAAGCGCCGTCGCAGGCCACCCTCTCCCCCAGGGGGGAGAGGGCTACAGTCTTATGGCACGCCACTCGCCACCGGCTTTTTCAATCGACAATC
>Ga0187808_10000046_pt1 | contig 23967 bp, 24 predicted proteins | sample NC_wetland_sal_i_5_FD_132427 | JGI IMG/M metagenome (GOLD analysis project Ga0187808, IMG submission 132427) | Wetland sediment microbial communities from Neuse River Estuary, North Carolina, USA - ASW_3 | ecosystem: Environmental > Aquatic > Freshwater > Wetlands > Sediment | place: USA: North...
GTCCTGATTGGTCGGGCTGTCCACCAGCATGATCTGCGGCTGGCTGTCCGGTGCAACGCCGAGGCTGTCGAGGCTGCGCGTGCTCGAGGGAGGCAGGCGCAGCGGATACGAGCCACGGAACTGCTGAACGAAGAAGTCCCCAGGCGAGCATGGCAGCAGCGCGCTGGATCGTGGTGCGCGCATGCTTCCAACGACGACCCTGAGGCCAGTGACCGACACGGGCGCGCGATACGAGTTCGTCAGCGACAAGTCCAACGCCCTGGGCACGCCCGGCATAAGACCGCCGACGCTGCCCGAGATCCGCACAGGGACTGCTCGCGGCACCGAGATATTCAAGGTCAGGCGAATCGTGGCCCCGAACCCGCCGCCGATACCTCGCAGCCGCAACCGATAGCGACCGGTGGGCGTGCGCTCGCTGGTGATCATCGTCAAAGTCGCGCGCGATCGACTTCGCTTGCGGAAGATGATTCGTGCGCGGGCGAAACGGGGCAGCCCCCGAATTCTGAGCTTTATCTGGCCGGCAAAGACGCGCCCATGGATGCTGAGCCGGTGGATCCTGATGCCGTAGCGAGCGGTCGATCCCGCCTGAACCGTCCGGCTGGTGGGCGACACCCTTAGCACAAAGGGCCGATGTACGGCGGGGTCCGGGCCGTGCATCGCATTCGCACCGATAGCGGTCACTGCCAGGACGGCCAGCACCGTGACGGGCATATGGCGCGGGGAGGCTGAGAGGTGTCTGTGCATCGGGCTGGGGGCGGTGTTGTTGGGCGACCTGGACGGGCCGGTGAAGGTGATCGCTTGGTTGCCGGTGTAGGCGGTCGCCGTGTTGCCATAGGTGTCCAGCGCGCTCAGCGTGACGTTGAACGCTGTGCCTGCGGTCTGTGCGGCGGGCGTCGGCACGCCGAAACTGCTGGCGGCCGCCGACCCGACGACGACCACGAGCGGACTGCTGCTGTTGGCAATCGTGCCGTCGGACACCGTCACGCTCGCCGTCTCAGCGCGGTAGAAGGTCGCCACCGCTTGGTCGTTGGCTCCGCTCGTCGTGTTCGTGGCGACGCCCGCGGCGAACGTGATCGGAGTTGTGCTGCCGAACGCGACCGCGCTGCCCGAGCTGTTGGTCACGTCCGGGCTGAACGCGGCGATCGAGTGGGCGCCGGCGAACGTCAGGCTCTTGGACCCGCTGTACTCCGTCGCAGTGTTGCCGTAGCCGTCGAGGGCGGTGATCGTCAGGACGTCGCCGTTGCCGGCCGTCGGCGTGATCGTCGCAGCGGAGAGGGATAGGCTCGATGCCGTCGCCGGGCCGACCGTCACGGCCAACCCGGTGCCGTTGGTGATCGTCCCGTCGGTGACCGTGATGTTCGTCGACTCGGCCTTGCACAGCGTCATCGCGCCGTTGCTCGACCCCGACACCGTGGCGACGCCGCTTGTGAAGTTGATCGCCGTCGAAGCCCCGAAGGCGACCGCGGTGCCGGAGCTACTGGTCACGCTCGGGTTAAACGAACCGATCGCGTGGGCCCCGCCGAACGTCAGCGTCTTCGACCCGCTGTAGCTCGTCGCGGTATTGCCGTAGGGGTCCAGCGCCGTGATCATGAGGTTGTCAGTTGCACCCGCCGTCGGGCTGGTGCTCGCCGCCGACAGGGATAGGCTGCTGGCGGCCGCGGCGCTCACGTCTACGCTGGCGGATCCAGTCACCGACGTCTGGACGGTGTCGTTTACGCCGACCGGCTGGGTGGCGGCGGTCTTGAGCGTGACGGCGCTCGTGAACGTGTGCGAACCGCTGTCGCCGGAGACGAACGTGTAGTTGGCCGGCAACACCGCCCGGCCGTCGCTGCTCGAGAAGTGGATCGTGCCGGCGTACCCGCTGACCGTGTTGTTGGCCGCGTCCTCCGCGGTGACGGTGACGCTGAACGCGCTGCCGGCGGTGGCCGACGCGGGGGCAACGACGCTGAAGTGATCGAGCGCTCCAGAGGCGACGTTTACGGACGCCACGGTGCTCGTCGTGCTCCACGATCGCCACACCGCCGTCACCGTGTAGCTGTATGTGCCCGCGGGGAGGCCGTTGTCACTGCAGCTGGTGGCCGCGGTGGGGGCCGAAGAGGTGGGGCAGTTGCCGCCGGCTGCGGCGCCGTTGCGCGTCACGTAATAGGCGACCGCTCCGGATCCCGTCGGCGACGGAACGCTCGACCAGCTGAGCGCCACGGTCCCAGCGCCGGTTGTCGTCGAGGTGATCGACGGCGCGGTCAGCGTGCCTACGACCGTGCTGGCGGCGCCCGAACCATTCGAGGAGAAGCAGGCCCACACGCCGGCGACGAGGACGAGCGCAACCACGGGCCTGACCGCAACGGTGATCGCAGCCGACAGCACCAGACGCCGCAGGCCGAGCCTGCTCATCGGGTGACTGATCCATCCGGGGTTCTCCGGCCGCGTGGCCCCGCGATCGTTCCGCGTATGCTCGCCAGGCCGATCTTCTGCCGAAGCGTCCCCCCTTCTCTGATGGTGGTCCCTCATCTGGCTTCACCATGGCTGGGCGGGGGGGCTGAGCGGACTGGAGCGGCGGCACTGCCGCCGCTCCAGTTTGCTCGCTCCGCTCAGCTAGCGGCGCTGGTTAGGACGTGAGGACGAGGTACAGATTTGCGTTCTTGCACTGGTCCTGGGAACTGTTGAGATCGTTCATGACCAGCGTGCCGTTGTTGTTCAGGGCGGTGCCGGTCCCAGGCGCGATGTCCTGGTTCTCCTGGACGTCCTGCATGTAGAAGTCGTGCTGGCCGGCGTTGCCGACGCTGCCGTTGTCGATGTCCTCACACGTCGAGACCTCGTGGCCGCCGTTGGTGCCGTCGCTGCACGAGCTGCCGTTCCAGACGGAGTCGTTGTTGGTACCGCCCGTGCAGGCGTAGATTCCGCTCAGGTGGACCGTTCCAACCTGCTGGTGCCCGCTGGACGGATTGTCGGCCGCGAGCGTAACCGTCTCGGACGTGCCCGGATAGAGCGTGCCCGTGGTGGTTCCGTGAAGCGTGATGGTGGAGCTCGTCCCGACCGAAGCGGTACCTGAGCCCGTGCCGTTGGTGGTGAAGTAAGCAATCGCTCCGGCTGTCAGCAGCAGCAGCAACAGAACGCTGAGCCCAGCCAAGCGTTTCTTGGTGAACCTGCGGTATATGGATTGGTGCCTCCTGCCGAGGTTCCCATCGCCTACGGTTGGGCCCGAAGGATGCCCCCGCCGCCGGAGATCTCGGAACCTGGGAATCGAGGTTGACCTATCGCCGGCTGCAGGGCAGGCTTGCGGTGCTGGTAGCGACAACTTCAAGCGAGGTGTCCGATGTTCAAGAAGATCGTGTGGGCGACGGACGGTTCGGAGAATGCGGACCGTGCGCTCGCGGTGGCGAAGTCGCTGGCGTCCGAGGGGACGGCCACCCTGACGATCGTGCACGTAGTACAGAAGATCGCGACGTCCGGTGACACCGCCCTGGGGTGGTACGCCGACGAAGAGCAGGTGGAGGCGAAGGTGAACAAGATCGCATCGGAGCTCTCCCAGGACGGGCTGAACGCGACCGTCAAGATCGTCAGGCACGTGGGGCCCCAGCCTGCACACCAGATCGCAGACGTGGCGCGCGAAGAGGGGGCGGATCTGATTGTCATGAGTACCCGCGGTCACGCTGCGATCCCGGGGCTGCTGCTCGGGAGCGTCACGCATCGCCTGCTTCACGTTGCGCCGTGCCCGGTGCTCGTCGTGCCGCCCCCGGCGTCAGCAAGCGCGTGAAGATGACGGCGCTCAAATACGAGGCCCGCGGCAATGGCCCTGCCAGGACTCGAACCTGGGCGCGACGGATTATGAGTCCGCTGCTCTACCAGCTGAGCTACAGGGCCGCGGCTGGCCGCGACGCTAGCACTGGCCGCAGATCCGGCGGCACGCGCGCTCGGTTACTCAGGTAGCCTCCCCGGTCCGATGCTGGTCGTCTCGTCCTCCCACGCGCTCGGCCAGACGCTCGCCTTGCTGGCCACCTTCATCGGCATCGGGGTGCTCGTCACGGTGCTGATCATCTATGTGGTTGCCCAGGTGATCGCCGAGCACAAGCAGAATCAGGAAAGCGAGCCCGGCGCCGGATAGCGGCTGGGCGATCGCGACGGGAAGGCTCCTGAAGGAACGCCGCGGGCAGGCGTCGAATGACAGGCCTGCCGATGAAGCAGTCAGTCAGCTCGACATCACCGGCAGCGACCGGCACCAGCTCTGGACCCTCCGGGGCCCACCAGGCCCTTTCGGCGTACATTCGCTCCCGGTTCGAGGGGTTCTCGCGCTCGCAGAAGGACGTGGCCCAGTACATCGTCGACCATCTCGATGAGGCGGCCTTCCAGACCGCGGAGGAACTCGCCCGGCGCGCCAACACCTCCTCCAGCACGGTCGTGCGCTTCTCACAGGCGCTCGGCTTCGAGGGGTTCCCGGAGCTCCAGCAGGCAGCACGCGACGAGTACCGACGCCGCACGCCTGGGACGGACGGTATGTTGGCCGCGACGCCGCTGTTCTCGCTGGATCAGACCGAGTTCGAGGCCGCGCTGGCCGCCGACCACGTCAACGTCGAAGACACCGCCCACAAACTGTCCCGCTCGGAGGTCGAGGCCTCGATCGACGCGATCGTCTCCGCCGAAAAGGTCCTGATCGCCGGCGCCGACCAGATGGCGTTCTTCGCCAGCTACCTTCGCCACCTGCTGATGCTGCTCGATCTGCGCGCAGAGATCGTTGCAAGCCCTTCCCAGGAGGCTTTGGGGCGGTTGAGCCGGATCGACGACCGCACGCTGGTGATCGGCCTATCCGCCGGACGGCCACACCCGCTGATCACCCGCACGATGAAGCTCGCTCGTCACCGCAAGGCGCCGACGCTCGCGATTACGGATGCCACGCTCTCCGAGGTGGCGCGGCTCGCGCGGATCCGGCTCTACTACTCGTCCAACACGCCTGCGTTCGTTCGCTCACACACGGCGCTGCTCTCGCTGATCCAGGCACTCGCGTACGGCGTCTACTCGCGGGACGCCCAGCAGTACGACGTCCGGATCAAGGCGTTTCGCCTGAAGTAGCAGTCAGCCCCGATGTCGCTCGTCCACCACGAGCTGTGCTTCGGCTGCGGGCGCACGAACCTGTTCGGGCTACTGATGGAGCTCGAACGGGTGGGGGAGGGGCTCGTGACGGGGCGTGGCTTCGTCAAACAGGACCACCAGGGGGCGATCCGGGGCACTGCCCACGACGGCATCGTGGCCGCCGCCCTCAGCGAGGCGATGTCGGTGGCGTGCGGTGCCGAGATGCGCGCGATCTCGATCGAGGTTCGCTTCGAGGCATCGGTCCCGATCGGCGAGTTCCTTGAGGTCGAAGCTCAGGTCCTCGATCTCCCCGATGGCCCCTTGCAGGCAAGTGCCACCGCCAGCGTGCGAGATCGTCCCGTCGCCGGTGCTAGGGGCGCATACGAGCGCGCAACATAGTCTGCCCAGCGACGCTGGACGAGCCGGCGCGGGTCTCAAGTCGGCGCCCGAGGCGTCAGGGCGGGGGAGACCTCCCGATGAATCGAGCCGGGCCGAAAAAGCGACGTATACCGTCGCTTTTTCGCCACCCTCCGTTGCCGCCACCTCACGGTAGGTGGCGCCAGCGGCGGTGGTTAGGCGGTGAGGACGGCGCCGCCAAGGCGAACGCAGCGACCAAGCCCTGGGACGCGCCGCCAAGGCGAACGCAGCGACCAAGCCCTAGCGGGGCGCCACCAACAAAGCCTGAATCGCGCGGCCGACGCGTCCGCGCTGGTCATAGATCGTGCTCTCAGCGATCCCGACGCCGTCGCGAGCGATGATCGTTCGCGCCTCCAGGCAGGTCCACTCACCCGATGGCGGACGATCGACGTACAGGGTGAGGTCGGGATTGATGAACATGTACTCGTCCCACGGAAGCGCCGCACTGATGCCGTTGCCGAAATCACCGACGGCAGCCACGCGCTGAAGCGGTGACGGCTCTTCCCCTGAGATGATCGGGACGCGCAGCCGAAACCACGCGGTCGCGGGTCCGCTCCCGAAGATGCCCGAGACGAACCGGATCTCGAGCGCGTCGGGTGCGAACATGGGCCTGTGCGGAGGATCGAAGCCGGGTCCGCCCGGCTCGTGCTCGCGCCCGTACTCCGGTCCAGGCGGTGGGGCGACAGCTTGGGTTTGGTCGGCGCGGACGTCCGCCCTTAGGACCTGAAGTGCTCTCGCTCTGACCACTTCGGTTCCATCCGGTGTACGGAGCGTGGCCTCCATCAGCTGGACTCGCCGTCCGGGCCGGATGACCTCGGCGTCGACGAGCAGCTCGCCGAGCGGCGCGGGCCGCAGCAGCTCGTAGGTGACCCGGGCGATCACCAGGCCCCCTGCGGCGGGCAGCCGCTCGAACGCGCGCATCAAGAGCGCAGCCGGCGCCCCGCCGTGCTGTGCCTCCGGGTCCCAGGGCCCGCGCGACAACGCCGTGGCCACGAACCGACCATCCCGGGGCAGGAACACGGCTTCGCCGGACATGCCGGCGCACACTAGCGCCCGGCTACACTCGGATCCGATGGACGAGGAGCTGCAAACCCCCCGCGACGAAGCCACGTTCACGGTCAAGGCGGGCCTTGCCGAGATGCTCAAGGGCGGCGTGATCATGGACGTGGTCACGTCCGAGCAGGCGAAGGTCGCCGAGCAAGCGGGGGCCGCCGCGGTGATGGCCCTAGAGCGCGTGCCCGCTGACATTCGTCGCGACGGAGGCGTCGCGCGGATGTCCGATCCGGCGATGATCCGGGGCATTCAGGAGGCCGTCACGATCCCCGTGATGGCAAAGGCCCGGATCGGCCACTTCGCGGAGGCCCAGGTGCTGGAGGCACTCGAGGTGGACTACGTGGATGAGTCGGAAGTGTTGACGCCGGCCGACGAGGCCAACCACATCGACAAGTGGGCGTTCAAGGTTCCGTTTGTGTGCGGCGCCACCAATCTCGGCGAGGCGCTGCGGCGAATCGGCGAAGGCGCGGCGATGATTCGCTCCAAGGGCGAGGCCGGAACGGGAGACATTGTCGAGGCGGTTCGGCATCTACGGATGATCCGCACGGAGATCCGGCGGCTGACGATGCTCGGCGAAGAGGAACTCGCGACGGCCGCCAAAGAGCTTCAGGCGCCGCTCCATCTGGTCCGCCAGGTCGCGGGCGATGGGCGGCTCCCGGTCGTTCTGTTCTGCGCTGGGGGGATCGCCACCCCGGCGGACGCCTCGTTGGTGATGCAGCTGGGCGCGGAGGGCGTGTTCGTTGGCAGTGGGATCTTCAAGTCCGAGGATCCTGAGCGCCGCGCACGGGCGATCGTCGAGGCGACGACTCACTACCGGGATCCTGCCCGCGTCGCCGCCGCCTCGACCGGTCTCGGCCAGCCGATGACCAGCATCGAGTCCGCCAGGCTCGAGTCTGAGCAGCTGCTGGCGCCTCGCGGCTGGTAAGCGGTGGGGAACACGGAACGGCGCCAGCGGGTTGGCATCCTCGCCCTCCAGGGCGACTTCGAAGCGCACGCTGGGATCTTGCGCAGGCTCGGCGCCAAGCCCCGCGAGGTGCGCGTCCCCGCCGACCTCGAAGACCTCGACGCGCTGATCATCCCCGGCGGCGAGTCGACGGTGATGACGCTCGGGATCCAGCGCGAGGGCCTCGCGGCACCGCTCCGTGAGCTGGTTGGGAGCGGGATCCCGGTGCTGGGGACGTGCGCCGGGATGATCATGCTCGACCGCGACCACCTTGGGGTGCTTGACGTCACCACCCGCCGTAATGCCTTCGGGCGTCAGCTGCATTCCTTCGAGGCCGACCTGGACCTGGCCGGATTGGAGGGTGGCCCGGTCCATGCGGTCTTCATCCGGGCCCCCTGGGTGGCCGACCACGGGCCCGGAGTTGAGGTGCTCGGACGTGTCGATGACCATCCCGTGGCAATCCGGGAGGGCAACGTGCTGGCAGTGTCGTTTCATCCCGAGCTGACGCCGGAGACCAGACTGCATCAGCTCTTGCTCGCGATGCGCAACGGAGTGGGCGCCAAGCGGTGAGGAGGCGGGGCCGAACCGGCGTATAGCCCGCACCTGAGCATCTAAGGTTCTCCCGTCCGGCGAAGCGGCAGGAATGAGATGGCAGATGCCACGGGAGGTGACTGTCGGCACCCGGACATCGAGCTCACGCTCGATGTGGGCAATCGCCTCGCGGGCGCTAACGCGTCTCGGCCGGATCGCGCCGCCGGGCGTATTGCCGGAACTCGCGCTCGAATGCGGCCCAGTCGAAGCCAGGTGCCCCGTCGGGGTCGCGTGGCGGCTCCTCGTCGACGGGCTCGTCGCCGCGGGGCGGCCCCCCGCCAGAGTCGGTCCCGCGAGAGAGCCAGGCGGCAAGGGCGGAGATGGTGATTCCGGCCGCGTAGAGGATCGCGGCCAGGATTGCATGACGGCTGAGCGACGCGACCATCCCCACGGCGTAGAGCAGCAGCGCAGCCAGCACGAGCCGGCTCAGCTCCGTGCGTGGGAATGCTCGCCGGGGAGCCTTCGCATAGGCGCTGGCGAGGATCGCTCCGCAGAGGGCGATAGCGAGCGCGATCTTCCACGCGTATGAGGGCGGTACTAGCACAGGCCTTCTCCGCGATGATCGACATCAAATCGGCGGAAATCAAGCCCTCGAACGGAATTTGTGGCCGCGTCCGGCTCCGGGCCGCGCTCGCTCCGCCTCTGTTTCCCGGAGAACGCTCCGCTCGCGCGGCAGTTTCCACGTCCCCGGATACGGCGGGTCCTGTGCTCACACCACCAAACCGTGCCGGACTGTGTTCTCGGTCACGGCGCGCGGCTCGACGAAGTGCTTCAGGTAGTCAGGGCCGCCGGCCTTGGTCCCGGTGCCCGAGAGGCGGTTGCCGCCGAACGGCTGGCGTCCCACCATCGCGCCGGTGATTGTGCGGTTCACGTACAGGTTGCCGACCGGTGTCCGCTCCCGCACGTAGCGGACGGTTGTGGGGTCGCGCGCAAACAGCCCTCCGGTGAGCGCCACGGGGAGCTGGTTGACGATGTCCATCGCGTGCTCGACGTCGCGGACACGTTCGATCGCCAGCAGGGGTCCGAAGATCTCCTCGGAAAGGACCGGCGAGTCAGCCTCCAGATCGACGGCTACGGTCGGAGGACAGAACCATCCGCGGTTGGGAACGGGTTCCACGCGCGCCGCGATCCGCCCCTGGCGCGAGGCCAGCTCGGCGTACCGCGCAACTCGCTCCTGCGCCGAGCGCTCGATCACGGGCGGGACGTCGGTGCCGAGCTGCTCGGCCTGACCGACCACCAGCACTCCAACCGCTCCGGTAACCCGCTCGATCAGCGTGTCGGCGATCGCGTCGTGGACGAGCACCCTGGCGGCCGCGGAGCATTTCTGCCCCGCGTACACAAACGCCGAGGACACGATCGCGGGAACAGCGTCGTCGAGGTCGGCGTCGGCGTCCACGACGATGCAGTTCTTACCGCCAAGCTCGGCGATGACCCTCTTGATCGCGAGCTGTGTGGGTCTCACCTCGGCGGCGCTCCGCACGATTTCGAGCCCCACCTGCTGCGAACCGGTGAACACGATCGTCTGGACACGCGGATCGGCGACGAGCGCCGCACCCACATCGCCTTCGCCCGGTAGGAGGGCCAGCGCAGTCGCAGGAACGCCTCCCGCGCGCAGAGCCTGAAGCACCCGCAACGCACATCCAGGCGACTGCTCCGCCGGCTTGAGCACGACCGTGTTGCCCGTGGCGAGCGCGCCCGCGGTCATGCCGCACGGGATCGCCATGGGGAAGTTCCAGGGCGAGATCACCGCAGCCACGCCTCGTGGGGCGTAGCGCATCTCGTTGCGCTCACCGGTCACCTGGAGCAGCGCGGGGCCCGCATCCAACGCGATCGCTCCGCGGGCGTAGTACTCCAGAAAGTCGATCGCCTCGCACACGTCAGCGTCTGCCTCCGGCCAGGGCTTGGCGCATTCGCGGACCTCGAGCGCGGCCAGCTCTAAGCGGCGCTCGCGCATCCACGCCGCCGCCGCGATCAATGCCCCGGCCCGCTCCCGAGCGCTCGTGGCGCTCCAGGAGCGAAGGCCTCGCTGCGCCTCGGCGACCGCGGCGTCGATCTCCGACTCGGTTGCAGCGGCCGCCCGGGCAACAACTCGCTCCGGGTCGCCCGGGTCGGTGGAGAGGAGCTCCTCGCCATGGCGCTGCTCATCGCCGATCATCACCGGCACGCTCAACGGCAACTCTCGATCAAGGGCCGCGAGCGCGTCGGCGAGCTGCGCGCGGACAGCGCCACGGCGGAGCTCGAGGATCGGCTCGTTGGCGAAGGGGGGGAGGTCCGGCATTGCAGGCCGAATCATGGCGCGGCAAGCGACCGTGGTCGAGTCTGCGACGCTGGCTCACGCCCTCTCACGTCCATCGTCCAGTCGAAGGACGGGAAGGTCCTACCTTTTCGGGTCGGCGCTCAGTTTGGTGGCGCCGGGGTTAGCCGATGGGTCGGCGGGCAACAGCCGCTGATCGGGCGCGAGCGGAGGCCGGAGCGTGTAGCGGCGCTGCTCGAGCGGGCCTAACGCGGCTCCAGCTGTGCGCTCGTGGTCCGTGGAGAGGCTGGGATCGGGGAGACTGCGCGGCTCGACCGTGCGGCCGTGATGGCCGTCGGGATGCGTGTACTTCGCGCCCCGATCATGGACCGCTATGGGTTGCGGACCAAGACGGAGGCTGTCGATCTGGCTCTGCGCCACCTTGCTGGTCAGCCGATGACGCGCGAGGAGGCGCTGGCCATGGAGGGCGCCCGGGCGATTCTGGACACGCCGGCTGACGTACCGCCCCGGACCGCGTGATCCTCGTCGACACGTCCGCGTGGGTGGAGTTCGACCGAGCGAGCGGCTCTCGTGCGCACCGGCGAGTGTCGGAGCTGATCGCTGTCGACGGGCCGCTCGCCGTCAGCGAACCGGTCGTGATGGAGGTGGTGGCCGGTGCGCGAGACGACCGGCGAGAGCGGGATCTGCGCCGGCTTCTCATGCGGTTCAAGCTGTTGCGCTTCGATGCCGCCGTCGACCTCGATGGCGCAGCCTGCATCTACCGCCGCTGTCGCGCCGAGGGCGTGACTGCACGCGGCATGATCGACTGCATGATTGCGTCCGTCGCGCGCCGATCTCAGGCGGCGTTGCTCGCTCACGACGCGGACCTGGCGCGCGTGGCCAAGGTCATCGCAATCGATCTCGACGAGGCATCACTGCGGGCGTAGGCCGCTCCCGTTCCTCCCTATGGCGGCGCGAGCAATTGTGCCAGCGGCACGCCCTGCGCCTGCTCGTGCAAGAAGCTCTCGTTGCTCGTGTTTTCAAGCAGTCGCCGGACCAGGTAGGCCATCCCGGCGACGAGATCACCGACCGGGCAGTAAGTGCGCACTCGGAAGCCCCTGGCGGCGAGCGCATCCTGCAGCTCGTCCCCGAGCCCCCTGAGCACCTGCATCTCCAAGTCACGGTCCTCGCCGCCCGTCGCGCGGTTGCAGGCGATCGCGTGCGAGATGGAGCGCAGGTTGTGCGAGGCGACCGCCACGCGCACCGTGCGGGGGGCGTCGAGCAGCCTGCGCGTAAGGGCCTCGAAGTTACGGTCACACTCGGACTTGACTTCGAACACCGGCGCCGGCCAGCCGTGCTGGCGCGCCTCGACGAGCTCGTGGTCCCAGTAGGCGCCCTTCACCAGGCGCACCGTCAACGGCGGGGTCCGGGCGCACGATCGAGACCAGGCGAGGATCTGCGAGAGCTGCTCGGGGGAGTCGCGCAGGTATGCCTGAAGCACGATCCCGGTGGAAGGACCGGAGGCGAACTCCGGTTCGGCGAGCACATCGAGCACCAGCTCGAGGACGGCCTCCCGCGAGTCGAGCGATTCCATGTCGATGTGGACGTGGGCCCGTAGCTCCCGGGCGCTGCGGAGCAGCGGCCGAAGCCGCGCTGCCGCGTCGTGCTTGCCGAGCTCGGGCGCGTCAGGCCGCAGCAGCGGCGTGAGTGCAGAGATCTTCACCGACACGTTGGTGCGCGGAAGCGGACCGCTGCCGTCCTCCTCCAGCACCGGCCGGGCGGGCCACCTCCCGGACTCCCGCGCGATCTGCTCGAGCGCTTCCCCGCACCGCGCGGCATAGCGGTCCGCCTCGGCTTCCGTCACCGTCGCCTCCCCGAGCAGGTCGATCGAGCTCGCCACGCCGTGCTCCCACAGCCCGTGGAGAACGCGAACGGCTGAGCGCGGGGTCTCACCGACGATGAAGCGGTGCGCCATGTGCTTGACGCCGGCCGCGGCCGCGGCTCCGAGCGCCTTGCGCGCGGCCCGGTTGTCGGAGATCCGCATCGCGGCGGCTAGAGGAGGGGGCGCCTCCGGTAGCTCCTCCAAGAAGCCACGCAGATGACGGGCCACATCGTCCACCGAGCGGCACGCCGGCACCACGTCGACGAACCTGAACAGGGCAGCGCGCAGCTCGCGGTCGCGCGCCGCGAGGTCCATCGCTCGAGCGTCGAGGGTCCTCACGGGGTGGCGTGCGCTCGACGGGAAGGCGTCGGCGAGCTCCGTGCCGATGCGGCGGATGTCGGGCTCCAGTGGATCGGTCGTCAAGCTCGGCTCCGCCGTCTCCGCCTCAGACCCTAGCCACGCTGGAGGGGATTGCCCGCTCGATCGCCTCCCAGCTCGTATCCGCGGCTCGTCGCGCCTCGTCCACCGCCCCGCCGCCGCGGAGCCCGAACAGCCGCTTTGCGAACAGCAGGTAGATCACGATCGCGAGATTGACCAGAAAGCCGATCACCTTCAGGACGGACACCCTGTTGACGATCTCATACACCTCGAGCGGGAGCAGGATCGTCGTGGCGACGAACGTCAGGTACTCCGCCCACCGCTTGGTCAGCCACAGTCCGACGGCCTCGACTCCCTCGAGAGCTGCATAGAGGATCAGCGCGACGCCGACGGTCCGCAGGGTGTGCGCTCTCAGCGAGAGGAGCTTGTCGAGCTCGCCGATGATTCCCACGTGCTCGGTGGTCTGGACCGGGCCGCCGGCGACACCGGCTTGGAGCGCCGCGAGCACGCGCTCGAACTCGCCGCGCGCCGCCTTCTCGTGGGCCGCGAGGACGAGCACGGCGATTCCGAGCGTCCCGAGGATCAGGAAGTGCAGGATGCGATCGACCGCGATCAGCCGAAGCACGATCTTGTCCCGAAGCGCCTGACCCCGTGGGGGGATCTCGATCTGGTCGCGGTCAGGGGGACGCTCGGAGCTCGGCGCCACCGGCGGCGGTCTCACGATCCAGCAGTCGCACCGCAGGCAGTGATGCCAGCGAATGCCGTCCAGCTCGCGCACCAGTACCGCGTCCTGGGGACGGACTTCGGCAGCGTCGATCCCGATCAGCACGTGTCTGCGCAATCCACAGACGATCAGCTCCCACCCGATCCTGCGCCGGTTTCCGGGATGCACGGTCAGGGAACGAGGTCGATCTGGTCCGCTGCGGCTACGATGGGCTTCACATCGAGCGCCGTTGCCGGCTTGCCTTGGGACTGACGTTCATCGCTGGTGCGCATACTGGCACGCGGGCTCGAACGGCCGATGCGGGAGGAGGTCGAGATGCACTTCACGAAAGCCCACATCATGAGACTTGCCATCGTTCTCTGTCTTGCCTGTGCCGCGGCGCTGGCGCTCGCGTCTTGCGGTGGTTCGTCGAGCAGCTCGAGCCACGCCGCCGCGACCAGCAGCATCCCAACATCCACCGCCGCGACGACCACGACCACGACCACCGCCAGCACGCCCGTGACCACGACGACATCGTCCGCGGCCGGGACGACTCAGACCTCCTCCGCGCCGTCCGGCCCCACGCTGTGCCGGGCCGCGGACCTGACGCTGTCCTTCCTGGGCGGGGAGGGCGCGACCGGGCACGGGGAGCTCGGCTTCGCGCTTCGCAACACGAGCAGCCAAACATGCACCACCTATGGCTACCCTGGCGTGCAGTTCCTGGATCGCGCGGGGCGCGCACTGCCAACCGTCCCGACGCACACGACTCAGGACTTCTTCGGAACCCTGCCGGAGAGGCCGCTCACTGTGGCGCCCGGGTCCGTGGTGTCGTTCCGACTCGGGGTCACCCACGGCATCGCCTCCACCGCCGGCTGCACGACCGCCTATGGCCTCCAGGTCATCCCGCCGAACGACACCTCCACGCTGCGCACCAGCATCCCAAATGGCGCCTACGAGTGCCGGACCGCGACCGTATCCCCGCTTCAGCCGGGAACGTCAGCCTTCTCCCACGGCTAAGAGACTGTCGAGTGGGTCGAAGATACCGTCTAGTGGATCGCCTCGAAGCGTGCCACCTCATCGGCCCCCTGCTCGCGCACGAGGCCGTCTTGTACGAGTAGGTCGAGGTGTCCCAGCACCTCCGACAGGGTCAGGTAGGCCTGGGTCACAGCGACGTTGCCCCACATCTGCAGTGCGATTTCGTACGCGGTCAGCGGCCCGGCCTCCAGCATTCGAAGGATTCTCTGGGCACGGCGGCGGTGAAGCCGCAGGCGCTCGTCGATCAGGGCTGCGTGGTCGGTGATGGGGTCGCCGTGTCCGGTGAGCACGAGCTCGGCAGGCAGCGCGCGGGTGGCCAGCATCGAGTCGATGTAGGTGGTCAACGCCCGCGGTCGCGCCGCGTGCGGATCCCCGGTCAGTGGGCGCGAGACGAGTGGATTGGAGGAGATGTGGGCGAGCAGGTGATCGCCTGCGATCAGGATTCGCCGCTGCTCATCCCAGAAGATCGTGTCCGATGGACTGTGTCCCGGGCGGTGAAGCACCCGCAAGGTGCGGTCTCGCAGGACCAGATCCTCGCCGTCCCGCAGCTCACGGGTGACCCGTCCGCCCGAGCCGAACGCTCTGAAGGCAACGCCCACCGCTCCGAGTACGGTCGCGAGGTCGGCGGGGATACCGTGGCGACGCATGATCGCGTGCGCGAACTCGTCATCGGCGATCACGCTGGCGCGGAAATCGGCTAGGTAGGGCGCCAGCATCGCCAGCGCGGCCACCTCCGCGCCTGATCGGCGCGCGAGGATCTCGAGGAGCCCGATGTGGTCCATGTGCTGGTGGGTGAGGACGATCAGCTCCAAGTCCTCGATCGTCCGGCCATGCGCGACCAGCGCCTGCTCGAGCTCGTCGAGCGACTTGCCGGAGTTCGGCCCGGTATCGATCAGCGTGAGCGGCTCATCCTCGATCAGGTAGCAGTTGACCCGTCCAACCGCGAACGGTGTCGGCACAGACAGCCTGTGGATCCCGGCGCCCGCCGCGATCGCAAACGCATCCTCCGCGGAGGTCACCGAGGGCTCGGGCAACGTCACGAACGGATCAGCGCCAGGACCTCGTCGCGCCGCCGCTCCATCTCCTCACGCGAGCGCAGGGACTCCAGGCACAGGCGCAACAGGGGCTCCGTATTCGACGGGCGCACGTTGAAGTGCCAGTCCTCGTACTCGACGGACAGCCCATCAAGGCGATACTGGTGCCCATCGGAGTACTTCTGTGCGAGCTGCTCGACCTTCTCATGCTGGTCGGGGACCTCCGAGTTGATCTCACCGGAGATGAAGTACTTGGAGCGGTAGGGCTCCAGCAACTCCGACATCCGGGCACCGCGTTGCGAGAGCAGCTCCAGGATTAGCAGCGCCGGGATCGTCCCGGAATCGGCGCAATAGAAGTCGTGGAAGTAGTAATGGCCTGAGACCTCGCCCCCGAACGCTGCGTGCTCCTCGCGCATCCGCGTCTTGAAGAAGGCGTGCCCGACCCGGTTCATCAGGGCCCGACCGCCGGCCCGCTGGACGGTGTCGGGCACTGCTCGGCTCGCCCGCACGTCGTAGAGAATCGTGGCCCCACGGTGCTTGCCAAGCATCGATTCGGCAAGCAGCGCGGTCAAGAAGTCACCGTCCACGAACATGCCCTGCTCGTCGATGAAGAAGCAGCGGTCGGCATCGCCGTCCCAGGCGATACCCAGGTCTGCGCGCTGCCGCACCACCTCGCGCATGATGAACTCGCGGTTCTCCGGCAGGAGCGGATTCGGCTCGTGGTCAGGGAAGTGACCGTCGGGCCGCCAGTAGCACTCGACCAAGTCCAGTCCCAGGCGCTCCAGTAGCGGGCCAACCATCGGGCCCGCCATCCCATTGCCGCCGTCGACCACGATCCGCATCGGCTTGACCTGGTCAGGATCGATGAACCGCATTGCCGCCTTGTGGAACTCGTCGTCGATCGACACCTCCTCGGCCTCGCCTCCGCCGGGAGCGTCGCCCAGCCCGGTGTCGATCTTGTCTCGCACGTCGCCGATGCCCGCGTCGCCGGAGAGCGCAAGCGCGCCGCGACCGACCAGCTTGGCACCCGTGTAGTCCTTGGGGTTGTGGGATGCGGTGCACATCAGCCCGCCGTCGAGGTCTCGCGAGCCGACCAGGTAGTAGAGCATTTCGGTGGCCACCATCCCCGCGTCCAGCACGGTCGCCCCCTCCATGCACATTCCCTCACGGTAGGCGGGGGCGAGCTCGGGGGCCGTCAGCCGCATGTCGTGTCCGAGGCCCAGCCGCAGCTGATCGGCGGGCTTGTGCTCGAGCTCCGCAATCACGCGCACGAAGGCCCGTCCGATCAGCTTGGCGATGCCGGCGTCGAGCTCCTCGCGGTACAGGCCCCGGATGTCGTATGCCTTGAAGATCCCCGGATTGATGACCGCGCTCATCCGACCTGATCCTACCCCCGCACCGCCGCGCCCGCCGCCGTCCGCGGCCGTGGTGATTGGATATCGCCGTGCTGAAGCCAACCGTCATGATCCTCTGCGGGGGTCGTGGGACGCGCCTTCAGGAGCGCACCCAACTGGTCCCCAAGCCACTGGTGGAGGTCGGCGGCCGACCGATCGTGTGGCACGTGATCCACATCTACATCGCGCAGGGCTTTCGTCGGTTCCTGCTGCTCACCGGTTACCGGGAGGACCAGATCGAGGCGTTCGTCAGCACGGAGCGCTGGCCAGCGGGGGTCGAGATCCGCTGCCTGGGCACCGGCGAGGACACGCCCACGGGTGGCCGCGTTTATCGGGCCATGGAGGCGATCGACGGGGAGGAGTGCTGCGTAACGTACGCCGACGGGGTCGCCGACGTCGACCTCGGCTTACTTCTGGCCTACCACCGCGAGCACGGCGCGGCGGCGACGATGACGGTGGTCCGCCCGAGGCTGCAGTTCGGGGTCGCGCAGCTGAACGGCGACGGCATCGTCCGGGGCTTCACCGAGAAGCCGCGCAGCGAGCACTGGGTCAACGGCGGCTTCTTCTGCTTCGCCCCCTCCGGGCTCGGTGAGCTCACCCCCGACAGCGTGCTCGAGCGCGAGCCGCTCGAACGACTCGCAGCAGCGGGCGAACTCCGGGCCTTCCGGCACGACGGCTTCTGGGCCTGCATGGACACGTATAAGGATGCCGTCGAGTTGGGCGATCTGTGGGCAACGGGCCGGGCCCCGTGGAAGCTGTGGGAGTGAACGCGCAGGGCGAAGGCTCACACCACGCCCGAGCTGCACACCCCGCGGAGGAGATCCGTGGCCGATCGGTCCTCGTCACGGGGGCGCACGGGTTGCTGGGCTCGTGGCTCGTCGGCGCGCTGCTCGATCGGGGTGCGCGGGTGGTCTCGATTCGCCGCGACGAGCCCGCCCTCTCGAGCCTGGAGCTGCTCGGGCTCGAGGACCGGGTCGACGTCGTCCACGGAGACGTCTGCGAGAACGGGCTGATCGCCAGGGCGCTGAACGAATACGACGTCGACAGCGTCTTTCACCTGGCCGCGCAGACCCTCGTCGGGACCGCGAACCGCTCGCCGCTGTCTACGTTTGAAACCAATATCCGGGGCACCTGGCTGCTACTGGAGGCGTGTCGGCTGCACGGGGCCCGGCGGGTGATCGTCGCGTCCTCGGACAAAGCCTACGGTCGCCAGCCGGAGCTTCCCTACACCGAGGGCCAGGCGCTGCTGGCCAGATATCCGTACGACGTTTCGAAGGCGGCCTGCGACATGCTCGCGCGCTCCTACTGGCACACCTTCGGGCTGCCCGTCGCGGTAACGAGATTCGCGAACCTGTACGGCGGAGCGGACACCAATCGCTCACGACTCGTGCCGGAGGCGGTGTGCGCGGCGCTCGCCCGCAGAAGGCCCGTGATCCGCTCGGACGGTTCGCCCGAGCGGGACTTCCTGTACGTGGAGGACGCGGCGCGGGCGTACCTCGCGATCTGGCAGGCGCTGAGCCGCGAAGAGGCTCGCGGCGAGGCCTTCAACGCGGGCGGCGGTGCCCCCCACCGAGTTGCGGACGTCGTGGGATTGATCTGCCGACTGGCCGGCACCTCGGTAGACCCCGACGTGCAGGGCGCTGGTACGCCGCACGGGGAAATCGACCGGCAATGGGTCGATGCCACCAAGCTTCGCGAGCTCACCGGCTGGGAGCCGCACTTCACGCTCGAGGAGGGCCTCAGCAAGACGATCGAGTGGTACCGGGCCCATCCAGAGGCGTGGAGGGGACACCCCCCGCGAGGCTCGGCCGCAGCAGCGGGGAACTAGACTCCACAGGGATGTCCGGGCACTCCAAATGGCACTCGATCAAGCACAAGAAGGCCGTCGTCGACGCCCGCCGCGGCCAGCAGTTCACCAAGCTCGCCCGGGCGATCACGGTCGCCGCCAAGGAGGGCGGAGGGGACGCTGAGGGGAACTCCGCGCTGGCCCTCGCGATCCAGAGGGCCCGCGACGCCTCGATGCCCAAGGACAACATTGAGCGTGCGATCGCCAAGGGGACCGGGGAGGGCGCGGACGCCGACCGAATCGAGACTGTCGTCTACGAGGGCTACGGCCCCGGTGGCGTCGCGCTGCTGATCGAGGCGTTCACCGACAACCGCAACCGGACGGGAGCGGATGTCCGCCACCTGCTGTCAAAGCACGGCGGGACGCTCGGCGAGCCCGGGTCGGTCTCCTATCTGTTCGACAAGCAGGGCGTGATCGTCGTGGACGCCACGCGCTACGACGAGGAGGACCTGATCCCGGCGATCGACGCCGGCGCGCTCGACATCTCGGTCGACGAGGACGTCTTCGAGGTGGTCACCGAGCCGGGAGACCTGGTCGCCGTCCGCGAAGCGCTCGCGAACGCCGGAATCGACATCGACAGCGCTGACATCAGTCAGCGGCCGAGGTCGCGCGTGCCGCTCGACGAGGCCGACGCCACGAAGCTGATGAGGCTGATCGACGCGCTCGAGGAATCCGATGACGTGGCCGCGATCCACGCGAATTTCGACGTCGACAGCGATGTGCTGGAGCGGATCGCCTCGTGATCGCCTCGTGATCGCCTCCTGATCGCCGGTCGACTCGCCGAGCAGAGCGCTTTCGCTAGCCTCTCGCGCTCGATGACCAAGCGAGCGCTCGCCATCTGCATCGCTGCTGTCGCTGCGACCGCCCTCGCGGCGTGCGGCAGCTCAAAGACGCCGGGGGTCGAGCTGGCACCTTCCGGCGGGTCAACCCAAGCATCCGTTCCGACCACTCCCAAGCCGCCTCCCGCGCTCTCCACCAAGCCCGTGGTCGCCGTGCCCAAGAACTGCTCGAACAAGCAGCTGGTCAGCAAGGACCTGATAACGGGCACCGGCCAGACCGCGCAGGCGGGCCAGACGGTCACGGTCAACTACGTCGGCGTGCTGTGCGAGACCGGCAAAGAGTTCGATTCCTCCTGGCAGCGCAACCAGCCATTCACGACCGCGCTCACGACCGGCAGCGTGATCCCCGGCTGGGTGCAGGGCATCCCCGGGATGAGGGTCGGCGGTCGCCGGGAGCTGATCATTCCGCCGAATCTCGCCTACGGGAAGACCGGTAGCCCTCCCACGATCCCGCCTAACTCGACGCTCGTGTTCGTCGTCGATCTGATTTCGGTCGCCTAGCGCGCTGCTCTCGGGCCGGCGCGCCAAGCCTTCGCGCTCGGTACAGCGCCACGGAATCGCCGATGCCCTTGAGGCGGTAGCGCCCTGCAAACGACCAGTCAAAGTCCTCGGGTGCAGCGTCGCGCACCTCCTGGGTGCAGAGCACGGTCCCGGGGCGCGCGATCCCGGTCACGCGGCTCGCGAGGTTGACCGCGTGGCCGTAGAGATCGCCCGCGCGCGGGAGCACGCGCCCGAACGCCACGCCGGCACGGAGGCTCGGCAGGTCGGCATCCTCGGCGGCCTCAAGCAGCGATAGGGCGGCATCTACGAGCGGCCGCGGTTCGGGGCAGACCAGCATCGCGGCGTCGCCGATCGTCTTCACCAGACGCACCTGAGAGTCGCCAACAGCGGCCGCCAACTCGCCGAACCTCCCGACCACGTCACCCAGCTCCTCCGCGTCGACCTCGCCACCGAGCGCAGTGAACCCCACCAGGTCGGCGAAGCAGACCACGGCGTCCAGCTCCTCCGCGACCTGGCCGGCGGCGAGCTCCGCGCGACTCAGCACTGCTCGGCGGACGTTCTCCCGCAGCTGCGCCGTGTAGGCGGCGAACAGCACAGGGCCGAACGCTGGGACGAGCTGCTCGGCGAGCGTCGCGAACCGCCACGCCACCTCGAGCTCGCTGTCGCCCGCCTCCAGGAACGCGTCGGTGAACGCCCGGGCTGTGGTGGCGGCAACCCGCGCCATCGCCTCGCCCAGCACGCGGTTGATGTCGGTGATCCCCTGCTCTCGGAGGCCCGCCTCCAGGAAGAGGCGCATCGACTGGGCAGCCGCGACGTCCGCTTCGCTGAACACGCGGTCGTCGGGACCGGGCGCGGGAAGCCCGAGCAGGCGCCGGAGTCGAATCATCAGTGACGCCGGGAGGCCCGCGTGCTGCTCGATCTCGGCAGCCGTGTACTTCCCCCCCAGCACCCGCTCGAGGGGCAGCAGCGCGAGTCTGTTTTCGGCTGCGGCAACGCGCAGCTCCTCGAGCGTGTACCCCTCGGCGGCAAGTCGCTCGAGCAGCTGCACTCGCGCCTCCCGCTCGTCGTCGTCAAGTCCGTCCAGAAGCCCGGCCGCGGCGAAGTCCATGCCTGCATCCTCTCCGAAAAGCCGTCCGCTAGCATCCACCGCCCTCACAGGGTCACCTGCGGCCCTGACCAGACATCCCGCCATTCGCATAGCAATGCTCTCGATTCTGATGCCCGTCTACAACGAGCGCGAGCGCGTCGAACGAGCGATCGCCGAGGTGCTCGAGACCGAGCTGCCGACTGACTTCGAGCTGATCGTGGTCGACGACGGATCGACTGACGGGACGAGGGAGATCCTGCGCAGAGCCCGCTGGGACGACCGCGTGCGACTGTTCGAGCATCCCCAGAACCGTGGCAAGGGGGCGGCCGTGCAGACCGCGCTGGGTCACGCGCAAGGTGATTACGCGGCGATCTTCGACGCCGACCTCGAGTACGACCCCGGCGACCTCGCGCTGCTGATGCCGCCGTTGCTCGACGGCCGTTCCAACGCGTGCTTCGGGGTTCGCGCATTCGACGGGTACACCAGCCACTCTTTCCTTTATGTGCTGGGAAACAAGGGCGTTACGCTCGCCTGCAACCTGCTCTTCAACGTGTACCTGCACGACATCATGACTTGCCACAAGATGATCCGAACCGATCTGTTTCGAAGCTTGCCCCTGCGCTCGCTGGGCTTTGCGATCGAGCCGGAGATCACGGCCAGACTGGTCCAGCGTGGCGAGCGCATCTTCGAAGTTCCGGTGCACTACCGGGCCCGCGCCACCGAGGAGGGGAAGAAGCTCACCGCGCTGGACGGCTTCCGTGTGATCGGGACGCTCGTGCGCTGCCGGGTCTCGCCCGCCTAGAGTGGCGATCATGGAGGCGCAGACTGTCGCCCAGAAGCCACCCCGTCCGCCCGAAGGGGAGGCACCGGATCGGGACGGCCTGAGAGCTGCCTGGCGGGCCGTATCGGCCTCGCCATTCCTGACCGCGACCGTCGTATGCGTGCTACTCGCGGCGCTTTCGGCGGTGGTGCTCCCCACGGTTCCGAGCTATGACCCGTGGGCGTGGATCGTGTGGGGCAAGGAAGTCGTGGACCCACATCTGAGCTTTGCCGTCAGCGGCGGCCCGTCGTGGAAGCCGCTGCCGGTGATCTTCACGACCATATTCGCGCTGTTCGGCGGCGCGGCTCCGACGCTGTGGGTGATCGCGGCCCGGGCCGGCGGCCTTCTGGGACTGGTGGCCGCATACCGGCTCGCCCGGACGCTGGTGGGCCCGGGGGCGTGGGGCGCCGTGGCTGGGGCGATTGCCGCCGCCGGCGTCGTTCTGACCCAGGACTGGGCGTACTACATGTACCGCGGCACCAGCGAGCCGATGCTGATCGGAACCTCGCTGTGGGCCATCGATCGCTTCCTTGCCGGGCGCCGAGGAACGGCGTTTGTGCTCGGTGTGGCCACCTGCCTGATGCGCCCGGAGGCATGGCCGTTCGTCGGCGTCTATGCGATCTGGTTGTGGATCCGTGAGCCGCAGCTCCGCGTGCTGGTGGTCGCCGGACTCGTTGCGATCCCATTCTTCTGGTTCGTCCCCCCGTGGATCGGGTCAGGGCAGCCGTTCCTGGCCGCGATTCACGCCCAGGAATACAACGGCCATCTGGGCAGCGATCCGTTCCTCGAGGTGCTCCGCCGCGGCGTCAACCTCCAGGTTCTGCCGGCATTCATCGCAGCGGTCCTGGCGGCTGTGCTGGCGTTGGTGTCGCTCCGAAGCTTCAGAGGCTCCGGCGGGGATCCCGAATCGGCCAGCCGCGATCGCCTGACGTTATGGCTGGCCGCGCTGACGCTGGCGTGGTGGGTGGTCGTGGTCGGCATGACGCTCGACGGTTATCCGGGTCTCGAGCGGTTCTATCTGCCCGCTGCCGCGATGATCTGCGTGCTCGCGGGGGTCGGGATCGTGCGCCTTGCCCGGCTAATCGGGGGAGCGCTGCGCAGTCCTGCGGCCGGAGCGCGGTTGGGCGCCGTGTGGGTGCCGGTGGGGGTCACCGTTGCGCTGATCGCTCTCTCGATTCCATTCGCGACGACGCGGATCTCGACCGCGCGGGCGCAGGAGCCAATCGCCTCCAGGGCGGTGCGCAGACTCGATCAGCTCTCAGCGGCGGTCGCTGCGGTTGGCGGGCATCACGGCGTGTACCCGTGCCACTCGAGCTTCGCGGCGGTCAACCACTCGGTCCAGACCGCCCTGGCCTGGAAGCTGCACGTCACGCTCGGGCGCGTCGGCACCTCGATGCGCCATCAGGGATTGATGTTCATCGGTCCGCACGACTCGATCGACGGCGGCACTCCCGGAATCGACCCTAGGCTGACGCAGATGCAGCTGATCGCTCGTGCCGGAGTGTGGCGCGTCTACCGGATGACGAGTCCCGGATCCGACACCCGCTGCGTGGGCCGCTAACCGCACGCCGGCTAACGGCACGCCGTGCGCTTTCGGTGCCTTAGCCAACATCCGCTAGGGGATCCGCCGGGCCGAGGGAGGCGTCCGAAGCCGCGCGGAGAATGGTGCAGGCATGATCGTCCTCGGCATCGATCCAGGCACAGCCGACACTGGGTACGGAGTGGTGCAGAGCACCGGCTCCCGCCTGCGCTCGCTCCAGGGTGGGGTGATCCAGACCTCCGCGGGGATCCCGCTGGAGCGGCGACTGTCCAACATCCACGCGGACGTCGACGCCTTGATCGCTCACTACGGTCCTGACGCCGTGGCAGTCGAGGAGCTGTACTTCGGCACCAACGTACGAACCGCATTCGCGGTCGGCCAGGCTCGGGGTGTCGCGCTGCTGGCGGCCGGCCAACGGGGGATTCCCGCCCGTTCATACACCCCGCAGCAGGTGAAAGCCGCCGTCTGCGGCCATGGCCGAGCCGGCAAGGAACAGGTCTCACGGATGGTCGCGCGGTTGCTTGGCCTGAGCGCCCCGCCGGCACCGGACCACGTGGCCGACGCGCTTGCCGTGGCGATCTGCGATCTGAACCGGGCTCCGCTCGCA
>Ga0187808_10000047_pt1 | contig 23929 bp, 23 predicted proteins | sample NC_wetland_sal_i_5_FD_132427 | JGI IMG/M metagenome (GOLD analysis project Ga0187808, IMG submission 132427) | Wetland sediment microbial communities from Neuse River Estuary, North Carolina, USA - ASW_3 | ecosystem: Environmental > Aquatic > Freshwater > Wetlands > Sediment | place: USA: North...
AACGCCGACTCGACCAATCTTCCGGCCAGGCTGCACGCGGGCTTTCTCGATCTGTTTCTCAGGAACCCGCTGACGCGCGGCGGCGCCGTCACGGTGCTCGGCATGCCGATCGATTTGCGCGCGGTCAAGAACGACCTCTATCTGGTTGCCGGGATGACCGACCATATCTGCGCATGGCGCGCGTGCTATCGGGCGACGCGGATGTTCGGCGGGCGAATCGAATTCGTGCTCGGCTCCAGCGGCCATATCCAGAGCCTGGTGAATCCACCGGGCAACTTCAAAGCCCGCTACTACATCGGCGCGTCGTTGCCCGGGGACCCCGACGAATGGTTCAGGGGAGCGGCCGAGAACAAGGGCACCTGGTGGGATCACTGGATCAAGTGGATCGGCGCGCGCTCCGGCGGCGAACGTCCCGCCGCGAGGTCGCTGGGCAGCGAGCTTCACAAGGTCGGCGAGCCGGCGCCGGGGCTGTACGTCCACGAACGCCATTGAGACCGAGCGGGAGCCGCTGATGTCGGCAAAAATTAACCGCGCGATCGCGTTATCAATTGCTGCGTGCGCAATTGCGCTGGCGGGATGTTGGCCGTTCCATTCCAATGAGGAAACGCAGCAGCAGAAATTTATCGAAGCGTTGAATCGCGGCAATGGCGCACAGGCCAGCCAGATCTGGCTCCATATGGACGCCAAAAGCCGCGCCGATTTTGCCCATAGCCAGGGAATGCAACCGAACTTGTCGTCCGATGAAGTGAAGAAGCAGCTCATGCAACACTACAGCGACCAAACGGGCGCCGGCGACAGCGATAAATCGATCGAACGGCCCACCCTGAACGCCAATCCCGGTGGGCTGCAGAATCTTCCCGAGTATATCGGCCCGTCGGGCGCGGCGCCGGATTCGGTGACGGTGCCGGAACAGAACGCGCCGGGCAATTGAGGGTTGCGACGATGGAGTTTGCGCTGACAACCGAGCAGAAGCTGCTGCAGGAAACGCTGCGTGACTTCGCGCGGCGCGAACTGCTGCCCAACTATGCGTCGCGCGACGCCGATAGAGACCTGCCGCCGGCGCTGGTAAGCAAACTCGGCGAGCTCGGCGTGCTGGCGCCGATGGTCGGGGCGCAACTCGGCGGTTCGAGCCTCGACTATGTGTCGCTTGGAATCGCACACGAGGAAATCGCGCGTGGGGATATGAATGCCGCGTACGTGCTGCTGCTGGCGGCGCTGGTCGGCGCAATAATCTCCCGTAGCGGCGACGCGCGTCAGCAGGCGGCGTTCCTTCCTCCGATTTGCCGAGGCGAAATTATCGCGGCGCTGGCGGTGACCGAACCCGGCGGCGGCTCCGACGCCGCACATATCATGCTGCAAGCGCGTCGCGACGGCGATCACTACGTCTTGAGCGGTGAGAAAACTTCCATCTCGTTCTCATCCTCGGCCGCCACTGCCCTGGTCCTGGCCCGAACCGGCACAGCGCAGCAGTCGGCTCAGGGTGTGAGCGCATTTTACGTCGAGCTCGACTCGCCGGGCGTATCGCGCACGCGCTTTCGCGATCTGGGCTCGCGCGCAATCGGCCGCGGTCAACTCTTTTTTGACGGCGTCCGCGTGCCGGTTGCCGCTCGCATCGGCGCGGAAGGCGCGGGCTTCGTCGAGGTGATGCAGGGATTCGACTTCAGCCGCTCGTTGATTGGCCTGGCGTGCATCGGCGCCGCCGAGCAGAGCGTCGACGAGACTTGCGCCTACGTCGCGGAGCGCCAGGCGTTCGGCGCCCCGCTCGCACGCTTCGAGGGGGTATCGTTTCCGCTGGCAGAGGCGGCGGTTCGTCTGCGCGCCGCGCGTCTGCTCTGCTACGAAGCGCTGTGGCTCAAGGATCGCGGGGAACCGCACGGATGGCTCGCGGCCGGAGCCAAGTGGCTCGCGCCCGAGCTGGCCGCCGAGGTTTTGCATCAATGCCTTCTGCTCCATGGACATCTGGGGTTCAGCCTCGACCTGCCGCATCAGCAGCGAATGCGCGACGTGATTGGACTCGAGATCGGCGACGGCACGGCGCAGATCATGAAGACGATCGTGGCGCGTGAGATTATCGGCAAGACTGCTCGCCCGTACTAGATGGTGGCGTCCAGATGGCTGGATCGAAATGGCCGATTACCTGGGATGCGCGATGGATTTGGGCTGCGCCCGCGCCCTCGCCGGCTTCGCCGATCGAAGCGGCGGGATTGCCGCCGAAAGAAACCTGGAATCGATTCTGCTACTTGCGCCGGGTGGTTGACCTCGAATCGATCCCAGCATCGGTTCCCGCACGAGTGACCGCCGACTCGCGCTTCGTGATGTTCGTCAACGGCGTCGAGGTTGCACGCGGACCGGCGCGTTCGATACCCGAGCGTCTGGCATGGACGGAGATCGATCTCGCGCCGTATCTTCACCCGGGCCGGAACGCAATTGCGTCGCTGGCGCGGTTCTACGGCTTGCCGGGACCGTGGTGGCGGCCCGCGACGCCGAGCTTCATCCTCGGTTTTGGATCGTTCGCGTTCGAATCGCCGGCCATCGGCGTGATTTCGGATGCCACGTGGAAAGGACGTGCCGCGCCGTATCGGCAGGATGTGGTCCGGAGCGCGGCGCTGCCCGTGCCGCCGATCGAGATCCTCGACGGCGGCGCAATCCCGGTTGGATGGAACGAGGCGGCTTTTGATGATTCCGGTTGGCAGCCTGCCGTCGAATTGTCCGCCGGCACTCTTTCGCCCAATCGCACGCGAATCCCGGTCGAGCCTTTCACCGCGCCCGAGCCCGGCGAAATAGCGGCTCTCACTGCGATTCCGATCGCGCTGAATGAACTGTCGCGGCGCGGTGTCGCAGCATCCAGCAGCGATGATCCGCGCGGCGCGTATCCAACGCCGGTGGAGTCAGAAGGCGGCCCCGACACGATGGTTAACTTCGATGCGGGAATGATCACGCTGGCGACGCCCTGGGCCGTGGTTCGCGGTCCTGCGGGTTCGACTGTCGACGTGTACTGCGGCGAGGACCTGCGCGCCGACGGCAGCGCGGAAACCAATCCGCGCCAATTTGCGATGCGCTATATCCTGCGCGGCGGAGCGGCGGCAGAACGGCTGGAGTCGTACGAGCCGGTCGGGTTGCGCTATCTGTCAATCGTCGCGCGCGGCGGCGCGCAGATCGAATCGGCCGGCGCGATCGAGCGGCGCTACCCGCGCGGTGACGAGGCGTACTTCGAATGCGACGACCTGGCGCTCAACAAAATCTGGCGCGTCGGTGCGCGCACGCTGGAACTCTGTTCGACCGACGCCTTCTTCGACTGTCCCGGCCGCGAACAACGCGCGTGGGTCGGCGACTCCTATATCCACGCCCTGCTGACCTACACGACCAACACCGACTGGCGCCTGGTGCGCCGCCATCTGCGCATCTGCGCGCATTCGCGCCGCGGCGACGGTCTGCTGGCGATGGCCGCGGCGTGCGACTTCTCGATATCTTCCACCACCATCCCCGACTACTCATTGCACTGGATACGCGCGCTCGCCCGCTACTTCGAATATTCCGGCGACGCGGCGACGGTCCGCGAGCTGATGCCGACCGCAGCCGGCGTGCTCGCCGCCTTCGAGCGTTATCGCGCGGCCGACGGACTGATTCGCGGGATGCCGGGTTGGATTTTCATCGACTGGGCGATGATCGAGCGAGCGGAAGTGACCGGCGCGCTCGACGCGCTTTACGCTGCGGCGCTCGATGATTTCGCGGCGCTGGCGGAGACCGTCATGGCGGATTCGCGCGGCGCCGCCGACTCTCGCGCGTGCGCCGAGCGGACCCGGCGCGCATTCGAACTGTTGTGGGACGAGGCGGCGGGCGTGTACGTGGACGCCGCCGACCGGAACGGCCGCGGCAGGCGAGTCAGTCAGCATACCAACGCGATGGCGATCGTCGGGGGATGCGCGCCGCGACATCGCTGGGCCCGCATGCTCGACTACATCCTGGATGAATCGCGGGTCGTGGTCACGCCCACGATTTCCGACAACTTCGCGGCGTACTTGAGGCAGCGAATGGACCCCGCCGAGCACATGAGCTTCGACGCCGGGCACGACGTCGTGGCGGCGCAACCATTTTTTTCACATTTCCTTCACGATGCGATGGTCCGCGCCGGCCGCCGCGAACTGATTGGGGAGCGATGCATGAAATGGTGGCAGCAGATCGAACGCGGCAACACGGCGTTCGAGGAGTACTGGGACGCACGCCCCGGCACGGCCAGCCGATGTCACGCATGGTCCGCGACGCCGACCTACGATCTGACCACCTGGGTTCTGGGCGTGAGGCCGGCCGCACCCGGCTACTCGCGCGCGGAAATCGCGCCCCGGTTCGGATCGCTCAAGCATCTCGAAGGCCGCGTCCCAACTCCGCACGGGCTCATCGAGGTGAAGCTGGATCGCCAACGCGGCGGCGAGGTCGTGATCCCAGACGGTGCGGCGGCGCGCGTGCGGTTCGACGACGCACCTTTGGCCGGCGGCGAATTCGGCCCCGGACGCCATCGCATTTCTGCTTGACGCATCCCCGTGCGGCAGTGGCAAGAACGGCGTCGGCATTTCGGCTTCGTTCAGGGCAGACATCCGGGTGCGGCGCGTCTAGAATTGCCGCCATGAGCAGCGACCGCACAGAGCAAAGCCGAGGCAGGGAGCGGGCGAAGATTCCCGGCGATTTTCCCGCCGCACCTCTGACGCTGGAAGGCTACGCCATCCTGCATCAGATGTTCCGCGTGCGGCGCCGCGAAATCCGGATGCTCGACGCCGCCAAACGCAACGCGGCTCTCGAGGACGCGTCGAAGCTGTTCGGCGAGATGACCCGGCGCGAAGATGGTGAAAGCGCGCTCTTCTCTGCGCTCGGCCACAAGGGCGATCTGATGATCGTCCACTTCCGCCGCAGCTTCGAGGAACTCGGCCAGGCCGAGCTCGCTGTGGCCGAGCTTAAGCTCAGCGACTACCTTGAGGCGACTACGTCGTATCTGTCGGCGATCGAAATCGGGCTGTACGAAGCGACGGTCGCGCTCTATCGCCGGCTCGTCGAGCATGGCGTCGCGCCGCAGTCGGCGGATTGGAAGGCTGAAATCGAAGCCGAGATTGCCCGCCAGCGGGTGAAAATTTCGCCCCGCCTGTTTCCGAAAATCCCCGCGCGGCGCTACCTGTGCTTCTATCCGATGGACAAGAAGCGCGAAGGCGCCGACAACTGGTATCGCCTGCCAATCGAGGTTCGCCAGCGTCTGATGCACGAGCACGGCCTGGTCGGGCGGCGTTTCGCCGGTGAAGTGACGCAGATCATCTCGGGCTCGATTGGATTCGACGATTGGGAATGGGGGGTCGATCTTTTCGCCGACGATCCGATGGTGTTCAAGAAACTCGTTTACGAGATGCGCTTCGACGAGGCCAGCGCGTCGTATGCGAAGTTCGGCCCCTTTTACGTCGGGATGCGGCTTGAGCCGACCGAGCTGGGCAAACTCTTTCCGACCTGATAGCGCTTCACCGCAGGAGACGACGATGATCACGCAGGGCGACGATTTTCCGATTCATCAGACGCCGGAGCCGGTGCAGCAGGTCTTCACCAGCGACCGCAACTTTTATGATCGATTTTTTTTCAACGGTTACTTTCGCGAGGGCGAGCCGTACTTCGCCGCGGCGATGGGAATCTATCCGAACGTCGGAATTATCGACGCCGCATTCAGCGTCGTCGCCGGCGGCGTGCAGCATTGCGTGCGCGCATCGCGGGTGCTCGGCGCCGAGCGGATGGACACGCGGGTCGGGCCGATCTCAATCGAGATCGTGCGCCCGATGCGCGCGTTGCGCGTTCGCGTCGATCATGAAGCGGTAAAGGCCGACCTGATGTTCGAGGCGCGCGCCAGTGCAATCGAGGAGCCCCGCTTTACGCGACGCGCAGGTCCGCGGCTGGTGATGGATATGACGCGGTTCACGCAGCATGGCGGTTACAGCGGCAGCCTGACGGTCGCGGGCAAGACCTACGAGGCAAAACCGTCGCGAGTGTGGGGTTCGCGCGATCGCTCGTGGGGCGTGCGCGGAATCGGTCCGCAGGATCCGGCGGGAGTGCCCTCGCCCGCGATGTTCCAGTACTACTGGCTGTGGTCGCCGGCCAATTTCGAAGACGTCTGCACGCTTTGGGACGTCAATGAAAACGCCGACGGTTCGCGATGGCACGAGTTCGGCGCCATCACGCGCGCGGAGCCCGGCGCGCCGTTGGAGCTCTCAACCGGCGTCGACTTCAACATCAACTATGCGTCCGGAACGCGCCACGCGAAAACCGCTGAGATAATTTTGCGCAGCCCGCGCGCCGGCGAAAGCCGCATCGAACTCAAGACGCTGTACAACTTCTACATGCATGGCATCGGCTACTTTCATCCGAAGTGGGGGCACGGAATGTACCTCGGCCCCGACGCCTCGAGTTACGATTCGTTCAAAACCGCCGACGTCGACGAGCGCGACTTGATGCATCAGCACATCCAGGCTGTGTGCCAGGCGAAAATGGGTTCGCGCGAAGGGCTCGCAATCCTGGAGATGGCAATCCTTGGGCCGCACGATCGAAGCGGCTTCAAGGAATTCCTCGACATGCATCCGTAGCGGATTGTTCTTTTGTCAGGATGGCTCGCCGCCGGCCGCTCAGTTCCTGAGCCTGCCGAGCATGCGCTCGACGAAGCCTTGCGGTTTCTTTTCTTCCACCGGCCGAGGCTCGCGGCCTTCTTTGAGAGCCGCGAAAATCTCTTCGACTTCGCCGTCAAGCGGGAATCGCCCTGTGCTCGCCTTGGAGAAAACCAGCTTTCCATTCACGATCACGTCGAACTGGCCGGTTTTGCCGGCGGTGATTTCCACCTTCTCGCCGAACCTGGAGTCTAATGATGCGGCCAGACTGGCCGCGCGCGGCTTATAGCCTCAAGCAGCGCAGTAGAGAATTTCGGTCGCCATGATTGAAGGCTACGCGGCGGTCTCGCGCCGGTCAAACGCGCTTTGCGCTTGGCGCGCGCAACTACTTGCCGTTGGGGATATCGACGAACACCGCCGCGGCGACCACCGACGACCACAGCCCGTCGCGATCGCCTATCGCCGACTGCGTCACGTTGCGCGTGGTTACGATTTTGTCCGACATCCGCCACAGATCCTTGCGCTCGTCGTAGCTCAGATTCGGATCGAAATCGACGCCGAGAATCGTCGCCAGCATCATCGCCGCCAGATCCTCCGCGTAGTCGCCCGCCTTCTGATCCGTCTCTCCCATGCTGTGATGCTCGGACAGGTATCCGTACTGGGCCGGATTGCTGGGCAGCGCGACGCCCACCGACGCCGCTATGAGACGGTGCGGTTCGTTGGTCGCGTTGTCGCTCATCACGGCAAAAACGATCTGGCCAGGCGTCAGGTACTTCAAGCCTTCCTGCTGGCTGAGCAGTTTGCAGTTGGGCGGGAAAATGGATTTGACACGCACGAGGTTGAACTCGGCGATACCCGCGGAGCGCAGCGCCAGCTCGAAAGAAGTCAGCTTCTCGCGATGCCGGCCGACGCCCTTGGTCAAAAATGCTCCCTTCGGGATCGGGCCCATTTACTTTCTCTCCGATCGATCGCCTACGTCGCCGCGGTTAGTTGTCACATGAATTCGCCCGCCGAACGCCATGCTACACCGTATTCACCGGCCTGTACTCGCCGAACACCTTGCGCATCGCGTCCGATATTTCCCCCAGCGTGCACCACGCGCGCACTGCATCGATTATCGGCGGCATCAGATTTTGCCCGTCGCGGGCCGCCGCCTCGACCCGCGCGAGCGCGTCGCTCGCCGTCTCCGCGTTCCTTTGCGCCCGCACGCGCGTAACGGCTGCCTTCTGTTGCTCCTCGAGCTCCGGCTTCACCCGCAGAATTTCCCCCGGCGGTTCGCCGCCCCCGGTGAACTGGTTGACCCCTACGACAATTCGCTGGCGGGTTTCAATCTCGCGCTGGTAAATGAATGCGGCGTTCTGAATTTCGCGCTGCATGTAGCCGCGCTCGATTGCGGCGACTGCGCCGCCAAAGTCGTCGATCTTCGACAGGTAGTCGAGCGCCTTTTTCTCGAGCTCGGTCGTCAGCCGTTCGACGTAATACGAACCGCCGAGCGGATCGACGGTGTCCGCGACCTCCGACTCGTGCGCGATAAGCTGCTGAGTGCGCAGCGCGAGCAGCACCGAGGATTCAGTAGGCAGCGCGAGCGCCTCGTCTTTGGAGTTGGTGTGCAGCGATTGCGCTCCGCCGAGCACGGCGGCCAACGCCTGCATCGTCACGCGCACGATATTGTTGTCGACCTGCTGCGCGGTCAGCGTTGAGCCCGCGGTTTGCGCATGAAACCGCATCATCATCGAGCGCTCGTCCTTGGCGCCGAAGCGCTCCTTCATGATTTTCGCCCACAGGCGGCGCGCCGCGCGAAACTTCGCGACTTCCTCGAAGAAGTTGTTGTGCACGTTAAAGAAGAACGACAGCCGGCTCGCAAACGCGTCGATTTGCAACCCCGCCTTCAGCGCCGCATCAACGTACGCGATCCCGTCGGCGATGGTGAACGCGAGCTCCTGCGCCGCCGTCGAGCCGGCCTCGCGGATGTGGTAGCCGGAGATCGATATCGTGTTCCAGTTCGGAACTTCCTTCGACGCAAAACTGAAAATGTCGGTGATGATCCGCATCGAGCCGCGCGGCGGATAGATGTACGTCCCGCGCGCGACGTATTCCTTGAGCAGGTCGTTTTGGATGGTGCCGTTGACCTTGTCCCAGCCGACCCCCCGGCGCTCGGCCACGACCAAGTACAGCGCCAGCAGGATCGACGCGGTCGCGTTGATCGTCATCGAGGTCGAAATCTTGTCGAGCGGCAGCCCGGCGAGCAGCGTCTCCATGTCGGCCAGCGAGCAGATCGGCACGCCGACGCGCCCGACTTCGCCCTCGGCCAGCGGATGATCCGAGTCGCGGCCCATCTGGGTGGGCAGGTCGAACGCGACCGACAGCCCCGTCTGGCCCTGCTCGAACAGGTAGCGGTAGCGGCGGTTCGACTCCTCCGCGCTGCCGAAGCCGGCGTACTGGCGCATCGTCCACAACCGTCCGCGGTACATCGTCGGCTGCACGCCGCGCGTGAACGGATACTCGCCCGGAAAGCCGAGGTCGCCCACAAAATCGAAGCCGCTTAGGTCTTCGGGATCGTACGCTCGCTTGATTTCGATTCCCGAGCTGGTGACGAACTTCGGCTTGCGCTCGGCGCCGCGCTGCAAAGCAGGATTGAGTTTGCGCTCCTCCCAATTCTTGCGGGCCGACGCGATTTTCCGATCATCTTCAGGCATCGTAACCAGCCCCTACCGGTGGAATTCTGCTGCCACTGCTACTCGATAACAATCATCAATTGGCCCTTCTCGACCGCCTGGCCCGCGACCACCTTGACCTCCACGACTTTGCCAGCCTTGGGCGCCTTGACTTCGTTTTCCATCTTCATCGCTTCGACGACGATGATTCCCTGTTCCGCTTTGACTTCGTCTCCCGCAGCGACCAGCACGTCGACGACCCGGCCCGGCATTGCGGATTTTATTTCCACGCGGCCGCTGACCTCGCGCCGCCTGCCGGCCGCACGCGCCGCCCGCCGCGCCGCATCGGTGACTGTGAGCCGCGTCGATCCGCTCCGCGATGCAACCACCGTTTCCTCGCCGTCGCGCGCCACGTCGAAATCGAACGAGCGATTGTTGACAATCACCGAAAACGACACGGGCCCGACCCGGCGCAGGTCGGCTTCGAAACGATGCTCACCGAAACTAATCGCGAACGAGTCCGCGGCGAGCTCTTCAATCTCGATTTCGTGTTCCTGGCCGTCAACCGTCGCTACGTATCGCATCGATAGGAGTCCCGGCTATCTCCGCAGCATGTCGAGTCGGCCGATCGTGCGCCACGCGGAAGCCTGCGGTGCAGACATCGGCCGCGCGCCGGCGCCGTTGCGGTGATCGGTATTTTTCTGCGCTGCGATGGCCGCCAGAAAAATCGCCGCCAGCTCCGCACCGCGCGGCGCGGCGCCGTTTTGATTGGGGCGGTACTCGCGGTCGATAAAATAGGTATCGAAATCACCTTTCAAAAACCCGGGCTGCGTCATAAGCCAGCGATGGAAGTCGAGGTTGGTGCGCAGATCGCCGGAAATTACGAATTCGCCGAGCGCGCGCCGCATCCTGTCGATCGCCTGCTCGCGACTTGCACCCCACACCGCCAGCTTCGAGATCATCGGGTCGTAAAAGACCGGCACCTCGGCGCCCGGATAAATGCCCGCGTCGTTGCGCACGCCCGGACCGTCGGGATATCGGAGCGTCTCGATCCTGCCCGGCGCCGGCACGAAGCCGGCCGCCGGATCTTCCGCATAGATTCGGCACTCGATCGCCCAGCCGCGCTGGGCAAGGTTTTCCTGCTTGAATGGCAGCTTCGCACCGGCGGCGATTTCGATTTGCGCGCGCACCAGATCCACGCCCGTCACCATCTCGGTCACCGGATGCTCGACCTGGATGCGCGTGTTCATCTCGAGGAAATAAAAGTTGCGCTCCGCATCGACCAGGAATTCGATCGTCCCGGCGCTGACGTAGTTCACCGCCTTGGCCGCGCGCACCGCGACCTGGCCCATCTCGGCCCGCATCTTGGGCGTGACAAACGGCGACGGCGACTCCTCGACAACCTTTTGATGGCGGCGCTGAATCGAGCATTCGCGCTCGAAGACATGGACAATGTTGCCGTGCCTGTCGGCGAGCACCTGCACTTCGATATGGCGCGGCTGGTTGAGATATTTTTCGACGTAAAGGCGCCCGTCGCCGAACGACGACCTGGCCTCGCTCGCGACCGTGCGCACCGCCGAGGCGAGGTCTTTGGCCCTCTCGACGAAGCGCAGGCCCTTGCCACCGCCGCCGGCCGCCGCCTTCACCATGATTGGAAACCCAATCTTGTCGGCGACCGCGGCTACTTCCGCTTCGCTCTCCAACGTCCCCGGCGAGCCCGGTACGACCGGAACTCCCGCCGCCGACATCAACTTGCGCGCCTCGACCTTGTCGCCCATCCGCTCGATCGCATCGGGCGGCGGCCCGATCCAGGTCAGGCCGGCGCGCTTCACCGAGCGCGCAAACGCGGCGCTCTCGGAAAAAAAGCCGTAACCCGGATGAACCGCATCGGCCCTGGAGGATTTCGCGGCTTCAAGAATTTTCGCGGTGTTGAGATAGCTCTCGGCCGCCGGCGCCGGACCGACCGGATAGGCATGATCGGCTTCGCGCACGTGCAGCGCGGCGCGATCGGCGTCCGAGTAGACGGCGACCGATTCGATGCCCAACTCGCGGCATGCGCGGATGATCCGCACCGCGATCTCGCCGCGGTTGGCGATTAGAATCCGCTTGAACATCGATTTTCTCTGGCTTGCGGCCATCTTTCAGAGCGCGCTCACGCTGTTCAGATTGTATACTGAATCCAGCCCGCGCGAGCTAACTGTCCGCGCCGCCCAGCGTCTGCGCTCTTCCTCAAAGTGGAATATTGCCGTGCTTGCGCGGCGGATTCTTGTCGCGCTTGTTGCCGAGCGCCTTCAGCGAGGCGATCAGCTTGGGACGCGTGTCGCGCGGCATGATCACTTCATCGATATAGCCAAGCTCGGCCGCCTTGAACGGATTGGCAAAAGTTTTGCGATAGTCCTCGGCCAGCCGCGCGCGCTCGGCGACTGCGTCTTTGGCCTTGGCCAGCTCGTTGCGAAAAACGATGTTGATGGCCTGCTCGGGTCCCATCACCGCGATTTCGGCGCTCGGATAGGCAAAGTTGAAATCGCCGCGAATATTCTTCGACGACATCACGTCGTATGCGCCGCCGTAAGCCTTGCGCGTTATCACCGTCACTTTGGGCACGGTAGCCTCGCAGAACGCGTAGAGCAGTTTCGCGCCGTGGCGGATGATGCCGCCGAACTCCTGCTGCGTTCCCGGCAGGAATCCGGGCACATCGACGAACGTGACCAGCGGTATGTTGAACGCGTCGCAGAAGCGGACGAATCTCGCCGCTTTCACCGACGAATCGATATCGATCGATCCCGCAAGAAACGACGGCTGATTGGCGACGATGCCGACCGAGTATCCGCCGAGCCGCGCGAAGCCGATCAGCATGTTCTGCGCGTAGTCCTTCTGCAGTTCGAAGAAATGGCCGTCATCGATAACCCGGCGGATGATCTCGCCCATGTCGTAGGGCTTGTTGGGACTTTCGGGAACAATCGAATCGAGCGCCGCGTCGGATCGGGCGGGATCGTCGGCGCTGGCGACGAACGGCGGGTCGTCGACATTGTTCGACGGCATATATGAAAGCAGTTCGCGGATCGTCGCCAGCACGCTGGGGTCGTCGTCGGCTTCGAGATGGCACACGCCGGATTTCTGGCTGTGCGTGTCGGCGCCGCCGAGCTCCTGCATCGTAACTTCCTCATGGGTCGCCGCTCTGATCACGTCGGGACCGGTGAGGAACATGTACGAAGTGTCGCGCACCATCACGATAAAGTCGGTGATCGCCGGCGAATACACCGCGCCTCCGGCGCACGGCCCCATGATCACCGAGATTTGCGGGATGACCCCCGACGCCATTACGTTGCGCAGAAAAATATCCGCGTAGCCCGCCAGCGACACGACGCCCTCCTGGATCCGTGCGCCGCTGCCGTCGTTGAGCCCGATCACCGGGCATCCGGTCTTCATCGCGAGGTCCATCACCTTGCAGACCTTCTCCGCGAATGCGCCCGACAGGCTGCCGCCGAAGACCGTGAAATCGTGGCTGAAGATGCACACCTGGCGGCCGTCGATCGTGCCGTAGCCCGTCACGACGCCGTCGCCGGGGATTTTCTTCTCCGCCATGTCGAAGTCGGTGATTCGATGCGTCTTGAACTTGTCGAGCTCGACGAACGATCCGCGGTCGAGGAGAAACTCGACCCGCTCGCGCGCCGTCATGCGGCCCTGTGCGCGCTGCTTCTTGAGCCGATCCTGCCCGCCGGCCGCCTCGGCCTCGCGGGTGAGTTGCTTGAGTCGTTCGAGATTTTCTTTAAGGGCCATTTGTCACAGCCGCACAACGACCGCAGCGACGCCAAACAAAAAGGCGCCCATCACGCGCCGCCGGCAAGATAGATACCGCATGTTCGCCGCCGGTTAAAGCGCCCCCGTTATTCCGATGCGTGGGGTGAAAAGCCGGAGAAATCGAACCGGTCGCCGGCCTTGATTCCGTGTCTCGCGCAGAAACCGCCATTCACTTCGAGCACATACTCCGAGTCTCCTTGGACGCCCACCGCCTTGTCGGAAAACGGCTCCGCGTTCGCGACGATTCCGGTCACCCGGCCCGCCGCGTCGGCGAAAAGCATGTCGAGCGAAATCGGCGTATTGTGCATCCAGAAATTCCGCCGCGCCGCATCCGGGAAAACAAAGATCATCCCCGCATTGCCGTCGAGATGCTTGCGATACATCAGGCCGAGCTGGCGTTGCGCCCCGGTGTCCGCCACCTCCACCGCAACCGTGGCGCGCGGCTGGCCGCCTGGGCCGACGATCGTGACGCATGGACCGCGCGCGCATCCGAGCAACGCGAGCAGGACCACCCCGGGCGCAAACGGGGCGAATCGGACGCGCAAGCGGCGATGCAATGTTGGACCCACGGGTTGGCGCAAATCTAGCCTCTCGATGCGCCATCATCCGGATTCAATCGATCGCCATCGGCAATGACTGGAGGCCGCGCAAAAAGTACGACCCCTTGTAAGCCGGTTTCATCGCGGGATCTTTCAGCCGCAGCCGGCCGAAGCGCTCGAGCATCGCGCCGATCGCGATCGCGCCTTCCAGCCGCGCCAGCGGCGCGCCGATGCAGAAATGAATTCCCTCGCCGAACGCCAGATGCTCGTTTGGTTCGCGCGTGATGTCGAACTTCTCGGCTTCCTTGAATTGGGCCGGGTCCCGATTCGCCGCCGCGATGATCACGAACACGCCCATCCCGGCCGCGATCGGCGTTCCTCCCACTACCGTATCTTTCGTCGCGGTGCGGAACGTGGCTTGCACCGGACCGTCGTAACGCAGCATTTCCTCGATCGCGCCGCGCATCAGCGCGGGCTTCGATCGCAGCGCCGCCATCGCGTCCGGATTGCGTCCCAGCGCGAGCATCCCGTTGCCGATCAGATTGGTCGTCGTCTCGTTGCCCGCGAGCAGCAGCAGCACGACGAATTGCAGCAGCTCGTCGGCGCTCAGCGCCTCGGCCTCATCGTGCGCCGCGACGAGCGCGCTCACCAGGTCGGCGCCGGGATGCTTGCGGCGCCGCTCGATCTCCTGGGTGAAGTAGGACTTGAGCTCGGTGAAGGCGCACTTGATGTCGTCGGGTATCGGCATCCCGGGCGGCGTGTTGTCCGCTTCGATTATCTTGTCCGACCAATGCTTGAACTGGCGGTATTCCTGGGGCGGCACGCCGAGCAATTCGCTGATCACCATGACCGGCAGCGGGTTGGCGATATCCGGCATCACGTCGAGCCGGCCCTGGCGCTGCGCCGCGTCGATGAGGTCTTGCGCGATCTCGCGGATGCGCGGCTCCAGCTCGCGGATGCGCCGCGGCGTAAAGTCGCGCGAGACCAGCCGGCGCAGCCGGGTTTGCGTCGGCGGATCGGAGCCGAGCATGGTCGGCGCATCGCCGAAAAGTTTCGTCTGCTCGTCGAATCCAATTCCGGCCGGCTGCACGCTGGAGAACGTCGCATGATCGATAAGGATCTCCCGCACTTCGGCGTAACGCGCTGCGAGTGCGAATTTGAAACCCATGTCGACAATTCGCGGCGGTCCCTCGAGCAGCGGCTGGTAATGCGGATACGGGTTGGCGCGGAACTCCTCGTCCCATGGATTGAAGTAGAAATTCTGCCCCGTTGCGGGCGCGATCGCTTCGCTCATCTTCAGCTCGCCTCCTGCTGCTGGATTGGACGGGATGAATCCAGAAAAAATTCTCAGCGGCCGCGGAAATTGGGCCGGCGCTTTTCCAGAAATGCGCGCACGCCCTCGCGATAGTCCTCGCTGTCGAAGCATTGCGCGACCATCGCCGAAACCGCCTTCGTGTCGCGCTGTTCGCGATCTTTCAGGCTCTCGCCAATCGCCAGCTTGGCCGCCGCCATCGTCAGCGGCGCGTTGCTCGCCATGTTGAGCGCGTAGTCGCGCACGTTTCCCTCGAGCTTCTCGCCGTCCACCACGCGGTTGATTAACCCCATCTGCAGAGCCTCTTCCGCGTCGAACAGCCGCGCCGAGAGCAGGATGTCGCGCGCGTTGGCGGGACCCACCGTATGCGCGAGCATGATGACGCCTTCCAGCGGATACGCCAGCCCAAGCCGCGCGGCGGGAATCCCGAAACGCGTGCCGCGCGCCGCGATCCGGATGTCGCAGGCGAGCGCGACCTGCATCCCGCCGCCGATGCATACGCCGGAAATCATCGCGACTACTGGTTTGCGGCATTCGACCAGCGCCGCGATTGCATTGTTGGGCGCGTCGCGATACGCACGCGCCTGCGCCGCATCGGCCCGCATCGCCGGGAACTCCGAGATGTCCGCGCCGGCGATAAACGCCTGCGGTGTGCCGCCGCGCATGACGATCACGCGAACCGCATCGTCGCTTGCCAGCTCCGCGACACCTTCCGCAATCCGCTGCCAGGTCCTAAGATTGAGCGCGTTGCGAACTTCCGGCCGGTTCAGCACCATCCATCCCAGCGGTGCCTCGCGCCGGACTATCAAGGGATCGACTGAAGTTTCATCGTTCACGGAGATCGCACCTCTGGCGAAATTTATGACGATAATCGAGCGGGCTTCCAGTCAGGATTTTGAGCACATTTGCGCGCTGGACGAAACTGTCCATGCGGGCCTCCCGCGGCGCAAGATTATCGCCGAGGCATGCGCCCACGGGCGCGTCGCAGTGGCGCGCGTCGACGGAGTTGTGCGCGGCTTCGTCATCTGGGATGAGAGTTTCTTCGATCAATTTTTCGTCCGCCTGCTCCTCGTGCATCCCGATTTCCGCCGGCGCGGACTCGCCAGCGCCCTGATCCGCGCGGCCGAGCTCGATTGTCAGACCGCAAAGCTGTTCACTTCGACCAATCAGTCGAACCTCGCGATGCAGCGGTTGTGCGAGCGATTGGGCTTCGTCAAATCCGGCTACATCGAGAATCTCGACGAGGGCGACCCGGAACTCATCTATGTAAAGCTGCTCGCGCCGGTTCCGTCGACGCCGCCGCGCGACTCCGACGAAGACTGAAGCCTCACCTCTGACGCGTCGGTGCGCACCGACTACGAGTGATCCCCTTACCTGTTCTAACAGGGACGAAGTCCCGCATCTTTTCCTGTCACTGCGGTGCAGGGGTCACCCCTGCCGGGGGAGCGGGGCGCGTAGCCCCGCATTTTAATTCCTCAGTGGTTCCCCCTCCCCGCTGCTTGTTGAAAGCTCGCGGACGGGCTACTTACTTGGATCATGGATATAGGAAAAGTTGGCATCTGGTTCTTTCTCGACGCGATGGGCGCGGCGGAGACCGCCGAGTTCGCCAAACTGGTCGAGAAGCAAGGCTACAAGGCGCTTTGGATCCCCGAAGCCGTCGGCCGCGAGCCGTTCGCGCACGCCGCGTATCTGCTCAGCCATGCCGATCGCCTCGTCATCGCAACCGGCATCGCCAACATCTGGGCCCGCGACGCGGTCACGATGGCGGCCGCGTCGAAGACCGTCGCCGAGCTTTCCGGCGGCCGCTTCCTGCTCGGCATCGGCGTCAGTCACAAGCCTCTCGTCACCAACCTGCGCGGCCACGCCTACGACAAGCCCTACAGCTACATGAAAGAGTATCTGCCCAAGATGAAGAGCGCACTTTACATGGCGCCGGCGCCCAACGAGCCGGTCCCCGTCGTGCTCGCCGCGCTGCATCCCAAGATGCTCGCGCTGTCGGCGGCCGAGGCCAACGGCACGCACACCTACTTCGTTCCGCCCGAGCATACCGCCAAGGCACGCGCGCAGATCGGACCGGCCGCGATGCTGTGTGCGGCGCAGGCCGTCATCCTCGAGACCGACGCCGCCAAAGCCCGCACCGCGGCGCGCGCCTACATGAAGACCTACGTTCCGCGCCTGCCCAACTACACCAACAACCTCAAAGCGCTCGGATGGGCGGACAAGGAATTCGAAAACGGATGCTCCGATCGGCTCGTCGACGCCATCGTGGCGTGGGGCGCCGAGGACAAGATTCGCGATCGCATCGACGCACACCTCAAGGCCGGCGCCTCTCACGTCTGCATCCTGCCGCTGCGTGCCGACGGCTCTCCGCAGCCCGACCTTCGTGCGGTCCAGGCGTTCGCTCAACGCTGAGGTGTCGTCTGCGCCAGCTTTTTTCCAAATTGCCGGTCCTGGTCCTCGCCATCCTTGTCGCCGGATGCGCCTCACGAAGCGAGCAGCAGGCCGAGCAGGCCGAAGCCGCTGCCGCCAAGGCCCAGGCCGCCGCCGAGCGCGCCGAAGCGTCCGCGGCCAAAGCGCTCGACGCCGCAAACAAAGCGACCGAGGCGGCGGATCGCGCGACAACGGCGGTTGAAGAGGCGACCCGGGAAATCAACCGCGTCGCCGACCGCCTCGATCAAATGCAGCGCGACCGCAAAGCGGCGGCGCACCGGCGCCCGGCGCATGTGACGAAGTCTGCAACCACGACGACCGCGGCCGCGTCGGGCAGCTCCACGCCGGCGTCCGCGCCTTCGAGCGGTGCTCCGGCGGCGCAACCCTCGCCGTCACCGCCAGAAACCGTACCGCCGGCGCCGGCGGTGCCTCCGCCGGGGGCGGTAGTGCCGCCGCCGAAGAAATAACGCGCAATCGCCCTGACAGGGTGTTGAGAAAATGCCGGCGATGAAGCCATTCGCGAGTTCGACCTCAACACCCTGCGGGAAAACTGTCTTCTTTCCTCAATCTTCTCTCCCGCTCTTTTGCGGGGGAGATAAGAGAGGGGGAGCAGGCTGATCAACAGCCTGCTATCGCAGTGGCTGAGCCAGGCAAATCGCAACCGGCCCGCACGCCCACCGAAGCCGACATTCGCGCCGAGAATCTCGCTCCCCAGGTCCGCCGCCACACCTGGATCAATATCGCCGGACCGCTCGCCGCCGTCTTTCTCGGAATTTTCGCCGCTGCGATGTACCTGCGGCCGGTCGGTGTGCTGCGCTGGATTCAAATCACGCGCCTGGGATGGTCGGGGGTGACGCAGAACGACCTGGCGCTGAAGGACGGGATGATCACCTACCTGATCACCGGCGGCTATTCGGAAATGGAGCCGGTCGTCATGATTCACGGGCTCGGGCCCAACGCCGCGCTGGTCTGGCGCGGGATCATGCCGCTGGTGGCCGACGCGCACTACAAAGTGATCGCACCCAACCTGCCCGGCTTCGCCTCGTCGGAGCACAAGCAGGTCCGATATTCGATCGCGTACCAGGCCGAGGCGGTCGCGCAGATGATCGACGAGATGAAGCTCGAACACGTCAACCTGGTCGGCAACGATCTCGGCGCCGACGTCGCGCTCTACTACGCCGTCGAGCACCCCGACAAAGTCGAACGGATGGTCCTGGTGTCGGGCGGTCTGGTGGGTGCGCGCGGCGCAGAAAAACTTCGCCAGGGGATGCTGCCGACGACGGCCGAGGCGATTCGCGTGCAGGTCGAGGCGAGCTTCTTCGATTTGCCCCCGATGCCCGAATTCATTTACCAGCGCATGATGGCTGAACTCAGCCTCGACCTTGCGGCCGAAACCGACATGATCAACTCCGTGCCCCGCGATGAGGCGCACATCCGCTCGAAACTGGGCAATGTCTTCAACACGCTCACGATCATAATCTGGGGCGCGAAAGATCCGTTCTTCTCGGCTGCCGAAGGCGAGGCGCTGCACGATGCATTGCCCGGGTCGGCCACGGTAATCTTCAAAACCTCCGGCCCCTACCCTCAGCTCGAGCATCCCGACGATTTCGCCGAGTCGCTGATCTTTGTCTTGAAACAGACCGAAGGCGGCCGCTAGCCGCGCGGCCTTCTTGAGGCGCGCCTTGCGCGGCAAGCAATCGTCTGCGATAAGCGAGTTTGAAATTTCAGCCAGCGAGGAATCGCACGATGAAGCTCTACAATATGAATCTCTCCAACTTTGCCACCAAGTCCCGCCTCGTCATCTACGAAAAGGGCCTCAACATCGAGATCGCGCCGATCCCGGGCGGCGATCTGCACTCCGCCGAATACGCCAAGGTCAATCCGCTCGGTAAAACCCCGGCGCTCGACGCCGACGGCCTGCTCATCCCCGAGTCCGAGGTCATCAACGAGTACCTCGAGGACAAGTTCCCCACTCCGCCGCTGCTGCCCAAGAGCCCGGAGAACCGCGCCAAAGTGCGAATCCTGACTCGATTCCACGATCTCTACCTCGAGCCTCCCCTGCGCGCGCTGTTCGACCAGATGAATCCGAAGACTCGCAACGAAAAGCTCGTCAGCGAGAAGGTGGCCGACATCAAAAACCGCCTCGACCAGCTCGAAGCGATGCTCGCCGGCGGCGGTTTCGCGTGCGGCGCCGACTTCATGCTGGCAGATTGTGCGCTCGCGCCCACGATGTTCTTCGTAACCAACCTGGCGCCCCTGTTCGGCGTCAAACCGCTCGACGGACATCCGAAACTCGCGGCATGGTGGACCCACGTGCAGTCCCGCCCCTCGGTAAAGAAGGGCCTCGCCGAGATGGCCGAAGCGCTGGCGACGATGCAGCGCGGCGGCGGCGTCCACTAGGGACTCGTCTCGCGATTTTTCATCGCCCAAAAAGAATCGGGAGCGCGCGCTGCGATGCTCGCGCTTTCGCTGCACCAAAAAGGATGAAGTGACTATGTCTCATCTCGATCGCGATGGCGTGCGGATCTACTACGAAGAACGCGGCACAGGGCCCGCCGTTTTGCTCTCGCACGGCTACAGTGCCAGCGCCCGCATGTGGCAGGGTCAGATGGACGCGCTGTCGGACCGCTACCACCTGATCGCCTGGGATATGCGCGGCCACGACCGCTCCGACTCACCCGACAATCCGGCGCTCTATTCGCACCAAGCCACCATCGCCGATATGGCCGCGGTGCTCGACGCTTGCGGCGCCAAGCGCGCCGTCATCGCCGGCTTGTCGCTGGGCGGCTTCATGTCGCTGGCGTTTTATCTGGCGCATCCCGCGCGCACCATGGCACTGATGCTGTTCGACACCGGCCCCGGCTACAAGAAAGACGACGGGCGCGAGGGATGGAACCGGCTCGCGCAAAGCATGGCGGTGGCGTACGAAACCAAAGGACTCGCAGCCGCCGGCGCCAGCGCCGAAGTGACCGTTGCCCGCCATCGCAGCGCGCAGGGCCTTGCGCATGCGGCGCGCGGGATACTGGCGCAAAAGGACAGCCGCGTGATCGAATCGCTGCCGGCGATCGCGGTGCCGACGCTGGTGCTGGTCGGCGAAAACGACCAGCAGTTCCGGCCGTCGGCCGATTACATGTCAACCAAAATTCCCGGCGCGGAAAAAGTGGTCCTCGCGCGAGCGGGGCACGCCGCCAATATCGATCAGCCAGCCGCGTTCAACGCCGCCGTGCGCGCATTCCTCGATCGTGTGACCGCGTAGCCGCAATCGTCCAGCGCCGGTTCGCTTCGCTGTCGGATGACCTTCTGGGCAACGGCGCCGCGAATCGGCATTATGTAGACATGGTTGCCGATGTCGGTCCCGTGATCTGAATTGGCGACAAGTCTGCAAATCTGATGAATCATTCAGGAGGCTGCTCCGAGATTTCGAGGACCGACGCAAGAATGGCTGTTCCTCCACTTTCCGAAATCAATCGCAACCTGTTCAACAAGCTTATCGATCATCACATCCGTTTCTCGCTGGCCAAGCGGCGGATGGAGTTGTCGAAGCACGACTGGTATCGCGCGACGGCGCTGGTGGTTCGCGACATGCTGGTCGAAAAAATGCTGGCGACGCGCCTGCGTTTCGATCGCAGCAATTCCAAGAAGCTCTATTATCTGTCGCTCGAATTTCTGATCGGCCGCTCGCTGGAAAACAATCTCTTCAACCTCGGCCTGATTGACGTGTGCCGCGATTTTCTGGCCGAGAACGGTATCGACCTGCAGATCCTGTTCGATGAGGAGCCCGACGCGGCGCTGGGCAACGGCGGCCTGGGCCGGCTGGCCGCATGTTTCCTCGATTCGCTGGCGACGCTCGATCTGCCCGGCTACGCGTATGGAATCAATTACGAGTACGGACTCTTCCGCCAGGAGATTCGCGGCGGCTACCAGGTAGAGCGGCCCGACGCATGGCAGCGCGAAACCTCACCGTGGCTGGTAGCGCGCCCCGAGCAGTCATGCCGGATTCCGGTTTACGGGCGAATCGAGCACCGCATCGATCGCAACGGCGAATACAATCCGGCCTGGGTGGATCAGCGCGTGCTGGTCGGCGTGCCGTCCGATCTGCCGATCGCGGGATTCGGCGGGCGCACGGTGAACTTTGTCCGCCTCTATTCAGCCGGCGCGTCGGACGAATTCGACATGCAGATCTTCAACGCCGGCGATTACATGAAGGCCGTCGAGCAGAAGATGCTTTCCGAGACCATCTCGAAAGTGCTGTACCCGTCGGATTCGGTGGCTGCGGGGCGCGAACTCAGGCTGCTGCAGGAATATTTCTTTGTCGCCTGCGCAGTGCAGGATATAGTGCGCGCATTCGTCACTCGGGGTGAAGACTTTAGTGCGTTCTCATCGCAAGTGGCTATTCAGCTCAATGACACTCATCCCGCATTGACTATTGCCGAGTTGATGCGCGTCCTGATCGACGACTACGACCTGCAGTGGGCAACGGCGTGGGATATCACGCGCGCCACCGTCGCCTATACCAATCACACTCTTCTGCCCGAAGCGCTGGAAAAATGGCCGGTGAGCCTGCTCGAACGAGTCGTGCCGCGCCATCTGCAGATCATTTACGAGATCAATCGGCGCTTTCTGGCGGACGCGGGGTCGGTCTGGCCCGGCGATCCCGACCGCCTCAAGCGCATGTCGATCCTCCAGGAGGGCTATGAAGGCGAGATCCGCATGGCGCACCTGGCGATCGTCGGCAGCCATTCGGTCAACGGCGTGTCAAAACTGCACACGGAACTCGTCAAGACCCGCCTGGTGCCCGACTTTTATCAACTCTGGCCCGAGCGGTTCAGCAACAAGACCAACGGCGTCACGCATCGGCGATGGCTGTTGATGGCGAATCCGGGTCTTGCAGCCCTGCTCGACGGGACGATCGGTACCGAATGGACGACCGACCTCGAGCAATTGAGCGCGGTCGAGAAATTCGCGGACGACCCAGAGTTTCAGAACCGCTTCAGGGCGATCAAGCGCGCCAACAAGCAGCGCCTGGCCAGAATCGTCAATCAGCTCGCCGCGGTGGACGTCGATCCGGCCGCGATGTTCGACATACAGGCTAAACGCATCCACGAATACAAACGTCAGCTTTTGATGGCGCTGGGAATCGTGCATCAGTACCTGCGGCTGGTGGATGACGGCATCGAACCGCCGGTGCCGCGCACCTACCTGCTCGCGGGCAAGGCGGCGCCAGGCTATTGGGCGGCGAAAATGATCATCAAGTTGATCAGCAGCCTCGGTCAGGTGATCAACGACGACCCGAAGACGCGCGAATTGATCAAGGTCGCGTTCCTGCCGGATTATCGGGTCTCGCTCGCAGAAAAAATCATTCCCGCCGCCGACATTTCGGAACAGATTTCCACCGCTGGCCGCGAAGCATCCGGTACCGGCAACATGAAGTTCGCGATGAATGGCGCGCTGACGGTGGGGACTCTCGATGGCGCGAATATCGAGATTCGAGAAGCCGTCGGCGCGGAAAATATATTCATTTTTGGCCTTACTTCCGACCAGATCGAGGAACTCACGAAGAAGGGATACCGGCCGCGCGACTATTACGAGGCTGACCCGCGACTCAAGCGAGTGCTCGATGAATTGGCCTCCAATCGCTTTTGTGCCGGCGAGCCGGGACTGTTCAGGTGGGTTCGCGACGTGCTGGTCAACCGCGATGATTATTTCCTGATGGCGGATTTTGGCTCGTATGTCGATATCCAGTCAGAGGTCTCGACTGAGTATCAACATCCGGAGGTCTGGACGCACAAGGCTATACTCAATCTCGCGCGGATTGGCTGGTTTTCGAGCGACCGGGCAGTCAAGGAATACACTCGCGACATATGGCATCTCGCTCAATCATGACTTGACGGGCGGCGATCGAGCCGCGCGCGAAGCAGACCACCCGTCGGGATGCTTTCACGATAACCACGATCGTCGAGGTTTACTTCCGCGCGCCGCTACCGGCTGGGGGACGGCACGGTGGCCGGTAATCTGCTCGATATGAATGCGATAGAAGAACGGCTCCAGCGGGCGTTCCGTATCGTGCTGGATCGTTTTCGCGTAACCAGGCTCCCACCAGATCGCGTTGCGCTGCTGCAGTTTCTTGCGGGCGTGCTCGCGAGCGCCGCGCGCTTGCGGCGAATTTGGTATCTCCTCGTAACGGCCGAAGATCACAACGCTCACCCACTGCTGCGGACTTGCCACCTCGTCCACTTCGACGCAGACATTGGGGTTCGCGCGCATCCACTCGATCTTTTGCCCGACGGTCGAGAAGCTGTATAGGTAGTCATTGTCGTAGGCGAAATAGAACGGCACGACGTATGGCTGGCTGTCGTGGGCACACGCCAGTCTCCCGAGCCGCGCACGGGCCAGCAGATCCAAACTCTCCTGCCTGGTCAGTTCCTGGATCAACACGACTATGACCCGCAAACTCCGGCCGCGTTGAGGCGGCATTGGTGCTGCCGGCGAATAGGAATACACGTACTACAACAGGCCGATTGCAGTACATACTTGGGAGAGTCCGAAAAGACGATCGGGGCGCATTGAAAG
>Ga0187808_10000048_pt1 | contig 23764 bp, 19 predicted proteins | sample NC_wetland_sal_i_5_FD_132427 | JGI IMG/M metagenome (GOLD analysis project Ga0187808, IMG submission 132427) | Wetland sediment microbial communities from Neuse River Estuary, North Carolina, USA - ASW_3 | ecosystem: Environmental > Aquatic > Freshwater > Wetlands > Sediment | place: USA: North...
CGCATCTCGACGCCCTCGACCGGGGTGCCGATCGAGCCCGGCTTCCGGACGCGGTCTGGGTGGTTGAACGAGGAGACCGGCGAGGTCTCCGACAGCCCGTAGCCCTCCAGGATGATGCAGCCGAACTTCTCCTCGAAGCCGCGCAGGATCTCCACCGGCAGCGCGGCCCCGCCCGAGACGCAGACGCGCAGCGTCGCGGCCTTCGCCGGGTCCGCGTCCGGGTGGTGCAGGATGGCGGCGTACATGGTCGGCACGCCCTCGAAGATCGTCACCCCGTCCCGCGCCATGATGTCCAGCGCCTTGGCCGGGTCGAACCTGGGCAGCAGGGTCAGCGTGCCCGCCGCCGCCACCGTGCCGTTAAGCCCGCAGGTCAGGCCGAACACGTGGAACAGCGGCAGGCACCCCATCATCACGTCGTCCGGGTGGTTCTTGATCAGGGTCCGCGAGGTGAGCGTGGCGTTGCGGACCAGCTCGTTGTGCGTGAGCTCGGCGCCCTTGGGCCGGCCCGTGGTCCCCGACGTGTACAGGATGACCGCGTCGTCATCGCCGCCCCGGCCGGACGCCCCGGCCGGCGCGGTCACGCCGTCGAGCAGGCCGGCCAGGTCCGGGGTTTCCGCCGCGATCATCTGGGCCCCGGCGTCGGCGGCGCCCTTGGCGGCCTCCCCGGCCGCCGCGTGCCACGCGATGACCGCCTTGGCGCCGGAGTCACCGAGGTAGTACGCGACCTCGCGCTCCTTGAGCAGCGGGTTCATCGGCACCACGATGGCGCCGGCGGCCAGCGCGCCGTAGAAGGCGATCGGGAACGCCGGGACGTTCGGCAGCATGAGCCCGACCCGGTCCCCGGGCTCGACGCCGAACGAGGCGAGCAGCGCGCTCATCCGCCCCGCGGCCTCGTGCAGCTCGGCGTAGGTCAGCGTCAGGTCGTCCAGCCGCAGCGCGATGCGGTCCGGGTGACTGGCGGCGGCCTGTTCGAGCAGGGAACTGAGATCCGTCATGGCACCCTCCAGTCGAGCGGGCAGTTCCGGGGCCGTGACGGCCTCATCGCAAGCATGCTCCGGCCCGCACGCCGGTGCCAAGTTCAGCCCGGCGGTAAATCTGCCGTTTCTGCACGGGGTCCGGGCACCGACGCGGGGCCGACCGACCCGGGGCCGGCCGACCCGGGGCCGGCCGACCCGGGGCCGGCCGACCCGGGGCCGGCCGCCGGCCGGAGCATGGTCAGCCCGTAGTAGAGGATCAGGGCCGCCGCGAACCCGACCACCCAGTTGTAGTCGTACAGCGGCTTCAGCGCGGGGATCAGGCCGCGCGCCGGGAACGGCCCGGTACCCGGCGCCGACCAGGCCCCACCGACCGCCAGCAGCGCGCCCGCCCCGAACGCGGCCACCGCCCGCCAGTTCACCCCGCCGGCGTACCAGTAGGCCCCGCCCGGGCGGTACAGGTCGGCCAGGCTCAGCTCGGTGTGACGGGCGAGCCAGTAGTCCGCGATCAGCACGCCCGCGACGGCGCCCAGCAGCCCGCCGTAGAAGCCCAGCCAGGCGAAGATGTACACGTGCGGGTTGGCGAGCAGCCGCCACGGCTGGATGGCGATGCCGATGACGCCGGTGATCAGCCCCCCGGTGCGGAAGCTGATCCGGGCGGGCACCACGTTGGAGAAGTCGTACGACGGGCTGACGGTGTTGGCCGCCACGTTGACCGACAAGGTGGCCACCAGGATGGCGAACAGCGCGAACGCGATCACCACCGGGCTGCGGAACCTCGCGGTCAGCTCGATCGGATCCCAGATCGGCGTGCCGTAGACCTTCTGCGCCGCGGCGGTGATGAGCACCGCGAGCAGGGAGAAGAACGTCATCGTGGTGGGCAGGCCGAGGACCTGGCCCACCGCCTGCTGGCGCTGGCCGCGCCCGAACCTGGTGAAGTCCGGCATGTTGAGCGACAGCGTCGACCAGAACGCGATCATCCCCATCAGCGAGGGGAAGAACACCGGCCAGAAGCGGCGGCCCCAGCCCAGCGCGGCCGGCTCGGACAGCACCGGCCCGAAGCCGTGCGCCCTGGTCACCATGTAGGCGAGCAGGGCGACCGCCGCCACGATCACGACCGGGGCGGCCCAGTTCTCGAAGCGGCGCAGCGTGTCCATGCCGCGCACGATGATCGCCATCTCCAGCACCCAGAACAGCGCGAACGACAGCCACTGGGTCCAGGGATACCCGCCGAACGACGGCGTCGCGGCGGTCCAGCCGCGCCCGGCGACCGCGCCGACCAGCGTGTAGAACCCCTCGCCGCCGATCCAGGTCTGGATGCCGAACCAGCAGCAGGCGATCACCGCGCGCAGGAGGGCCGGCAGGTTGGCGCCGCGCAGGCCGAACGGGGCGCGCGCGAACACCGGGAACGGGATGCCGTACTTGGTCCCCGCGTGGCTGTTCGCCAGCATGGGAACGAGCACGATCAGGTTGCCGAGCGCGATCGTGACCAGGGCCTGCACCCAGTTCATCCCCAGCGCGATCAGGCCGGAGGCCAGCAGGTAGGTCGGGATGTTGTGTGACATCCCGACCCACAGCGCCGCGTAGTTGTACGTGGTCCAGGTGCGCCGGGTGATCGGCAGCGGCGCCAGGTCGCCGTTCGCGTACCTACTCCCGGCGATCTCGTCGGTGCTGGCCAGGCTGACCCGGCCGTCGGGATAACGGACCTGCTGAACCGGTGATGCCACCATCCCAGCGCCCCCATGCCGTCCCGTAACGCAAATTCCCGAACAGCATTACTGCCCGCAATCGGAGCTGGTCAACCCGCGAGCCAGGCCCGGGTCGGCTCAGCCCCGGCCGATGAACGGCATCGTGGTGGCGGTAATCGTGAGGAACTGGACGTTCGCGTCGAGCGGCAGGGACGCCATGTACAGCACCGCGTCGGCGACGTGCCGCGCGTCGAAGACGGGTTCGGGGGCCACGGTCCCGTTGGCCTGCGGGACGCCCCGGCTGAAGCGCTCGGTCAGCTCGGTCGCGGCGTTGCCGATGTCGATCTGCCCGCAGGCGATGCCGAACGCCCGCGCGTCCAGCGAGATGGACTTGGTCAGCCCGGTAATCGCGTGCTTGGTGGCGGTGTAGGCGGCGCTGGCCGGTCGCGGCGAGTGCGCCGAGATCGAGCCGTTGTTGATGATCCGCCCGCCGCGCGGGGTCTGCGCCTTCATCAGGCGCACCGCCTCCGCGGCGCACAGGAACGCGCCGGTGAGGTTGGTGTCGACGACGTGCTGCCAGTCGGCTGGGTCGATCTCGTCGACCGCGCCGCCGGGACCGAACACCCCGGCGTTGTTGACCAGCAGGTCCAGGCGCCCCCAGCGATCACGGACGGCCCCGAACAGCGCCGCGACCGACGCCGCCGAGGTCACGTCGGTCGGCACGGCCAGCGCGGCCTCCGGCGATCCGCCCCAGGAAAGCGCCGTCTCGCGCAGCGCATCGGCCCGCCGCCCCGCCAGCGCGACCTGCCAGCCCGCGCCGAGCAGCGCCCCGGCGATGCCCCGGCCCAGCCCGGAACCCGCCCCTGTGACCACGGCCACGCCCATGCGTTGAATCCTTCCTGCTCGGGGGCGTTAGGGAACGACGGTGACCGGCCATCGGCCGGCCTTGACCAGCCGGACCGCGAGCGACCCGATCCAGCGGTGCCCGGCCTTGCTGGACGCGCCGACGATCACGGCCTCGGCGCGCACCTGGTCGGCGACCCGCCGCAACTCGTGGTACGGGTCGCCGTGCGCGATGATGAACGTGAGCGGTAGGCCCAGCCGCTCGGCCTCCGCCTCGGCGCGGCGCCGCAGGTCCTCCCCGGTTTCCCGGACCGCCTGGTCCTGCGCCGCGACCGCGCTCGCCCCGGCGGCGCCCGTGGCGGCGTACAGCGCCGCGCGCTGCTCCACGTACACGATGACCAGGCGGGCGCCCTGCCGCCGCGCGAGCCCGGCCGCGTACGCCCCGGCCCGCAGGGAAGTAACGGAATCGTCGACCCCGACCAGGATGACCCGGGGCCCGTCGGTACCGAGTTCGAAGGCTCCGACTTCGTTGGCCGCCACAGCCGGATTATAAAGAAAACCGGTCATCCCGAACGAGCGGTGGTGGCTGCCCCGCTCGTGCGGCGGTCCGCAGCACGGAGCAGAGCCGGGGGCCCGGTCGGGCCCCCGGCTCTGGTGATGGGGTCAGGTCAGCCGCGCGGCGTGGCGACGAACCCGTCGGTGTTACCGGCCGAGTCGGTGTAGAACCCGACCAGGTCGCCCGCGTTGTTCACGCCGTTGATGGTGGTGGCGCCCATGCCGTGCGGGTCGTCCACGGTGGTGAAGCCGTGGCCGGGCCGCCAGGTGAAGCCGTGCGTGACGGCGCTGCTGCCGGAGCCGACGGTGTAGGTGCCGACGACCTCATCGTGGTCGTTGAGGCCGAACGCCTGGGTCATCGTGGCGCCGGGCACGGCCAGCGTGACGAACTTGCCGTTGCCGTAAAGGATGAAGGCGTCGGTCTGCGAGGAGGTCTTGGCGTAGAAGCCGGCCACGTCGCCGTGGTCGTTGATCGCGGCGGCGGTCAGGCTCGGGCCGGCCTTGCCGCTCGGGGCGCCGGGTACGAGCACCCGGGTGAAGGTGTGGGTGTTGATGTTGTAGGTGTAGCCGCGGTTGTTGCCCTGGGCGTTGCCGTAGAAGCCGACCGCGACGTCGTGGTCGTTCACGCCGAGCAGCTGGTCGACCTGCGGGCTGGCGTTGTTGGTGGTCGGGAAGTTGACGGTGTAGAACTGGCCGCCGACCTCGTAGAACCCGAAGTTGTCGTTGACCATGCTGGCCTTGTTCTGGTTCGACCAGAACCCGACCGTGATGCCGTTGTCGTTCAGCCCGGTGACCTGGGTCTGCTTGGCCCCGGGGAAGTTCTCGCCTTCGTAGTTGCCCTGGCCGTACGGCGCGAACAGCTGGTAGCCCCGGTTCGGGTGGCCCTTGGCCCCCGACCCGAGGTAGCCGGCGATGACGCCCTCGTTGTTGATCCCGAGCAGCTGGTTGAACGTCACGTCGCCGTGGTTGTCATGGGTGCTGAACTGGTACCCGTCCGCGGTGTCGGCGCTGGCGCTCGCGGAGTGCGCAAAGGTCAGCGCGGCCGTCAGCGCGAGCGCACCCGTCGCAGCGGCGGCAACGACCACGCGGCGCGGTGAGATCCTCTGCGAGAAGCGGCTGGCAGTCTTCATGGTGATGTCCCGTTTCCGGCAGACGTTCAGGGCTTTAGTTGGTGAGGCGTCCGCCTTGTCCCTCGCCGCGATCAGGATCGCCGCAGGTTACCGGGGGAATCTCTGGAGGCTCGGGGGGAAGCTCGGTTCCCAGCTGCCACGCGTCCGCCGCGATCCGCCAGGCGCCGTCGTACTGGGGCCGGACCACCGCGCAACCGCGCCCGGCCAGGGCGACCTGCTCGCCATCGGGGCCGGTCCCGGTGACGCGCCGGTCGCAGGCGACCAGCGCTAGCCCGCCGGTTTCCAGCACGGTTCCGATCCGGATCGACAGGGGCAGGCGCAGCGCCATGAAGCAGGTCAGGGCGCCGCGGATATCGCGGTCGGCGTTGGCCGCGCGGCGCGGCCAGTGGGCCAGCGTAGCCGCGGGTTCGTACTGGGCGAGCGCGGCCTCGAGGTCTCCGCCGCTGAGCGCGGCGCAGACCAGCTCGAGAGCCTCCTCGGGCCGGCGCGCGGCGGGCGGCTTGATCGGATCGGGCATCTGTGGCACCTCCTGGCCCGGCGTGGTTGGCGTGTCCGCGAGTCTGGCAGACCAGCACGGGGGGAACGGAGCACCACTAGGGGAAACACCGGGGGGACGGGAGACAGGCCGGCGGGCGCCTACTCGGTCGCCGTCAGCCGCTGGTAGAGCGCGGTGGTCTCGGCCGCGGGGGGCACGCCGACCTGGTCGCGCAGCAGGGTGACCAGCGTTTCGTAGTGCCGGACCGCGCGGGCGGTCTCGCCCAGGCGCGCCCAGCTGTTCATCAGCTCCCGGTGCGCGGACTCGTTCAGCGGCTCGTGCGCGACGGCGCGGCGGAACGCCGCCGCCGCGGCCTGGTGCCGGCCGGCGGCCGCCTGGAGCCGGCCCGTCGCGAGCAGGGCCGACTCGAAGGCGCGGCGCAGCTCGTCCCGGCGGACCAGCGCCCATTCGCCCGCCGACATGCCCTCGAGGAAGTCGCCGCCGTAGGCCGCGACCGCGCGCTGCAGGTCGGGCAGGGCCGCCTGCGCCGGGCGGGCCCGGCGGGCGGCGGCCAGCGCGTCCTCGAACGCGGTCACGTCGCACTCGTGCGGCCGGGAGCGGTCGAACCGGTAGCGGCCGTCCGCGTACACGACCCAGCCCGGATCGCCGAGCGCGCGGCGCAACTCGCGCAGCGCGGTGTGCAGCGCGTTGCCGAGCTGCTGGCGCGACAGGTCCGGCCACAGCGCCGCCGCGATCTGGTCCTTGGTCAGCGGCGGCGAGGATACGAGCAGGAACATCAGCTCGCGGGGCTTGGCGTAGCTCCAGTCCGCGGCGGTCAGCGCCGCCTCGCCGAAGGCCACGACCGCGGCGCCCAGCGTCCTGACGCGGAGCGGGCCGGCGGCCGCGGTGGTGTTTCTGGCGGCGGTTTGCTGCGCGGCCTGGGCCGGGGCCCGGGACGGGGCCCGCCGGGATGAAGGGTTGGGCCCGTCGGCGGCCCCGACCAGGGCCGCCGGGGCTGCGGTCGGCCCGGCCGACCCCGGGGGGGCTCCGGCCAGCCAAGATGGAGCCGCCGGGACCGCAGTCGGATCTGCCTGAGGCGGCGCGGTCTGAGCCGGCGCGGTCTGAGGCGGCGCGGTCTGAGGCGGCGCGGTCTGAGGCGGCGCAGCCCGGGGCGGAGCGACCGGAGCGGCGTCCTCCGGCGAGGGCAGGTCGGGGGCCAGCTCGTCCAGGGTGGCGACCAGCCCCTGCTGCCGGGCCGCCGCGAACTGTTCCTCGCCGAGGGCGGACCGCACCGCCGCCAGGGTCTGCACGTGCTGGGGCCGCTCGCACGGGGCGATCACGGTGCCGATCGTTTCCCTGATCGCCTCGGCGGCGCCGAGCAGCCGGCCCGCCTGCCTGGCCTTCCCCAGCGCGAGCGCGATGGCCGCGAGATCCTCTAGCACGCTGGACATGCGCCAGCGGTCGCGCAGCTCGGTGTGCAGCTCGAGGCTCCGGCGCAGCAGCGTGATGGCGGCCGGATCGCCGTCGACGGCGCCGAGCAGCCCGAGCTGCTCGGCGGACCAGGCGAGGCCCTCGCGGAACCCGATCCCCTCCGACAGGGCCTGGCTTTCCGTCAGCAGCAGGGCCGCCCGCTCGACCTCGCCCTGGTAGCGGGCGACCGTGCCCAGGCTGATCAGCGCCCACGCGGCCCCTTCGACGTCGCCGAGTTCGCGGGAGGCGCCCAGCGCGACGCTGGCCTCCTCGGCGGCCCGGGCGAAATCGCGCTGCAGCCAGGAGGCGAAGGCGAGGTAGGAGTGCGCGCTGGCGACCCCCCACCGGTCGCCCATGGCCTCGGCGACGGCCAGGCTTTCCGCGTGCAGCTCCATCGCCCGGGCGTACCGGCCCTGCTCACGGGCCACGCTGCCGAGGACCTGCAGCGCGCCGGCGATGCCCATGGCGTCGTCAAGCTCGCGGTACAGCCGGAGCGCGGCCTCGCACCTGCGCACCGCCGGGGCGTAGTCGCACTGCAGCAGGGCCAGCCGGCCGCCGCCCAGCAGCGCCTTGGCCCGCAGCGCCGCGGGTGCGTCGGGGGCGGATGTGACCGCCGCGTCGATCCACTGCCGGACCTCGTGGTAGCGGCCGCGCAGGTACGCGTAGCGGTCTAGATGCCCGGCGATCCGCAGCGCCGCGACGCCGTCGCCTGATTCCTGCGCGAACTCGAGCGCCCCGCGGAGGTTCGGCAGCTCGGCGTCGAGGCGGTGGAGCTCGAGCTCCAGGCCGCCGGGTCCGGCGTCGCCGCGTTCGATCCGCCCCGCCGCGCCCTCGGCCAGGTCGGTGAAGTAGCCCAGGTGAGCCCGCCGGGCCTGGTCCGTTTCGCCCGCCTCGGCGAGCCGGTCCCGCGCGTAGTCGCGGATCGTGACCAGCAGGTGGTAGCGCGAGTTGCTGTGGTGGTGCTCCACCCGGATCAGCGACTTGTCCGCCAGCCTGGTCAGCAGCTCGAGCACGGCGTCCGCGCCGATGTCCGCCCCGGTGGCTACCCGCTCGGCCGCGTCCAGCGTGAAGCCGCCGGAGAAGGTGGCCAGCCGGCGGAAGACGGCCCGCTCCGCGCCGTCGAGCATGTCGTGGCTCCAGTCCAGCGTCGCGCGCAGCGCCTGGTGCCGGCGGGGCGCGGAGCGCGACCCGCCGACCAGCACGGCGAAGATGTCGTCGAGCCGCTCGGCGAGCTGCGCGGAAGAGAGCACCCGCATCCTGGCCGCCGCCAGCTCGATCGCCAGCGGCAACCCGTCGAGCCGCCGGCAGATCGACAGGACCGCGGCGGCGTTCTGTTCGGTGACCCGGAAGGACGGCCGCACCAGCTGCGCCCGCTGCTCGAACAGCTTGACCGCATCGGAGTCGGCGAGCATGGCCGCGGTCGGCGCCACCCCGGGTTCCGGCAGCGACAGCGGCGGCACGTGCCAGTTCAGCTCGCCCTCCACGCCGAGGGCCTCGCGGCTGGTGGCCAGGACGACCAGGGCGGGACAGGCGGCGAGCAGGTACTCGGCCAGGCTGGCCGCGGCCTCGGTGAGGTGCTCGCAGTTGTCGAGCACGACGAGCACCGGATGGTCGGCCACGTGCTCGGCCACCGCCTCGATGGCCTCCTGCCCGGGAGTATCGGGCACGCCGAGCCGGGAGGCGACCGTCTGCGCGACAATGCCGGCGTCTTCGACCGGGGCCAGCTCCACCCAGCAGGTGCCCGACGCGAACGAGGGGCCGGCGGCGCGGGCGGTGGCCAGCGCCAGGCGGGTCTTCCCGGTACCGCCGGGCCCGGTGAGGGTGAGCAGCCGGCTGCGGGCCAGGGCGGCCACGATCTCGTCGAGCTCGCTCTCGCGGCCCACCAGGGGAGTGAGCCGGACCGGCAGCTGCTCCCTGGTCAGCACGGTCATGCTCCCGCCCGCTCGTCGCGCCGCAATAGTTCCTCTATGCGAAGAATTTAGCGCCCGCGGGAGCGTGGGTCACGACGCCGCCCGGGCCAACCGCGGGTGAGGGCTGGGTAGCCTGTGCAGATGGATGAGAACCGGGCCCGCCGGGTGGCCGACGCGCTGAGGGACCGCGGCATCGACGCCCACCTGAAGAAGTCGGGGGTCGACGCGTACGCGGTACGGGTGCCAGCCGGCGGCGGGCGCGAGGCCGTCTGGGGGGCCGAGGGGACGACGGGCCTGGAGGCCGAGGTCCTGCTCGACGGGGACCTGGTCGGCTTCGTCCCGGAGATCCCCGGCTCACAGTCCTTCGACGAGGCTCAGATCGTGGACGCCATCGCCCGCGCCGACTACTCCCAGCCCGTCGGGCGGGAACGCCCCGAGGCGCCCCCGCCCGGGCCGGCCCTGAGCCGGGAGGGCGGCGTCTTCCGCCGGTTCCTCGAAGGCTTCCGCGAGGGCGCGCAGTAACGCTGTCCCACCGATCCCGTTGACCCCAGCGTTCAAACCCGTTGCGATTTCATCGATTATTTGTGAGAGCGGTAACCAGAGCGGCTCACGTTCTGGCGGAGGGAGCCCGGTCAGGTGCGGTTGGCGACCTGGAACGTCAATTCGGTCAAGGCGCGGCTGCCGCGGTTGCTCGAGTGGCTGGCCGAGACCGAGCCCGACGTCGTCGGCCTGCAGGAGACCAAGGTCGCGGCGGGCGCCTTTCCTGCGGCCGAGATCGAGGACCTTGGGCTCGGCTACGAGGTGGCCGCGCACGGCGAGGGCCGGTGGAACGGGGTCGCCCTGCTGTCCAGGGTCGGCCTGGAGCGGGTCAGCCTGGGCTTTGCAGGCGAGCCCGGGTACGAGGGCGAGCCCGGTGAATCACTCCTGCTGGACGAGCCCGGCCTGCGCCGGCCGGAGGCCAGGGCGGTCGCCGCCGACTGCGGTGGCATCAGGGTCTGGTCGCTGTACGCGCCGAACGGCCGCACGCCCGACTCAGCCCACTACGCCTACAAGCTCGAGTGGTACGCGGCGCTGCGCGCCGCGCTCGCGGCCGAGCTCAGCGCTTCACCGGCGCTGGTGGCGTGCGGTGACTTCAACGTGGCGCCCACCGACGCCGACGTCTGGGACCCGGCGGTGTTCGTCGGTTCCACGCACGTCACCCCGCCCGAACGGCAGGCGCTGGCGGACCTGCGGGCCCTCGGCCTGGAAGATGTGGTGCCGGTGCCGATGAAGGGACCGCACCCGTTCACGTACTGGGATTACCGCGCCGGAGCGTTCCCCAAGGACATGGGGATGCGCATCGACCTGGTGTACGCCAGCCCGCCCGTCGCGGGCCGGGTGCGCGGGGCGTACGTGGACCGCGAGGCCCGCAAGGGGCACGCGCCCTCCGACCACGCCCCGGTCGTGGTCGACCTCAGCTGAGGATCCGCGCGGCGTTGTCGTGCAGCAGCGCGTCAGTTACCTCAGTTGGCAGGTCGAGGTCCGCGAGCTCGGACAGGCAGCGCTCGGGGGTGAAGAACGGGAAGTCGCTGCCCCACAGGAACTGCCCGGACAGCCGGCCGCGCAGCTCACGGATGACCTCCGCCGGGATCCGGCGCGGCGACCAGCCGGAGATGTCGATGTACACGTTGGTCTTGTGGAGCGCGATGGCGATCAGGTCCATGTGCCACGGCCAGCCGAAGTGCGCCGCGACCACGGTGAGGTCCGGGTGCGCCGCGGCCACCGGGTCGAGCTTGAGCGGGTGCGCGTAGTCGATCCTGATGCCCTGGCCGCCCGGCTGGCGCGCGCCGATCCCGCTGGTCCCGGTGTGGAACAAGGCGATCAGGCCGTGCCGCTCGCAGGCCGCGAAGATCGGCCAGTACCGCGGGTCGTCGGGCGAGAATGCCTGCAGCGAGGGGTGGAACTTCACCCCCCGCAGCCCGAGGGAGGCGATGTTCGCCACCTCCGCTACGGCCGCCTCGCCCTTGTGCGGGTCCACCGAACCGAGGCCGGTGAACACGTCGGGATAATCACGGCAGGCCACAGCTACCGTTTCGTTCGGGACCCGCGGCCGGCCCGTAGCGGTCTCGGCGTCCCAGGCCAGCAGGACCGCCTGCGCCTGCAGCCCGCGGTACAGCGCCGCCAGTTCGTCCAGAGTTCCGCGCCTGGCCGGGGAGCGGAAGTAGGCCTCGGCCGCCTCGACGTAGCCGGCCATGCTGCCGTCCAGCCAGTCCGGGGTGGGCAGGTGCACATGGAAGTCAATCGCGCGCGACGACACCCGACCCACCGTACTCCGGGGCGGCTGGCCGCAGGGACCAGATCCCCGGCCCGGTGATCAGCAGGCCGACCACCAGGCAGACCAGCCAGACCTCCTTGCCGAGGTGCGTCCAGAGCAGGACACCGAGCACCGGTCCGATGGCGTAGCCGAGCTGGAACATCGCGTTGGCCAGGCCGATGTAGCGCGCCGACGCGCCCGGTGGCGCGACCTGCACCGGGTGGGTGAAGGCGGCCGGGCCGCCAATGAGCACGCCGGCGGTGGCGATGAGCATCGCGATGAACAGTATGACCAGGCCGCCGGGCAGGCCGAGCGCGGCGCGGCCGATCACCAGCAGGACCCAGCCACCCATCACCGCGAGCCAGATCGGCCAGTTCTGCGTCTTCTTGGTAACCCTCAGCAGGAGCGTGAACCCGAGGGTCGCGGCCACCGCGTTGAGCGAAGCGTACGCCCAGGTGTGGTAGTGCTCCGCCAGGAGCATGATCGGCAGGACCGCGAAGGCCTGAACGTGGATCAGGCCGTTGACCAGCATCAATAGCAAGTAGACCAAGTACTTGCGGTCCTTCAGTATGGCCGCGTAGCCGGTCCTGGGCTGCGCCGGGACCGGTTTCCCCGAGGCCCTGTCGGCGTCCCGGGCAATCCGCGCCGTGCGCAGCACGAAGGCGCTGAGCGCGCAGTAGACCAGGGACGTCCCCCCGTCGGTCCAGAACACCAGGTTCCACGAGATCGTGCTCATCGCCGCGCCGATCAGCGGCGCGACGGCCAGGCCGCCGTTAGTCACCCACTGGCGCATGGCTGACATCATGACCCGGCGGTCCTTGGGGACCAGCTCGAACAGCAGCGTGGACGCGGCCGTCGCCGACGACCGGGCCATGGCCCCCGACAGCCCGGCCGCGATGGAGATGGCGACCAGGCTATGGAACAACGTCAGCGAGAAAGTGAAGACCCCCTGCGCGCCGGTGGACAGCACGATGGTCCACCGCGGTCCGAGCAGGTCGGCCAGCATGCCGCCGCCGAAGGTGCCGACGATTGCGCCGACCGAGTAGAAACCGAGGGCCACGCCGGCCTGCTCCGCCGTGAAGCCCTTCGCGGTAAGGAACAGGACCAGGAACAGCTGCACGAACGCGGCGATCTGGTTGATGAAGATGCCGGCCAGCACCACGTGCGCCGACAGCGGCGTCTCGCGGAGGGTCCGCCAGACCCCCGCGGCCTTCGCCGTCTCAGGCTGCGCGGACACCGCTAGAGCACCCCGCTGGCACGTCTCGCCACCTCCATCTCCGCTGGCGCTCAGGACGGCGTTTCCGGCACCCCCGCGGCGACCAGTTCGGCATCCTCCTCATGCGCCGCCGGGCGCATGCCCCGCCAGGCCGCGGCCAGGCCGACCAGGCAGGCCAGGGCGCAGTACCACCAGACCGCCCGCCCGACCAGGTGCCAGACCAGCACACCGATGATCGGCCCGATGGTGAAGCCGAGCGAGAACACCGCCTGCGAGGCGCCGAGGTACTGGCTCTTCAGCCGGGGCGGCCCGGCGTTCGCCGGGTAGGCCGACATCGTCGGGCCGGCCGTGATCTCGGCCAGCGTCCAGACCAGGGTGCCGCCGATGAAGATGATCACCCCGGCGGGTATGGAGTACATCGCCTGGCCGGCGCCGAGCAGGGTGAATCCGATCAGCGCCACCACCCTGGCCGGCCAGCGCTGGGTCAGCTTGGTCATCAGCAGCTCGCAGGCGATGACGATCGCGCTGTTGAGCGAGACGACGACGGCGTACCAGACGGTGGCCAGGTGGTCGGCGCGCATGGCCAGCGGTAGGACGCTGGCGTACTGGATGTACACCGTGGCGTTGATCAGCAGGGCGATCAGGAACAGCAGGTAACGCCGGTCGGCGACGGCTACGCCGAGGCCGGCGAACTTCCGCCACCCGCCCGGGGCAGCCTCGCCCCCTGGCGCCGGGACCCGGCGTGGCAGCGCGATGAGCGCGATCACGGCGTAGCCCATCGACGTGACCGCCTCGCCCCAGAACAGCAGGTTGTAGGAGACCAGGATGAGCGCCGATCCGAATAGCGGTGAGACGGTGGTGCCGAGGTTGATGCACAGGCGGTATAGCGCGAAGATCATGACCTGCCGGTGCTTCGGGGTCAGCTCCGACAGCAGCGCCGCGGAGGCTGGCCGGTAGACCAGGCCGATCATGCCGACCAGCGTCACCAGGATCAGCACCGCAGGGAAGTTGCGTACGTACAGGATGCCGATGTCGAGCACGGACATGCCCGCCATGCTGAGCACGGTGGCACGGCGGGCGCCGAGCCAGTCAGCCAGCGCGGTGCCCGCCAGGATGCCGGCGACCCCGCCGAAGCCGAAGGCGCCCAGGGCGGTGCCGGCCTGGACGTCGGTGAAGCCGCGGTGTGTCAGGAAGAGCACTAGGTAGACGGTGAGGAACGTGCCGAGCCTGTTCACCAGCATCCCGACCAGAATCGCCTTCACCGCGGGCGGCGACTCGCGGAAGGTAACGAGAACGCCCGCGTCCTGGGTGGCGGCGGCCATGCTAGGCGAACCGTTCCAGCTGGGCCGCGGCACGCTCGCTGGCCGCGAGGGCGGATTTGGCGCTGCCGCCGGACCCGCCCGTGAAGGTGAACAGGTGCGGCAGCGGCCCGCTGACCCGGCGCAACGCCAGGACAGGGCGGTCACAGTAGCAATCGGCGGCCCCGGCCCGCAGCCGGACGCTGCCCAGCTTCAGGCCGGGGAAGCATCCGCCAGCCAGACGGCTGGCCTGGTCGTGCAGGGACAGCGTGGCCGGGGCGGGGCCAGGCGGCACGTCCCATTCCGCGGTCGGGATGCCGAGCAGCAGGCCGCCGTCAGCGGTCGGCAGCCCGTACAACCCGCTCCGCTCGTCGCAGAACGCGGGCAGCCGGGTCTGCCCGGCATCGTAGACCGTGTACTGGATGGACCTAGTCCGGTAGCCGTCAGCGGGCAGCCCGCTGGCGCGTAGCAGGCTCGGGGTCCACGCGCCGGTGGCGAGGACCACCGCGTCGTAGCCGTTCACGGTGACCGCGGCGAGGCTGGCCAGCGGTACCCGGCGCACGCTAGCCCCGGCCCGGGCGGCGAGGTCGGCGAGAACCGCATCGCGCAGGCTGGCGGGGGAGGTGCAGCCCGCGCGCCGCTCGCGCACCACGACGGCCGATTCGTCGCCGGTCCATCCTGGCCCGCCGTCCTGGGCGCTAAACGCCTCGGCCGGCGAGGTGACCTCGGCCGATCCGGGCAGCCCGCGCTCGATCTCGGCCACCTCGGCCGCCAGGTCGGCCCCGTCCTCCCGCAGGTACGCGAAGCCGGTCTGGCGGTAGCAGGACCATCGCCGCAGCACCGGGCTGGCCAGCAGTTCGGCCAGGCTGGCGGTGGCCAGCTCCCGCTGCTCGGGCAGCCGGTCGTAGGCCCGCACCGCCCCGCCCGAGGCCGCGGTCGCATCGATGGCGGGCGGCGACCCGGCCTGCCCCACCATCAGCTCGACACGGGTGCCTGGCCGCTGCGCGAGACGCCAGGCCAGCAGGGATCCGGTGAGGCCTCCGCCCGCGACGCATACGCGCACGTCTGTGCCCGCCTTCGCGCTAGCCGTCCGGCGCCGCGGGAGCGACTCCGTGGAAGCAGCAGGTAGCGGAGGCGCCGGTCGCCATGTTCACGCCGCCGGTGTCCGGGTCGGTGGTGCCGCGTACCCACATCCCGCCGTAGCCGCCTCCGCACAAGTACGCTCCCCAGGTGAGGACCCACGGCTCCAGCCCGCGTTCGGAGGGAAAGAGCTCAGCGACCGGCCGGACCCGTCGCTGCAGGACAAACCCTTCGTTCAACGCGGCCCGCAGCTGGCGGGACCACTCCTGCGCCTCGGTGAGCCAGCCCGCCTGGACGCCGAGGCCACCGTGCTTGGCGGTGGGCTTGAGGACCAGGTCCTCGCGGTTACCTTCCGCGTATTCCAGCAGATCCACTTGCTCACCGTCGACCGTGACCGGGCCGGGCCTGGCCATTCGCGTCCACGGCAGCAGGCGGTCCAGGCTGGCCAGCTCGGGAGGAGTGCACAGGTGCCTGTTCGTCTCGTCGGACAGGAGCGCGAGCGCCCCCTTGGACCCGTAGAGCTGGGAGTCCATCGGGGTAAAGATCTTCACCTCGCCGCGTTCCGCGGCCCTGAGCACCGGATCGATCAGGGCCGGCCCGTCCGGGTGCAGCAGATCCTCGATCAGGAAGACGCGGTAGATGACGTCGACCGGGCGGTCGCCCAGCCACACCCGGCGGTCGTGCAGCGACAGGTGGCCCAGGTGGCAGGGAATCAATTCCAGGCCGAGCTTCTTCAGCTCCGCCGCACTGGTATGCAGGACCGCACTGAACTGCTCGACGTCCGGGGGCCAGTCGACCGCGGCGATCAGGGACCCGTCACCGGGGCTGATGCCGCATTCGGCCATGATCGTGTTCGCGACCTCGGCCAGGGTGTCGACGTACGACAGCGAGTGGGCCCGGACGAACTCGGCCAGGAAGGGATGGGCCAGCATCCCACGGTTGAGCATGGCGTTGTCGCCGCCGCCGATCGTGCTGCCGATGTTCAGCTCCATGACCCGGAAGCCGGAAAGCTCGGGATACAGATCGGCGCGGACAAAGGGGGTCGGCCGATCGGTCTGTACGCGCAGTATCGCCGTGACCTGATCTTCGGTCATGCCCACCGCCCGGGCAAAGGCGGCGACGTCGCCGCCGAACAGGCGGCCGGGCAGCGCGGTCAGCGCGCCGAACAAGTTCTCCAGGTCCCCGGCGAGCTGGGCCTGTTCGGCCTGGCTCAGGAACACCGGGCGGGTCAGGCACCGGCCGAAGTAGGTGGTGGCGCCGAGGTCCACCTCGCGGCTGGCCACCTCCACCAGCTCGCGCGGTCCGACTCCGCGCGCGGCGGCCTCCGCCAGGTAGGCCTCGGTGAGCTCGCTACGCCGCATGGCCGGGCCCGAGCCGTTCCCATGGGGTCTTGGTCGTGGTCGGCGGCTGGCCGGCCAGCTTCACCTCGATCTTGTCCGCGAAGTCCTCCAGCCTGCGCTGGGCGTCCTCGGCCGAGGTGCCGGTCACGATCAGGAAGCCGAGGACGTTGTTTCCGTTCGGCGGGCGCAGGATGATGTCGCCCGGGCGAGCGGTCGCCACGGCCATCAGGGTCTCATCGGCCCCGGCGATGTCGGCGGGGATCCTGACGTACTCGAGCTGGCCTTCGTCGCAGATCAGGCAGGTGCCCATCATGTGCACACCGGTCGGGGCGTAGTGGTGCACCCGCGGCCTGACCCCGCGGGCCACGTCCATGACCGCCTCGATCGGGCTGTAGTCGGCGGTTACCCGAGCGACCAGGTCCAGCCCCCCGCCTCCCGGGCGGATGGCGATCTCAACGATGTAGGGGTCGCCCCGGTGGTACCTGACCTCGGCGTGCATCACGCTGCGCCGCAACCCCTGGGCGTGCGCGGCGTCGGCGACCACCCGGTGCGCCCTGGCCAGTTCCGTCTGGCTCAGCGTGGTCGGCGCCCGGTGCACGTCGTCCTCGAACGTGTCGCCCTCCGCGGTGACGCGGTCCACGGCGGACCCGAGGTACACCTCGTCATCCCAGGCCAGCGCCTCGAACAGGTGCTCACGGCCGTCCAGGAACGACTCCACGAGAACGCCGTGCGGGCCCAGGTCCAACCCGTGCGCCTCCCGGAGGTAGGGGGACATCTGCTGCATGCCCTCGGCGGTGACCTGGTAGCGCTGCTCAAGCTCGGCCGGGGTATCCACCCGGAAGACGAAGTCGCTCGCGGCGCCCAGCGTCGGCTTGAGCACCACCGGGTAGCCGAACTCCGCGGCGGCGGCGGCCGCCTCGTCCGGGCTGGCGACCATCCGGTACCTGGGGTGCGGTACGCCGGCGCGCTCGTGCGCCTGGCGCATCAGCAGCTTGTTTCGGCTGTTGCGGGCCGCGTCCACGCCCACGCCGGGCAGCCCGAGCGCCTCGGCGACCGCCGCGACCGTGATCACGCCGGATTCGGAGAACGTGAACACGCCGTCGAACGACTCGGCGGTGTGCCAGGCCCGGGCCGCGGCGATGATGTCGTCGATGTGCTGCGAGCCGGCGATCCGGTACCGGCCGTCGGACCAGTACCCTTCGTCGCCGATGCCGTTGAGCACGAACAGGTCCGCGCCGAAGTCCCTGACCTGCCGGTACCGCCCCAGGTGATAGCCGGCGTGCTGGCGGGCCTCGACGGCCAGGAGCTTCATGGTGACGGCGGACGCTCCTGCCCCGCGTGGCGCGCGGCGAACTTCTCCGTCATTTCCGGGTCCCACCACACGCTGTAGAACTGGAAGTCGGTGTCCCCGGCGTTGATGACCTGGTGGTTCGTGCCCGGGGGGAAATGCACGACGTCTCCGGGCCTAAACGAGCTGCGCTCGCCCTCGGCTTCGAGTGCGCCCTCGCCCGAGATCGCGATGAAGATCTCGTACTCGTGGTGCGAGTGGGGGTCGGTGGCCCGGCCAGGCTCGATGACGCACCAGGCCCCCTCGAACGGCGCGTTGAGGGCTGACCACGGCACCAGGCGCTGGACGCTGACCCCGTATTCACTCGTCATGCCGTCGCGGTCAAGCTTGTGGATCTCCATCACGTACTCCCATGGTCAGGCCCGCGGGGCCAGCGAACCGGTCTTCTCGCGATGCTCGAGCAGATCGGCGACGATCTCGCCGGCCCGCACGGCGAGCACGCTGATGAGCGAGTCCGCGATGCCGTGCGTGGCCTCGTTGACGCCCTGCAGGTAGCACCCCGCCGTGATCTCCGGCGGGGTGATCATCCGGTAATTGCGGCTCACCCGGACATCGCCGACGCCGCACGCGTCGGCCAGGGCGCGGACCAGCGTGGGCTCGCGCAACTCGAAGCCCGTACCCAGCAGGACCAGGTCGCAGCGCAACTCGTCACGGCAGGCCCGCATCCGGTCGTTGAGGGTCAGCACGATCTCGCCGTCCGCCATCTCGGCCGCCTCGACGTCGACCATCGTGACCGTGGACAGCCGCTGCTCGCCCGTCAGCCGCTCCTGGTACATCTGCCGGTACAGGGTGTGGAGCATGTCCGGGGTCACGCCCGCGTAGTTCGTCATCCGCATCGCGCGCAGCACCTGCTCTCGCGTCTGCTCGGGCGCGGCGAAGAACTTGTCGGTATACGAGGGGAAGTACAGCTCGTTGCCGAACTTGCTCGTCTGGTAATACTCGAGCCCGATCGACCGGATGACCATCGTGCACTGCGCACCGGGGAAGCGCTGGTACGCATCCCAGAGCATCTCCGCGGCGCTCTGCGCGGCGCCCACCACGACGATGCGGTCCAGGGCCTCGGGGTCGATATCGGGGATCCGGCGGGCGTACTCGGTGCTGTGGATGACCCGTTCCCTGGGCAGCCCGGCGAAGGCGGCCGGGACGTGCGCGTCGCGACCCGCGCCGAAGACCAGGTTGCGGGCCGCGATCGTCGAGCCGTCGGCCATCCGCGCCAGCCATCCGCTGGCCGCGCCGTCGGAGGCGACCGGTTCGATTCCGACGCAGTCCCTGCTGTACTCGATCCGGACCAGGTCCAGCGACTTGGCTACCCACTCCAGGTAGTCGGAAATCTCCAGCCGGAACGGCAGGAAGCTCGCCATGTTGATGAAACTGTCGAGCTTGCCGACGGAATGCAGATAGTTCACGAAAGAGAATCTGCTGAGCGGATTGCGCAGGGTGACCAGATCCTTGAGAAAGGACACCTGGCTCTGCGTCCAGGGCAGCAGCATGCCCCGCTGCCACATTATGCTCTCGTACCGCTCGATAATGAGCGTCTCGGACGCCACCTCGGGGGGCGCCAGCTCCTCGACGGCAACCGCCAAAGCGAGGTTCGATGGCCCGGCACCAATGGCGAGTATCTCGACCTCTTGATGAGCCAGCGCCGTCACCGCCCTTCCAGCCATTAATAAAGCCGAGCAAGAAAGGTGCGGCAGGCCTTTGGCGCACCTAGTACCGGCCGCGCTAGATGTCATCGTGTCGGATCGCCAGACTCATGCTCACACGGGGGAAGATCTACGTCAAGAGCCCATCACGGTTCAATTACCTCCGAAGTGGCCACTTACCTCAGGTAACGACTTTAACCCCGGTAATAGGTAAAATATCGGTAAAATGGCAGGTAATTCTCCGGGCGGCGCCGGCCGCCCGGAGGCAGGCAGCCGGGGTGGGCCAGTGAACCGGCCTGGCCACCCCGGCTGCTACCGCGCTGCTAGTGCAGGTGGACGGAGACGGGTTCTAGCGGGTAGTTCGGTAGACCCGGGACCGAAGCGGGAGTCGGGTTCGGGATCATGACATTGAAGGCGCACTCGCCCGTCGCGTTGCCGCCGACCGCGTTGGGCCCGCCGTTGCTGTCGCCGTACTCGATGGACGGGTTGTTGCCGGTGCAGACGAGGTTGCCGTAGACGGTGTTGTTGATGGTCTCGTTGCCGTCCGGGGCGGCCGTGTTGCCCGAGTCGATCAGGTTGCCGTGGACGGTGTTGCGGATGATCCCGTACCAGTTGTCGTCCGTCCCGGACAGAACCATGTTGCCGCCCGTCGTGACGTTGGCGAAGTCGTTGTAGGCGGGTAGCGGGATCGGTGCGTCGAGCTGACCGGGAGCGTTCGGCGGACCCCCGGGGATGTAGGTAGCGAAGATGCCCACGGGGTTGAAGGCGGTGCCGTCGCCGCCGCCGTTGATGGTCACGTTCCCGCGCACGGTCGTGTTGTGGACCACGACGCCCAGCGCGCCGTTGGCGACCAGGTTGCCGCCGATTGTCTCGGTCGCGGCCAGGGTCGCCGTGGTGACAAAGGCATTGGCGTCGTCATCGCACGGGAAGTCGGGAGCCGAGAACAGTACTGGGTTACCATTCGCGTCGAGGCCCCAGAGGGTAACCACCAGGGGATAGCAGCCGAGCAGCATGCTCGCGCCCTGCTCGACCACCACGTTGCCGCCGATGGTCATATTCGAGGTGCCCGACTGCGTCTGGTCATTCATGCCGAAATCGGCGACCAGCGCGGCGTTCGGCGCGACGGTGAGGTTGCCCGCGATGTTGACATTTCCCGCGTCCACGAGACAGGTGCCCGCGATGGTCACGTTGGCGAAATTGCCGGCCAGCGTGCCGGGCGAGGCCATTGTGCCATTACAGGTATAGTTGCCGCCGCCGTGTGGCGCGGCGCTGGCTATTCCGGGGACCCAGGCCACGATAAGGCCTGCGGCCCCGATAATGCTCAGAATTCGCGATGCCGATCTAAGGCTCAGCTTCATGTTTCCTCTCTTCTATTCAGGATTTGGTGGGGGAGCCTGGTGCGGATCTGGTCGGAATTTCTTCGGTTAACCGGTGGTGGCTGGAGTGGCTGGCTCGATAATCAGGGCGGCCTGCGCCGCGTCGAGGGCTACCTCGCACGCCGCCGGCGTTTCCGCGAGCACGGTTACGAACGCGACCCGGCCGGACATGGTGCCCTTGGGCGGCGGGGACATGACGTCGCCCCGCCTGGCGAGCGGTACGGCCAGGTCGGTTCCGGGTGGCAGGGCTCCGGTCTCGAACCGGACCGTCTCGATCACGGTGTCGTCCTGCGCGGCATAGAAAAACTGCACCCCGGCGGCCGCGGACCGGTCCGCCTTCGGCTCCGGGTGCTGCCCGCAGGCGACCGCGGCGGCCGCCAGGCCCGGATCCATGCCGCTGGCGCGCATCCCCAGGTAGGGGATGAGGTCACCGCCCAGGCGCGCGTTGACCTCGATGACCTGCGGCCCGTCCGGTGTGAGCTTGTACTCCGCGTGCGTCATCCCGTCGGTGAACCCGAGCGCCTCGTGCGCCGCCCGCATGACCGAGGCCAGCCCGGGATCGGTGAGCAGCGGGTCGGCGGCGTCGACGACGTGGCCGACCTCCTCGAAGTAGGGCGGATACCCGATCCGCTTGCGCGCGACGAACATGGGCAGCAGCTCGCCGTGGTAGACCGCCGAATCCACGCTGATCTCGGGTCCGGCCACGTACTGCTCCACGAGCACGCCCTCGTCGTAGCGCCACGAACCCGGGACCACGCAGTCGCGCGCGAACTCGAACTTCGCGGGCAACTCGGCCGGGCGATCCACGCGCACCACGCCGAGGCTGCCGCCCATCGCGCGGGGCTTCAGCACCACCGGGTAGCCCATCTGGTCGGCGGCGGCGGCCGCCTGGTTCAGGTCGGCGACCAGGGCCGAACGCGGCTGCGGCACGCGGCTGGCGTCCAGGGCCTTCCTGGTCAGGTGCTTGTCGCGGCAGCGCAGCACCATGTCCGGGTCTCCGCCCGGCAGGGCCAGCTCGGCCGCCACCGTGGCGGACTGCAGGATGCGCGCCTCATCCCAGCTCAGCACGCCCGCGACGGCCTGGTGCGCGGCGAGTTCGCGCGCCGCCGCGCACAGCGGCGTGGCGTCGATGGTGTCCTCCATGTCGAGCACGGTCCACCCCGCCAGGTACCCCCGCGGCCACCCGGGCTCGGCGCCGCAGAGGAGGTGCACCCGGTAGCGTGAGGCGACCGAGGCGAGCAGGTACTCGCGGAAGTCCTGCCTGCCGGTCCCGATCAGCAGCAGCAGCGGGTCGTCGTTACCCTTCATGACCGACCGGTCAGGGCCGCCAGAGGCGCCGAGTCGGCCCCGGCCCCGGCGGTGAGCGCCAGCAGCAGGCACCGGGTGGCCAGGGCGGAGTCGAACCCGCTCAGCTGCAGCGCCCGCTCCGCGCGCTCAAGTTCGGCCGCGGCCAGCTCGACGGGCAGCCGGCCGGCCGCGGGGACCGTCCCGGCCAGCAGCGGCCGGATGTAGTCGCAGAACGCGTCGTAGGACGCACGCGTGAAGTTGGTCTCGTACCGGTCCGGCCGGTCCCAGGACAGGTACAGCCGGACGAGCTCGCGGTCCTCGCCCGCGAGGAACTCATCGGCCCACAGCGCGTGGTTACGGCTCGTCGAGAACTTCTGCCCGTCGAGCAGGTACAGCTCGTTCACGGTCGCGCCGCGCAGCAGCGGCCGCGTCACCCCGGCGGCGGCCAGGATGGCCGGGTACAGGACGCCGAAGTAGAAGGTGTTGTCGATGCCGTTGAAGTGCCAGACGCCGTCCACCTCGTCCCAGGCCGCCACCCGCCGCGACAGGTTGTCCGCGCCGGGATCCAGCAGCCGCGCGGGGCCGTAGAGGTAGCTCAGGCCCAGCTCGGTCGGGAAGTCGACGCGCAGGCCGGACAGCTGGCCCTCGCACTCGATCCCCCAGTCGGTCGGGTAGGCGACGGGATAGTCGGGCAGCGGCGCCCGCAGGTAGTGCGCCAGCGCCACCCTCGCGCGCCCGGGCAGGTCAGCCTGCTGCCACTCCGCCAGCAGGTACGCCCGGTAATCTTCCAACGGCAGGACCGGCACGGTGACCGGCATCGGGCGCAGGCTGCCGCCGCACCGGGCGCAGCTGGCGTCGACGAGCAACTCGGCGGAGGTGAACCCGCCGCACGGCTCGCACGACAGGCCGTTCGCCCCGGCCCCGCAGATCGGGCACTTCCCGACCACGTACGAGTGGTGCATGGTGCGACCGCAGTCCGCGCACGCGTGCAGCGTGACCTCACGCATGTCGATCGTCCCGCTGGCCACCAGTTCGCTCAGCATGCCGGTGACGGCCCGCTGGAACGCGGCGTCCTCAGGGTCGAGGAACATGTCGTAACCGATGCCGGCCAGCTCGAACGCCGTGGTGATCTGGGCCCGAAACCCGGCGACCATCTCGTTGACCTCGACGCCGAGGTTCTCGGCCTTCGTCATCACGTAGTTGGGGTGGACGTCCACTCCGGCCAGGGTGAGCACCCGGTCCCCCCGGGCCCGCGCCGCCCGGGACGCGATGTCCGCGGCCAGGTACGGGCCGGACAGGTGCCCGATGTGCAGCGGGCCGTTGACGGTGGGCTGCGGGATAACGATTACCGTCACACCCTGCTGCTTACTATTCAACTTTCACACCAGTCCCGATAAAGCGCAGACAAATAGCGTGACACTGCTTGCCCACTCCCACTCCCTTCACGCTGGCCAAGCTGGAGGGCCGTGAAGCGCCAGACGGTGCCGGTGGTCATCGCGGGCCGTAGTGCTGGCGACACAGGCGGCGCGCGAGGCGACTATACCGCCGCATATCCGGGCAAGCCAGCCCCAAGATCAACGAAAGGGTGGCGAAGCTTCCTTTCTCGCCGCCGGTTACGTGCGCTTATGACGGACAGTTGTCATGCTTGGCTGCGCTAATGACGGACAGTCATCGTGCGGCGCCAGGCCCGCCACCGGAACTGCAAATGGGTCACAAAAATGCCTTTCGCATAATCGTTTACGTGCGCTTATGACGGACAGTGACCATGCTTAGCTGCGCTAATGACACACAGTCATCATGCAATGTCGGGCCGCGCCCCGGAACCGTGTGGTCGGCCC
>Ga0187808_10000050_pt1 | contig 23721 bp, 19 predicted proteins | sample NC_wetland_sal_i_5_FD_132427 | JGI IMG/M metagenome (GOLD analysis project Ga0187808, IMG submission 132427) | Wetland sediment microbial communities from Neuse River Estuary, North Carolina, USA - ASW_3 | ecosystem: Environmental > Aquatic > Freshwater > Wetlands > Sediment | place: USA: North...
CGATCGATCGAAATGCAATCGAGCTGATCACGTTCGCCGATCTTGCAAAAAGCAATCCCGCCGCTTGATTCAACTCTGCATCTGGCGTTCCCTGTGAGTCGGCAAACTTCATCACCAGGAGGCCGGCTTCATGGCGCAAGTGAAGATTCGACCCGCGGCGCGCGACGACCTGCCGCGCCTGACCGAAATTTACAACTACTACATCGTCAACACGCCGATCACCTTCGACCTGGAGCCATGGACGGTGGAGCAACGCGCGCGATGGTTCGATGAGCATGCCGGCGCAAAACGCTATCGCCTGTTCGTCGCGCAAGACGCCGGCCGGGTCGCCGGCTATGCGTGCACGGGACCGTTTCGCGACAAGGCGGCGTACGACACGAGCACCGAGGTGTCGGTCTATTGCGCGCATGACGCGACCGGGCGTGGAATCGGCACGATGCTGTATCGCGCGCTTTTCGACGCGCTCGACGCCGAGGACATTCACCGCCTGTTGGCCGGGATCACGCTCCCCAACGACGCGTCGCTCAAGCTCCATCGAAGCTTCGGCTTCACCGAGGTCGGCGTCTTCGGCGAATGCGGCCGCAAGTTCGGCCGCTACTGGGACGTGATGTGGATGGAGCGTCCGCTCCGGCTCGCCACTACGCGATAAGAGCCGCGTGGGGGTCTTTTCCTAGTCCACGACCGAAGCGAGGACCATGTCCGAGAGCCGCTGCAGACGCTCGAAATTGTGCGATTCCTCCAGCAGTCCGGCGGTCAGGCACACGAACGTCAAATCACGCTCCGGATCGATCCAGAACATCGTCGAACCCGCGCCGAGACCGCCGAAGGTCGAGGGCGACGCCGTCGTGCCAAACGGGTGCGGGAAGATGCCGGTGCCGCGGATGAAGAAGCTCAAGCCGAGGTTGGCGGGAAATTCGCCCCATCCGCGCGCCTCGTACGCGTAGCTGAACAGATTATTCGGCATCGTGCCGGTGTGAATCGTTGCCGCCAGCCGGATCGATGCCGGCGACAGCACTCGAACTCCGTCGAGTTCGCCGCCGCGCCTTAGCATCTCGGCCCATCGCAAGATGTCGCCCGCGGTGGAAACCACGCCGCCGGCCGGAATTTCGGCTTCTGCGGTGAGCAGTGCGTTCATCGCTTCGAGCAATTCGGGCTGGAAGACTCCGGGAGTCCGGTCCCGCACCACTATTGGAACGAATCGCGGCGCGAGATCTTTGCGCCGGCCCAGCGCGGTTTCTTTCATCGCCAATGGCTCAAAGAATTCCTGCGCGAGAATGTCGCGGAACGAGCGGCGCCCGCCGTCAAGTCTCCGCACCACTTCGGCCAGCACCGCGTGCGCGGTAATCGCGCTGTAGCTGACCGCGCTGCCGGGAACAGTATCGGGCAGTTGCTGGCACGCTGCCGCGACGAAAACCTCCAGCTTGCCGAACAACTCCGGCGGGATCGCAGGCGTCGCCGACATCCCGGCCGTGTGAGTCAGCATATGAGCCACCGAGATCCGCTGCTTGCCCTTGACCGCAAACTCCGGGATCACGTCTGCGATCTTCGTGGTCAGCGCAAGCTCGCCCCGTTCCACGCGCGCCAGCACCGCCGCGGTGGTCATCGTCTTGGTGATCGACATGACCGCGAAAATGTCATCGGTGCGCGCGGCGCGGCCGCTGGCCCGGTCAGCGAAGCCGACCGCCTCATGCGCCGCCACCACTCCGCCGCGTGCCACGGCGTACACGGCTCCATCGTAGCGGTCGCTCGCGACATCGTGGCGCATCGCGGCGGCGACCCGATCGAGCCGGGCCGGATCGATTCCGATTTCTGCGGGCTTGCCGGTCTTCATTGAGTACCTCCTGCCAACGACACAAACGCGATTGCAACATACAGCTTAAAAGTAAACCGGACCAGAGTCGCCGGCTCGCCGCCGAGCGAATTGCTCGCGCCTCGACGCCGTTTGAATTAGGCTATGGAACTTGCGGGGTGCGACCCCGCGCAATTTTTAACGCTCGACTGCATACAGTGCACAAGGAAGAGAGATCAGATGAGCGATCAGGATCGAGCTCCACTCGCTGATGTTTCCGATGATTATCGCCTGCCGAAAAACGTCACGCCCAGGCGCTACGAAATTCGCCTGACGCCCGATCTCGAGGCGTTCACGTTCCGGGGCGAGGTGAATATCGCCGTGCTGGTCAACGAGGCGACCGACGACGTCGTGCTCAACGCGCTCGAGCTGGAAATCGAAACGGCGAGCGCCGGGCGCGGCGGAAAATCTCTGGCCGCGAAGACCGAGCTGGACGCGGCCAAAGAACGCGCGCATCTCCGCTTCCCCGAGAAACTTTCACCGGGCGAATGGGCGCTCAGGATCGCGTTTGGCGGAATCCTCAACGACAAGCTGCGCGGCTTTTATCGCAGCCAATACCAGGACGCGTCGGGCAAGACCCACGTCGTCGCGACCACGCAGTTCGAATCCACCGACGCGCGCCGCGCTTTCCCGTGCTGGGACGAGCCGGAACTCAAGGCGAGTTTCAAAGTGACGCTGGTCGTCGATGAGCACCTGGCCGCGATCTCCAACGGCGGGAATGAAAGCGAGCGCAAGCTGCCCGGCGCAAAGAAGGAGGTCGTCTTCAAGGAGACGATCCCGATGTCCACCTACCTGGTCGCGTTCATCGTCGGCGAGTTCGATGCGACCGCGCCGGTCGATGCGGGCACGCCGCTGCGCATCGTTCACGTTCCCGGCAAGGCGTCGCTGACGAGCTGGGCGAAGCAGATTGGAGCGTTCTCGCTCAAATATTTCGCCGGCTACTACGGGCTCGAGTATCCCGGCGACAAGCTCGACCTGATCGCGATTCCCGACTTCGCCTCGGGCGCGATGGAAAATCTGGGCGCGATCACGTTTCGCGAGACCGCGCTGCTGGCCGATGAAAAAACCGCGTCGCGCGCCGAGCTCGAGCGCGTCGCCGACGTCGTGTCGCACGAAAACGCGCACATGTGGTTCGGCGACCTCGTCACCATGCGATGGTGGAACGGGATCTGGCTCAACGAGGCGTTCGCCACCTTCATGGAGATGCTCGCGGTCGACGCGTGGAAGCCCGAGTGGAAGCGATGGGAGAGCTTCAGCGTCTCGCGCGCGGCGGCGATGGCGACCGACGGGCTGCGCAGCACGCGTCCGATTGAGTACACGGTGCGCAGTCCCGAGGACTGCCGCGCGATGTTCGACATCCTGACCTACGAGAAGGGCGCGGCGGTGCTTAGGATGCTCGAGCAGTTCCTGGGCGCCAGCGTCTTTCGCGACGGAATTCGCCTCTACCTCAAGCAGCATCAATTCAACAACACCGAGACCGGCGACCTGTGGGACGCGCTCGAGGCGGCGTCGCGCGAGCCGGTGCGCAAGATGATGGACTCGTGGATCTTCCAGCCCGGCTTTCCGATCATCGAGGCGGCGCCGGCTGAAAACGGCCGCGGACTCAAGCTTTCGCAGCGCCGGTTTTTCTACCTGCCCGAAGACAACACTCAGCTTTGGCATGTGCCCGTGATGGTTCGCGCGAAGACCGACGCCGGCGTATCGACGCACAAGCTGATCCTCGACGCCGCCGGCGCGACTCTCGATATCCCGGGCAAGCCGCAATGGGCGCTGCTCAACGAGGGCGGCCACGGCTTCTATCGCGTGCACTACGCGCCGGCGCTGCTCGCCGCGCTCACAATGAATCTCGGCGCGCTCCAGCCGATCGAACGCTTCGGGCTGGTCAGCGATACGTGGGCGGCGACAGTCGCGGGGCTTGGCCCGCTCAGCGAGTTCCTCAAGATGGCGCGGCTGTTCACCGCTGAGACCGACCTCAACGTGTGGCGCGCGCTGCTCGGCGCGTTCGGCTACCTCGACCTGATCGTGTCCGACGCCGACCGGCCCGCGCTGGCGGCCGCCGTGCGCGAGCTCGCCGGTCCCGCCGCTGCGCGATTGGGCTGGGAACCGGGGTCCGGCGAGAGCGAGCTTGCGCGCCAGTTGCGCGGCACTCTGATCGGGGCGCTCGGCACGCTCGGCGACGATCCCGAGGTTCACAAGCGCGCGCGCGAGCTGTATGCGCGGTTCGAGGATCATCCCGAGTACGCCGATCGCGACCTGATGCCCGCGCTGGTGAATATTCTCGCGCATTGCGGCGACGCCGCGCGCTACGAGGAGTTCAAGCGCAAGTTCAAAGCGCCGCGCACGCCGCAGGAAGAGCAGCGCTTCCTGTTTGCGCTGGCGAATTTCCGCGATCGCGATCTGCTGAAAAAGACCATGGAGATGACGCTGGACGGGCAGGTGCGAACCCAGAATTCGCCGTACCTGATGCATGCGCTGCTGCTCAATCCCGCGTGCCGCTACCAGGCCTGGGACTTTGCCCGCGCGCATTGGGCCGAGATGATTGAGAAGTATCCCGACAACGCCTTGCCGCGGATGTGCGAAGCCATCGTCGCGCTGCTCGATCGCGAAGACGAGGTCAGGAAGTTCTTCGCCGAGCATCGCGTGCGGCTCGGCGGCAAGATAATCGATCAGCACCTGGAGCGGCTCGGCGTTGCGGTCGGATTCCGCCGCCGCGAGGGCGCAAACCTGAAAGCAACGCTCAAGGGTTGAGGCGCTTAGACGTAAGATGCAATGTTCCAGGTGCGGCGCCGAAGGGATGGTCGGCAAGAAATTCTGCGCCAGGTGCGGGAGTCCGCTGGCGAATCGATGTTCCAGGTGCGGCGCAGAGAGCGTCCCCGGTGCGAAATTCTGCGTGGATTGCGGCGCGGCGCTCGCATCGCCGGCGTCGCCAGCACCGGCTCGAAAATCCGGCGAGCTTGAGATCCGCATAACTGACCGCCCCGCTGCAGAGACTCTCGAAGGCGAGCGCAAGACCGTTACTGCCCTGTTCACCGATATCAAGGGTTCGACCGAGCTCGAGCAGGATCTCGATCCTGAAGAGGCGCGCGCAATCGTCGATCCTGCACTCAAGCTGATGATCGATGCGGCGCAGCGCTACGACGGCTACATCGTGCAATCTACCGGCGATGGCATCTTCGCGGTCTTCGGCGCTCCCGTCGCGCACGAGGACCATCCACAACGCGCACTGTACGCGGCGCTGCGGATGCAAGAGGAGCTTCGGCGCTACTCGACGAGACTCGTCGGAGGCGGAGGCAACCCGATCGAGGCGCGCGTCGGTGCCAACACCGGCGAAGTGGTGGTGCGCTCGATCGCCACCGGCGCCGGCCAAGTCGAATACACACCGATCGGACACACCACCAATCTGGCGTCGCGGATGCAGGCGGTCGCACCGACAGGATCGATCGCGATAAGCGAGCAGACGCGAAAGCTGGTGGAAGGATACTTCGCGCTCAGGCCGCTGGGGCCGACCAGGGTCAAGGGCGTGAGCGAGCCGGTCAACGTTTACGAGGTGACCGGTCTGGGTCCGCTACGCACGCGGCTGCAGCGCTCGGCGGGACGCGGGCTCACCAAGTTCGTTGGCCGCGAGCGCGAGATGGAAGCGCTCCGGCATGCCGCTGGGCAAGCCCGCGCCGGCCGCGGCCAGATTGTCGCCGCCATGGCCGAGGCCGGCACGGGCAAGTCGCGCCTCTTCTTCGAGTTCAAGGTCAAGAATCAGTCGGGATGGATGGTGCTGGAGGCGTTCTCCGTGTCGCACGGCAAGGCCTCGGCGTACCTGCCGGTGTTCGACCTGCTGCACACCTACTTCAAGATCACCTCCGATGACGACGCGCGAACTCGCAGAGAAAAAGTTACCGGGCGAGTGCTGGCGCTCGATCGAACCCTGGAGGACGCTCTGCCCTACCTGTTCGCGTTGCTTGGAATCGTCGAGGGCGAGGATCCGCTCGCGCAGATGGACGCGCAGGTCAAGAAGCGGCGCACGCTGGACTCGATCAAGCGGATTCTGCTGCGCGAATCGCTCAATCAGCCGCTGATCGCGATATTCGAGGACCTGCACTGGATTGACGAGCAGACCCAGGAGTTTTTGAACCTGCTCGCCGATTCGATCGCGAATGCCAAAATCCTTCTGCTGGTGAACTACCGTCCGGAGTATTCGCATCAGTGGAACAGCAAGACTTACTACACGCAGCTTAGGCTTGACCCTCTGGGCAAGGAGTCGGCCGACGAGATGCTAACGGCGCTGCTAGGTGATAGTGCCGAGATAGCGCCGCTCAAACGTGTGATCATCGAGAAGACCGAAGGCAATCCGTTCTTCATGGAGGAGACGGTACAGGTCCTTCTCGATGAAGGCGCGCTGGTACGTAACGGCGGGACGCATCTGACTAAGCCAATTGGAGAGTTGAAGATCCCACCCACGGTACAGGGGATCCTTGCCGCACGCATCGATCGGCTGCCTGCCGATGCCAAGGACCTGCTCCAGACGTTGTCGGTGATCGGGCGTGAGTTTCCGACGTCGCTGATTCGCGCCATCGTGCCGAAGCCCGCTGAAGAACTCGACCGGATGCTAAACGAGCTTCAGCTTGGCGAGTTTATCTATGAGCAGCCCGCGGTCGGCGACACCGAGTACATCTTCAAGCACGCACTGACGCAGGAGGTCGCCTACAACTCGGTCCTTATAGAACGGCGCAAGCAGATGCACGAGCGGATCGGCTTAGCGATCAAGTCGCTCTACGCCGACTCACTGGAAGACCACCTGTCCGAATTGGCCCATCATTTTTCGCGCAGCGGAGACACCGACAAGGCGGTCGAATTCCTGTCGCTCGCGGGGAGACAGTCTGTCGAACGTTACGCTTACGCCGAAGCGCTGACGCAATTGAATGAAGGGCTGCGGCTTGTCGAGAAGCTGCCAGAGTCGCCGTCGCGCGATATTCGTGAATTGGCACTTGCGAAAGCATTGGTAGTCGCGTCGTGGCACGGGGTGGGCAGCGATGCTGCTGAACGCAACGAGGCCGTCGAGCGCGCGGTGAGCCTTGCGGAGAAGATCGGCGACCTCGCCGAACAAGTCCGGCAATTGAACTATCGCAGGATCACTATCAAAAATTGGGAACTCGGCGCGGGTGCCGAAGTGGCGGAGAGGATGCTGGAACTTGCCCAGCGAGAAGGCAGCGCGGCCAGCCTTGCGATCGCTTACCACGCCACATTAATGGAGCACTATATTCGCGGAGAATTGGCCGGAGTGGAGGCGCAATTTGCACTTTATACGCAATTCGCACTTCATACGGGCCTCCCAGACGCCGAAACCTCAGGTGTGCGGAGAGTCACCTTCGCCACTGCTGCGCTCTGTGCTGGCCTGATGGGACACGTCGAACTGGCTCGCGAGCGAATCGCGGAAGCCGAAGCCATCGCCGTCGCCAGCAAAGACCCGTTTTCTCTAAGTGAGGCTTCCTGGTTTGCAGCATTGTTTTACAGCCGGAGCATTCGAGACCCCGAGCGCGTGCTCGCCGCAGTCTCGAGGGGTGAGGCGATTGCTAGCAACAGTCAAGTGCGCGTACCCGTCAACCTCGATGTATTTAAGGCATGGGCGCTCGCTCAACTCGGTCGTTCAGAAGAGAGCTTGGATCTCGTTCGTAAGAGTTCCGTGCGCAAGCCGCCCTCTCTAGCGAATGCGTTTACGAACAATCATGTCCTGCTCGCCGAGGCGCAAGCCGCCGCCGGAATGCACGGGGCTGCTATGGACACGATTCGGCACGCGCTCGCTTTGCAGGATACAGTTTACACTTCGGAGACAATAAGAGTCCGCGGCGACGTCTTCGTTGGGCTTGGGCAACCGTATGAGGCCGAGGCCGATTTTCGCGAGGCGATCGCGCGGTCGCAGAAGATGAGCGCGAAGATGCTCGAGCTTCGCGCGACCGTGAGCCTCGTGCGCCTGCTGCGCGACACCAATCGCCGCGACGAAGCGCGCGCGATGCTCTTCGACATTTATCGCTGGTTCACCGAGGGCTTCGACACCGCCGACCTGAAAGACGCCAGGGCGCTGCTCGGCGAGTTCGGCGCATAACCGGCGGCAATCGCGATGGCGCGGGCGAAAATCCTGATCGGCACCTCGGGCTTTTCGTACAAGGAATGGCTCGGCGGCTTCTATCCGGCCAAGCTTCCCGCCACCAGAATGCTCGAGTACTACTCCGAGCGGATGCCGACGGTCGAAATCAACTACACGTTCCGCGCGATGCCGAAGTCGGCGATGCTCGAAGGATGGGCCTCGCGCACCCCGCCGAGTTTTCGCTTCGCGCTGAAGGCTCCCCAGCGCATCACGCATTTCGCGCGGCTGCGCGACGCGAAAGAAACCACCGATACCTTCATCGAGCGCGCATCGGTGATGGGCGAGCGGCTCGCGCCCGCGCTGTTCCAGCTCCCGCCCGACTTCAAGCTCGATCTGCCGCTGCTCCAGGACTTTCTGGCGATACTGAAAAACAGGATTCGCGCCGCGTTCGAATTCAGAAATCGGAGCTGGTTCGACGACTCAGTGATGACCGCGCTTGCAGATAACGGCGCTGCGCTGTGTATCGCGGAAACGGAAAAGCTTGCCTCACCGCTCAATCGAACCGCGCCGTACGTCTACGTCCGCCTGCGCAAGGAAACCTACGACGACGCCGGCCTGGATGTGTGGGTGAAGAATCTCGATCGCCTCGCCTCGGACGCCGACGAAATCTTCGTCTATTTCAAGCACGAGACCTCCGCCCCCGACCTCGCGATGCGCCTGCGCGCCAAGCTCGACCGCTCCGCCTAGCGGTGTCGCGTCACGCCAGCAGACCCTTGCCCGGGACGTGGTTGACCTCGAGGCGGATGCCGTCGGGATCTTCGAACAGCACCGAATAGTATCCGGGCGCCCACGGGCCGTCCTCCGGCGGATGCACGATCTTTGCGCCGAGCGTCTTGAGGAAGCCGTAAATCTGGTCGACGTCGCCGCGCTCGCGCGCGCGCAGACACAGGTGATGCAATCCGACGCGGCGCTGCTCGAACTTCTCCGCGCGATGCGCTTCGTCGCATCTGACTATTCCGATCGCGGTCCTTCCGCCCACGCAGTACAGCGTCCGCTCGCTGCGAATCACGGGCTTGAGTCCGAGATACGTGAGCAGCTTTTCGTAGAATGGAAAGCACGCCTCGAAATTGCTGACCGTAAGCATCACGTGCGCGACGCCGTTGATTTCCATTTCAAGTCTCCATCCGCGCCCGCAGAGGCGGTCCCGCGCGATGCTGTAACCTCAAGTAATGCTTTAAGGCTTCGTCCGGCGTGTTCGCGATCCGTTCTCCTGAACTAAAATGGCTGAAAACGTTTCACGTGAAACGTTTTAGCAAAAATTCCTTGATCGGCTTGGGTTATCCGCGATTGTCGCAACGTTTCACGTGAAACAATTCCGGGCTCAGCGCGCCTGGACCATCCGCGCCGCCCTTGGCTGTTCGTGGCCGAGAATCGGATGCGGCCGGTAGGGCTTCTCGAGCGCGTCGACTTCGTCGGCGCTGAGCTTGACCTCGACGGCGGCGATCGCCTCCTTGAGATGCGCAAGCTTGGTTGCGCCGATGATGGGCGCGGTGACGCCGGGTGCCTGCAGGATCCACGCGCATGCGATCTGCGACGGCGTGACGCTGCGCTGTTTGGCGATCTGCTCGACCACGCCGAGCACTTCGAAGTCGTACTCGCGGAAGTACATATTCTTGGCGAAGTCGTCGGTCTTGGCGCGCGCGGTCGGGCCGGTGCCGCCCTTGTCGCGATTCCCGGCCAGGAATCCGCGCGCGAGTGGGCTCCATGGAATCAAGCCGACGCCGTTGTCGATGCACAGCGGATTCATCTCGCGCTCCTCTTCGCGATAGACGAGGTTGTAATGGTTTTGCATCGAGACGAACCGGTGCCATCCGTTTTCCTTCTGCAGATGCAGCGCCTTGGCGAATTGCCACGCGGCCATCGAACTCGCGCCGAGGTAGCGCACTTTGCCCGCGCGGACCAATGAGTCGAGCGCCTCGAGGGTTTCCTCGATCGGCGTTGTGTAGTCCCAGCGGTGGATTTGATAGAGGTCGATGAAATCCATCTTGAGGCGGCGCAGCGACGCGTCGCACGCTTCGAGAATATTCTTGCGGCTCAGGCCCGCGCGGTTGGGACCCGACGCCATCTGGCCGTGCACTTTGGTCGCGAGGACGATCTCCTCGCGCCTGGCCATCTCGCCGAGCCATCGCCCGGTGACCTCCTCGCTCGCGCCGACCGAATAGACGTTAGCCGTGTCGAAGAAGTTGATCCCCGACTCGACCGCGGTAGCGAAATGTTCGCGCGCCTCGTCCATCGTCAGCACCCAGTCGCGCCATTTCTTGTTGCCGTAGCTCATGCATCCGAGACAGATGCGTGAGACGGTGATTCCGGTCTTGCCCAATTTTGCGTACTGCATGACTTCTCCGAGCTGTATTTTTCGAGTTCCGAGTCTCGCACGGCCAAAACTCCGGCGCTCGTTCGCGCTTGTCAAGCCCGAAGTGAGACTCTATAGACGCTCAACGGTTGGCGTCTGAGGCCGGGCCCGCCGCCCCAATCGAGCGTCTATGCAACTCGACGTGGTTGCTCAGCTTCTTCTGCGCGATGCCCCGTTCGGCCTTCGCAGCAGCCACCGCGTCACCCCTGATCAGGCGAAGTATGGGGGTGGTCATGAGGGTTGTGACCAGCGACATAACCACCAGCATCGCGAACACCCTGGGGTTGATCACTCCCAGCTGGAGGCCGATGTTGAGCACGATCAACTCCGCCAACCCGCGCGTGTTCATCAGCACGCCGAGCGACGACGCGTCGCGCCAGCCGAGCCCCGTTAGCCGCGCTGCCACGAAACTGCCGCCGAACTTGCCGACCGACGCAACCGCGATGGTGAGTCCGCACAGCATCCATGCGTGCATCCCGTTGACGAGTCCGATTCGAGTGCGAAGGCCGGTGAAGGCGAAGAAGATAGGCAGCAGCAGCACCACCAGCACGTCTTCGAGCCGATCCGTCATTTGGTGCGCGAGCTTGCTTTCGGACGGAATGATGGCGCCGAGCGCGAACGCGCCGAACATCGCGTGGATGCCGATAAGATCCGTGGCCAGCGCCGACAGCAGCAGCAGGACAAAGACGATCGCCATCATCCCCTGCGTCACGCGGTCGGCTGTTTCCTGCTGCAGCGTCAGTCGAACTGCCGTGGGCCGCACGAGCACGACCATTGCTACGATGTAGGCGACCGCCATCGCCGCCGTGATCAGGCTGCCCGTCCCATGCGCCTCCACCACGCCGACCACCACCGCAAGCAGGCACCACGCGGTAATGTCATCGACAGCAGCGCACGTCAGCGTGATCACTCCCAGCGGGGTCTTGTGGATGCCAAGGTCGGCCAAAATCCGCGACAAGACGGGGAACGCGGTGATCGACATCGAGACGCCTACGAACAGCGAAAAGCCCGTAAACGGCACGCCCGCCGCGGCCACCTCCGGATAGAGCACCAATGCAAGCAGGGTCCCGAGCAAGAACGGCGTGACGATGCTGGCGTGCGAAATCGCAACTGCAGCCCTCCCTTCCCTGGCTACCTGCCCGGGGTCGAGTTCGAGGCCGACCAAAAACATGTAGAGGATGATTCCAATTTGCGCGAGGACATCGAGAAATGGCGCCACCATCGGCGGCAGCAGATATGCGAAAGCCCTCGGCCAGACGGTTCCCAGCAGCGAAGGACCGAGCGCGATGCCCGCGATGATCTCGCCCACCACCGGTGGCTGCTGCAGGAACCGAAAGAGCATACCGCCGGCGCGCGCAAATGCGATCACCAGCGCCAGCGCCACCAGGATGTGAACCATCACGTCGGCGTCATGACCGCCCGCGGGTCCGGCCACGACGCCAAGTCGCGCGGCGGCACGTGTGGGCATCGGCATCCGCTCGCCGTACGCACGGATGAGCATATAGATGAGCACTGCCGCGCCGAGGAACAGCGCATAAATGAGGGCCTCGCGCGCGACTCGATTCAATGCTGATTCAGGTCGCTCGATTGGTTGGCCGGTCGCCATCGCACGCAACGTAACAAATGACCCGGCGTAGAGGAACGTCGCGAGACGCCATGCGTGTCATCGAAATCCGCTCTGGCTTGCGGGTATGAGGGCTGTTTTCGACACGAGCGAAGCTATTTCATTGCCGCAGCCGGCACATTAGGATGCAATCAAGCTCTACTGGCCGATTGGTCAGGCGAGATTTACCGAAGATTAGCAGCGCAGAGCGTCGCAGGCGCGAAAGATGCGGCGCCCAAGGAGTCTATGCGGGTCCTATTCGTACATCCGAGTCCGCTGATGTACAGCGAGATTTATTTGCGGCTCGAACCGCTCGGGATGGAGCGGGTGGCGGCGGCGGCGCGCGCGGCGGGCCACGAGGTGAGGATTATCGACCTGCAGATTTTCAAGCATCGCGATCTGTTCGCCGAGCTCGAAAGCTTCCGCCCCGATGCGGTGGGATTCTCGCTCAATTATCTCGCCAACGTGCCCGAGGTGATCGATCTCGCCAAGGACGTGAAGCGGGTGGCGAAGGATTGTTTCGTCTTCACCGGCGGGCACAGCGGCTCGTTCGTCGCGGACGAAATCCTGGAGCATGCGCAGGGCGCCGTCGACGCGGTGATCCGTGGCGAGGGCGAGACCGCGACGCCGATGCTGCTCGACGCAATCGGCAGCGGCTCGATCGCGCAAGTTCCCGGAGTGATGACGGCGCAAGGAACGGGACCGGCGCCGGTGATGCTCGACGATCTGGACAAGTTTTTCCCCGCGCGCGACCTGGGGCGCCGGCGCAACAAGTACTTTATCGGGGTGCTCGACCCGTGCGCGTCGATCGAGTTCACGCGCGGCTGCCCGTGGGATTGCTCGTTCTGCAGCGCGTGGACTTTCTACGGCCGCAGTTACCGCAAATCGACGCCCGAAGCCGCCGCCGAAGACATGTTGTCGATCAAGGAGCCCAACGTCTTCATCGTCGACGACGTCGCGTTTATCCATCCCGAGCACGGGTTTGCGATCGGCCACGAAATCGAAAAGCGCAAGATCAAAAAGCAGTACTACCTCGAGACCCGCGCCGACGTGCTGTGCCGCAATCCCGAAGTGTTCCGCTACTGGCGCAAGCTCGGCATGGAGTACATGTTCCTGGGCCTGGAAGCGATCGACGAGGAGGGACTCAAGCTGCATCGCAAGCGCTCCTCGATGGGCGTCAACTTCAAGGCGCTCGAGGTCGCGCGCGAGATTGGGCTGACCGTCGCGATCAACCTGATCGCGGACCCGTCATGGGACGAGCGGCGCTTCGAGGTGATTCGCCAGTGGGCGATGAGCATCCCGGAGATCGTTCATCTGACGGTCGCGACGCCGTATCCCGGCACGGAGTTGTGGTTCACGGAATCGCGCAAGCTGACCACGCTTGATTACCGGCTGTACGACATCCAGCACGCGGTGCTGCCGACCAAGCTGCCGCTGCTGCAGTTCTACCAGGAGCTGGTGAAGACGCAGGACGTGCTCAACCGCAAGCATCTGGGCTTCGCGGCGCTGAAGTCGGTCGCGTCGATTGCGGGCAAGCTCGCGCTCAAGGGGCAAACCAACTTCATCAAGATGCTGTGGAAGTTCAACAGCGTGTACAACCCCGACCGGCAGTTTGCCGAGCATTCGCGGGAGATGAAGTATGCGATGCGCCCGCCGTCGATGCATAGTGACGGGCGTCCGTCGACGGACAAGCTCTACATTCACACGCCGAAGCCGTCGCGCCCGGAAGGTGCGGCGCCCGCCGCCGGCGGCGGCCGGTGAGCCAGCCGCCAGCTAGCGGTATAATCTAAGTTCAAGGCTGATAAGGAGGATCGGCAATGCCCGCGTATCTCATCGCACAGGTGACGATCCATGATCCCGCTGTGTACGAGAAGTACGTCGCAGGTTTCATGGACGCCTTTGCACCATTTGGCGGCCGCGTGCTGGTAGCGGCCGAAGATGTCGAAGTACTTGAAGGGACGTGGCCTCGGGCTCGGACCGTCGTCCTTGAATTCCCCTCGATGGAGCAAGCTAAACGCTGGTACAAATCGCCCAATTACCAAGCGATCGCGCAGCACCGCTTTAAGGCCGCGACATCCAGTCTCGTCCTGGCCGGCGGCTTTGAGGGACCCAAAGGATAGTTGCAATCCGGGTGATGCCGGCTAAGACCGTGTGTGGATCAGCTCGCGACCTGTTCCGGGGCGTTGCGGATCGCGTTGAAGACGACCGGCGGCACGCGCAAGCGATCATCGGACTCGTAGATTGCACGGACCTCGGCAAACGCGCCGTCGCCCGCTAGCGTGAGCCCGGCGACGCGGTCGAGCAGCGCCTTTTTCTCGCCAGTCAGCGCCGCATCGTTCATACCCATCAATCCCCAGACGTCCCAGGGCAGCATCTCCATTCGATTGAGCGATGCGAGGTCGCGCACCACGTTGGCGGCGAGGAACCACATCCCGTGCATGTCGAAAATTCCAAACCGGCCGGCATCGGCGCGACCCGAGCGGCATTGATTCCACGCATCGCCGGCGATGATGAAGCGGTCGCGCGGGGTGTCGAGCGGATTGAAATCAACGTTGAATGCCTTGCGTTGCACGGCGTCGAGCTGCGCGTCCACCAAAATCCAGCGCGACTCGCTCGCGTTCCAATACTCGCATACCCAATGGTCGATGAATTTGCCCGGCTCGAAGTATGCGCCGAAGCCGCATCGCGGTCGCGCCGGAATTCCCTGATAGCGGAGGATCGCGCACAGCATCAGCGAGAAATGACGGCAGACGCTGGGCAGCCGGTGGGCAGGCTCGCGCGCGATTGTGAGCGGGCGTGCGTCGAGCGCATGAATCCGCGCCAGCATTGCCGCGATGGGACGGAGGTTGCCGTCGTCGCGATCCGCTTCGGACAGTTTGAGGCTGTACAAAAAGGGCGCGATGTCGCGATGAATGAGCACGCCCTGAATGACTTCGCATAGCGACGCGACGTCCATCGGCAGCGCGCTGACTTCGGCTGCGTAGGCTCCCAGAGCCGTCATCGGGCCATCGTGCCGGTAGTAGTCCCGTGCGGTTTCCATGTGTCTAAAGGCTATAACGTCGGAGCAATTTATCGCAATCGGCGAGCGCCGACGAAGCCAGCGAACTCGCAAGCGGCGATGACGTATGCCGTTGCGCGGCGCATTTGCGCTGGCGGCCATCGCGGGCGCAAGATCGCGACAGCTATCAAGCTTGCACCATCACGAGGATCAATCCGATGGCCGAGAATCGCAGGCGAAAGTTCTGGGGATGGGGCTACGAGGACCAGGGGCCGACTCCCGAACAGCAAAAGCGCATGGCCGAGCGAATGGCCAAGCGATTCGGCCTCGGGACAATCGAGCTTACGCCGCCGCCAAAAGAAAGCGAGCTGAATCTGCGCGCGCCGCGCGTGAAACCACCGGCGGCGCTCCAGCCGATTTGCTCGACCAGCATCCACGATCGCGCCGGCCACACCTACGGCAAGGGATCGCGCGATCTGAGGCGCGCGTTTCGGCGCGACTATCCCAATCCGATCGACGTGGTTGCGTTTCCGCGCGATGAGAAAGAACTGACCCGGGTGCTCGAATGGTGCGACGGCGCGCAGATCGCAGCGGTGCCATACGGCGGCGGCTCAAGCGTCGTCGGCGGAGTCGAGCCGCCCGAGGGCGGCGCTTATCGCGGCGCGGTCTCGATCGATCTGATGCATCTGGACAAAGTCGTGGAGGTCGACCGGGTCTCGCGCGCGGCGCGAATTCAGGCCGGGGTGTACGGTCCGGCGCTGGACGCGCAATTGAAGCCGCACGGCCTGACGATTCGTCATTTTCCGCAGTCGTTCGAATTCTCGACGCTCGGCGGATGGATCGCGACGCGGTCGGGCGGACATTTCGCGACGCTGTACACGCATATCGACGACTTCGTCGAATCGCTTCGCGTGGTGACGCCGAGCGGCCTCGTTGAATCGCGCCGCTTGCCCGGCTCGGGCGCGGGTCCGAGCCCGGACCGGATGTTCATCGGCTCGGAGGGAATCTTCGGCATCATCACCGAGGCCTGGATGCGCCTTCAGGGTCGGCCGACCTTTCGCGCGGGCGCGTCGATCCCGTTTCCAAGCATGATCAAGGCGGCAGAGGCGGTGCGCCAGATTTCGCAGGCCGGGCTCTATCCCGCCAATTGCCGGGTGCTCGACGAAGGCGAGGCCTTCAACTCGGGCGCAGGCAATGGCGACGAGGCCGTGCTGGTGCTCGCATTCGAATCGGCAGACCATCCGCTGGAAGCATGGATGAAGCGCGCGCTGGAGTGCTGCGCCGATCACGGCGGAAAAATCCCGGCAGACGCCGCCAGGACCCGCACCGACGCCGACGCAACGCACGAAGGATCGGCGGGCGCGTGGCGCAACGCGTTTCTGAGCGCGCCCTACCTGATGGACGCGGTAGCCGCGATGGGAATGGTGAGCGACACGTTCGAGACCGCGATCACGTGGGAGCGATTTGCGGAATTTCATCGCCAGGTGATGGAGTGCGCGCGCGCCGCAATCGCACGGGTGTGCGGCAAGGGCTCGGTCACGTGCCGATTCACCCACGTTTATCCCGACGGGCCGGCGCCGTACTACACGGTTCTGGCGCCGGGGATACGCGGCTCCGAGATCGAGCAGTGGGACGAGATAAAAGCGGCGGTGTCGGACAAGCTGATCGCGCTCGGCGGCACGATCACGCATCATCACGCGGTCGGCCGCTATCATCGGCCGTGGTACGACCGCCAGCGACCGGATGGATTCGCGCGCGCGCTCAGGGCGGCGAAACACGCGCTCGATCCGCGCGCGATTCTCAATCCAGGCGTGCTGATCGATCCGGTTTAAGCGGCGCCGGCGCTAGTCGTCGAGGTTGAGTTGTTTTTTCGCTGCGTCGCTCATCATGTGCGGCGTCCATGGCGGATCCCACACGATCTCGACGCAGGCGTCGTCGCAGCCGGGGATGCCGAGCAGTTTCTCCTGGATCTGCTGCGTGATCATCATGCCCAGCTGGCAGCCGGGCGCGGTGAGCGTCATCGTAACATTGACCACGTGGTTGTCGATCGAGACGCCGTAGATGAGCCCGAGGTCCACAAGATTGACGGGAATCTCGGGGTCGTAGCACTCGCGCAGCACTTCGTAAACGTCTGCTTCGGTCGGTGCGGGCGCATTGTCCATGCAGTCTAGTATATAAAAGGGTGGGTGCGGGCGAAATCCGCGATCGCGCAACGTGCGGCGCGCGCATCAACCGGAGACTAGGTATGTCGGACAAAGAAGAACTCTACGATCAGGCGATCGACGCATACGCCGACGACAAATTCGACGAAGCGATCGAGTTATACAAACAGGCGCTCGAGATCGATCCGAAATACGCCGACGCGCTCCACGGACTGACGATGTGCTATCAGGCCAAGGGCGATCTCGACGCAGCGATCGAGCTGACGAAAAAATATATCGCGCAGGAACCGGAAGACATCCTGGCGTATACCAACCTCAGCATGTTTTATCAGAAGAAGGGCATGATAGCGGAAGCGGAGGCGGCCGGCGCCGAGGCGCGGCGGCTGGATTGGAAGCGACAACTCAAGGAAGGCAAGAAGTAGGGCGCGATGAAACTGAAGGACAAAGTTGTACTGATCACCGGCGGCGGCTCGGGCCTGGGGCGCGAGATGGGGCTGACGTTCGCGCGCGAGGGCGCGAAAATCGGCGTCAACGACATCAGGCCCGAATCGGCGCAAAACGTCGTGACGGAAATCGAGCGCGCGGGGGGCAACGCGCGGCCGTTCGTCGCCGACGTGTCGAGCAGCGCGGCGGTGGCGAAGATGTTCGCCGGCTTCATCGCCGCGTTCGGCACCATCGACATCCTGATCAACAACGCGGGCATTGCGCGGGCGAGCGAAGTGGCAAGCCCGGAAATAACGATGACTCACCAGAGAAGCGACGAGAACTGGCACAAGATGCTGGCGACGCATCTGGACGCGACGTTTTTCTGCACCCGCGAAGCGCTCAAGGTGATGATCCCCAGGCAGTCCGGACGCATCATCAATATGGGCTCGGTCGCCGGCACCACGGGGCTGGCCTTCGCGTCGGACTACTGCGCGGCCAAGGGCGGGATCATCGGGTTCACGAAGTCGGTCGCGCGCGAAGTGGTAACGATGGGGATTCTGGTCAATTGCATCGCGCCAGGATTCATCGAGACGCCGATGACGGCGCCGATCCCGGGCGAGATTCGCAAGCAGATAGAGGCGATGACGCCGATGGGGCGTTTCGGCCAGCCCAGCGATATCGCGGCGGCGGCGCTCTTCCTGGCCTGCGAGGATTCGAAGTTCATGGTCGGCCAGGTGCTCAGCCCCAACGGCGGCTATGTGATTTGAACCCCGAGCATCGAGCGCACCGCGGGATGTTGCCACGATGCTGACGCGGTCCGCCGGGATTCTGATTCCACTGTTCTCGATCCGCACCCGCGCCAGTCTCGGCCGCGGGGAAATACTGGATCTCGCGCCGATGATCGATTTCGCGCTCTCGATGGGTCATCGCGTAGTCCAACTGCTGCCGTTGGACGAAACCGGCCCCGACCAGCTCAGCCCATACAGCGCGATGAGCGTGATGGCGATCGATCCGATGTACATCTCGGCCAGCGGGCTGACCGGCGTCGGGCGGGTGGTGCTCGCGCGCGCACGGGCGCTGGTGGGGAAGGCGCGCTTTGTGCCGCGTTCGATCATCCGGCGGGAGAAATTCGCGCTGCTCGGCCGCGCATACCGGGCGGCTCGAGCGCGCGGCGGAGGCGACGAAGCTGCGCAACTCGACGCGTTCGTCGAGGCCAACTCCTACTGGCTCGACGACTACGCGTTGTTTCGCGCACTCAAGGAGCGCTTCAACTGGATGAGTTGGGAAACGTGGCCGGCCGACATTGCCCAGCGCGATCCCGCCGCACTGGCAGCGGTGCGCCACTCGCTGGCCGACTCGATCGAGATGTACCGTTACTGGCAGTTCATTGCGCACCGGCAATGGTCGCAGATGCGCGCCTGGGCATCCTCGCACGGCGCGCTGATCGGCGGAGACCTTGCGTTCTCGCCATGCCGTGACAGCGCCGAGGTGTGGGCCAACCAGGACGAGTTCGATCTGTCGCGCACGGTTGGAGCGCCGCCCGACGATTTCAATCCCAAGGGGCAGCGATGGGGCCTGCCGCTGCCCAACTGGGAGCAGATGCGGGCCGGGGGCTTCAAGCTGCTGCGCGCGCGTGCGCGTCACGCCAGTTCGCTTTACGATTTGATTCGAATCGATCACGTCGTTGGGCTTTATCGGACTTTCAATTTTGGTTCGGAGCCGGACGCGGAGGGAACTTTCACACCGGCGAACGAAGCGGATCAGCTACGCCAGGGCGAAGAGGTGATCGGCGTGATCAAACAAGAAGCGGGCGCGGCGGAGCTGATCGCCGAAGACCTCGGCACGGTGCCCCCATGGGTGCGCGAATCGCTCACGCGGCTGTGCGTGCCCGGATACAAGGTGATGCAGTGGGAACGCAACTGGGGCCAGGACGACGAACCGTTCCTCAGCCCCACCGGCTATCCCGAGCTTTCGCTCGCGACCACCGGAACGCATGACACCGAACCTCTGACCGTGTGGTGGCAGGCGCAGCCGATTGGCGAGCGCGAGAAATTCGTCCGCGCGCTCGGCCTCGAGAGCCAGGTGAATCCGCGCGGGAGGTTCGATGAGACGGCGCGCGATGCGGTCCTCGGGGCGCTGTACGCGGCGCCGTCGCACCTGGTGATAATTCCGATCCAGGATTTGTTTGGATGGAGTGCGCGAATCAATCGGCCCGGAACGGTTAGCGATTCGAACTGGACCTATCGGATCCCGCTGACGCTTGAACGAATGCGCCGCAGCCGCGCGATACAGTCGCGCGTCGCCAGGCTGCGCGAGATTGCCGTCCGCAGCGGACGCTTCAGCGGCTAGCCGTCGCAACCCCCGATCGGCAATACTTGGGCAGCAACTTTAGGGGAGGCATCGCGATGGGGCCATTGGAAGGAGTCCAGGTACTCGATTTAAGCATGGTGGTGTCCGGCCCGTTCTGCACCATGATGCTTGCTGACCTCGGCGCCGACGTAATCAAAATCGAACCGCCCGATGGCGACCTGTCGCGCCGCGGGGCCGGCCAGGTGCGTGGCGGGGTGCCGGTCGGCATCCTCAACTGGAATCGCAACAAGCGCGCGATGATGCTCGATCTCAAGCAGCCGGGCGCCGCGCAGGTATTTCTGAAGATGGCCGAGCACGCGGACGTGGTGGTGCAAAACCTGCGTCCCGGGGTGGCCGATCGGCTCGGCGTCGGCTACGACGCGGTCGCGGCGCGCAATCCGAGGATGGTCTATTGTTCGATCGCCGGCTACGGTTTCTCGGGGCCGTCGGTCAACAAGCCGGCCTACGATTCGGTCGTCCAGGGGATGGCGGGAGTGATGATCTCGCAGCGCACGAAGGGCCGGCCGCGCGCGGTCAAGAACATTCTGGCCGACAAGGTGACGTCGATGACGGCGGCGATCTCGATCCTTGCGGCGCTGACCGAGACCCAACGCAGCGGCCGCGGCCAGCATCTCAGGATTGCGATGATCGACGCGGTCGCCTACTACCTGATGCCCGACACCGCATCGCGCCACACTTATCTTCCCCACGACGCCGGCATCGCGCCGCAGATGAGCACCTTCGAGCCGTTTCAGACCGCCGACGGCTTCATCACCATTTCGCCGGTGACCGACAAGGATTGGGCGGCGATTTTCAAAGCGGTCGGGACTCCGGAAGTGTTCGAAGGCGAAGAGCCGCGGCCCGAACGGCTGAAGCGATGGATCAAGAGCCTGATTTCGCTGTTCCCGAGCCAGCCGTCTGCGTACTGGCTCGAGCGCATCGAAGCGGCCGACGTTCCATGCGGACCAGTCAACGATTACGACTCGATCTGGAAGGATCCGCAGTTCGTCGCCAATCAGACGTTTTTCGAATACGAGCATCCGCGCGCCGGGCGCGTGCGCGCCGTGCGATCGCCAGCGCGATTCTCGCGCACCGACCCCGAACTGTGGCGCCATGCACCCGACCTGGGGCAACACACGGACGAAATTCTCGGCGAGTTCGGATTCGGCGCGGGCGAGATTTCCCAGCTGAGAGCGCAGCGAATCGTCAATTGAGCCAGCGCTGGATCAGCCGCCCTCTGATATTGGCCGCTATTGCCGCCGCGATCGCGATCGTGCAGGGATGCGCCGCGCAACAACCGTCGCCCTCCAAACCTCTCGCCGCCCCAGTTCCGAGCGCGAAACCGACAGCCACCGGCGCTCCGATCGGCACGCATTCGCCGTACGCAATCACCGCCGGCCTCGACGGCAACCTGTGGTTCACCGAGTACCAGGGCGACGGCATCGGGCGCATGACCCCCTACGGCGCCACCAAACGCTTCCGCATCGATCCCGACGGATTCGCCGAACGGATCACCGCCGGACCCGACGGCGCAGTCTGGTTCACCGATACGGCCGAGAACCGCATCGGCCGCGTCGCCGCCGACGGGAAAATCGCGTACGTCAAATTGCCGCATTCAGACAGCGGACCGGCGGGAATCACCTCGGGCCCCGACGGCAATCTCTGGTTCACCGAGCACTCGGGCAATCGCATCGGCCGGCTCAGCACCACCGGCACTTTGACCGAGATCGAGCTGCCCAAAGGCACCGGCCCCGCCGAAATAGTCGCCGGCAGCGACGGCAACCTGTGGTTCGCCGAGGATCAGGCCGACCGCATCGCACGCGTCACGGTCGCGGGCGCGGTCAAGGAATTTCAACTCGCGAGCGCGGACAGCCGGCCTGCGATGATGGCGCTGGGCGCCGACGGTAACGTCTGGTTTACCGAACCGCGGGCCAACAAAATTGGCCGGATCACTCCCGATGGCAAGGTCACCGAGTTTGCATTGCCCACGGCCGGCATGCCGCTCGGAATCGCGGCGGGCGCCGACAAAAATCTCTGGGTCACGGTGGTTCATGGGCAAATGATCTATCGTGTGACCCCAACCGGAGATTTCACCTCGTTCCCCACGCCCAAAAGGTCGATGGCGACTTTCATCACGGCCGCTCCCGACGGCACGCTGTGGTTTACCGAGCCCAACGGCAAGGTCGGCCGTCTGACGACCTCAGGAGAGGTCAAGGAGTTCGTCTTCTCCGATCCCTACAGCGAGTACAAGTGAGTCGCGCTAGGGCCCGCGTGTCCACAAGCATGAGTTGTCGTGTGAACTGCGTGTGTGATATACCCACGCCGGTGACGTCCCGCCAACTCATCCTTGGAATCATTATTGTCGTCACTCTCGCCGCTTGCATTTGGAAATTCATTCCAGGGTGAAAAGGCGGCTTGCGCCAACCGCGTTCGTTCGGCTTGATCCGCCCTTGTCCCCCAACTTGATTTCAAACTGAGACACTACAGCGGCGCGCTGTTGCGTTCGTCGCGTTTTGCGCTATAAGCGGTTTGGTAGGAACCAAAACAAACACTGGGCGCGTTTGGATTCCGGCATTTTGCCGCAAAGGAGAATTGTGCGATGGGCAAGCTCGACGGAAAGGTAGCCGCCATCACCGGCGGCGGCCGCGGCATCGGCCGCGGTATCGCGAGGGCATTCGCCGCGCAGGGATGCGCAGTAGTAGTCAACGATCTTGGCGTTACGGTCGCGGGCCAGAAGGAAACTTCATCGCCGGCCGACGACGTGGTCAAGGAAATCAAGGCCGCGGGCGGCGCTGCCGCCTCCAATCACATGGATATCGCCACCGTCGCAGGCGGCGAGGGCCTGATCAACCAGGCGATCAAGGAATTCGGCAAGCTCGATATCCTGGTCAACGTCGCGGGCATCCTGCGCGACCGCATGATCTTCAACATGACCGAACAGGAATGGGACGACGTGATCCGCGTGCACCTCAAGGGGCACTACTGCACCATGCGTCCCGCGTCGGCGTACATGCGCGAGCGCAAGTACGGCAGAATAATCAACTTCTCGTCCGGCTCTGCGCTGGGCGCTCCCGGCCAACCCAACTACGCCGCCGCCAAAGCGGGAATCCTGGGCCTGACGTGGTCGAGCGCCAACGCGCTGCAAAAGTACGGCATCACGGTAAATGCGATCCTGCCGGGCGCATCGACGCGCATGACCGACACGATTCCCGCGGGCAGGATGCCGGGTGCGGCCGGAATCGCGCAGTCCGACAGGGTCGAGGGCACCCCGCGCGATCCCGCCAACGTCGCGCCGATCGTGGTTTTTCTCGCCAGCGACGATGCGGCGAACGTCAACGGGCAAGTATTTGGCGCGTCGGGCTATCGCATCATGCGCTATCGGCACATCATCGCCGACAGGATTCTGTACAACAACGGCCCGTGGGACATCGACGAACTGTTCGAGCGGCTCAAGACCACGCTGCTGGTCGATATGACCCAGTCGCGGATGGGTTGAGCCGGGCCCGCATCGACCCGCCCGCTGTCAATGCCCCGGTGGCCTTGCGGCGGGCGGTTCGGTCTGAAAACTCGCGTCGAGGAACTTAACCACTCGCGCGGCATAGCCGGCCGGATCCTCGTAGATCGCATCGCCGTGGCCGCCCGAGGGCACCGTCCACATCCGGGCGTTGAAATGTGCCGCCGCTATAAGCGCCTGGCCGTCGGCAAGCGGCGTTACCTTGTCGTCGCGATTCTGGATGACGAGCAATGGGCAACTGCCAAGATGGCCGGCGTCTGTGGCCGGCGAGATTTTGTACAGCGAGCGCCCGAACCATAGCTGAGCTTCCCATAGTACCGATTCGGCGAAC
>Ga0187808_10000051_pt1 | contig 23614 bp, 22 predicted proteins | sample NC_wetland_sal_i_5_FD_132427 | JGI IMG/M metagenome (GOLD analysis project Ga0187808, IMG submission 132427) | Wetland sediment microbial communities from Neuse River Estuary, North Carolina, USA - ASW_3 | ecosystem: Environmental > Aquatic > Freshwater > Wetlands > Sediment | place: USA: North...
ACCGCCGGTCGCGGGGATCGCTCCGTACTATCCACTTGCGCTTGCGCGTCCCGCCGCGCCCGGAGGGCCGGCCGCGGAGGCCGTCCAGAACCGGGGCGTGATAACCACAGCCCGCGGAGCTTGACCCCGCGGGCGTCGTAGAGGCCGACGGCGTGACTGCGGAGCAGGTCGTAATATCGGCCACTCCACTGGCGGCGGCGAAGTCGCCCGCTACATTGGCAATTACGGCACGGAGCGCGTGGCCAAGGCCGTGCTCGTCTCCGCTGTACCGCCGCTGATGGTGCAGACGCTCGCAGGGCGTTATCCAGGATTTCTGGCGCCAAGGCCAGCGGGCGGGCTTCCCCGGCGCCTACTTCTGCATCAAGGCATTCTCAGAAACGGACCAGACCGAGGACCTGAAGAAGTTCAACATACCGACGCTCATCATCCAGGGGACCGACGACCAGATCGTGCCGTACAAGAACGCGAGCCTGCTCCAGCACGAGCTCATCAAGGGCTCGACCCTCAAGCTCTACGAAGGCGCCCCGCACGGCCTGCCCACGACGCTCAAGGACCGACTCAATCAGGACTTGCTTGAGTTTTTCAGAGCCTGACCATGGCGGCTTCGCTCGTGCATCCTCACAGCCTGGATCTCAGCACATCGAACTCGCAGCCGGGCGAGGACGGGTCGAAGCCGTGCTCGATCAGCCAGCGGACCGCCCGCAGGCTTCGCAACGACCAGCACGCGCGGATCACGTCGAGGTCGACGTCGGTGCCGTAGCCGGCGACGACGTCGCCCAGGTGCTCCTCGTGTCCGAGCGTCAAGCTGGCGAGGTCGTAGAGGGCATCGCCCTGGCCCGCCTCGGACCAGTCGATCACGCCGGTGATCTCGTCACCGTCGACGAATACGTGGGTGATCTGCAGGTCGCCGTGCGTGAACACCGGTGTCCACGGCCGGAGCGCGGCCTCGGCAATCCGGCGGTTGTGCGTGACCAAGTCGGCGGGAAGGACGCCGTTCGTGACGATCCACTCGCATTCGCCGGCGAGGTGCGATGCGATCTCGTCGAGGCTCCGACCGGGCCATGGCGGCAGCGGCGCGTCGTGCAGCACCCGTGCGGCGGCACCCGCCGCGGCCCACGCCGCTGACGACGCGGTCGACGGCTCGCCGAGGCGGCCGAGTGCCTTCCCTGGGAGTGCGGCGAGCGCGAGCACGGGTGGCTTCCGCCACAGCACCTCCGGAGTCGGGATCGGCGCCATAGCCATTGCCTCGACCTCGACATCGGTGCGCGTCTGATCAGCGTCGATCTTCAGGAACACGTCGCCGACGCGCAGGGTCGCGCAGTCGCTATGGGCAACGACGACCTCGACCTCCGCCACGTCGGCCATTATCGCGGGGGATGACCACCGACGTCACCGGGTTTATCAGGCACGCTGGTACGTGAAGTGGTCTTTGACGGACCTAGCGCTCGACCAGAGAGAATCCGCGAAGATCTTGATGTCGACCGTCCGCGCCGACTCGGCCGGCAGGGTGAGCGTGCAGGCGGTCGTGGTGCAGCTGGCGGCAACCGTGGCGAGAACCTTGTTACCGGACAGGATCTGTGCCTCGTCGGCGGAGCCTATGGGCAGGAACCCGGAGCCATGGACCGTGACCTTGATCTTCTTGCCGGCCGGGCCGTGGTTCGGCGAGACGCTCGTGACCTTGACCGTCTTCAGCTTGGTGGCCGCCTGGTGGCACAGGACCTGGGTGAGCCCGGCTAGGTACACGTACCACGAGCTATTCTTCAGGCCACTGACCATCGGCACGCCGAGCCCGCTGGCCATGTCGTATCCCTTGGTCGCCGGGTACAGGCCACCGGTGTAGCCGGACGGCGTGTAATCGTTGTTGCCGCTGGTTACGTCGCGCACGACCTGGGGATTCGACGAGTAGACGTACGAGTGGTACGTGGCGACCGCGTTGTACAGGTTCTGCGGGAGCGTGGCGCCCTTGGCGCCGTAGGCCGCGCAGAACGGCGAGGCGTCGGTGAGGGCCGCGATCGATGCCCAGACCGGCGTGGCGGCGCTCGTTCCCCCGAAGCCGCCGAGCTGCCATTGTCCTTCGTAGTACACGGCGTACCCGTAGACCGGATCACCGTCCGCGGAAATGTCGGGGACCTCGCGATAGTACTTGCTCGGGCAGGACGAACTCGTGTCCTTCCTGGAATGGGAGTTGACGATTCCAGGAATTCGCGTCTGGTGCTGGTAATTGGGCATGCACCAGATGGAGGAGACACCGCCGCCCGTGGCGCCGCTGCCGATCAGGCTGTTGGAGTCGTTCCAGACGACTTCCTGCTGGCTTGAGCCCGAGCCGCTGAAGCTGGTGCCGCCGACACCGATCACATACGGGGCGCTCGCCGGGCTAAGAGCGCTCAACGTGTCGTCCGCGGTGCCGGCGTTGGGGTTGTAGCAGGCGGTCGAGCCCTGGTCGCCTGCTGCCGCGAAGATCGTCTGGCCCTGCGCGTTCGCCTGCTCGAACAGCGACTCCTGCGCCTTGTCGTTCGCCAGGACGGACTCGGCCTCGCACAGACCCCACGAGTCGGACAGGACCTTGTCGGTGTCGGAGGTGACGAACTTCTTGAAGATGTCGTAGTCCCCGTCGCCGGGGCCGCCGCCGGTGTTCGGCGCTTGGTAGACGTCGATCTCGGCTTGCGGCGCGAGACCGGCTACCATCTCGATGTCGAGCGCGGCCTCGCCGGACCCGGGGCCAGACCCCGCGCCGCCGTCGATATGGATGTAGCTCAACTTGGGGTGGACGTCGTAGCACGACTCGTAGGCATTGATGTCGGACGCCAGGTTCGGCTCTAGCTCGAGAACGCCGACCTTGACACCCTTGCCGAAGTCGTGGATGAGGTAGAGCAGCGACAGCCCGTAGTGCGCTGCGATCGTGTCCGCGGTGTTCGCCGTGCCGGCCGCCGCGGAGCACGGCTGCGGCCCGGGCCCGCTCGCGGGGCGAGCCGGTCCGACGGCCTGGCCCGAGGCGTCCGAGACGATCGGCGCGGCCGGCAGCGGTCCGCTGCTCAGGTGCTGCACCTGGTAGATGTCGTCGAGCCCGAGCACGCCCTGGACCAGCGGGGCAACGGCCGCGGAAAGTTGCGGCGCGGCGGTGTTGGCGTAGGCGTCCCGGCCGCCGGGCAGCCGATAGCTCGCAAGCGTGATCCCGAACGCGCGCTCGATCGCGGCCGCCGACGCGGTGACCGGTATGGCCAGCCGGTTCGCGGAGACCTGACCCGGGGACAGACCAGCCGACTTCAGCGCGTTCTCGACCGCCGCCACCTGGGCCAGCGATGGTCCGAACATCGGGCCGAACTGCCCTGGCCGCAGGAAGTGCTGATAGTCCGGCGAGCCCGGCTCAGACAGCCCGGTGAGGAACGCGGTCAGCGCGCCCTGGTCGGGGATGTTGAGCGCGACCTCGATGCTGAGCTTCGTGTCAGGCGCGAGCGCCCCGAGGCGCGTGGTGCCCGACGGCACCGCCGGTGCCAGGCTCGCCGTCAGCGAGACCATCGACGACGCCGGCGCCGGCGGCGGCAGCGCCGCCTGCGACGTGCCCGCCGCGGCCATCGTGCCTAGCAGGGTGAAAAAAGCGGCGGAAAAAGCGATCAAAGATCGTCTAATGATCCTGCTCGGCGACATATGCCCATCCCCGTCAGTGTAAAGGGCAAGAGGTGCAAGACAGGAGAATTCTAATCCGACTTGACCGATTGTGATGAAGTTTGCGCAAATTCCAATCAAATGTATTGGAAGTGACGGGAGCTACGAGGCCGTGATCACGACGCTGGCCTCGGCGGTGTAGGCGGCGAAGGTAAAGGACTCCTGGAAATAGAGTTCCACATGCTCCACGTCGTGGGACAGGTAGCCGATCGACAGGTCCTCGCCCAGGCGGAGTTCATAGTCGCCGCCACGGCAGGACAGCAGCAGGGCACCGTCGATCGCCGGGGCCCAGACGATACTGCCGTCGATGAGCCGCGCGAGGTGCTCACGGATCGGGTACCCGTGGTCCGAGGTCTCGCTGACCGCGGTGTAGGCGTCCGCGGACAGCACCAGCGAGTACGGCCCGGCCACGCCGGCCAGCCGGAGTTCTGACAGCGCCTGGCTGACCACGTCCGGGTAGTCGCGGACCTCGGGCGGCAGCGTCAGCGCCGCATTCGACGAGTTTTGCCTGATGCCGGTGATCTGTGCCGCCGGGTAGCCGTCGAAGACGGCGCGGTCCTCGGCGAAGGCGATGCGCTTCGCGGCGTCCTTGACCGGCGCCCAGTCGGGGTCGAGCGCGCCGCGCTCGACCGCGTCGATCTGCGACCGGTCCAGCGTGAACGGCACCCGAAGCTGTACCACCGGCCGCCAGGCCCGCAGCCCGGCGATGATGCCATCGGCCGGCGGGTCGACCGGCGCCAGGTGGCCGGTCCCGATCCCGGCCAGCGTGGCGCCATCAGGACCGGTCACGTCCGTCACCCGGCGGGCCGCGGCGTGCAGCGCGAACGTGCGCTTGGCTTCGTCCTCAAGGCTGGCCCACGCCGCGTCCGATACCGGGGCGAGTTCGCGATACAGGTTGTTCATCGCTGTCCTTTCAGGGAGCCGATACCGAGTGAGCCGTTGCCCGCCGGGCTAGCGGCAGGCTGGCTGGCAGCAGCGGAGCTGTCGGCCGAGACGGCCGCCGCCCGCCCCGGCGGACCGGGCAGATCATCGAGGAAGTCCGCGGACGGAGCGAAAAACAACCCACCGGTGAGGGCGACAGAGAAATCGAGGATCCGGTCGGTGTTGCCAGCAGGCCGTCCGAGGAACATGTTCCGCAGCATCTCCTCGGTGACCGCGGGCGTCGCCGCGTAGGCGATGTAATACGTGCCGAATTCCGCTCGCCCCGGCTCGCCGAACGGCATATTCGCCCGCACGATCTTCAGCTCTTCTCCGTCAGGTCCGGTCAGCGTGTTCAGCGCTACATGCGAATTCACCGGCTTGACGTCGTCCGGGAACTCGATGTCGTCGAACTTGGTGCGGCCGATCACCCGCTCTTGCTCCTCGATCGGCAGCGCGTTCCACGCCACCATGTCGTGCACGTACTTTTGCACGATCACGTAGCTGCCGCCCGCGAACTCAGGGTCCTGGTCGCCGACGATGGCCGCGGCGACGGCCACCCGCCCGCCTGGCGACTCCGTGCCGTCGACGAACCCGATTAGGTCGCGCTCGTCGAAATAGCGGAACCCGTGAATCTCGTCGGCGACCGTCACCGAGCCGGCGAGCCGTGCCATCACCTGGGCGGTGTACTCAAAGCACAGGTCCATCCGGTCAGCGCGGATATGAAACAGCAGGTCCCCTGCTGTGGCTGGGGCCCGGTGCCGGGGTCCGGCGAGCTCCTGGAAAGGGTGCAGCTCGGCCGGCCGCGGTCCGCTGAACAGGCGGTCCCAGGCGTGCGAGCCGATCGCGGCTACGACCTGCAACCGGGCATCGGGAATCCGGAAACCGACCGACCGCTGCAGCGCCGCGACATCTCCCAGCAAGTCGCGGGCCGCGTCCTCACCACCCGGGTTCACCGTCAGTACCAGGAAGATGGCCGCAGCCGTTAGCGGCGTGAGTATCGGCTGCGGCTCGGGCGACGGCTCTGCCACGGGCGCGCTCCCTTCGGTCTCGACCGGAAACTAGCGTCCCACACGTCCGTCCCGACTGCCGGCCAACCCCCGCGGTGACGCGCGGCAGGGGGCTTGCACGGCCCTGTTACCCCGCCCCTACCATCAGTCATACCGACGAGCTCATACCCGAACGGAGCTGGCTCATGACTAACGGCAACGCCGCGAACGAGGAAGGCATCGTCACCAAGCTCAGCCCGCGGACGGTCCCCGCGACCGTCGCGCACCTGACCGACATGCTGACTGCCAGGGGGATCAAGGTCTTCGCGGCGATCGACCAGTCCGCCGAGGCGCAAGAGGCGGGCCTCGACCTCCGCGACACAGTCCTGGTGATCTTCGGGAATCCGGCCGCCGGCACGCCGGTGATGGACGCCAAGCCACTGGCCGCGCTCGACCTGCCGCTCAAGATCTTGATCTGGGACGACGCGGGCCAGACAAGGGTCTCGTACTACCCGGCCGCCACGCTGGCCGCCCGGTATGGCCTCGACCACGACCTGGCGACGAATCTGGCAGTGGTCGGCCCGCTCACCGACGCCCTGATCTCCCCGTGACAGGCGTGCGGCGGGTCGAGACCGACGGGCTGACCGACCTCCGGCGACACGATTCCGGCAGATGGTTGCAAATTAGTTAACATCGGTCAACTTCTATCCCTCACGCCACTTCCGGGACGGTATAACCGGCTTACCACTTTTTGATACTGTCCTGCACACTGCCATCGGGAGACACGGCGCACGGGTGACGGGCGCTCGCGAGGGGCGAGGCGGTCGGGACGCTCTTAACCCCAAGGAGGGTTAGCATTGCGTTTGCTCAACCGGCCGCTAAGGGCTGGCGGCGCAGCTGTGCTCGGGCTCGCGGCGGTGGCAGCCACCGGCGCGTTCGCCGGGGCCCACGCGACGTCCGTCGCGTCGCCCAGCGCCACGCCTCGGCTCACCGCCATTAAGAACAGCCTGCCCGCCACCACGGACCGGCAGACCGGGACCTTCACCGCCGCGAACATGTCCGTCGAGGTCGCGCTCGCGCCGCAGCATGAGGCGAACCTGGCCGCCGAACTCCGCGCCGTTTACACCAAAAGCAGCCGCCAGTATGACCGGTTCCTGGCGGCGGGGCAGTTCGACCGGCTGTACGCGCCATCGACCGCCGAGCGGGCCTCCGTCGCCACCTACCTGGCCAGCGAGGGCTTGAAGGTCACGTCCACCAGCTCGCCGTTCCTGATCCGCGTCGCCGGGTCGAGTACCAAGATCACGGCCGCTTTCCACACCAAGCTGACCGACTACGTGGACCCGCGGGGCATCCGCTACTACTCGAACTCGCAGGCGCTGAGCGTGCCGACCTCGATCGTTGGGTCGATTCAGGGCGTGGTCGGCCTGACCAACACGGTGCGCGAGCACACGTCGCTCGTCCGCCCGCTCAACCACGCCGGGAAGACCGCGAGCAAGCCGGCCGCTAAGTCGTCGAGCGCCAGCTGCGAGACCGGCTACCCGACCGACGCCCAGCTGTTCAGCTTCTACGTTGGCGGCGGGAGCTTGCCGTACGGCTACGGCGGCGGCCCGAGCTGCGCCGGCCTCACCCCGTCGCAGACCAACTCCATTTACGGCGCGCCGGCCGCCAGCCCGCGCACGCAGGGGGCGGGCGTCAACGCCGCGGTCTTCGAGCTGTCCGCCTACCAGCAGTCGGACATCGACGCGTGGGCGAGCGCGTTCTACGGCCCGCACTACACGCCGAACCTCACGAACATCACCGTCGACGGCGGCCCGCTGGCAGCGGTCTGCCCCGCTGACGACAGCTGCCCGGCGGAATACAACTACTACGCGAACGACATCGAGGTGGACGCCGACATCGAGAACACGATGGCCGTCGCCAAGGATGCCCACATCCTCGTGTACAACGCGCCCAACGACTACAGCGGCCAGACCGAGCTCGACGAGTACACGCTGATCGCCAACCAGGACGTCGCCTCGACGATCAGCTCCAGCTGGGGCGTGTGCGAGAACGACGTCACCGCGGGTTACGTCCAGGCGGAGAACACCATCTTCGAGCAGATGGCGCTGCAGGGTCAGAGCGTGTTCAACTCCGCGGGTGACACCGGCGCGTTCGGCTGCATCCGCAGCGATGGCACCACGATCGTCGACCAGGCCGACCCGGCCTCCCAGCCGTGGGTGACCAGCGTCGGCGGCACCTCGTTCGAGAACTACAACCCCGGCACCAACCCCAAGCCGTCCTACCCCGCCAGGGGCACCGAGACCGTCTGGAACGTCGACAGCCTGTGCAACGCCGACGCGCCTGCCGCGAGCAACGACCAGCAGGGCGGCCTGTACTGGTGCGCCGCCAGCGGCGCGGGCGGCGGCGGCACTAGCCAGTACTGGGGCCGGCCGTTCTACCAGCAGGGTCCTGGCGTCAATAGCGCCTACACCACGTACGCGAACGGCTCGACGAACTGCACGCTCGCCAGCACGGGGAGCCCGTGCCGCGAGACGCCTGACGTCTCGGCGAACGCGGACGAGTTCACCCCGTACGCCGAGTACTGCACCGGCACCACGGCCACGCCGTACAGCGCGTGCGCTACCTTCTCCACCGGCTGGTTCGGTATCGGCGGCACGAGCCTGTCCACCCCGCTGTGGGCGGCGATAATCGCCGACCGCGACGGCTACCAGGGGCACCGCACCGGCAACATCAACCCGCTGGTCTACTCCTGGCTGCGCACCAACCCGAGTGAGTATCTGAACGACATCACCGGCATCGGCCCGCGCCAGCAGGCCGCGACCAACAACGGCCTGTACCCGACCACCCCGGGCTACGACGAGGCCACCGGGGTCGGCACGCCGAAGATGGCGGCGATCATCACCGGCGGCTTCGGCTTCGGCCAGTACGGCAGGTAACGCACTAGCTGAAACGGCTGTGGGGGTCCCCCCACAGCCGTTTCGCGTTCCCGGAGCTACGCGGCGGCGGCCTGCGAGGTGTCCAGGTAGACCACGTCCATGGCGACCCGGGCCAGCGACGTGGCCAGGCTGTCCCGGCGGCTCACCACCGTCACCCGGACGCCGCGTTCCGACAGGTTCGCCGCCGCCTGCCCGAACACCCCGTCGCCCGATCCGATCACGACATGCGTGAACCTGGCGGCGACGTCTTCATGCCAGAGCACGTCGAGCAGTTCCAGGTCGGCGCCATCTGGCCCGGACCGGACGCGGTACCTGGCATGCGGCCAGCCCAGGGCCACGTTCAGCAGCCCCCGATGGCTCGCGGCCATCACCACCAGGTCGTTGGCGCCGAAGCCGAGTCGCGCCCCGTAGCGCCCCTGGACCTCTATGACCTGGCCGAGGCTTGGCACCGCGGTGCCGGCGAGGTTCTCGATGTCGACCACGTGCAGCGCGCGGGCGGGGAAACGCCGCCTGGCGGACGGCGCCTGGTGCAACCGCGTGACCCTCGTAGCAGGCACCGCAGACACCTCCTTCGTGATCCCCCCGCTCGTCTAGTCCGGTACCCAATACCTCCATGCGCCAATCGCATGGGCACCATGCATCACGGCCGTGGTTCGTGGGTACACAGCACGCTGTGACCTTGCCTGTTGCCCGCGACGAGCTGATCGCCACGCTCGAGCAGACCCGGCGCCTGGCACAGCGACTCGCGGACGACGCGCGCGACGACGAGGTACCCGTCGCGGATCTCGTCGCCCAGGCGACCATGCTCGGACGGCTCGATCAGCGCCGAGAGGAACTGATCGACCAGCTCCGGCGCACCGCCAGCGCGGGGCTCCGCGCCACCAAGCCGGGACCACCGATCCGCGAGGTGGTCCTGCAGGCGCTGAGCGAGCTCGAGTGGCCGCAGAACGCCGGCTTCCTCGAGGAGTACTTGTGGGCCAAGCGGCAGCTGCAGTTGCAGAGCCGGGCTTTCGCGTCGCTGCGCCGGGACGAGCGGCGCGCCTGGCAGCGCGCGCCTGGCGCCCGGGCCGCCTACGTCGTCCCCGCGCTGAACCCGGACGGCTCGGCGAACCCGCGCTGGCTCACGAGCTCGGCCTGGGACCTGGAGCGGCGGGTAATCGCGTCACCGGACACCGAGCGCCTCCTTGACCTGCGAAAGATCGCCGCCCTCCGGGTGCGCGGCTCCCGCGGCCCGCTGGGCACGCTGCTGGAACGGTATGCCGAGCAGATCCTGGCCATCGAACCGCCGCCGGTCTCCGCCACGATGGGGCAGACCAGGGCGTGGCGCGCGCACGTGGGCACGCACGCCACGACCCTGATCGAACGGATCCGGGCCAGGGACGACCCCGACCGAACGCGGATCGCCCGCCGGCTTACCCGCCTTTCCCGCCGCGATCAAGTGTGGGGGCGGGACACCCCTCAGCCCGACTGACGGGTCAGGAACTCCAGCGTCGCGGCGTTGAACTCGGCCACGTTCTCGTAGATGGGCGCGTGCGCGCAGTCCTCGAAGACAACGAGCTCGGAGTCCTTGATCGCCTCGGTGAGCGGCCCGGCGAACCTCGTCGAAGTCACCGCGTCGTGCCGGCCGAACGTAATCTGGGTCGGCGCCTCGATCTGCCCAAGCACGCCGGAGGCGTCGTGCGAGAGCACCGCCCCTGACTGGCGCATGAACGCGTCGACCGGAGGCATCGGCCGGCCGCGGACGAAGTCGGCGAGCGATTCGATGTACTCGGGCTTGGCCGCGTACAGCTCAGGCGTGAAGCACCACGGGAAAATGCCCTGGATGACCATGTCGGTGACGTCGCCGAGCCCGTTGGCCATCGTTCGCCAGGTTTCCACGACGACCCGCAGGTACGGGTCGGTGGCGGGCCAGGCGCTGTGCAGCGACAGGGACCTCACCAGCGACGGGTACTTCGCGGCAAGCCACATCCCGGTCGCGGCGCCGAGCGAAAGCCCGCTGACGTGGGCGCGGTCAATCCCGGCCGCGGCCATGAAGGCGGCGATGTCGTCGGCGAACAGTTCGGTCGTGTAGGTGCCTTCGGGCTTGCCGGACAGGCCTGCCCCGCGCAGGTCGACGGTGTAACAGGTGAAATGGCTGGCGTAATCCGCCACCTGGAACGCGTAGCAGGCCTGGTCCGCCGCCAGGTAAGGAATGAGGACGAGCGGCTCGCCCTCGCCTTGCACCTCGTAGTACATCTCGATGTTGTTCGCCTGCACGGCCGGCATCGTCGCCTCCCCAGGTTCCGGCGGCCTCGCTGCCGCCCGGCTGATTCTTACGGCGATCCTGCCGTAACTGAGGCACCACACGCTACTACCGCTTAGGTCGGCCGCTCAGGTCAGGCGGCGCTCCGCGGCCCAGCGGGTGAGCTGGTGCCTGGAGGAAAGCTGGAGCTTGCGCAGCACGGACGACACGTGCGTCTCGACTGTCTTGACGGAAATGTACAGTTCGCGGGCGATTTCCTTGTACGTGTACCCCTGGGCGATCAGCCGCAGGACCTCGCGCTCGCGGCTGGTCAACTGGTCGAGTTCAGGGTCGAACGACGGCTTGACGTCGGCTGGCGACGGCGCGGCGGCGAACGCGTCGAGCACGAACCCGGCGAGCCGGTGCGAGAACACCGCGTCGCCGTCCGCGACCCGCCGGATGGCGTCCGCCAGGTCCTCCGTGCTGATCGTCTTCGTCACGTAACCGCGGGCGCCCGCCCTGATCACCGCGATCACGTCCTCCGGCGCGTCGGAGGCGGACAGCGCCAGGAACCGCACCTGGGGGTGCTCCTGCTTGACCGCGGCGATCACCGCCTGGCCGCCGCCGCCGGGCAGGTGCACGTCGAGCAGCACCACGTCGGGGAGGAGCCGTCCGATGATGTCGATGGCGGGCCCGACGTCCTCGGCCTCGCCGATCACTTCGACGTGGCGGCCAAGCTCGGCCCGCACACCGGAGCGGAACAGCCCGTGGTCGTCCACCAGGACCACCCGCGGCGCGCTGGACGACCCGGTCACCGACGCCTCCCCTTGCCCTGCACCTCGCCCGTCCCATCAGCCGAGCCCGGCGCGGAAGCATCCGTTCGCGGCAGCCGAAGCGTCACCTTCGTGCCCTCGCCCGGCGCCGAGTTGACCGTCGCCGAGCCGCCGTGCCGGGACATCCGGCGGTGGATCGACTCGGCCAGCCCCTTGCGGTCACCTGGCACCGCGGCCGGGTCGAAGCCCTTCCCGCGGTCCCTGACCGCTACCTCCACGGTGTCAGGCTCGACCTCGGCGTACAGCGAGATGACACTGGCGCCTGACCACTTCGCGGCGTTCACGGTGGCCTCGCGGGCCGCGGCGAGCAGCGCGCCGATGTCGTCGTCCAACGGGCAGTCCCCGACGGTGACCACCTCGACGGGAATCCCGTGCCTCGCCTCGACGTCCCGCTGGATCTGGCGGATCCCGTCCCCGAACGACGTCGCGTCGAACTCCCCGGGGGCCCGCCCCTCGAACAGCCAGGACCTCAGATCCCGCTCCTGCGCGCGAGCCAGCTGGACGACCTGCTGCGGGTCGTCGGCGCGCCGCTGGATGAGCGCGAGCGTCTGCAGCACCGAGTCGTGCAGGCTGGCGGCCATGTCGGCCCGTTCCTCAGCCCTTGCCCGCGCCTGCCGTTCCACCATCAGGTCGCGGGCTATCCGCAGCCACCACGGCCCGAGCAGGAGCACGAGCCCGCCCGCGACCAGGACCACGCCACCCAGCGGGGCGGCCAGGTATGAGAGCCTCTCGTGCGACTCCACCAGCCAGCCGAGCCCCCCGGCCAGCAGCAAGGCGGCCACCACCAGGCGGATCACCGACAGCCGCCGGGTCTGGCCGCCCCCGGTGCTCAGGCTTTCCAGCGGCTCGACGAGGTGCCGTATCGCCTCCTGCTCGCTGTCCGGCGCGTTACGCCAGATGAGCGTCAGGCACAGCAAGCTGACCACCTGCGGCCAACCGTAGGTGGCGACCACGTTGTTGTTCAGCACGCCCGCGAGCAGCAAGATCACGCAAAGCAGCGAGCCAAGGCCGACGGCCAGCGTAATGCCCGCCGAGTCGTGCCGTGCTCTGGCGCCGATGCTCGTTTCCGCGTCCCTGGCGGGGATCAACAGCCAGGCGGCGCAGTACAGCGGGATCGCCCACCCCCCGGTGAACAGCGCGATCACCGTGAGCACGATGCGAACAGATGTGGGGCTGAAGCCGCGCCAGGCGGCGATGCCGGCCGCGACACCGCCAAGCAGGCGGTCCTGCGGGTCACGCCGCAGCGGCTGACCGTCGCCGCGGTGGCGCATCCGCGCCCTCCGGTTTCCCCAGGCCTGCGGACCGTGCCAGGCACCGTCGTCGTGCCAGCCGTGCCTGCCGCCCCAGTGGTGGGGACGGCGGTCGGCGGGCGCGTCCGGGCCGTCCGGTTCATCAAACCGGAACGGCGGCCACGACGGTTGGCTTGGATCCTGCTGCACATGACCATCATCACCTGTATCACCCGGTCGGGGCTATCCGGGCTTTCCCCGATCAATGCCTGACCCGGCCTCAGGGTCGCAGGCACCCGGATCAGGGTCGCGCCAGGGCAGATCCCCATACCCCCGCGCGGCACGGGGCCGCAGGCTTGAGCCATGAGCACTTACACAGACACCACGGAATCGCAGCCCATGCCGGAGACCCAGGCCCGCCGCCGCCCGCCGCTCCGCCGCGCTTACGACGGACGCATGCTGGCCGGCGTCGCAGCCGGAATCGCCGACTACCTCGACGTGGACGTCACGCTCGTCCGCATCGCCTTCGTCATCCTCACCTTCCTCGGCGGCGCCGGCATCCCGGCCTACCTAGCCGGCCTGCTGCTCATCCCGGAAGAGGGCACCGACGAATCGATCGCAAGCTCGCTGCTCGACTCCCTGCAGCACGGAACCCGTTAGGAGGCCCGCGCCATGTCATCCACATCCAGCCAGCAGTGGTCGCGCCGCGTGCGCTACTCCGACCAGCACATCCGCGTCTCGGACGCGGAGCGCAACGCGGTCACCGAACGTCTCGCCGCACACTACAGCGACGGCCGGCTCGACCAGGCCGAGTTCGACGAGCGGGTCGGCCGGGCGATGGCGGCCAAGACCAGAGGCGACCTCGACGGCCTGTTCGACGACCTGCCCGACCCTGAGCCAGCGGGGGCCTCAGGGATGGGCGGCCCGAACGGCCCGGCGGTCCCCTACCGGCGTCGGCACCGCGGCGGCGCGCGCCCGCTCCTGGTCGTGGCGCTCGTCATCGCGCTCGCGATCGCGGTAGGGCACACCGTCGCCGCCTTCTTCGTGCCATGGTTCTGGGTCGCCGTCATCGCCCTGACCATCGTGTTCGTCAGCCGCGCATCGCACATCCGCCGCGACCGCTAACCGAGGGCTGTGGACCATGCCTCTTCTCGAGGGATCTGGGCCACAGCCCTCATGTTGTACCGCCGGGGCGGGGGACACCGCGCACCACGGCATGTCAGGCTGGTGATCATGGCGACGGTCGTGGCGTTCCACGCTCATCCCGACGATGAGGTGCTGCTCACCGGCGGGACGCTGGCCAAGCTGGCCGCCCAGGGGCACCGGGTGGTGATCGTGGTGGCCTGTGACGGCGCCATGGACGAGCCGAACAGCAGGCTGGACGAGTTCCGCGCCAGCGCCGCGATCCTCGGCGCCGCGCGGGCCGAGCACCTCGGCTACGCCGACAGCGGCCACGGGCCCGTGCTCTACCCCGACCCGCCCGGGCGGGCGCGATTCGCCCGCGCCGACTCGGCCGAGGCGGCCGCGAAGCTCGCCGCGCTGGTCCGCGAGGAGCAGGCTGACCTGCTGCTGAGCTACGACGCCGAAGGCGGGTACCACCACCGCGACCACGTGAAGGTGCATGAGGTCGGCACTCTCGCCGCCGAACTGGCCGGCGTCCGGATCATCGAGGCAACCGTGCCGCGGGAACTAGCGGTCCGCGGCGTCACCATCTTGCGCGGACTGCGCCTGGTCGCCCGGTACACGGTGGCAGAAGCGAGGTCCGCGGGCACCCCCCGCGCCGCGATCACGCACCGGGTGAACGTGCGCCGCTACGCCGCGCGCAAGCAGGCCGCGCTGGCCGCGCACCGGTCACCGGTCAACGGACGTGGCCGGGCGTCGCGGCTGTTCCGATTCGCGGTCAGGCTTCCCGCCCCGGTGTTCGCGCTGTTCGCAGGCCGGGAATGGTTCGCGGAGCCAGCCGCCGCACCAGGTCCTGTCCTGGACGACATCCTCCGGTCCCGCACCGGCTGATCACGGGCGCAACCGGCGCCCTCGATCATCGTAGTGGATACATAGAGACCCTAGAGGGTGCCTAAGGATCCACCATCTTTGCAATCACGTCCGGGCGGCTTGGTGCCGTCGACGGCGGCGCCTGTTGCCGGATTGCAGGTGGCTGCCCGCTCGGGTGGCTACCACGGCCGGTTCCCTGATGCGACAGCCGGCAACACGCTGGACAATTCACCGTGGTGGTGACAGCGTTGTCTCGAGTCGTAAGGCGCGGGGGCGGCTAGTAAAGCGGGGAAATATGTTGTTTTCCAGGCGAGCGGTTCAGGGCGGAGCGCTTTTCGGAGCGGCGCTGGCCGCCGCGGGGTTGTCCGTGGTGACCGGCCCAGGCACGGCGAGCGCCCGGCCCGCTTCGACAATCGCTCCCATCACTGTGCCCAGTGCCGTGCAGGGCGTCACGGTGGATACGAGCACGGACACCGCCTACGTCACGGCGCTCCCCGCCAGCCAGACCCAAGGCAGCGTGTACGCCGTCGACCTGGCCACCGGTGCCGTTATCGCCACGATTCCTGTCGGCCGCCAGCCGCGGGCCATCGCGGTGAATCCGGTCACCGACACGGTGTACGCCGCGAACGGGAGGGACGCGACCGTCAGCGTCATCAGCGGCGCCACGGACACGGTGACCGCGACGATCGCGCTGCCCGCGCCGGCCGGCGACTTCGGCGATATGGCGGTGGACGCCACCACAAACACGATCTACATCTCCGGCGGCGACTCGGGTTCGCTCGGCAAAGGCGTCGTGATGCTCAACGGCGCCACGAACGCTGTGAGCTTCGTCGCTCTGAGCGAATGCGAGGACCCGCCAGTTGGAGTCGCGATCGACCCCGCCACGAACACCGTCTATACCAACTGCGACGGTTGGGACCTCAGTAACCACATCTTCGCCATTAACGGCGCGACGGGGACTGTCACCAACGACGTGGCGGAAAAGTTCGAAAGTCACGGTCAGGTCACCGTCGATCCGAACACCAACATGCTGTACATAAGCAGAACCGGAACCGGCACAGGAGAAGGCGTGACCGCGTACGACGGCACGACGCTCGCTCCGCTCGGCGAAGTCAGCCTCTCCGGAGATCCCCTTTCGCTCGAGGACAACCCCGCCACCGGCACCGTCTACGCCGCGCTTGACTCGGCCGACGGCCAGGAAATCGACCTGATCAACGGCGCGAGCACCGCCGTGACCGGAACGATGCCGGTATCAGGAAGCGGCTGGATAGCGGTGGAGCCAGCCGCGGACACGTTGGTGTACGCGGCCAACATCGACACCAGCGGCGCCGTTTGGGTGATCCCCCTCACGACACCCGCGATCACCAGTCGCGCGGCCGCCACGTTCACCACCGACATCGGGTCGCGTTTCACCGTAACCGTCACCGGCACGCCCGCGCCGGTCCTCACGGAGAAGGGCAGGCTCCCCAACGAGGTATCGCTGTTCTCCGACGGGACGCTGTGCTGCATCGCGGTGGCAGGCACCGGCGGCACATACCCGATCACGATCACAGCCTCGAACGGGGTGGCGCCCGCGGCGACCCAGCGGTTCACGCTGACGGTCGACGAGCCGCCGACGATCGTCTCGGCGAACCACTTCTGGTTCACCCACGGCAAACGCGGCACATTCACCGTGCGGACCACGGCATTCCCGGTCGCGACCGTGACCGAGCATGGCGCGCTGCCGCCCGGCGTCCGGTTCACCGCGAACAAGAACGGCACCGCGACGATCAGCGGAATCGCCGCGAAGGCAGCACGGGGCAGGTCGTACCTGATCCGGCTGACAGCACGGAACGGAGTGGGCGCGAGCGCCACCCAGTGGTTCACCCTGCGGGTGGGCTAAGCCTAGGCGGACAGAGCCGCCACCGGCCGTTCGGGATAATCCTGATTTTCCGGCGAAGCGGGAAGCATCATCGTGACGATAAGGCCGTGCGGCGCGGCTGACGCGGCTTGCGCGGTGCCGCCGTGGGCCGTCGCGATCTCGGCGGCGATCGCCAGGCCGAGGCCTGAGCCGGGCCGGGACGACAGCGCCCCGGCCCGGTAGAAGCGCTCGAAGATGTGCGGCAGCCGGTCGGCCGGCACGCCCGGGCCGTCGTCGCTGACCTCAAGCGTGATCGTGCCATCCGCGGCGGAGGCGGTGATCGTCCCTGTCGTGTCCCGCGGGGTGTGCACGAGGACGTTGGTGAGCAGGTTGTCCACCGCGCGGCGGAGCAGTTCCTCGTCGCCGACCGTGGCCAGGCCGGCGGCGACGCTTACCCACCAGGTTCTGGCCGGGTCGGCGATGCTCACTCGCTCCGCGGAGTCCCTGACCAGGGCGGTGAGGTCGACCGGCTCGCGGTACTGGCCGGGATGCTGGCCGAGCCGCGCCAGGCGCAGCATGTCGTCCACGAGCCGGCCCATCCGCCGCGTCTCCAGCGTGATCCGGCGCATCACCTCGTCCACCTGGTCCGGGCTGTCCAGCGCGCCCTGCTGGTACAGCTCGGCGTTCGCGCGCAGCGAGGCCAGCGGGGTGCGCAGCTCGTGGCTCGCGTCGGCGAAGAACCGGCGCGTCTGCTCCTGGCTGGCCTCGCGCTCCTCCACGCTGGCCTCGATCCTGGCCAGCATCCCGTTGAGCGCGGTGCCGAGCCTGCCCACCTCGCTGCGCGGGCTGTGCGGGGTCACCCGCGCGGTCAGGTCGCCTGCCGTGATCCGGTCGGCCTGCGCGGCCATCGTCTCGATCGGCCGCAGGCCGCGGCGCAGCACGAGGAATACGCCGAAGCCGATGAGGAGCACGATGGCGATCGAGCCGAACACCACGACCAGCTCGAACTGGCCCATGGTCGCGTCGACTTGGTCCAGGCTGGCGCCGACGACGAGCGAACCGCCTTTGACGTGGACGGACTCGGTGCGGATCAACGCGTTCCCCGGCGGGGCGGCCACCGTGTGCGGGCCAGGCGCGAGGGCCACCTTGGCGGCCACTGGTGACAGTTTCCAGTTGACGCCGCCCGCTTTCCCGCCCGCGGCTTCTTGCAGCATTATCTGGGCGCCACGGCTTGGCAGGAAGATCATGTCGAACGCGCCGGCGAGCGCGATGACGTTGGGTGCTTTGCGTGAGAAGGGGACCGCGGCACCCGCGGCGACCGCGCGTCCTTGTTGAAACACCTGGCCCGGCGGCGGCGCCAGGATCCTGGCCAGCATGGGCTTGGTCAGCGTCAGCGCCACCCGCAGGTTGGCGTCGGTTTGACCGAGTAGGTTCCGGCGCATGACGGAGACCGCGGCGACGTCGAACGCGACGAGTGCCACCAGCGTCACGACCACGACGCCAGCCATCACCTTGAGGCGCAACTGGGCGCGCCACAGCCGCCTCACCAGCGCCTTAGGGTGTCTCATCATCGGGCTCCCCCGGATCGTCCGGCCGCGGCAGGCGCAGGCAGTAGCCAACCGCCCGCTGAGTGTGAATCAGGTCGGGACCGGTGCTCGCCAGCTTGCGCCGCAAGTAGGCCACGTAGGTTGACACGACCGTGCTCGACCCGCCGAAGTCGTAATCCCACACGTGGTCGAGGAGCTGGGGGCGGGCGAGCACCCGGCCCGGGTTGAGCATGAAGTAGCGCAGCAGCCGGAACTCAGTGGGTGACAGGTCGATCCCGCGCCCGGCCCGTTTGACCTCGTAGCTGTCCTGGTCGAGCGTCAGGTCAGAAAAGGTCAGCACCGGATCCGCCGGGGCCGGCCGGGTACGGCGCAGCACGGTACGGACCCGGGCGGCGAGCTCTTCCAGGCCGAACGGCTTGGTCATGTAGTCGTCACCACCGATGGTGAGCCCGTTGACCTTGTCTTCTCTGGCGTCCTTCGCGGTCAGGAAGATCACGGGAACGAGGTTCCCGTCCCTGCGCAGCCTCCTGACGATCTCGAACCCGTCGATGTCCGGCAGCATCACGTCCAGGATCAACAGGTCGAAGGGCTTGTCACGGGCGAGCCGGAGCGCTTCGGTCCCGTTGTCCGCCGAAGTCACCCCGAACCCGAGGAAACGCAGCGAGGCCGCTACCGCGTCCCGCAGGAAGTGCTCGTCGTCCACTACGAGCAGGCTGGCACTGTCGCCGGCAATCACCGGATCATCGCAGCACCGCGCGGTGAACGTCGGGTGAGAGAAACCTGCGAGTTTCGTGTGAGCCGACCGTGCGCCGGCATTGACATCGAGCTCACACAGTTCTCGCGCAGCCACTGCAGATCCGCCCCGCAGGATTGGCACCCGTCAGCGGAACAATCTCCGCACCCCATCGTCAGGGGAGGATCCCGTGACCCAACTGGGCTCTCCGGCCAAGGAGAGCGGCACTTCTGAAGACGACCGCGGGCGATCAGCACGCCGGTCGCGGCTGGCCCGCCGACGGAACGTATTGATCGGGGTGGGCACCGGCGCCGGCCTGCTTGCCGTCGGCGGGCTGATCGGCGCCTCGTTCGTGAAGTCTCCCGCGCAGCTCGCCGCGGACACCGCGCCGCCCCCGCCGACGGTGACCACGGCGCAGGTGGTCTCTCAGATCCTGACATCGTCGGTTCAGATGCGCGGCGTCGTTTATCCGGCGACCGAGTATGACGTGTACCCCAGCGCGCCGTCGTCCGGCGGGACCGGCACGGGCGGCTCCGGCTCCGGCTCGTCCCCCGTGTACATCTCCAAGCTGGATGTCGCGGCCGGGAACACGATCAAGAACGGCGAACAGCTCGCCGAGATCGACGGCCAGCCGCTGTTCACGCTGACCGGCACGGTACCCGCGTGGCGGGACCTGACCCCGGGCGAGAGCGGCCCGGACGTGGCCGAGCTGCAAAAAGCGCTCGCCGCACTCGGGTATTACGACGGCTACGACACCCCCGGCTACTTCGGCTCCGCGACCGAGTACGCGGTGTACCTGTATTACGAGCACCTCGGGTACACCCCGCCGTCCTCTGGCGGCGTGCCGGCGTCGGACGTGGTGTTCGTACCGTCGCTGCCGGCGACGGTTATCACGGTGAACGGCGCGACCGGCGAGCAGCCCGGGCAGCCGTTCCTCGAACTGGCCGCCCGCGGATCGCTGGCGCTGACCGGCGAGCTGCCGCCCGCGTACTCCGCGCAGGTGAAGGCCGGCCTAAAGGTGCAGATCTTCGACGAGGTGACCGGCATCCACGCGACCGGGACCGTGGCGAACCTGGGCACGGCCACCACGACCGTCCCGACCGGGACGATAGTCGACATCGGGTCGAGCTCGTCGAGTTCCTCGTCCTCGTCGTCGGATTCGTCCAACTCCTCGAGCTCCTCTAGTTCGTCGAACAGTTCGGGGGAGACCCCGTTCGTGCCGCTCACCGTCCGCCCGACCACGGCGCTGGCCGCGGCGCTCAACGGTGAGAACGTGCTGGTCACCGTCGACACCGGGCAGACAGAAGGACCGGTGCTCACGGTCCCGGTGGCCGCGATCGTCGCCACGGCGTCAGGCACCAGCTTCGTCACCGTGGTCGGCGCGCACGGCAAGCAGACCCAGGTGCCGGTCACTCCCGGCATCTCCGAGAACGGTTACGTGCAGGTCACGCCCGTCACAACAGGGGCGCTCAAGGCCGGGCAGAACGTGGTGGTGAGCGGCTGATGAGCGCTGTGATCGAGTTGCGGGGAGTGGCCCGCACCTACCCTGGCCCGCCACCGGTGCCGGCGCTGCGTCCGGCGGACCTGGTGATCAACGGTGCCGACTATGTCGCGGTGACCGGGCCGTCCGGATCGGGCAAGTCCACGCTGCTGCACGTGCTCGGCCTGCTCGACGCGCCGACGGCAGGCACCTACCTGCTCGACGGACTGGACACAAGCGCGCTCGGCGACCGGCACCGGTCCGCGCTGCGCGGGAGCCGCATCGGCTTCGTCTTTCAGGCCTTCCACCTGCTGCCGTACCGGACGGCGCTGGAAAACGTGCTGCTCGCCGAGCTGTACAACCAGACGCCAAGGGCGCAGCGCCTCGACCGCGCGGTCGAGGCGCTGCGCGGCGTCGGGCTCGGGCACCGCCTCGACGCGCTGCCGACCACGTTGTCCGGCGGGGAATGCCAACGGGTCGCGATCGCGCGGGCGCTGGTGAACCGGCCGAGCCTGCTGCTGTGTGACGAGCCGACAGGAAACCTCGACTCGAGGAACGCGGCGACGGTGCTGGAACTGCTCGACGAGCTCAACGCGGCCGGCTTCACGATCGTGGTGATCACGCACGACGCCAACGTCGCGTCGCACGCCCGCCGGGCGATCGCGATCAGCGACGGGATGCTGTCCGAGCGGATCGGGGCCGGCCATGCGTAGAGCCCGCACCGGTCTGCCGTCGCCGCGGCTGTCCGGCCGGGACACGGCGAGCGAGGCCGTCGCCGGGATCGTGCAGCGCCCCGGGCGAGCGCTGCTCACCATGCTCGGCACGGTACTCGGGGTGGGCGCCTTCGTGGCGGTGCTCGGGCTGACCGCTACCGGGGCCGGTCAGATCTCCCATCAGTTCACGATCCTCGCGGACACCACGGTAAACGTGCAGGACAACGGCCCGGTCAACGACGTGGCCCGGCCCGGAACCAATCCGGCCATCGGCTTCCCCACCGACGCGGACGCGATCGCCGACCGCATCAACGGGGTCGTCGCCGCGGGCGTCTGGTGGCCGGTCTCGCTTCCCGACGGCACTAACTTCACCGGCTCGCTGGCCCTGTCCGCGACCGCATCCCAGACGGTTAGCCTGCTCGCCGCCTCGCCTGGCGCGGTGCGGGCGATGGACGTCACCATGGTCGCCGGCTCCCCGCTGACCAGCTACGAGAACGAATCCGCGCAGCACGTCGCGATGATCGATACCGGCACAGCGGCCGAGCTGGGCATCGCGCCCGCGCGCCTGGCCAGCCATCCCGCGGTGTTCGTGAACGGCATCGCGTACACGGTCGTCGGCATCTACAGCTCCGCGCAGCGAGTGGTCACCGACGAGAGCGCGATGCTGATCCCCGAGAACACCGCCCTGGCCGACTTCGGCAATCCCGAGCCGGGCATCGGGAACCAGGATGAGGCGCAAATGGTCGTCGCGACCAGGATCGGCGCGGCGCAGGCCGTGGCGAAGCAGATCGCGGCCGCCGAACTCCCCACCGACCCGAGCCGGCTGGTGGTGGCCTCGCCGCCCAACCCGCAGAACCTGCAGAGCGAGGTGACCGGCGACCTGGCCAGCCTGTTCCTGGTACTCGCGCTGATCAGCCTGCTGATCGGCGCTGTCGGCATCGCGAACACCACGCTGGTCGCGGTGCTCGAGCGCACCGAGGAGATCGGCCTGCGCCGCGCCGTCGGCGCCCGCCCACGGCACATCGCCGCCCAGTTCCTCACGGAAGCCGCGGTGCTCGGCACGCTCGGCGGGCTGATCGGCACCTGCATCGGCACCGGAGTCGTGGTCATCTCCGCGGCCGCCAAGGACTGGACCGCCGTGCTGAACCCGGCCTACACGCTGCCCGCGCCGCTCATCGGCACCGTCGTCGGCGTGCTGGCCGGGGCATACCCGGCGCTGCGCGCGGCCCGCACCAGCCCGCTGGCCGCCCTGCGGACCGCCTGACCCGCCGCGTGACAACCCCAGTGAAAGGAACGGCAATGCGTATACGCAGCGGCATAGGAGTGCTGCTCACCGGCGTCTGCTGCGCCGGGCTTGCCGCGTGCACCACGGCAGGCTCATCGGGACCGGACGTGACCGTGACCGATCCCAGCGTCGGCAAGCCGACACCACCCGACTCGGTCCAGGCGGCGCTGTCCCGCATGGCGTTCACCCCGTACGCGGCCCTCGGCCTGTCGAACAACGACGGGCTGGCGCCCAGCGAGTCAACCAACTCGCTCACCGAGGCATGCATGACCGTCGCGGGGTACCCGGGGGACAGCGGCCCCTTCGCGATCGGCGTCAGAATCTCGGCCGCGGGGCTCGCGTTCTCGCAGCCCTGGGGGCCCTGGGGCTACCTGGGCCTCGCCACCGCGCAGCAGTGGGGTTTCCTTGAGCCCGCGGGCACGGCGATGAGTTCCCTGGGGATCGACAATCCATCGCCGGGGACCAATCCGCAAACCCTCCCCGCTGCCGAGCAGACGGCGATCGGCAAGTGCCAGACGATCGACCAGGACTTCAGTAACGAGGTGAACAACGGCCCGCTAGCCGGAATCCAGTCGATAACCAACACCCTCTACAACGACATCCAGGACAACGCGGCGATAAAGAACGCGACGAAGGCGTGGTCCACCTGCATGGCGAGGAACGGGTACACCTACCCCGACCCGGGGACCGGGTTCAAAGACGAGATGCGGAGCATCTTCGGCGGCGGTCCCGGCGGTGTTCACATAAACATTGGCGGGTCGTCGGTGAGCGCCACGGAGAACCAGGCGCAGATCGCGATGGCGGTCACCGACGCCAACTGCACCCAGTCCACCGACCTGGCCGGGATCTACTTCGCCGTGCAGGCCAGCTACGAGCAGCAGATCGTCAACGCCAACCAGCAGGCGCTGTCCGCCGCGGTGCAGCAGTACCGTGCCGACTATCAGCAGGAGGTGCGCAAGCTGGCGCAACTGCTGAAGACGGCGAAGGCGCAGCCCTTCGACCAGCCGGTGAAGGTCGCTGGCGGCAAGGTGGTGAACGGCCAGGGCCGCGGCACCGCATCGGCTACGCCCTGACGGTGCCGGCGGCACGCGCCGGGCGCAGCGCCAGCGCGTAGACCGCGCACATCGCGAGCCCGAACACAAGCAGCGCCGGGCCGGTCACCCGGGCGCCTGCCACCCCGATGACCAGCCCGATCCCGGACGGGAGGGCGGCACTGCCGATGGCGGACGCGGCCG
>Ga0187808_10000052_pt1 | contig 23596 bp, 22 predicted proteins | sample NC_wetland_sal_i_5_FD_132427 | JGI IMG/M metagenome (GOLD analysis project Ga0187808, IMG submission 132427) | Wetland sediment microbial communities from Neuse River Estuary, North Carolina, USA - ASW_3 | ecosystem: Environmental > Aquatic > Freshwater > Wetlands > Sediment | place: USA: North...
AGTGCCTCTGCTCGCCGACGGGGATGCGTGATGTGGACCAAGCCCGCTTCCGCGGTGCCAATAAAGTCACGTGCCTGACAGGGGTCTCCTGCCTTAGCGGCGCCCTGCGCGATGATAATCGACGCGAATGCCTGTTCTCCCGGAGAGGCGATAGCGGCAAGGAAGCTTTGCGCCGTCCGCATGTCGCCGTTCACCGCCGCGGTCTTCAGCAGGGCCATCATCGCCTCGCCGCGGCGACCTGGATGCGTGATCGACTCAGCGATGTTTTCCGCCAGCCGAAGCTGACGACTCGTGATGAGGGCCTTTACCAACTCGACGAGTGCCAGCGCCTGCCTGCCCTCGTGGACGATGGACTCAGCCAGCGCTTCAGCCCGTTTTACCTCGCCGAGACCAGCCCACGCGGCAGGCAGATCCGCCGGGATCATCGTGTTCCTGTCGGCTAGATAGTCGCGCAAGACCGCCAGCCGGGCCAGTGCGCTCAGGTCTGGTTCCGCATCGTGGACTATGACGTCCATGACCGTGGTGATCTCGTCAAGGGCCGCGCTGTCGCCGCCGGAAGCCGCGAGCATGCGATCAAGCCGGACTCGATCGGTCGCGCAGGCGACCATGCGTCCCACGTCCTGGGTTTCCCGCAACATCCGGAAGTAACCTCGCAACAGGTACATCGGAGTACCCTCAGGCCACCCGTGGTCGCGGTACCGGTCGGCCCAGCCGTGCAACCGCTGCCGGTAGCCAGCGAGTCGCGCGTGCCCGAGAAACTCCGAGGCGATCTTCTGCAGGTCTTCGTGCCCAAGGACATACACATCGGGGCGGATGCCGGGCAGCCAGTGACTCGGTCGCGTGCTAAATGTACGTCCCGTTACGGTTCTTAGCGTGTCCTCAACTTCCCATGCGGGTCGATGACAGAGGTCGCCGAGGTCGGTTCCGCTGAGACCGCCACGGGCGGCGGCGACAAAGCCGAGCAGATCTTGTTCTTCCTCGGTCCCGCGCAGCAGTCGCTTGAGCTCATTCTCCATCTCGTCGCGAACGTCCGCGGCGTACGACGAAGCCGTCAGCATCCGTGCGATGCCCTTGTCGCGCAGCCGATGATGGGACGGCACGTCGGACGGGACAGGCGGATTCGGTCGTCCGGTCACCACGATCCGCATGTCGGCCGGCGGAGGATCAGGTAGCAGCGCGGCGATGCTGTACGCACGTGGACCGGTGGTCACTCCGCGATCTTCGTCCAGCCCATCGACAACCAGGACCAGCCGTTCGCCGCGTGCCTTACACGCGTGTGCGACATCAGAGAGCATGCCCAGCAGGTGAGCATCCTTTGTCGAATCAGTCAGATACGCCGGAATCGGCTCACCCAAAAGCGTGGCTAGTTGCTCGAGCACATTTTCAATAAACGCGTTGCGATCGTCCTGGCTGGCAAAGCGTGACGTGATGAAGAATGATACGACCCGTACTCCGCTAGGCGGATTCATGGTAAACCACGACATAAGGGCGGATTTTCCCGCCCACGCGTTTCCTTTCCACCACACGTAGGGTGCCGCCGGTTCCGGCGCGGTGCAGAACCGCGCCAGTTCCGTCAGTTCAGCGGATCGTCCGACCAACTCTCGCGGCGCGATTCGGGCGACTTGCTCTCTGTACCGTGTCTGTACCGGCGTGCCGGTATACACATTGATGTCGCCGACGACAGTGCCGCTCACGGCCACACTGCTGTCGGCCGCGGCGGCCGAGCCGGTTTTTGAAGCGTCGGCCCGCACGATCGATCGCCGTCTCCTCATGGTGGTTAACTCAGTCCAACCGGATGCCCGAGGTCGCGTCACTGCCATCGGACGCCTCGGCGTCACCCGTGTGGCCGGCACTCAACGAACCACCCGAGTGGTGCCCGGTCCTGACGCCGCTGGTGGCGCGGCCGCCACCGCGGGCGGTCGCCCTGCCTGTCCTGGCAGCGATCACTCGCAGCGTCGGCCCTGATCCGGGGAGCGCGGCCCACACCGCCACGCCAACCGCGGCGACGGCGGCCAGGGCCGAGACCACCGTGGCGACCTTGCTCGCGCTATCCCACTTCGCCACCGCGAGCCATGCGAGCAATCCGGCCACGGCAAGCAATGTCACAAGGAGCACAGACCGTCGCGCGTTCATAGGATCAGCCCCTCACGACGTTTCCCTGTCGCTGACACGTACGATATACGCGTACGCGTCGTTAATTTGATCGCTTTGCTTCTCGGGCAGTTCGAGCTGACCTATTATTTGACCACGCACGGTGTGACTTTCGACAGCCGTATCATCCGGCGACAGGCTCAGTCCGCCGACGCCGGACGAAATGCGGGAGTGCTGCTCACCGGCGTCGAGAAAGACTTCGATCTCGGCATCGATCTCGAGCTGGACCCAAATGCGGGAGCGCCCGATGACCCAGGCGTTGACCACGCGACCGCTGTCCGGGATCGGTCGCACCTCCCCGATATGTCGTATGGCTTCGCCGTACCGGAGGTCCTGCTCGAGAATTTGCATGGTCCTATCCAAATTCTTGGTGAGCTCCGCGATGACTCGCTGGTTGTAAGACTCATCGTGTGACATCCTGCTGGCGAACCATTCCCTCGTCGCCTTCGCCGGTGTCACCAGCTTGTCGACCGCGGCCGCTGGATCGGTCATCAGGGTCACCTGATCCGCTCGCAGCCCCCCATCGCGCAGGTCGCCGACCAGATCCGCGTGCAGTTCGCCGTCCTTGCTCGAGAAGTCGTGCTTGTCGTAGGCCAGGAAGATCACCTCGCTGTCCGACTCTCTGGCGAGTTGCTTCACCGACTCCCAGATAAGCGCGTCTCGATAGCCGGCGCCGTTCTCCCGGAACGGCTTCCTCTTCTGCAGAGCACATCGCAGGAGCACGTCATGGCCCACATCGGGAATGTCCAGCCAACGAACCTTGTGCGTGGCCAGGTGCTGTTGAAGCCATCGCCTGTAACGGTCGGCTAGCTGTTCCAGTTCCGGCAAGATGATCGTGCCCGGATCCAGGCCGAGCCGTGTCCTGGCGTTCTGAATGCTGGTGAGCATCGCGGTGGCATCCTCATGCCACTTGTTAGTCACCTCGTCAAAGACAACTCTCGGGATGGCTATCGAGAGCGCTTCCTTCCTGCTTTGTTCGAGCAGGACCTTGAGGTGCACTGATCGAAGCTTGTAGTCCTTCACAAGCACAGCGGAATCGAAGACCACGTAAATCAACTAAACCACCCCCGGAACAAGCTCAGAACGCCGTGCCGCGCTCGTCTTCCATCAGTGCGGCCAAGTAGTCCAAATCCTCGGCCAGCTCTGGTCTCGCCCAACTAGATCCACCAGATTCTGGCAGCATGTGTACCTCTTGAGAAAGCAGGGAGATCTGATTCGCCAGCGTGTTCGACCAGTCGGGCAAGCCGGATCTGCGGGTTATCAGACGGACGGCCTCTATGAGAACCTGGCGCAGGACGAGCTCATTATCGCTGCTATCCCGCACCAGTCGCGCATATTCCGCGGAAAACCCCTGTACGTCCCCGCGCGATAGCACCACAACGGCCTGTACGCGCAGGGCCTGGTCCATCGCGTATGTCCGCGGCGCCTCCACCAGCGACCAAAGAATCTTCATTACCTTCGCCCGCACACTCGTAAAGAACAGCGGCGCTGCCGGAAGCCTGTCCAGCTCCGCGGCCAGCACCCGCACAAGAGCATCGCGCCGTCGTAGTTGATCGTCGTCCAGATCGTCGGAGCGGCACTCGGCGAGTTCGGAAATTTTATCGACTACCTTGAGGCGGCTCTCAGTGTCGACTGTCGCCTCCGCCAGGAAAGATCGCCAGACGAGATATTCGATACAGTCATCCTGTTTAACAGCCATGCCGAACAGGTCAGAAAGCGTGTCCGCGTAAACACTCTCCCTGCTCCGGGTCCCTAGCATTCTTAGCAGCCAGTCGCGATGTCGCTCCAGCAACTCCGGCATGGGCGGCAGCGAGGCATAGCTTGCTCGCAATGCGCATTGCGCGCAACTCGCGTCATCGGTGCTCCCGGCCGCCGTTCTTACCAGGTACCGGACGTTCACGGGTACGATCGTTTCGCTTCGTTTACCATTGTCATCGAGAGATCGTGCCCGGACGCTGGCGATCTCCTGCAGTGCCAGCGCCTCGAGATCGGTCATCCCATTCACCAGGGAGAAAGCGCTAATGAATTTGACCTGTGGCTGCGCCGCCAGCCGGATGAGATGCCGTAGCGTGGTTCCGGTTTTGGATAGCGAATCGATAGCCACAATGTGCCGAGCGTTCTTGGGCAGTTGGATCGCCCGCGGAAAGCACCATTCTCCGTTAGCTATCGCACGAGGCACGGGTATCGGATCCAGGGATGCCATTCTTTGCTTGGAGATAGTCCCCGCACGCATCGCGCCAAGAAGTCGTTGTGCTACGTAAGCGAGATCCTCATTCGGTTCGCCCGGATAGATGATGCAGACCGGTGACTTTTCGTCTGTTTGCCCGAGTCCAGCGTCCGAGTGATCGTGCTCAATGCGTTTCATCACGGCCGCGATGACCTGGCGGGACCAATCGGCATCGGCGAAGAGCTTAGCCGTATCTATGTACGCGGGATAGTGCCGCCTTCCGGACCGTCGAATGTGTCCCAGCCGACAAGCATCTGACCTGCGGATCGCGTCCTTATAGTGTGTTTGCAGCATGAAGTTCTTCGCCCGCGGATAGTTAACCGGCACGGGCTGGCAGATCAGCGGGTCTATGAAGATGCGGTCGTTCGGCCGTCCGTCCGTCTCGGCCTTTGTTGTCACCGACACTGTGGCGAGACTGAAAAATGGCACCTTTTTCCCGTACACGACCAAGTTATCGGCGTCTTCGAAGATATGGTCGATCATGCGCGTGAGATCCCGGGCATCGATGATGGCGGCGACCGCGACGTCGGGGAACCCTAGATGCCATAGCTCGCGTATCGTGCGACGTATCGCCGCTCCGTTGGAGACGATGCCCGTGCACAGGACGACAACTCCGCGAGGCGCGTCCGGCCGGACGTTTTGCAGGGTCTCCAGTTCTTCGAAACTCACCTCTCGCTCGTTGCCCGTGAGCGAGAGGACGAAGGTAGACGCCAGTTCCTCCTCGAGGGATCCGACGCGGACGACCCGGATTTCAGGGATTGATCCCGACGGTGCCGCGATCAACGCCTGCGCTCCGGCCGCCATCAGGAACCCGGCTATTCGGGTGCATTTAGCCGTGTGCAGCGCGCCGCGAATGTCTATCCATCTGTCTACTTCCCGAAGGCTTGGCGCGACAAACACTTCTCCGTCTTTACCATAGGAGCGCTGCTCGGTCGCCACTATAGCCAGGTGATGCCTGTAGTGATCAGTTAGCGCGGATATAGCGTGGTGTGGTTGGAAGCGCAGTCGCACGATGCCGGATTCGACGGTAAGAATACGTCTCAGTGACTGGCCCGCTTCCACGAGCTGGCGTGCCTCGGCCGGCCCGAGCAACTTCGAGACGGCCGTCAAGCGCAGCGGCGACCCGTTGTGTGACAGTTGCTGAAAGACCTTCCGGAAGTTCGGGCTGCCACCGACCCAGTAATGGCGGCCATCGGCGGTCATAATCAACATTGACGTCACCAACGATGTGCCGTCAGATCTCTCCTCTATACCAAGCTGCAAATTAAGATCTATTACCGCCAGCTCCAGCAGGCGCCAGCTGACTCCGGTGAAGACGACCGCTATCATGGCATCGGTAATCGCGTACTTCGCCCGATTGTGTATCTGATGGATAGCTTGCTGGATGTCCCCGTCGGTCGGCGAGGCGTCGCCTGGTCTCATCTCGACCGAGATCACCACGCCGGCCCTGGGGTCCTCGTCGGACTCGAGCAGCGTGTCCGCAATTTCTGTTATGTCATCGGGATCGAGCCCCATGCCGCTTCTCAAGAGCGCGGAAACGCATCTGATATCACGCGGTGACGACGCCTCAGGCGGTGATCCACCGCCAGCGACAGGTTCGGGCTCCCGCTCCGCGCCGGCCAGGAGATTGAATTCTACGATAGTGCCTGGCAGCCAGTACGGAGAGCTTGGGCTTGACCTGACTTCATGCTCATTCGGCTCGAAGACGTAGCCGGCGATGGCCGGACCCGAAATGGTTACGACCGATCCCTGGAAGCTCCGCACCATTTCCTTGACCTTCCACAGTCCGTGTGGACCAGTGGTGCTGTCAGGTGATGGCGGGTGATAATCAAGCGCGGCTATTATCGCCTGTTCCACTGCCATGGCGTCGGGCGGACGGGCGCTGTCTATCGCTGGTTGTATCCCTCGCCCCGCGTCGCCGACGATTAGCCGCAAAAGCGGAGAATCTACGCCCGATGCCCATTTTGTGAATGTTTCCAGGTATCCATCGAAATCTTGCAGGCGAGGCTTGTATGTAGCTGGCTGAACCAGGATGGCGCCAAGGAGTGCGTACGCCGAGCCGGTCGCGCCGGAGTGATACGCCACATTTTCGATGGCTTCGCGAAGGATCCCTTGGGTAATCGCCGTGGCGTCGTAGCTCGTCAGTCCCATTTTGTCCAAGGACTGTTCTATGCCCGACAGGTCGGGGAGCTGGCTGTCCTGGCCGCCGTTCTTGGCTTCTAGCCATCGGTACGGGACAACACGGCGGAGGCGCTGCGGGGGGTGATACCTTTCTTGGAAGCTGGGGTCGAATGTACCAGGAGTCGCATTGCCTTCGCCCAGGGGAAGCCCTTCATCGTCTTCGTCGAATCTGACTTTCCCTGTCAGCGGGCCGGTCCGCAGCGCGTCGGAGAATCCTGATTGATGAAGAAATAGCCGACAGTTCTCTCGCTGCCGGCACAATCGTGCTATGAGTCCGAATCTCGCGTTTCGCGCTATTTCCCGTTCGCTCGCGATAAGCATTTTTTGTTCGTCGGGAGAGATTTTGTCGTCTGGCATTCTAACCAGTAGATCGATGCCCCTGTTCGCCAGCGCGACCGCCAGTATCAGAATCCGTCCGAGAATCGCGAAGTCCGCGAATACGGCCTTCGACAAATCGATTCTAATTGTCTGGCCGTGATGCGGTATGCCAGGCTCTTGGCTCGCTATATCCACGTTGAGCTGTTGTAGTTCTGACAGGCCTCTGGCCCAGCCATTAGCGTTGAGGCGATGCTGAACGGGATCCGTGAAACTTATACGGTCGCTCATGAAATCGACCTTGGGCACGGACGCCAAGCGAAACGAGCATGCCAGGACAGAACCCCCATGCGCCACCCCCACCCGGATGGTGTAACCGACCTTGCCTGCAGACTACGCCTAACGGGACTTTCCCGCACAGGTAAGACACGCGTCGGTACCTCAGCGCAGCCCGAGTCCGATCGCGCCGTCGAGGAACTCACGGGCGATCTCGAGATGACCCGAATGCGCCGCGGTCTCCTCAATCATGTGCAGGATCACCACGCTGACGCTGGGTACCTCCTCCCCGGCATGACGGCCACGCGGTACATCCGACAGGCTGACCTCGGCGACTATCTCGTCGGCCCGGTCGCATTGCTCCTGGTAATAGCCGAGCACGTCTTCCGACGGACGATCGCAGGTAAAGGCCATCTCAGGGTCATAGGCCGGCCGGCCCTCATCCCACGGGAGCTCGGCGTAAACCCCCGCCACCACTTCCTGGAACCAGTGCCGCTCCGCGTTCCCCAGATGTTCCACGATGCCCGCGACCGTCCAGCCGGACGGAACGACCGGCCTATGCCAGGCCTCCTCGGGCAGCCCCTCGACGATCGATCGCACCGATGACCGCTGGTATTGCAAGCATTCAAGAAGCTCACGCCGCAGGTCGTGGTCAGTCATCCTCAGGAGCCGTCTCTGAGGTCGGCGAGGCGTTCAGGCACGAACCGGACCTGGTCGAAGGTCACGCTGCATCCATCGCCGGTCGGTGACTGACCCTCGAAGCCGATCCTGTCGCGTGACGTCTGGTCGTCGAGGACGAATACGCGGACCATCCGCCAGGTCTTGCCGTCGAGCGACGCGTGGTACGCGTAGGCCCGGTCGATGCGCGAGATCCTCAGCCACACCGACCGGCCGGGCACCGCGAAGGCGTTCGCGTCGTCGGAGACGCCGCGGCAGACCACGGAGACAACCATCGGCTCACCCGCCGGGGAGAACTCGAAGCACAGCTTGCCCCAGTGCCGCTCGTCGAGCCAGAGCAAGAGCACCCCGGCGTCAAAGGTCGAGGCGAACCCCACGGTGACCCGGGCGCTGAACTGGAAGTCGCCGTCCGGCACGTCGCCGAGCAGTGTCGCCGCGTTGAGCAATGACTCCGCATTCAGCCCGTTACCCGGATCAATGAAGATGTCAGTGTGCGGCTGGGCCGACACCATCACCGCCTCAGTCGCCTCGTCGACCCGCCAGAGCGCCGCCGATGAGGGCGCGAGCGGGAACGGGACACCGGGAACCTTCAGCAACTGACCAGCCACGGCACTGAACACTACAACGGAAGGGACCGCCCAGGTAAAGCGGGCAGAATTCCGGTGCGCGGGTCGCGGCCGGTCAGGCAGTACTCGCGCCCGACCGGGTCGGTGAGCACGATCCAGTGCGGAAACGTGGCCAGCGCCCGCGCGCCCGCACCCGTGTGCGCGTCGGCCAGTCGCTGACGGTCGGCGCAGGCGAAGTCCACATGCCCGGTGACGCGGTCGCCCGGCGCCGCGTCCGAGCGCCGTTGCAGCAGCAGCCGCACCGGGATCCCCTCCGGGCGCGGCAGGACGGTGAACTCGGGCCGCGATCCGGTCCGCGGCGAGATGCCGGTCAGCGCCGCCCAGAACGAGCACTCGCGGTCGAAGTCGGAAGCGGGGATGTCCAGGCAGAGCTGGTCCGCGCGGCTGGCGCCCGCGGCGCCGAACCGGACCGGCGACGGCACCGCCGACTCGCCCTCCCACTCCACGAGGCAGAACGTGAACCCGCCAGGACTCTCCGCGACAACCAGGCCGTCCTCGGCGTGCACGACGGTCGCGCCAGCCGCCTTCGCGCGTGAAGCCGCGGCGGGCAGCGACTCGCTCCCCACGTCCACATGCAGGTCGAGATGGCAGCCGCCGCCCTCGCCGACGCGCTGCACTCGCAGGTACGCGTCGCCGGTCGCCGGCAGGAGCGTCGCGAACTCTCCGGAGTCGCCGCGCAGCGGCGACAGCCCGCTTTCTGTTACTTCGCGCCAGAATGCCACGCCGGGCGCGAACGCATTGTTCGGAAAATCAAGGAAGATCGTCACCCAGCGGAATCGCATGCCTCTAAGCATGTCAGGATCGGGAGAGATGCCGCTGTTTCAGGGAGAGAGATGATCGCAGCCTGGTACGACCGCCAGGGGCCGGCGGCCGAGGTCCTGCAGGTCGGCGAGTCGCCTGAACAGGAGCTTGGCCCGGGGGAGGTGCGGGTGCGGCTCACCCTGTCCGGCGTCAATCCCGGGGACGTCAAGAAGCGGGAGGGCTGGCTGGGATCGCCGATGTCCTTCCCGCGGATCATTCCGCACAGTGACGGCGCCGGGGTCATCGAGGCGGAAGGTCCCGGAGTGGAGCCGGCCAGGATCGGGCAGCGGGTGTGGGTATACGGCGCTCAGTCTTACCGGCCGTTCGGAACGGCGGCGAGCCACTGCGTGGTGCCCGCCGCGCTCGCCGTCGACCTGCCGGACCCAGCCAGCGACGAGCTCGGGGCATGCCTCGGAATCCCCGGCATCACGGCACACCGGGCCGTGTTCGCCGACGGCCCGGTCGACGGCCAGACGATCCTGGTCCACGGGGTGCGCGGTTCGGTGGGCTCGCTGGCGGCGCAGCTGGCCCGGTGGGCGGGCGCGACGGTGATCGGCACCGTCCGGACCGACTCCGAGGTCGGCGATGTCGACCCGGCCGCGGCCGACTACGTGGTCTCGCTGCGGTCCGATCCCGTCTCAGCGATCCGCGAGCTGGCGCCGGACGGTGTTCACCGGATCGTCGAGGTCGCGCTTTCCGCCAACGCGGACCTGGACGCCGAGGTTGTCCGCAACGGCGCGGTGATCGCCGCGTACGCCAGCCCGCGGGACCGGGCCGAGGTGCCGTTCTGGCCGATGATTTTCGCCAACGTGACCATCCGGCTGCTCGGCAGCGACGATTTCCCGCGAGAGGCGAAGGACGCCGCCGCCCGCCACCTGTCCGCCGCGGCCGGGCAGGGGGCACTGTCGATCCCGGTCGCCGCCACCTTCCCGCTCGCGCGGATCGCCGACGCCCACGAGCTCATCGAGTCGGGGAAGGCGGCCGGCCGGGTGCTCGTCTCGGTCGCGTTACGGGCCGGGGCAAGGCGTCACCCGGCGCGCGTCAGGGCGGCTTACGCCCCCAGGCGGTGACCATCAGGTGCGGCATCATCAGCGTGTCCGGGTCGGCGAGGTGCTCACGAACGGCGCTGTCCAGGTCGGCGAGTTCGGCTTCGCTCGCCAGGCCGAGTTCGACGATCACCGGGCGCAGCCCGCGCACCAGGTCGACGATGACGGTGCGGCGCGTGTGCCCGGCGGGATAGTTGCTGGCGTGCATGGTCGCCTCCACGTCCTGGAGTCCGGCGTGCCGCAGCAGCGAAGGCAGTCGCCGCCCAATCCGCAGATCGGCCCCCGACCGGCAGAAGCTCTGGCCGAACAGGTCCAGCAGCCTGTCCCACGCCGCCAGCGGCGGGTAGCACAAGGAGATCCCGGCATCGGGCTCCTGGCTGGCGACCCAGCCGCCGGGCTTGGCCAGCCGAACCATTTCGGTCACCACCTCGGCCGGGCGCGGTATGGTCACCAGCAGGGTTCGGGTATGCACCAGGTCGAAGGCGTCGGCGCGGAGCCCGGTGCGGCGCGCGTCGCCGGTCCGCACCTCCACGTTGCCGAATCCGCGCTCCCGCGCGTGCTGCCCGGCCATCGCGACGTGAACCGGGTCGGCGTCCACCCCGACGACGCGGCCGTCTGGCGAGACCGCGCCGGCGAGCAGGTCCAGGATCCCGGTCGGCCCGCAGCCGAGGTCGATCGCCGCCTGGCCGGGCCGCAAGCCGATCCGGGCGAGCAGCGCCAGCGCCTCCGGCTCCAGCTCCCGTGACTGGCGCCGCAGCCGTGCGGTCTCGTCGGGTCCTGGGCCGAGCCCGTACACCGCGGTCGCTTCCGCTGCTTGCGCTGCTTGCGATGGTTGCGAAGCCTGCGTGGTCATGGCGTGCATCCTCGCGGGGCCCGCTTCTCCGCACGTCACCGCTGACTTACCGTTGACTTACCATGAAGTTCGGCATTCTCGGCCCCGTTGAGGTGACCGTCGGGGGACGGCCGCTCGAGGTCGGCGGCGCCCGCGCCCGGGCGGTGCTCGCGACGTTGATCGTGCACGCCAACCACGTTGTCGCCACCGATCAGCTGATCGACGAGCTGTGGCCGGGACGGCCGGCCGACAAGGCCGCGGCGAGCCTGCAGGTCCGGCTGTCCGGGCTGCGCAAGCTGCTCCGCGCCGCCGCCGGCGCCGAAGACCGCGACGACCGCGAAGACCGCCTCACCACGCAGCCGCCCGGCTACCGGTTGCGGGTGACGCCGTTGGAGCTGGACGCCCGCCGTTTCGAAGACCTCGTCGCCGAAGGGAGGCCGCGCGCCTTGAGGAGCTGCGCCTGGCCGCGATCGAATCGCGGGGTGACGCGCTGCTTCGCAGTGGCAGGCTCGCCGACGTCATCGCCGAGCTTGAGACGCTGACCAAGGCCTACCCGCTGCGCGAGCGGCTCTGGTACCAGCGGATGCTCGCCCTGTACCAGTCCGACCGCCAAGCCGACGCGCTGCGCGCCTACCTCGACGTCCGCGCGACGCTGGCGACTGAGCTGGGCATCGAGCCGGGTCCGCTGCTGCGCGACCTGCACGCGCGAATCCTGCGCCAGGACCCGGACCTGCGCACAACTGCCCAGGCGCGGGACCGCCCGCCCGGGCCCCCCGTGAACCACGCCGTCCCGCAGATCCGTTACGCGCGCACCCCCGACGGCGTGCACATCGCCTACCAGGTTCTCGGCCAGGGCGGCCGGGACATCATCTTCGTGCCTGGGCTGATGAGCCATCTGGACCTGCTGTGGGAAGACGTCGAGACGGCCGGGTTCTTCCGGCGGCTGGCGACCCTCGGCCGGCTGATCCTGTTCGACAAGCGCGATACGGGCCTGTCGGATCGGGCCGTAGGCGACTGCACGCTCGAGGAGCGGATGGGCGACGTGCTCGCCGTGATGCGCGCCGCCGGATCGCGCCGCGCCGTGCTGTTCGGCTACTCCGAAGGTGCCCCGATGAGCATCCTGTTCACCGCCACGTACCCCCGCCGGGTCGCCGCGCTGGTCCTGGGCTCGGCGGCTGCCCGCTGGTCGCCGGCGCCCGACTACCCGTGCGGCCGGGATACGCCGCCGATGTTCGAGGCGATGTCCGATATCGCGGCGAACCGCTGGGGGCAAGGCGAAACGATCGAGTGGTACCTGCCGAGCCGTTCGGCGTCGCCGCACGCGCGCGAGCTGTTCGCGCGGTTCGAGCGCCTCGCGGTGACCCCCGGCGCGTTCTTGCGCATGCTCGCTATGATCCGCGAGATCGACGTCCGGGCGGCGTTGCCCGCCATCAGCGTGCCGACGCTGGTTATCCACCGGCTCGGCGACCGCATCACCAGCCCGTGTCACGGGCGCTACCTGGCCGCGCATATCGACGGCGCGCGCTATTTCGAGCAGCCCGGCGACCACTCGCTGCGCTTCGCCAGCAGCGGCGACAGCGACGCGCTGTTCGACGAGATCGCGGACTTCCTCGCTGTCGGCGCGGCACCCGACAGCGAACCCGGGCACATACTCGCGACCGTCTTGCACGTCCGCACCCCGCCGAGCGAGGCGGCCGCCCGGCTCGTCGCCCGGCACGGCGGCCAGCCGCTCGCCGGCCCCGGCCAGGCCGTGCTCGCCACATTCAGCACGCCCGGGCAGGCCATCCGCTGCGCACAGGCCCTCGGGGTCACCGGGGCGGCGGCGTGCGGGATCCACAGCGGCGAGGTAACGCTGGACCGCGACGGCGTCCGAGGCGCCGCGGTGCACATCACCGCGTGCGTCGCGGCCCTGGCCAGGCCCGGCGAGATCGTCGTCTCGCGCACCGTCAGGGACCTCCTGGCCGGAGCTGGCTACGTCTTCATCGATCGCGGCAGCCATCGGCTCGGCGATTCCGCCGAGGAATGGCAGCTGTTCGCCGTCGCCCCCGGTTAGCCGCTGACCGGCAGCCGGAGGACCAGCGAGCCCGCGCGGGCGAAGTACAGCGTGACCGCCACGGTCCCGCCGGGCCGCGCGGCGCTGCCTGCCGGGACCGTCAGCGTCGCGTCCGCCGCCGCCGAGCCTGCCGAGGTGCCGTAGACGACCAGCGGCCCGTAGTGCATCCACTGCTCGACTACACCAGACGGCGGCACGACGCCTCCGCAGGATGCCAGATCATCGGGCATGTCGGTGAGGGCGATCACCTCGTGGTACACGCCCACGGGGATGCCGTCCGCGATCGCGGCGTCAAGCTGATCCGAGGTACGCCCGCTGGTCGTGACCCGCACGTCGGTGCTGAGCGTTCCCGCGGCTCCCAGGCGCAGCGCGGTCGCGCTGACCGTGATGGGACCAAGCCGGGCGGTCACGTCGCCGGGAGCCACCGGAGCGCGGGCCGTCCCCAGCAGGCCCCCCGCGACCAGCGCGACGCCCGCCAGCATCCAGCCGGCCCGGCGCGCCGTCATCGGGTGACCCCGGTGTGGCCGAGGGAGTACCGGCCCGGCTGGGGCCATACGCACAGCCCGTGCGGCTGCGCCCCGACCGGGATCTCGGCGAGCAGGCGGCCGGTGACGGTGGAGATCGCGTACACGACCGCGTTGTACCGCCCGGACACCCACAGCACCTTCCCGTCCGGCGACACGCCGCCCATATCGGGGCTGCCGCCGCCGGGAATCCACCAGGTGGTGACGATCTTCCTGGTCGCGAAGTCGATGACGCTGATCGAGCCGTTGCCGCGGTTGGTGACGTACAGGTATTTGGCTTCCCTGCTGGGGTAGAGGCCGTGCGCGTCCGGGCCGGTGGGGATGAACCCGGTCGCGCGGAACGTCGCGGCGTCGATCAGCCACACCCCGGCGTGGATCTTGTCCGCGACGTAGAACGTGTGCCCGCTGGGATCGAGCTTGATGTCCTGCGGCGAGGAGCCCGGCAGGTCGAGGTAGCCGGTCACCCGCAGCGTGTGCAGGTCGACGCGGACAAGACGGCCGGAGAACTCGCAGGTGGCGATGAGATAGGCGCCGTTGGCCGCGAAGTCGATGTGGTCGACGCCTGCGCAGTCGGCGTGGATCCTGTGCTCGAGCGCGAACGTGCGCGGGTTACGGAAGTCCAGGTCCTGCCGGGCTTCCGCGACAACGATGGCGTACCGCCCATCGGGCGTGAAGTACATGTTGTACGGGTCGTCGACCGGGATGTTCGGGCCCGCGGGCTTGCCGGTTACGGGATTGATCGGCGTGAGGCTGTTGCCCAGGTCGTTGGTCGCGTACAGCGTTCGCATGTTGTAGGCGGGCACCACGTGCTGCGGGTTGTCCCCGGTCTGGTACGTGTCGATCACCTTGTACGTGGCCGGGTCGATGACGGTCACGGTGGTACCGCCGCTGTTCGGGACGTAGATCCGGTACGGCACCCCGCGCACCGCGGGGCTGAGCATGTTCGCTCCGGCGTCGGCGTAGATGTTGTCCGGGTTCGCCACCGGCGGCATCCCCGGCAGCGGCGTCGACAGGTCCGCGACAGGCCCGGCGACCGGCCAGGTCGCGGCGGAACGCGAAGCCGGCGGGGTGCCGTGTGAGGATGCCGCCACCGCCCGTCCGGGCGAGGCGGCCCGTGTCGCCGTCGCCCCGGCCTGCGGCGTCCGGGCATCTCCCGGATTGCCGGTGTCGGCTGCCAGCCTGGACGCGACCCCCATCGCTGCGAACACGGCCACGACGGTCACGCAGAGGCCGCCGAGCAAGATCAGGATCCTGGTCCGTCGACCCGCTGGCTGGCCAGCTCGTGGCATGCCGTCCCTCCCGCCGGGGAGCTCTCGTCGCCTTCTTTTCCGCGTCGTGTCCTCAGTGCCTGGGATGGCGGAACTGAAACCAATAGGCGTCGTACCCCCCTCCCCAGCTTTATCGTCGCTCACACCCGAGCATGATCGCGAAAGCTGGCTCTGTCCCAGCAGATGAATGGGCCATTCAACTGGCTATCGGCAGCTGAATGGGACATTCATCCGGGCAGGATAGCTGCCGGTTGGCCGGTCGGCGGGCCACCTGAGTTACCCAAGGATCAGCGAGGCCTGGTCGCGTCCTGGCTGGATGACCGTTACGGCCGGGCGGCTGGCACCGGGGTGCCAGGATGCTAGCTGGATCTTGGTCGGGAAGCTGAACTCGGCGACGAGGCTGTCGCCGTTGCCCGGCCAGCCGAAGCTGACGAGGGCGTCGCTGCTGGCCCAGGTTCCTGGCACGGCCGTCAGCCGGCCGCTGGCCGTGGGCGCTACCTCGAGCTGCATGGCGACCTCGCCGCCGTCTCCGGTGTTGCCGAAGCTCACCTGGAGCGCGAGGAAACCCCCGTCGGGACTGAAGGCGCCACTAGCCGCCGAGCTCCCCGCGGGCAGCGCGACCACGGTGCGCTTGCCTGTCGCCAGGTCGAGGGTCTGGACGCGGCACCGAGTGGTACATCGCGACGTCCAGGCGATCTCACTCGAACTTGCCGCTAGCACGCCGTCAAACCCCTGGCTGGCGTGGGGAGCTGACGGATCCCACAGCTTGTACGCCGCTCCCGGTTGCTGGCTGACCGGCGCGAGCAGGAGGCCGCGGTCCGTTCCCTGGGCGATCGCATACCCGGGCGGAAGCCTGACCGGCGACGTCAGCGCGCCTTCGGCGTCGGCTTCCCGTGCCGTTCCGGCCGCGGTGGTCATGCTGGCGCCCGGCGCGTAGCTGGTCAGCCATATAGCGCCGGCGGTAGAGGCCGGCGCGATCAGATTGGCCGTGCCGACCCTGGTGACCGACCGCGCGCCGTCGGCGAGGAACCAGACGGGCACCGGCGGTCCGGCGCAACTGCCGCAGCTGGCTCGCGAGGCGGGACTGGCCTGCACCGCCCAGCCACCGGCGACGCGGATGAATTGATAACCGGACCGGTTGGCGGGCAGACCGGTGATCGGCTCAGAACGGCCGGAGGCGGGCGAGAACCAGACCGGTTGCGCTCCCGCGACGGGTAGCCGGAGGGTGCGGTCCCACGCCAGGGTCGGCCCGGCGATCCCGTCAGGCCCGGGCGGCACGCTGAGCGCGACCGGGCCCGTCACCACCGGTGCTGGGCTAGTGGTTACCTGTGTCCGGTGAGCGGCCGCGGGAGCGTGCTGATGCTGTGCGAGGCCGAGGTAGACGGCACCGCCCGCGACCACCGCGGTGAGGGCGGCGATCGTCGCCAGGCGGCGCCGCCACGGACTAGGTTCGCGGTCCCCGCCCTGACTGAGGATGTCATCCATCGCCCGCACCCCCAAGCACACGCTGATCGGCAGGCACCACCACGATACGTCGGCCGTGCGGCCGGGCAAGTCGGGTGGGCGCCGACTAGCAGGAGCTTGCTGTTGACCAAACGACGGCGGTTCCGTAACCCTGCTTAAAATTAGCCGCCTCACCCGCGGCGCAGAATGCGTCCGAGCCTGGCACCGCCGCGACGGAACGAATGTTGATATTCGCTCCGAGGCCGATCTGATGCACGCTGCCACTGGCGAAGTAGAGCAGGTGCCCCGACTGCGGGTAGAACGCGGGCGCGGCGATCCAGAGACCGCCGTGACCGTTGGCGGCCAGGGCAGCGGCGCCGGTGAACGGCCCTGGCCCGGGCTGGATCGCGGCGGGCATCGGGTATCGAGACCAGTGACCGCCGGACAGCTTCAGCAGCGCGCCGGCCCCGGTGCCGCTCGATGGCCAGCCAACGACCCAGACCGGTCCGTTACGCTGCGCGAGGACGCCGCCCAAGGTCAAGCCGGCTAGCGCGGCGGCATGGACCGCCTGCCAGCCCAGCCGCCCGTACTGCAGCAGGCCCACATCGCTGCCGGAGCCGCCGATCGCCCACAGCTGAGACGGTGTTGCCTCACTCGCCGCGAGGATGGTCCGCCCGGGGCCGGTGACCTGGTTCCACGTCCCGTTCAGGTAATGCAGCGCGCCGCCATGCAGGCCATGCGAATCACGCCACGTCCCGTAGAAGACCCACACGTTACGGGGGCCGATGGCCAGCACGCCGGTTGGCACATCCCCGGGCGGCCCGGTGTCCGGTTCCGCGAGGCGCTTGGCGATCCGCCAGCGACTTCCGTCCCACCGGATGACGTAGCCGGTCGCCGTCACCGCCCACGCGTCGACGGCGGAGTCCGCGCTGGCGGCCATGATCGTGCCGAGTGTGCCCGGCTGCGGGACCGGCGTGACGTGCCAGCCGCGGTTCTTCCAGAGAACCGCCCCGGCCAGGCCAGCGCCGGCCACGCCGTAGCCTCCTACAGCCCACATCTCGCCCGCCCCGCCCGCCGTGATGGTGCCGAAGCTGGAATAGCTGTGCGCGGCGAACTGGTGCCGGTAGACGTCATGCCACGATGCCGATGCCGACGTCGCCGCGGCGGCGGGGACAACCCCGGTGGCCAGCGCCGTGGCCGCGCAGACCGCGGCAGCGATCCAGAGTGCACGCCGCATGGATACCTCGCTACGGAAGATGTGACGGCGGACACACTGTATATATCAGAGCGCCTCCTGCTCGCGCGCCTTACTGTGCGCGTTCGTAGACCACCTCGATGGCACCGCACGGGAACGGCCTGCTTGATACCAGACGCAGCGCCTGAGGACGCTCTAGCTCCCCGAACAGCGACAGCCCCTGCCCGACCGCGAACGGCATCACGTACAGCCGGTACTCATCCACCACTTCGAGCCGGGCTAGAGACCTGACGAACCGCGCCCCGCCGTGGGCGACGATCTCGCCACCGGGTTCTTGCTTCAGCCGCATGATCTCCTCCACCGTGTCACCGCTGGCGATCCTGGTCTCGGGCCAGTCGGCGGTCCGCAGGGTCTTGGAGAAGACCACCTTGGGTCTGTCGTTCATGATGCCGGCGATCTCGACCTCGGCCGGGTACGACCCCTGGGCGGCCTTGGGCCAGTATTTGGACATCGCCAGATAGGTGTCCCGGCCCATGATGTGCGTCTCGGCACGGTGCAGCTGGGCGACGAAATACTTGTCGAACTCGTCGTCCTCCACGGTCTGCCACAGCCGGTGGAACTCGGTTCCCTCCTGGCAGATGTAGCCGTCGACCGATACCGCGAACTGTTGCAAGCTGAGTTTGCGCATTGACTACCTCCTTCCCGCAAGAGACGGAGGAAAGGCGCGAAACTAATTGGCGGCCTTCAAGCGCGGGGCGGGGCTGGCGGCGAGGGTTTCCGCGTGGGCTTCCCAGGCGGCGGCCAGGCGCTCGACGGCGAGTTCCAGGGTGCCGGGCTGCTCGGCGAACGAGAGCCGGATGAAGTGCCGGTGCTGGCCGTCGGCGCACGCCGGGCCGCCGGCCAGCACGGCGACGCCGTGCCGGGCGGCGACGAGGGTAAAAGCCTCGGCGGTTTCGAGTGGCAGTTCGGCCCACAGCGACAGCCCGGCGTCGGGCGGCCGGACCCGCCAGGCGGGCAGGTGGGCGGCGAGCAGCGCGGCGAGATGGTCGCGCCGCTGGGTCAGCGCGGCGCGGTGCGCGGCGAGCCAGCCAGCGTCGATGGCGCCGAGCAGCCGGGCGGTGAGCGCCTGGCTGATCGCGGAGGTTCCAAGGTTGAGCGCCGTCTTGCGTTCGACAATGGCCTGCCTGAGCGGATCGTCGGTCCTGATCCACCCGACGCGCAGGCCGCCCCACAGCACCTTGGAGGCCGAGCCGATCGCGATGACGCGCGGGCTCAGCGCCGCCAGCGGCGTTGGCGCGCCGGGTGCCGTGGTCGGTCCCGGCCCGCCGAGCGTGAGGTCGGCCAGGGTCAGGTCTTCGACGACGGTGACCCGCCCGGCGTCGGCGATGGCGGCGATCGCCTGCCGGCGGATCAGCGGCATGACCGTTCCGGTCGGATTGTGGCCGGTTGGCATCAAGAAGGCGACCCCGCCGGGGGCGCGCCCGGCGCGCTCGATGGCGTTGGGGTCCTCGCCGGCCACGTCGGCCGGCACGACGGCGATCTCGGCGCGAGTGCCCGCGAGCGCGCTGGCCAGTCCGGGATACGTCGGACAGCCGGCTAGCACCCGGCTGGCCTGGAGCGTCCGGTTGAGCAGCCAGAGCGCCTCTTGCGCGCCCGACGTTATGACAAGCTGGCCAGGGTCGGTGGGAAGCCGCTGGCGCTCGGTGAGGTGACGGGCGACCTCATCTCTCAACAAAGGCAGGCCGCCCGGATCGAGACCGTGGCCGTCGAGGGACTGCCAGGCGGCCTCCGGGTCGATGCGGGGAAGATGCCTGAGGTCACCGGGCGCGGAGACGGACAGGTCGATGGATTCGCGGTCTTCTGCCACCCGGCGCAGCAGCATGGTGGCTACGCTGCTGCCCGCCGGGCGGGCGGCCCACGACGGGCGTCCCGCCACGTACGTGCCCGCGCCCTGGCGGCGAATGAGCACGCCCGCGGCGACCAGATGGTCGAAGCACGCGACCACCGTGCCGCGCGAGGCGCCGACCACGGCGGCGAGCACCCGCTCGGCGGGAACCCGAGCGCCCTGCCGCAGGGTGTGGTGGTCGATCGCCTCGAGCAGCGCGGCCGCGAGCCTGGCGTACCGCGGACCCGGGCGCTGCCGCCAGTCCCGGAAGACAACCTCCGCCCACCACGACAGGTCCCGATGATTCTGGTCCATTTCTCAATATTGGCACTGTCCGGCCTCCGGCGCCGTGCGGCAGGGTGGAGACCATGGAACCGACCGCGACGCTGGCCCGCCGCTTCTGGGCGGCGATCGAACCGATCCACGCCGTCGTCTACTTCGCGCCAGGGCCCATCGAGGCCGCCAGGAAAACCGGCCTTCGCGGCTTCTGGATGAGCTACTTCGCGTCCAGGGTGGCGCCGCTCGGCCCGGTACCCGCGGCGGCCGTCGAGGCCATGGCCTACGGCTTCGCCCCCGCGATGGTCGCCAGGGCCATCCCGGACGCCTGGCGGTTCGCCGAGCCGTCCGCCGTGCTCGAGGCCCGCATGACGAGCGCGCCGGAAGCCCTCAGGCAGCACGTGGACCCGGCAGGTCTTGACGACCTGGGCGAGCTGTCCGGTCTGCTGTGGGACGCGGTGGCCGGATGCCGGTTCGACGGGCGGCCGCTCGCGGCGGCCTGGTCGGCGGTGCCGCGTCCCCAGGACGACGTGGCGGCCGCGTGGCTGGCGGCGACGATCCTGCGCGAGCAGCGCGGCGACGGGCACGTCCTGGCTGGGGTGGCCGCCGGCCTGCGTGGCATCGACGCGTCGGTGACGTTCGCCGCGACCGGCGCCATCACGCGCGAAATGATTCAGCCGACCCGGGGCTGGACCGATGAGGACTGGGAACAGTCGGTCCGCCGGCTCCAGGCCCGCGGACTGCTCGACGCCGGCGGTCGGCTGACGAAGAATGGCGGCGCGCTGCGCCGCGACGTCGAGGACGTGACCGACCGGCTCGCCGCCGGACCGGTGGAGCGGCTAGGGTCGACCGGTGTCGAGCGGGCCATCGAGCTGGCGACGCCGATCAGCCGCCACCTCGTCGACACCGGGATCATCCCGGTGCCCAACCCGATCGGCGCGCCCCGGCCGTGAGCACCCTCGACACCGCCCGCCGCCCCGCCGCCCTCCCGAAGATGACCATCAGGCAGGCCGGCGAGCGCGACCGGGCGGCGCTGGCGGAGATGTTCGCGCGGTGCACGACCCAGACCCGGTACCGCCGTTTCCACGGGCACGTCAACGTCCTGCCGGCGCGGTACCTGACCGAAGCGCTGTCCGGCCGCCCGGACCATCTCGCCCTCGTCGCGGTCGTCGCGGCCGGCCCGCGTGAGGGCTCCACGGAGGGCCTCACGGAGGGCTCCATCGTGGCGCTCGCGAGCTGCCGCACCGATGCCCGTGGCGTCGGCGATCTGGGTGTCCTCGTGGAGGATGGCTGGCAGCGGCTCGGCATCGGCGCCGCCCTGCTGCGCGAGATCGCCGGGTACGCGACAAGCACCGGCATCGGCGTGTTCACCGCACAGGTCCTAGCCGAACAGTCCTGGATCCTCCGCCTGCTCACCGCCTACGGCAGCTGCGCGTCGGTGACCAGGCGCGGCGTGCTCGATGTGACGGTCACCGCTTCCGGGAGAACACGGTGACAAGGGTCCGGGTCAGTCACTACTCGCGCGTGACGCGCCGGAGGAGGTCCTCCCAGCCACGCCCGAGGCGCTCAGAGACCTGGCTGGCTGGCTGCGCCAGGACGGCTGAGGACAGGTAAAGCAGCGGCGGGCCGTCCAGGGCGGCGGTGAGCTGCGTCGCCAGCACTTCCAGGTCGGCGGCGCCGAGCGGTATCTCGCCGAGCAGGAACCTGATGTGCGCGCGAGACAGGGGCGATTGCGACCCGGCTGGCACCGGTCCCTTGCCGTCCAGCGCGGCACGCGCGATCTCGCGGTGCTGGATCAGGAAATCGATCCTGGCGCGGCCGTAGGCGATCAGGCGGTCCAACGGCGCGGCGCCGGGACCCAGCGGCGGGGGGCCGCTCAGCACCCGCTGCTGAAAGTCACGCTCGTCGTCGTCGAGCAACGCCTGGAAGATCCCGGCCCGCGTGCCGAACCTGCGGAACACCGTTCCCTTGCCCAGCCGCGCCCGCTCGGCCAGCCCGTCCATGGTCAGCTTGTCGGCCCCCTGCTCGGCGAGCATCTCGCGCGCCGTGGCCAGCAAGACCCGCCGGTTGCGCGAGGCGTCGGCGCGCTCGCCGCGCACACCCAGGAACACGGGCTCGCTCATGGGTCAACTGTAGAGGAATATAAACGGGGTAAAGTCCGCTTATCCGTCCGTGACTACTACCACCGATCGCCTGGACCGGCTCGCGGTACTCGGCGCCGGGCACATCCGGCCGGTCATCGCACGGCTGGCCATCGCGGCCGGCTACCCGGTGTCCATCGCGGCGTCCGGCGACCCAGCGGACATCGCGCTGATCACCGAGCTGGTCGTACCGGGCGCCCGGGCGCGATGGGCCGCCGACGCGGTAGCGGACGCGGACATCGTCGTGCTCGCGATGCCGCTGCACCGGTTCCTCGACGTCGACCCCGGCCTGCTGTCCGGCAAGCTCGTGGTGGACGCGACGAACTACTGGCCGGCTCGACCGTGGTCAAGGCGCTGAACCACATTGGTTACCACGAGCTCGAGGACAGGGCGCGGCCAGCGCTCGCGTCGGACCGGCGGGCCACAGGCGTCGCGTCCGACGACCCCGCGGCGGGTGCCGCCATCGCGGGTCTTGTCGACCGGATCGGCTACGACCCGGTACTGCTCGACAGCTTGCGAGCGGGCCGGGTCCTGCAGCCCGGTGGCCCCGTTTTCGGAGTCACGCTGACGCTGCCTGAGTTCGAGCGAGCGATCCACGCGGAAGCGAGGAGCCTTCCATGACATATACCTTCGGGCTCGACACGTTCGGCGACCGCAACAGCGACGCCGAGGGCACGCCACTGTCGCACGCCCAGACCATCCGTAACGTCGTCGAGGAGGGAGTTCTCGCCGAGCGAGCGGGCGTGGACTTCTTCGGGATCGGCGAGCACCACACCGACCTGTTCCCGATGCCGGCCGCCGACGTGGTCCTGGCCGCGATCGCGGCCAGGACAGAGAAGATCCGCGTCGGCTCCGCGGTCACCGTGCTCAGCTCCGATGACCCGGTCCGGGTGTTCCAGCGGTACTCCACGCTGAACGCGATCTCCGGCGGCCGGGCCGAGGTCATCCTCGGTCGCGGATCGAGCATCGACTCGTTCCCGCTGTTCGGCTACGACCTGGCCGACTACGAGCAGCTTTTCGAGGAGAAGGCCGCGCTGTTCGCCGAGCTGCGCGACGGCGGGCCGGTCACCTGGCAGGGCAAGACCCGCCCGGCCCTGTTCAACCAGGACGTCGTGCCGCACAACGAGGCCGGACCGTTCCCGGCGTGGATCGGCGTGGGCGGCAACCCGCAATCGGTGGTCCGCGCCGCCCGTCTCGGCTTCTCGCTGGCGCTGGCCATCATCGGCGGCCCGCCGGCGAGGTTCGCCGCGTATTCGGAGCTGTTCCGGCGTGCGCTGGAGAAGTTCGGCCGTCCGCCGCTCCCGGTGATGGTGCACTCGCCCGGCCACGTCGCGGCGACCGACGGGCAGGCGAAAGCGGAGTTCTGGCCGCGGTGGCGGGACATCATCACGCTGATGGCCGCCGAGCGCGGCTTCGCGATACCCACCGAGGATTCGTTCGAGCGGGAAACCGGGCCGCACGGCGCGCTGTATGTCGGCTCACCGGAAACCGTCGCCCGTAAGATCGCCGCGAACCTGGGCGTGCTGGGGGCTACCCGGTTCGATCTGAAGTACGGCATGCCCGGCATGACACACGACCAGCTCATGGCGGGGATCGAGCTATACGGTCACGAGGTCATCCCGCGCGCCCGCGAGCTGCTGAAGTCCGAGACCGCTGAAGTCCGAGACCGCTGAAGTCC
>Ga0187808_10000053_pt1 | contig 23526 bp, 24 predicted proteins | sample NC_wetland_sal_i_5_FD_132427 | JGI IMG/M metagenome (GOLD analysis project Ga0187808, IMG submission 132427) | Wetland sediment microbial communities from Neuse River Estuary, North Carolina, USA - ASW_3 | ecosystem: Environmental > Aquatic > Freshwater > Wetlands > Sediment | place: USA: North...
ATCTGTCCTCGCCCACGACCTTCGCGTGCTCCGGCGAGTAATCGGTGCACCAATCGAACGCGAGCCGGAGCGGAGCCCGGAAGACGGTGGTGACGTGGTACTCACGGAAGCCTCGGTCCGGCATGCGGTGCTCGTGAATCGGGCGGTGGATTTGTTTTGTTCCGTCCCGAGTTCAGCTCTAGCGGATGGACCACCGATCCAGGCGCCGTACGATCGGGCCCGCTTAACGGTGGTCTAGTAGTGGTCCGGGATCGGTCCGTCCCACGGCTCTTCTGGGTGGTCGTACAGGCAGATCATGTTCCCGTCCGGGTCGGGAATGTATGCGGCACGAAATGAGATCCGATTGCCCGACGAGCCCGTCCAGACATCTTTCTCCATCTCCGCGGCCCACTCGGGGTCCGGCCTCAGTCTTTGAACCGCGGCTGCATTGACCCAGAGTTTCTTCGTCACTGGCACGATTCCCCTTTCTCTCAACTGCTGGAGCATGTCCGGCAGGTTACGGACTCTAACTTCGATATGGTCGAGGCCTTCGCCTGGGACGTAGGGGGTCCAGAACGGACTCGTCTCTGCGTACCAGTTCAGCTCGATCCGTTGACCCGAGCGTCGGTCTCGGAATAGGACGTATGCCGCCTCAGAATCGGCTACGCGCTTGAGTTCCTCTAGGTCGAGCAGCTTTGTGTAAAACTCGATGGATTTCTCGAAGTTCGTGACCCGTAGACCGAAGTCGCCAAGCCATGAGTCAGCCATGCCTCTGAGAGGACTGGCCGCTACAAGAATCTGTAGGCGACAGGTCCCAAGTGAAGGTCGGCAGAGACAGAAGTGCTGATGAGAGCCGTGGCAATCGTGTCGTTCTGTGCCGCGCCCCTCGCTCCGTGGGCGACTCGTCGAGCTGCAGCCCCTTCAACTCTCCGACGCTCGGGCGTTGAATCTCGTGCTGCGGGATCGCCGGGCGACTCGGTTCCTGCCGCATCGAGTGCGTGAAGAAACCGGAACTCAGTTCGTGACCCGGATTCTGCGCGAGAAGGGAAGGGGGGAAGGGACTCCATTCGCGATCCGCCCTGTCGGCTCGGAGGAGACGATTGGGCAAATCCGGCTGTTCAACTGGTCTCCCTTAGAGCGGGAGGCCGAAGTGGGGTTCTGGATCCGCAGGAAGCACTGGGGCCAGGGGTTTGGGACCGACGCGCTACGGCTGATCTGCCGCTTCGGGTTCCGTTCAATGTCGCTCCACCGCATCGAGGCGATCGTCGTGGTGGGGAACGTCGGATCCCGTAAGGTCTTGGAGAAAGCCGGCTTCCGAGCAGAAGGGCGGAATCGAAAATCCGCTCGGCTGGGCGAGCGCTGGATCGACGCGTGGAGGTTTGGGCTCCTGCGGGGCGAGCTGCGCGACCCGTAGGGACGGATACACCACCGGATCACGGAATGAGAACCGCGCGGCCCAGGATCCGGCCCCGCCGGAGATCCTCCACCGCCCGGGGGGCCTCTCGCAGCGGGTATTCCTTCGCCGACACGGCCACCCGGCCTTGGCGCTGGAGCTCCATCAGCTCCACGAGGTCCCGGTAGTTCCCTACGAAGTTTCCAAGGATCCGGATCTCTCGGGTGATCATCGCGACGGTGGGAACGGAGAGGCGTCCGCCGTACCCCACGATCGAGTAGGTGCCGCCGGGCCGCAGGATCCGGAGGGCCACATCGGGAGAGTTCTGTTCTCCGACGAAATCGAGAACGACGTCGGCGCCCTTGCCGTCGGAGGCTTTGAGGAATTCCGCCGGGAAATCGGGGTCGTCAGTAGAGAAGCCGCGTTCCGCGCCCAAGCGGGTCGCGAGCTCAATTCGCTCCGGGGTCAGGTCCAGAGCGAACACGCGGGCCGGAGACATCGTCCGCACTAGCTGGACGCCGATGTGACCCAGGCCGCCGACGCCCAGCACCGCGACGATCGAGCCGGCCCGCAGCTCCGGAAGAATGCGTCGAACCGCATGAAAGGCCGTGATTCCCGCATCGGCGAGCGGTGCCTGGGTCGCCGGGAGGACGCCCTTAGCCATGGGGGCGACGGCTCGCACCGAAGTGCGAAGGAACTCCGCGTATCCCCCGTCGGTCCCGTCGACGCCGGGGAAGCGCGTGCTAGTGCAATACATGTCCTCACCGTTTCGGCAGGCCATGCAGATCCCGCAGGTGATCGCGGGGTGGAGGATCACCGGGTCGCCCACCGAGACGGTGGACACCGCAGAGCCCACCGCGTCGATCCAACCGGCGTTCTCATGCCCCAATGTGAACGGTGGCGGCGGAGCCGGCTGGAGCGGTGCCGCACCGTCGAGGATGTGAATATCGGTTCGGCACACCCCGGCCCCCGCGATCCGGACGATCACGTCGTGAGGGTCCCGAACCGTCGGCTTCTCCACGTCCTGCATGGTCGGAGGCGCATGCTCTCCGACGAACCGAACCGCTTTCATTCAGCTCCCTTCGGCCGTTCGGCCGTCGTGAGCGAACGACATCCGTTCATCAACGCTTGCCTTTCGGGACGTAGTCGAAAAACTTCTCCGTCGTGCCCTCGGAGGTCCACTCCGCCCTCAACCGAGTTTTCCTCTCGGCCCGGCGCAGCTCGGTCAGGAGTGACCGATTCAACTCCTGGGCGTTCATTCCCTCCATCTCGCCTTGCACGACGAGCTCTTTCGGGTCGCCTGTCAGGGTCACCGACCCCGCCGGAAAGAGCCGGCGAAGAATCGGCCGGATCGCAGCGGGGCTCTCCGTGCTTACCCTCGCGCGGACGGTGAAGCGCGGTACGAGCATCGCCCCCCGTCGGGCATGGGCGGGATTGGTAAGGAGCTTCCGCTAGCAGGCTTCGTCTCGGCAGAAGCGCAAGGGGCGAATGCTCCAGTCAGTCTGGAGCCCGTCGCGCTTCCAGGACCTGTCCGCTGGGAGGCCCGGACTCGAAGAACGCGATGACCTCCGGGGGCAATCCGGCCTCGCGCGCGAAGCGGCCCATCTCGGGCCGGTCCACGTGGACCTCAGCGAAACCGGCCGCGCGAGCCAGCGCGGCGAGCTCGTCATCCTCGTACCAGTGCACGCGACTCGCGACCGGCTCGGGAGCCGCTGGGGTGCCGCGCAGTTCCTTCGTCCCAGTGAACAGTACGAACCGGCCGCCGGGCTCGAGTACCCGCCGGATTTCCGCGAGCGCCTCTATTGGCCGGTCCCAGAAGCCGAACGACCCCGTCGTCACCGCGCACGTACACAGCGCGCTGGGCAATGGGAGGTGATGCGCGTCGCCCTCGAGAATCTCGGCTCGCTTCTCCTCGACAGCCTCGTGGTTCTGTTCCCGGGCTCGCCGGACCATCTCCGGACTGTGATCGATGGCCCATGCCCGGCAGCCGCTCCCGAGGGCATCGTGGAGGAAGGCGTCTCCTCCGCAGCCCACCTCGAGCATGCGGTCGTCCGGGGTAAGATGAAGGCGCTCGAGAATCAACAGAAAATTCGGTCGGTGGAAGAGCGGGTCGGCGTAGGTCTTACGGGCGTCCGGTCCGGTAGGACGTCGCGCGACTCGGTCCGTCCACCAGTCCCCGAATCCAAGGGGGGCCGTGGCCCGAATCACGGAGGGAAGCACCCCCGAGGCGAACCAGCCCACCCGCTCTCGGCCATCACGAATCGGGGTCGACGGGATCCATTCTCCATACTCGACCGAGATCCTCGTTCCTCCCTCGATGGCTTCGAACCGGTACATCACCGGGACCGGAGGGGCATCTGGCGGTGGATCCACAGGATTCCAGGACAGCGCGATGCGCTGCCCACGCTCCCAGGCTGTTACACGGGCAAACTCCCGCTCCTCACCGGGCGACCGCGACTCGAGCATCCGGCCGTTGGGGCCTGGTTCGAAATGGTACCCGATGAGTCCCAGAGCGGCCGCGAGCTCCGAGACGAGCTGGTCGAGCGCGACGTCCGGACCTACGCCCGGAACGAACAGCTCGAGTCGTAAGGTGGGCGCGGCCAAAGTGATCCGGCGGAGACATCCGGCGGGCCATTAAAAAGCACGAGCCGCGGGGCCGCCACGGGGACAGTCGGCGGGCGAGTTCCCGCGAAGGTGGGTTCGGTGCAGTTCACGCGTCGGCGGACAGCTCGGGGGTGACTCCCGAATCGAGATAGGCCACGATCGGGTCGATGACCCGCTCCCGGATCATGGACGGATTCGTCCAGCTGAAGAGCGACGGTTCCAGGTAGCAGGCGAGGGCGCATTTGTTACACTTCTCGTACGGTTCCCACTGGAACGTATTCCAGAGCTTCCGGACATCTACGTCCCAGACGTACGCCCCCCCACCATACTCCCGGAGCGTGTAGCAGGGCAGGACGATTCGGCCCTGGGGGTCGACGTTCATCGTGAGCCAGGGTTTGCAGCGCCAGGGGATTCCATTGTACCAGGAGTCGATGACGGTGGTGAAGTACTCGCGGGATTCCATGATCGGGGCACCTCGCTCCTTGAGGACCAGTAACCGCTCGAGGGTGCCCCGCAGCTTCTCCCCGACCGGGGCCAGGCTCTGGGCGGTGGAGTAATTGTACGCGACCTGGAACGTAATGCCGACACCGAGCTTTTCGGCGAGGGCGACGAGCTTCTCGGAGTCGTCCATGTTCTCCGCGGTGATGGTGGAACTGATCGCCACCGGAAGGCGCCCACGTGCGGCACGGATTCCCTCGACTGCCTTGTCGAAGGACCGGGGGATCCCACGAAGGCGATCGTGGAGGTCCCCGATCCCGTCCAACGACACGAAGAGAAGGTCGAGGTAGGGCGCGATCTCGTCGATGCGGTTCTTGAGCAGCCAGCCGTTGGTCACGACGGAGGTATGGAAGCGGTCGTGGGCCTCCGACAGGATCTCCGGCAGGTCCTTGCGCAACGTGGGCTCGCCGCCCTCGAATCCCAGAAACGAGACGCCGGCGCGCACGAGTGAATTCATCATCATGACCTCCTGGTCGACCGTGAGGAGGGCCTCGTCCTCGCGTCGCCAAAACGGGCACATCGCACACTCGAGGTTGCACCGGTAGAGCAGCTTGTGGCCGGCGATGACCGGAGCCTTGCCGCCGCCACTTCGGACGGAGCGCCAGAAACTCCGCAAGAAGACCGACTTGACGAGGGCCATGGCCGGGGTACCCATGCGCTCATACTCAAAAGTCTTGGTGAGAGAAGTAAGCGCCTCCGGAGCAGTGCGGCCGTGCCTCGGCTCTGTCGGAGACCGCCGCGGACAGGTTCCGCGCGGGCTGCTGTGTGAATCGGGAACCGCTTGGGTGTAGCTGGAGAATCGAGCGTCAGGTCTTGCCGGGGGGCCGATACAAGACCTTCCCTGCCTTTCCTAGGGCGTCCACCAACTCTTTCGGTGAATAGAGGCGAATGGTCTTCGTCGACCGGAGCGCTCCGCTTGCGATCGTGGCCAGGACGGCCGCGTTCGCCGTCGTGTCGTCCGCTGCCTCAATGATGGCCGTTCCGTCGTACTCACCAAAGTGATAGTATAGCGCTACGAGCCGCCCGCCGAGAGACTTGCCGACGGCCTCCACGGCGGCGGTGCGGTCCTCCGGCTTCTTGACGAGGGCGGCCCACGCCTCGGGGCTGTAAGTGAAGTGTAGCATGTACTGCGGCATCGTATTGCTCCTGGTTGTGTTTCCTTCTCGTAGAGTTCCGAGCTGGACGCTGGGCGACGGCTTCCCGATAGTTCAACCTTCCGAGGGCGGACGTCCCTCCCCGCTTCGAGGCCTCGATATGTCTGCCGGTCGCGATTCCAGGAAAACGTCCGCTGATGGGCCGTTTGTGACCCGCTTACGCACCGTTTACTCGTCCTATATACCGCCCGGGGCGAGAGCGCTCGTTGCAGGTCGGGACGATGGCAGGATGGTACAAGGCCTCAGAGACCCAGGAACTACCCGAGGGAACGATGAAGGGACTCGAGGTGGCCGGGGCCAAGGTCCTGCTCGTCCACGGGCCTCACGGGATACGCGCGTTCGAGGATCGGTGCGGGCACATGTCCGCCCCGCTGAGTATCGGGACGTTCAAGAGCGGGGTCCTGAAGTGCGCGCTCCACTCCGCCGTGTTCGACGCTGAAACCGGGGCGGTCCGCGGTCAGCCCCAGATGCGCATGGGCGGCGCCGCGCAACTTCCGCCCGAGATGGTGGAAGCGATGACGAAGATGGGACAGATCATGGCCCAGATCCGCTGCGAGGGGATTCGACCCTACCCTGTGGCCGTCGAAAACGGTCAGGTGATGGTCTATGTCTGAACGACTCTCCGGCTAGAACGGGCGTCGGATCCGACGCATAGTCTCCTCCGACGGAGTCGAGCAGAATCGACGGAGGGGATATCCACCGTCAGACGAACCTGCCGCCGGTGGTTCCAATGGCAAACTTCACAACGAGCCCATCGTCGATGACATCCCGCGTGCGAGAGAGCGACCTGCCCCCCCGGGCCCGCATTGTGGCCTCCATCCTGGGGCCGGCGGCGTGGTTGTGTTTCACGTTGCTCTATGTGGGATTCTGGGCGAAAGGCTTCAGTCTCTTCCAGAGCGTGATCGTGATCCTGGTCTCGATCATCGTGCTCGCCGGCTTGATGGCAGCCCTGTGGGCGTCGTGGGGAATGCGTTCAGCCCATTGGGGTTGGGGCGAGTAGACGTGACGGGGGGCCTACCTGGCCCCCCCGACGCCGTCGAGAAACGTCGCGGACGGCACGAAGAAGAGGTTCCCGGTGACGGCGCGACTGAAATCCAGCAGCCGGTCATAGTTCCCCGGTGGGTTGCCGACGAACATGTTCTGGAGCATTTTCTCGATCGTGCGCGGCGAACGGCTGTAGCCGATGAAGTAGGTACCGAATTCCCCCTGGGCGGCATGCCCGAAGGGCATGTTGTCTCGGAGGATCTTGATCTCCTTCCCGTCCTCGACGATCGTGGTCAGCGCGTTGTGCGCATACGTCGGCTTGACGGAGTCGTCGAGCTCGATGTCGTTCAGCTTCGTGCGGCCAACGATGCGTTCCTGCTGTTCGGTCGGAACCGCGTCCCAGCCGACGAGGTCGTGCAGGTACTTCTGGACGATCACGTAACTCCCGGAGGCGAACGTCGGGTCCTCGTCCCCGATGAGTACGGCGTCGACAGCGGCCTGGCCTTTGGGGTTCTCCGTGCCGTCGACGAATCCGATGAGGTCCCGGCTGTCGAAGTATCGGAATCCCTGGACCTCGTCGACCGGGGAGACCGCGGCTCCGAGCCGGCCCATGATCTCGGTCTCCAGCTCGAAGCACAGATCCATGCGGTTCGCCCGGATATGGAACAGCAAGTCGCCCGGCGTCGCGCTGGCGACCCGACCCTCGGCGCGGATCTCGCGGAACGGATGCAACTCCGCAGGCCGGGGCTCTCCGAACAGATGATCCCAGGCGTCGGAACCGAATCCCATCACACATGACAGGCTCCCGTCGATTTCGCGGAATCCCACCGAACGGACCAGCGCGGAAAGGTCGGAGCAGACGGAGCGGATCGCTGGCTGGTGTTTCTGGTCCTTCTTGATGGTCACTACGAGGAAAATCGCCGCGCGGGTGAGCGCCGTGGCCACCGGCTGCGGGATCGTCGCGGGGCCATTCGAGGGAGTGGAAGGCGCCATCTATGAGGGCGGTCGGGGATGGCTGGGGGATTCATAAAGAAGGGCAGTGGCGCAGCGTGCGACACACCGCTCGACGGGCCGGCGGATGCCGAGCACCCTCCCCGCTTCCCAGATATATGGTCACCAGGGTCTCTCTCGGCATGCCCAAGAATATCTCTGGAGCTCACGTCATCCTCTTCAGTACGAACGCCGAGGCTGATCGAGAATTCCTCCGGACCGTTCTGAAATTCCCGTACGTGGACGCGGGCGAGGGCTGGCTCATATTCGCCCTCCCGCCATCGGAGCTGGCCGTCCATCCAGCGGAGACGAGCGGGCCGCACGAACTCTATCTGATGTGCGATGACATTCAAGCGACCATCAAGGCGCTGAAACAGAAGAAGGTCAAGTGTTCGGTCCCAAAGGACCGGGGGTGGGGGACCCTGGCCACGATCAGGCTCCCCGGCGGGGGCAAGCTCGGGCTGTATCAGCCGAACCACCCTCTGGCCCACCACCGAAGAAAGTCCTCGGCCTAGTGGTTCAACGCGGAACCCTCTCGCGGAGCCGCGGGGACAGTCCGAAGGACGAGGTGCAAAGGCCCGTGCACCTACGACCAGTGAACCGTGGGGCGAAGAGAAGAGACTAACTCGGCGAAGCGGGTGAGGGGCCGGGCTATGGACTCGGGGGAAGAAGGGATCCCTAAGGGGCCAAAGCACCGTCTCGCGGTTCTCCCTCTCGGGAACATTAGTCCGGATTCCAAGGACGATTACTTCGCCGACGGACTGACGGAGGAACTGATCTCCACCCTCTCTCGGATTCGGAGCTTGAGCGTGATTGCCCGGACCTCCGCGATGCAGTACAAGGGCACTCAGAAGACCATCGCCCAAGTCGGCCGTGAACTTGACGTCCGCTCGGTGGTAGAGGGGAGCGTCCGAAAATCCGGCAGCAAACTGAGGATTGCTGTTCGGCTCGTGGACGCTTCGACGGAGGAGGACCTCTGGTCCGAGACCTACGACCGCGAGCTCGCGGACGTATTCGCGATCCAACAGGACATCGCCCAGCGGATCGGACGCGCCCTCAAGCTTCGGCTCCAGCGGGGGCAGAAGCAGGACCTCGCGAGGGGCTCGACCACGAAGGTCGATGCCTACAACCTCTACCTGCAGGGACGTTTTCAGTGGAACCTGCGGACCGAGGCCAGCCTTCGGCGGGCGATTGCTCTCTTCGAGCGCGCGATCGAAAAGGACCCCACATTCGTGCTGGCGTTCACTGGGATCGCCGACGCGTACGCGCAGCTGGGCTGGCTTGAGTTCGCCGCTCCCACGGAGACGTTTCCCAAAGCCAGGGTGGCGGCCGAGAAAGCGCTCGAGATCGACGACCGTTTGGCGGAGGCCCACGTCTCCATGGGCTTCGTTCGATTCTTATACGAGCGGGATTGGACGGGGGCCGAGAAGGAGCTCCGACGGGCCGTTGCCCTCAACCCCGGGCTGCCGACGGCCCACCAGTTCTACGCGGATTACCTCAAGGCGATGGGTCGTCTCCCGGAGGCGGTCGCCGAGATGCGGAGGGCTCTCGAGCTAGATCCCGTCTCCATGGCCATCAGCACCGGCCTGGGCCACGTTCTCTACCTGTCCCGGGACTACGACGCGGCCATCGTCCAATATCGAAAGGCGCTCGAGATTGACCCCTCCTTCGCGCCGGCCCACATATGGTTCGGCCGTCCGTATCTTCAGAAGGGGCTCCACGCGGAGGCCATCGCGGAGGTCGAGCAGGCGGTGGCCTTGTCGGGCGGGAGCACGATCTCGCTCGCGGTCCTCGCCCATGTCTATGCCTCCGCGGGGAGGGAATCGGAGGCGCGACGGATCTTGGCCGACCTGTTGGAACGAGCCCGACAGCGGTATCTTCCGTCCTATTGGATTGCTCTCATCTTCACCGGACTGGGGGACGTCGACCAGGCGATGACCTGGCTGGAACGGGCCTGCGATGAACGGTCGAGTTGGATTGTCTGGGCCAAGGTCGAGCCCCGGTTCGACGGGCTGCGGTCCAATCCTCGGTTCATCTCTCTCTTGCAAAAGATGCGCCTCGACGACGACGTCCGAACCGTGCGGCCTCAGACGAAGGCCGACCGTCGACTCGTCGCGCTCATGTTCACGGACATCTTCGGCTTCACTCGGATGGGCCAGACCGACGAGGCCCGGGCCCTCCGTCTCCTGGAAGAGCATCGGTCGCTCCTCCGGCCCCTGTTCGCGGCCTGGGGCGGACGCGAGGTGAAGACGATGGGCGACGGGTTCATGGTCGAGTTCGCGAGCGCCGTAGAATCCGTCCATTGCGCGCTCGAGATTCAGGCCACGCTCTCCGAACGGAACGCCTCGAGGAAGCCGAAGGAGAGAATCCTACTCCGCGTAGGGATTCACGTCGGGGATGTCGTCCGGGAGGGAGACGACCTCGTGGGGGACGGCGTAAACGTCGCCTCCCGCATCGAGCCCCTCGCGCGGCCGGGCGGCGTGTGCATCACGGGCGCCGTCTGGGAGCAGATACGAAACAAGGTGCCGGTCCGCGTCGAGAAGGTCCGGGCCGTCCACCTGAAGAACGTCTCCTCCCCCGTCGTCGTGTACCGGCTGCTCTGAGCTCCAACGACTCTTGCACCCGCACCGCGATGGCAGTAGGGCGGGGGGTCCCCCGCCGGGCGGAGGTTATCTCCGAACTGGGCCAACGGACCCGCATAGATCCATGGCCGAAATGAATGCCATCGCGCGATTCTTCGTGAATACGTTCACGGGCCGCGTCAACCAGCGTCGGTATCGATGGCTGAGCGCGAATCTCCGGCTCCCCGCCCACGCGATCTGCTTGGAGATCGGATGTGGAAACGGGGACCTCGCCGCAAGGATCCTGGACGGTCTGGCGCCGGCGCGCTACGTGGCGACCGACCTCGACCCCAATCAGATCGACGTCGCGCGGCGGCACCTCGGCCGCCACTATCCTCAAGGACTCCCGGCTGCCCTCGAACTGCGCCAGGCCGACATGCTCGCGCTCTCGTTTGCGGATGCGTCATTCGACGCGGTGCTCGCCTTTACCGTGCTTCATCACGCGAGCCCGACACACCGGGACTTCACCAGGGTGCCGCAGGCCTTGAGCGAGATCAATCGGGTCCTCCGACCTCTCGGGAGACTCGTCTACGAGGAGTTTTTCCACAAGGACGCGATCCGCGCCTGGCTTCATGAGCATGGGTACGTTCTCGCCGCAGTAGGACACCGCTGGAATCGGGAAACGGTAGTTGCCGTGAAGCCCGCCGGGGCGGTGACGTAGATTACCTCGGGCTCGCAAGGGATCGGGCCGACGGGCCCGTTCATGCGGCCGCCGCGTTCCGCGTGTTCGGCGCGGGAAGTCCACCTTTCTCCCTGAGCGCCGTCCGGACCTCCGGAGGGAGGGGGTCGGGGTAGTGGCCACGCAACAATTCTCGTGCCCGGGTCACGGCTCGCTGGCGCACCCGACCTTCTGCGGCCGAGTCCTCAACGAACCCGTCGCGGTGGAAGAGCCGCGGACTCCAGAGCAGCCGCCGGAAGTTCGCCAGGGTGTGGCGCTCCTTCAGGAAGTTGCCCTGCGGACCGAGGCGGATGAGCGTGTCGAGCTGGATGTTCTCTGGCCGCACGGCGAAGCCCTCGAGGCTACGCCGGGCATACCCGACGATCTCCGCATCGAGGACGAGCTGTTCCAGGCCCATGCAGCTGTCCGAATCAAGCCCACCAATCCCGGAAATGAGGTCTGCTCCGGCGAGCATGGCGGGGAGCCCGGTTCCGAGCTTTTCGACGCCCGCCTGAACACCCACCGAGTCCGCATCGCACGAGAAACCTGCCACGAGGGTCGGAAGCTGGTAGTGCCGCGCCATCTCCACTCCCGCCGCATTCAACAACCCCAGCTCGGGGGAGCCCGCGGCGAACGAGCCCGTCCGCATATCGATCGGGCCCGAGGAAATCGCCCAGAACACGGGAGCCGCCGGAGCGGCGGCCTGCGCCAGGCAAATGGAGGCAAGGATTTCGGCGTTGCTCACGACCAGCGCGCTCGCCAGGTCGACCGGGCTGCTGCCCCCCACCAGCACCATCGTGAGGGGCGCGACCGGAATGCCGGCCCGGTTGAGGACGATCATCGCCTCCGTCGAGTGCTCCTCGAGAGTCAAGGGACTCACGGGACATTGCACCGAGGAAAGGATCGGGCGGCGTCGGAGCTCCTTCGCCCCTCCCACGATGGTCGCCGCCATGGCGACCATCGTCCGGGCCTCGGACGCGGAGAGCGCCTCGTGCTGAACGTGCTTGGTCGTGTTCTCGAACGTGACGGCCAGCTCGGTGAGCTCATGGATCTCGACCGGGACGTCCCCGGCTACGACCATCGGCCACTGCAGGTCCACCTCGTCCAGCGCATCGGCCACCCGAGTGAGATCGGCCAGGTCGTTCTGGGTGCTCGGCCGGCGTGCGCCGGAAATCAGATCCCAGACGTTGACCCCGCATCCGTCCGTGCTGACATGGGAGGTTCCGTCGGGCAGGTGCAGGTCCCGGCGTTTGTCCCGAGAGGCCAGGAGCACCTGCCGCGGGGCCTTGCGGAGCGCTTCGGTCACCACGGTATCCGGGATGCGGATTCGGAACGTGCCGGGAACCGGTTCCGCGCCTACTCCGACGAGGAGCTCTCGGGCCAGGGAGCTGTGGACATCGACACCCCCGCGGCCGAGCAGGTCCCGCGTCGCCTGATCGACGGCCTCGACCTCGGAAGATTCCAGCACTCGCAATCGAGGGACGCCCACGTTCCAGCCCTGCTGCCCCCCGTCTCCACCAACCCGGGGGTATCTTCGTGTCGTCACGCAGAGTTTACCGAGGTCTTGATGCGTGGCCGGTCGCTCGCCGAAGGATTTCCGGGGGTTGAAGGTCAACATGTCGGGCGCTCGGCTGACGGTTCTGAGCTCGGACGAAGTGGAGACGCTGACCAACGCCACCTTCCAGCTCCTCGAGTCGACCGGCGTGCTCGTCCGGGAGCCCCGGGCGCACCGCTTGCTTCTCTCGGCCGGCGCGATCGGCGCTCCCGGGGAGGAACGTGTGCGGATCCCCCAAGCGTTGCTCCGGGAAGCGCTGACGAAAGTTCCCCACGAGTGGACGTGGTATGCTCGCGACCCGGCTCGGAACATACGGGTCGGAGAGGGCGGAAGAACCCGGCTCGGACCCGGGTCGTCGTGCACCAATGTCTGGGACTACGAAACGAACCGGGTGCGTCCCCCGACGCTCCAGGACGCCACCGACATGGTCCGGCTGATGGATGCCCTCGACTTCGTGGACATCAACTTCACTCCGGTCAACAAGGAAACGGACGATCTTCCGGCCCGATGGCATGAATCCGAGTCGCTCGTGCGAGATCTCACGAATTCAGGGAAGCCGCCGGTGGGCCCTTCCTATGACGGAACGATGGCGCGCGACGGCGTCGCGATCGCCGCGGTGCTCGCCGGTGGCGAAGACGCGCTACGGAAGCGTCCGATGGTCGCCGGCTACTGCGACCCGGTGAGTCCCCTGGTCCACGACCGTGCCATGACCGAGACGTTGATCGAATACGCCGCGATGGGCCAGCCGGTTTTTGTAACGGCGCTTGACCTCGCCGGGGCCTCCGCGCCGGCGACGCTCGCCGGCACCCTGCTCCAGCAGAACGCCGAGGTGCTGAGCGGGATCCTCATCGCGCATCTCGTCAACCCGGTGGCCCCCGTCATCTACGGCAGCGTCAGCGGGATCATGGACATGAAGGCCGGCACGGCCGCGGTGGGCGGTCCCGAGTTCAGCCTTCTGAGCGTGGCCTCGGTCCAGCTGGCGCACCGGTTCGGCATCCCCTGCTCGGTGGGTGGGCAATCCGATTCCAAGCTGCCCGACGCGCAGGCCGCGATCGAGAAGGCGGCGACGTTGTTCGCGTCGACGATGGCCGGGGCGGATTTCGTGGACCTTTACTTCGGGTCCTTCGAGGGATTCAACACGACTTGTCTCGAACAGATGGTCATCGACCACGACATTGCGGCGTCGATCTTCCGGTTCCGGGACGGCATCGCGATGGACGAGGCCCACCTGGGGCTGGACCTCCTTCGGGAGGTTGGCCCCGGCGGCAACTTCCTGGGGAATCGGACCGCGCTCACCCACACCCGTCGCTGGATGATGACGGAGGATTATTTCCCGGTCGTGGCCGACCGACGTTCACGGTTCGCGTGGGAGAAGGCCGGAAGCCCCTCGATGCTGGATCGGGCCCACCAACAGGCCCAGAAGCTACTGAAGGAGCATCAGGGAGTTCCCATGGACCCCACGATGGCGGCCGACATGGGCAGGGTGCTGGAGCGGATCCGAACAGAGTGTCTACCCGTGGCTAGTTGATCCGGGTCGGCCGGTCGGGTTCGGTCGGGAAGGCGCCGATGGACCAAGGCGGAGAAATCGACCGGCGCGTTCTGGGGCTCCTGAGAAGCCTCCCGGGAGTACTGGCCGCCGAGTTGCTTCCCTCCGACCTCCGGTCCGAGCTCCGGAGCATGGCCACTCCCGCGGCGGCGGAGAACCGGGGCGTGGATGCAGTTCTCTCCCGCCAACGCGTCGTCTGTCTGTTCAAGGGAGGGTCGTTCCGAGGCCCCCCCGAATCGGCGTTGCTCATGATGGACGAACGAGGGACGGTTCTCGGACGGGAGCTGACGGGTCCCCAAGACCGGCCCACCCCCAGCGAACGGCGGACCGTGTACCTCGGCCGTGACTTCGTGCTGGTCCACGGGCTCCGTCCCTCCGGGCGCGTGCGCTTCGTGTTGCCTCCGGTCCGGTTCCCGGAACTCGAGGCGGTCGCCTCCGTCTGCCAAGTCGTGTCGGGAAGTCCCGACCCTCCTCAGGATGAATGGCTTCGCAACCATTACGGCGTGACCGGGGGCAAGGACCTCGCCTCGATCCTCGTAGGGTACGACGTGGGAGACGCCCCGCCGGCGGAAGCGGCGGATCCATGACGCACACGACCGTAGTGTTCCAGCCCGAGGGACGGCGGGTCATCGTGTCGAGCCGGGAGACCCTGCTCCACGCTGCGATGCGATGCGGCGCCGGCATCGAGGACCTGTGCGCGGGTCAAGGAACCTGTGGCAAGTGCAAGGTCCTGGTCCACCACGGACGGGAGCTCCTCTCGCCACCCACCGAAGCGGAGGCGCAACTGGTGGGGGAGGATCCCCGCCGGGGAATTCGCTGGGCCTGTCAGACCCACGCGGTGTCGGGGGGCACGGTGGTTCTCGAGGTTCCCCCGGAGGCCCAGCGGAGCTGGCAGCGATTGCAGACCGCCGGGTGGACGCCCCCGTTCCGACTCGACCCCGAGGTGCAGAAGATTCCGGCCCCGCGAACCATTTCGGAGACGACCCTTCGCCGCGCGAGGTGGGTGATAGCGCCGGGGTCGGCGGAGTGGCTCCGGCGGGCCGGGCGGGAGCGGGGTCCGTGGCGACTGCTGGTCCGGGGGCGCACCGTCTTCGGTGTCGCGAAGGCGCGGGAGCCCGTCTGGGGGATGGCCTTCGATGTGGGCTCGACGAAGGTGGCGGGGTACTTGCTCGACCTCGAACGCGGCCGGCTCCTCCAGAGCCTCGCCCTTCCGAATCCCCAGATGGTCCACGGCGAGGACATCATGTCCCGATTGGCGTTCGCGCTGACGTCGGCGACCCACGCGGAGCAGCTGCGTCGAGAGGTCGTCGAGACCCTGAACCGAATCCTCCGGGCCGCCTGCGGGCGTGCGAAGGGACCCCGTTCCCGGGTCTCGGCGGTCGCGATCGTGGGAAACACCGCAATGCACCACTTCCTGCTCGGAGCTTCGGTCGAGTCGCTGGCGAGGACCCCGTATCGACCCTCCGTCGAGGGGGAATGGGTCACGACCGCCGGGTTCCTGGGGCTCGATATCCCCCCGCCGACTCCCGTGGTCATGCCCTCCGTCGTGGGCGCGTTCGTCGGAAGCGACCTCGTGGCGGGGGTGCGGGCAACTCGAATGGACCGTGCCCCGGGGCTCTCCGCCCTTATCGACGTCGGGACCAACACGGAGATCTGCATCGGGAACCGGAAACGCCTCCTCGCCTGTTCCACGCCCTCGGGCCCCGCCTTCGAAGGCGCCCACATTCGCTTCGGCATGCGAGCCGCGGACGGCGCCGTCGAGCGGGTATCGATCGCCCCGGGCACATGGCGCGTAGCATACCGAACGATCGGCCGCAAGAAGCCGAGAGGCCTGTGCGGCTCGGCGCTCCTGGACCTGCTCTCCGAACTCCACCGGGTCGGCGCGGTAGACCGGACCGGACGGTTGACCGAGTCCGGGCCCGCGGGCGCGATAACGACCGTTCAGGGGAGCCGCGCGTTCCGAGTGATCCCGGCGGAGGAGACGGCGATCGACCAGGACCTCGTGATTACCCAGGGAGACATCGGCCAGCTCCAGCTGGCCAAAGCCGCCATTCGGAGCGCCATCGAGCTCCTGTTGGCCGAATTGGACCGGACGCCGGAGGAGATCCGGACGTTCTCGCTGGCGGGCGCCTTCGGGAGCTATCTCGCCCCCGAAAGTGCGCTCCGGGTTGGGATGATCCCGCCGACGGTCCCGTTGAGTCGGATCCGGTTCGTCGGGAACACGGCCGGCTCCGGTGCCCGCCTCGTCCTTTTCTCGGGGGGGGAACGACGGGCGATGGCCTCACTGGCCGGCTCGATCCAACACGTGCCGCTCGCCGGGGACCCTCGGTTCGCCGGCCTGTTCGCCCGGGCGTTGTCCCTGCCCGGAAGGACCGAGCCGCCGGCGGAGCCCCCCGGTGCCCACTCCTAACGAGCGCCGAGCAGCTGGCGGACCAGCGTCACCGCTCCCGCGGCGTCTCCGGACGTGCCGTCGGACCCGATCTCTTTGGCAAACGTCATGGTCACCGGGGCGCCGCCGACGATAAATCGCCCGCGGGAACGGATTCCCTGCCGCTCGGCCTTTGTCAATACCTCCCGGAGGCGGGGCATGGACGTTGTCATCAGCGCGGAGATTCCCACGACATCGGCCGTAGTGTCTGTGAATTTGGCAAGTATCGTGTCCGCCGATTGGTTGACGCCGATGTCCACCACCTCGAACCCGTTGGCCGTCAGCAGCGCGCCCACCAGGTTCTTGCCGATCTCGTGGATATCGTCTTGAACCGTCGCGAGCAGCACCCGCTTCCGCTGTCCCCGCTCCGCGCCCTTCGCCAGATGAGGCTGCAGCACCGCGACCCCCGCCCGCATCGTCTCCGCGGCCATGACCAGCTCCGGCAGGAACAGCTCCCCCGCCCCGAACTTCTCACCGACCTCCCGGATTCCCGCCGCGAGGCCCTTCTCGATCGCGTCGACCGGGGCCACCCCGTGAGCAAGGGCGTCCTGGGCCAACCCCTCCACCCCGTCCAGGTCGTACTCCAGGACGGCTTTCCGGAGACGTTCGACGTAGTTCTCGACAGGAACCGTTTCGCGCGCAGCCGGCATCTACTCACCCTCGTTGATCAGGGTTACATTACGTCGGTCAACGCCGGTTCACCCGCGCCACGCACCGAGCATCGTCCCACGGGTGGGCCCTCAATGCGGGTTCGTCGGGATCGCATGGTCGGCAAGCACGTTCTCCGGAGTCTTCCCGAACGCCTCGAGCAGTCCGGCGGTCGGAGGGAGTTTGAACGGTGGTCGATATTCCGAGGGAGGACGCCCTCGTATGCGGACGACTTTCTCCGCGACCGTCCCGCAATAGCCGCACTCGTCGCAGTTGCGATACTCGCAATCGGTGGCGGCGATCCGTCGGAGGAAACCGCGAGGGAACGCATCGTTGTCGATCACGACATCGTCCAGTTCCGCGAACGCCTCCCGGAGCGGCCCCACAACATCGGGAGCCACGCCACGAGAGGCCAGCGTCGAGAGCGCCTTGGAGGGGCCCTTGATCTGGACGAAACTGAGGATGTCGAGAAGGTTCCCATGGTACTCCCGATGGGTGTACGCGCGGGCGGCGTGGTCCAGCCATGCGGTCGAGCGATTGCGGCCGGAGATCTTGAAGCGGTGGACTCCCGCCTCCTCGTACGCCGAGAGATCCTCGGGTCGGACCCAGATCGAGGAGATCAACTTCCGCGGGTCCCGAACAACCTCGAGGCCACATTCGAGGATGGGGAACTCGAACCAGAGCCGGTCCCCTCCCGGCTGCGAGCAAAGAGAGCTTGTGTTGAGGTGATGCGCTCGGAACGGACACTCCCGGATGCAGGTCTGGTTGGTCAGGACCTCAACGCGGGCGCCGGCACGAACGAGTCCGCGGATGAGCGGGAAGTTCCGGTTCCCTTCCTCCAGGATCACGGTGTCCGCCCCGAGCCGCAGGAAGTACTCCGCCTGGCTGACCGAACGGATTCGCGCGAAGGACGATACCGAAATGGGCACGTCCGGGTGGGCGCGATGGATCGCCTCGACGAGCGCGGGGATCGCCACCACGAAGCCGTCGACGCCCAGGTCGAGGAGCTCGCCGACCTCCCGTAAGAACGCGTCCAGGTAGCCCGGACCATACTCCTTCAATCCGAGATCGTTGCTGTTCAGGGTCGCATAGAATTCGCGCCCTCGGTGATGGATCGCCTTCAGATGCCTCCGGAAGCCGTCCCGGTCCACTTCGGGCAGGATGTACGGAGGACGCCCGGCTCCCGTGAGCGAGACCGGGAACCCCGCGAAGAAGGATCGAACGGGCAAGTCCGCAACGCGGTCGACGAGGGCATCGTCGAAATTCGTCCCCAGCACGAGCTCCATCATCGGCGCTAGGACGCCCCTTTCCACATCAGCGTGACCCCGCACCGGTGCGGCGCAAGGGGCTTCGGGCTCGGGTTCTCTAGTGCTCTCGATGATAGCGGGCCACCTCGAACCCGAGTCCCTGACCCGGGTGCGACACGAGATCGAGTGCGTGGACCGATCGATTGTCCTCCTGCTCGCGGCTCGGCTGGACGCGGCCCAGCGCGCAATTCGGCTGCGGGCCGCTCGTAAGGGCCGTGTCACGGATCCGGATCAGGAACGCCGAGTCCTTCTACGGAGTCATAAGTGGGCCCACGAGCTCGGGCTTCCTCAGAAGCTCGTCGACAACCTCTTCCGTTCCCTCCTCGAGGAAGGAAAGACCCGGTTCCAGCTCTCCGAGAGCCCTCCCGAATCCCCCGTCGTTACGGTCTTGTTGGCCGCCCCCGCGGGAGCGGCCAGAGCCCTAGGTCGCGAGACGCAGCTTCAGCTCGTCCCCGTACCGACGTCCCGCTAGCTTGGCGGTGGCCCGCCGCAGGATCTCGAGCGCCGCCGACCTACCGGTCCCCAACGCGCGGGCGACGTCTCCGAGCGACCCTCGTCTCGGGTAGGCGAAGTAACCCAGGTCGTAGGCGACCCGCAACGCGCGGTCTTGTCGGCGTGTGAGGCTCGTCTTGGACCGATACGGGTCCAGGCGCGCGATCGCCGGATGCGCGGCCCTCCCGCCGGGTAGACCCCGGAGGAAGGCCTTGGTCCAAGTTCCTTGCGGAAGGATCACGCGCCACGAATCCCGTTCGTCCGTGGTCAGGAGGGGGCAGGTCACGCAGATGCCTCCGGCTCCGTGCGTCGTCACGCAGATCGACGGCGCCGGCTCGCTCACCCGCACCAGAACTCGCTCCGGTCCAAGTCGAGCGAGGGCAAGGTGCCGGGGATTTACCCGCCGTCGAAGGGCGTGAAGGAGAGGGTCCATCCGCTCCGGTTCGACCTCGACGTCGAGCCATCGGAGCAGCCGCCGAGGCGCCCGATCGGTGAGGCGACACGCGATGAGGTGAGCCTCGGCGCCCTCCTTGTGGAGCAGCTCGGCGAGGACCCGGCCCTCACGTTGCGGATCGAGGCGAAGTTCGAGGAGGGGTCGCGGGCGGAACTCTGGGCGGCTGCGCGTCGAACGCCGACCTTTCGGGACAGGAGGGAGGAGGGAACTGCTCGCGCGCATGAACTGGGCGGGTCCAGACCTCGCCGTCAATCTATGAGCGTATCGTGAACTATAACTGGTCCCCCCGCGTGCTTTCGTCTACGGATGGGTCCTCCCCCGCGGGTCTTTCACACTCGCGCCGGTGATGCTCTGGAGGTCCGGAAATCGTCGACGGGGAGCGTGGGTCACCTATTCACTGGGCATGGGATCGAAGTCGTCTGGGTCTCGAAGGAACGGGAGGCCATCGATCGCAGGTGGTTTGTCTCGTCTGCTGTGGACCTGATCCTCGTGGTTCGAGGGCGCCTCCGGATAGATTTCCAGAACCCACGTTTCGCATCGCAGACGTTAGGATCCGGTGACTTGCTCGTGCTCCCTCGAGCGACACGATGTCGGGCGTATCGGTGGCCGAGGAGCGCACGAGGCGCCACTGTGTTCGTTGCCGTCTACCCCGTTGCAGCTTCTCGAAGGAAGCCGGCGAGAACGCTCTCGAACCGCCAGTAGGAGACTTGCACTCGGGTCGAGCATGCAACGGCTCTCGCATCTCGAATCACGGATCGGGCGGCCAGCGCACTTCCGTAGAGGTCGCCTTTTCATAGGCGTCCCGATTAATGGTCCGGCCTGGATCGACTGATGATCCCGTCGGAAATTCGGTATGCGAAAAGTGGCGCCGTCCACGTAGCGTACCAGACCGTGGGAAACGGGCCGGTGGACCTGGTTCTCGGGTCCAGCGGCATTTCCCAACTGGAGGTGATGTGGGAAGAGCCCACGCTGGCCCGGTTGTATACCTCGATCGCGGAATTCTCCCGTCTCGTGCTTTTCGACAAACGGGGTGTCGGCCTCTCGGACCGGAACGTTGGAATCCCCACGCTCGAGGAGCGTATGGACGACATTCGGGCGATCCTGGATGCCATTGGCTCGCAAAGAGCCGTCCTCTTCGGAACCCTGGATGGTGCGCCCCTGAGTCTGTTGTTTGCTGCAAGCTATCCGCAGAAGACGGCGGCGCTGATCCTCTGGGGCGGGCAGGCCCGGAGTCTCTGGGCCCCCGACTACGCCTGGGCGAAGACCCCCGAGGAATGGGAACGGGAGATCCTACGGGACGAGGACGAGTGGGGCAGCGATCGACACATCGAGCGGATCATTGCCACCATCGCCCCCAGCCGGACCGGGGATCCCGCGTTCAAACGATGGGTCAGCCGTCGGGTCCGGTTCGGTGCCTCTCCCGCGGAGGGAAGCGCGCTCAGTCGAATGAACATGCAGATCGACGTTCGGTCGGCGCTCTCCGCGCTCCACGTTCCGACGCTCGTACTGTACTCCGCTAGCAGCAAGGCGAGCTCCGTGGAAGACGCCAAGTTCCTTGCCACCCACATTCCGGGGGCCCAGCTTGAGGAGATCCGATGTCCAGATCACTACTTTTTCTCGACGCCACAGGGGCTGGCTCAGGGAGTAGGGGCGATGCGTCGGTTCATCGATGGCCTCCGGACCCTGCCGGAGGAGGATCGGGTTCTCACCACGGTCCTGTTCACGGACGTCGTGGATTCCACCCAACGCGCGTCCGAGCTCGGAGACCGTCGCTGGGCGCAGGTCATGGGCCGGCAATTCGAGTTCGCCCGTGGTGAGGTGAACCGGCACCGGGGCACGCTCGTGAAGACCATGGGGGACGGCCTCCTTGCCACCTTCGACGGGCCCACCCGGGCCATCCGCTGCGCGTTGGCTTTGAAGGAGCGGGCCAAAACCGACGGCCTTTCGCTCCGCGCCGGCCTACACACCGGCGAGTGCGTGGTCCAGGCGGGCGACGTTCACGGAATCGCGGTGAACATCGCCTCGCGGATCGCGGACAGTGCCGGCCCTGGGGAGGTCCTACTTTCCGGCACGGTTCGGGACCTGTCCTTTGGCTGCGACGTTCCGCTTTATCCCCGGGGCGAACGCACGCTGCGGGGGGTCGAGGGCGACTGGCGGATCTACTCTGCCGGAGAATCTCCACCTACCGGGTCAGGGTCCGAGGGCTGACCTCACCGCTCGTCGTCCAAGACGCAATGTTCGAGAGGGTGCAACGAGGGTTACACCCCGGTCGGTCGGAGTTGACCTAATCTAACGGGAGCGGTTCACGGAGCGTGTCTTCGAACCGGCGACTCGTGGCGATCATGTTTACCGACATGGTCGGGAGCACGGCCGCGACGCAGCGCGATGAAGCGAGCGCTCTGGTGCTGCTACACGAGCACGAGGAACTTCTCCGGCCCCTCTTCATCGCGTACCAGGGCCGGGAGGTCAAGTCGATGGGCGATGGTTTTCTGGTGGAGTTCGAAAGTGCTCTCAAGGCGACCCAGTGTGCCGTCGAGATCCAGCGGCAGATCCACGAACGGAACGCAAAAAAAGGGGCGGCGCCGATCCAGCTCAGAATCGGAATCCATCTGGGAGATGTCGAGCAGCGAGGAAGCGACATCTTCGGCGATGCCGTGAACATCGCCTCTCGGATCCAACCGGTGGCGGAGCCGGGGGGAATTTGTGTTTCGAACGCCGTCCAGGAACAGGTCCGGAACAAGATTTCCGACCGATTGGAAAAACTCCCGCCGACCGTCCTCAAAGGGTTGCAAGTAGCGATGGACGTTTACCGGGTGATCCTGCCATGGGACGCCGCGGTTCCGCTGAGCGGGGGTTCCCCCCGCACCCGACTTGCGGTCCTCCCTCTTGCCAACATCAGTCCCGATCCGAAGGACGAGTACTTTGCTGACGGGCTCACGGAGGAGCTGATCACCGTCCTATCTAAGATACGCGAACTCCGAGTCATCGCCCGCACCTCCGTGAACTCGTACAAATCCGCCACGAGGTCCATCTCCCAGATCGGCTCCGAACTCGGGGTGGGTTCCGTTCTCGAAGGGAGCGTGCGCAAGTCGGGCAACCGGCTGCGCATCACGTTGCAGTTGATCGACGTAGTGACCCAGGAGCACGCCTGGGCGGAGAGTTACGATCGGGAGCTCGACGATGTGTTCGCGATCCAAGGTGAGATCGCCGAAAAGACTGCGGGAGCGCTCCGGCTCGAGCTGCTCGGATCCGAGCGAAGATCGATTCGAAAGAAGCCTACCTCCGACCTCCCGGCGTACAACCTCTACCTGAGGGGAATACATGCCTCGCACGGAACGTCGTACGAGACCTTTGCCGAGGCCATCGAGTTCCTGGAAGAGGCCATCCAGAAGGACCCGAACTTCGTCGCGGCGTGCACGGCTCTAGCGAACGTGTACATCGGGCTGGCGGGAGAGACGCTCGCCCCCGGCAAGGCCTTCGCCCGCGCCAGGGAGCTCATGGCGAAGTCGCTACAGTTGGACCCCGATTCATCGGATGCCCACCTAGTACGAGCCAACCTCGCCGCTCAGGACGACCTGAATTGGGCCGTCGCCGAGATGGAATACAAGAGGGCCATTTCGCTCAACCCGAGCGGCGAGCAGGCCCACTTCTGGTACGCGTTCCTTCTTCGGGCACTCCAGAGGTACGACGAGGCGATAGAAGAAATCCGGATCGCGACCGAGCTCGATCCGTTGTGGCCGCTCCTGGGATACGTGCTGGGGGACACTTACATCGCGTCGGGAGACCTCAAGGCGGGACTGGCGGTCGCCGAAGGCCTCCGGGATCGAGATCCCCAAAACGGCGAGGCGCATGCGTTCCTCTGCGCCATTTACCTCCGTTCGGGACAGATGGACAAGGCGCGGAAGGAGTTGGAAATGGCCGTGGAACCCGCTGCTCTCAGCGCGCAAGTGGGCCGCGCCGCCCTGTGGGCCAGACTCGGCAAGCCCGAGGAAGCTCGACGATATGTCCGGGAGTTTCTGGACCCCGCTCAGACAAGGTACGTCGGTCCCTGGTGGCTCGCCGGCCTGTAATCGTGTCTCGGCGAAAAAGAGTCCGCGCTCGAGGTGTTGGAACGTGACGAGAAAGAAGGATCTAAGGGGGGTCTCTGGTTCCATTATCAAGACACTGCCTTCGACCCGATTCGGGGTGACCCGAGGTTCCGGTCGTTAGTGAAGC
>Ga0187808_10000054_pt1 | contig 23494 bp, 15 predicted proteins | sample NC_wetland_sal_i_5_FD_132427 | JGI IMG/M metagenome (GOLD analysis project Ga0187808, IMG submission 132427) | Wetland sediment microbial communities from Neuse River Estuary, North Carolina, USA - ASW_3 | ecosystem: Environmental > Aquatic > Freshwater > Wetlands > Sediment | place: USA: North...
AGATGAACGCCTGCTTGATTTGTGTGCCGGTATAGGCACCGTAGCAGCCGTGGCTGCTCGTCTCGGATTCGATGCGCTGTCACTCGAGCTCTCAATTGTCCCGCACCTAATTGACCGCGTGCTGCACGATTTCGCAATCTCGATAGCGAAATCCTCAAGCTCTGCTTTGAGTTCGGGTACCGAACGCGTGAGCGCTTGGCGAGGCTTCGCGACGGAGGTGGAGGACTTTGCCAATGCAGTCTGGCGCGGCGCGAAGGAACGCCTGAATGATCTGTTCGAGGACGATGTAGATATCAGGCTCTGGGTGCGGATTATTCCGTGCCCTTCCTGCGGAAGGCAGATTCCTGTTCTCTCCAACATAAGACTGTCCCGCGATACCGCTCTGAATATCTTCGGAGATCCCGGACTTAACGGCGAAAGCGATTTTCCCCGATTCGGCTTGCTGGAGACGGAGTTTCCCGATCGCAAGGGAACCTATTCCAGAGGCGTATGCGCGTGCCCAGCCTGTCATTCCAAGTTTCGCTTCCAAGGTCATGATCTGATTCTCCTGCGTTCGGTACCCGTTGCTGTCCGGATGCGGGACAGCAACGGGCTGAGCGAAATTGATTCTCCGCGTTCCTACGTTAATAAGGTTGATGCTGCCGCCCACGACTTGCTCACTGCTTCATCGCGGATCCTGGGTAATCGCGTCATTCTCGCTGACCAGCAGTCCATCTTTCATGATACTCGCGGTGAGCCCATAAGCGCACGTAATGCATTGCTGCCGAGGCAGCGGGCCTACTTTGCCGCCTTGGCCGAGTCTATGGACCGGGAATCCGCACTGCTGGCACAACGGGTGGGTCTTACCGATGACCACCGGCTCGCAGTCCGCAGTGCAGTAGCACTGCTGATCAGCGGACAGATCGACTACGTCAACACGTACACTCACTGGCTCGCCGATAAGCCACGTCCATCGACTTCTGCCGGGCCGCTCCGGCTGGGCGGGCTATTTACCGAGGTGGGTGGATACTGGTTGGAGCGCTTCTGGCGAAATCGCCTACACCGTCTGCTCAGCTTGCTCCAGGAGAACTCTTCAGCCGCACGCCCAGTGCGAGCGATTAAGGCTGATGCAGCCGCCATACCGCTCGACGATTCAGCGGTATCAGCAGTTGTCTGGGATCCGCCCTATTACGATAACATCGATTACGATACGTTCGGGGAACCTTACCAGGCCATCCTGGCTGCGATGGTCCCGGATCTCGTCAGCGAGCTTGCTGTCCCGCCCAGGCTGCCTCTTCCAGAGCGGAGCGAGCGCTACGAACGTGATCTTCTACGGCAGGCGTGCGAAGCCCGGCGAGTAGTGGACCCAGGCGGCGGTATCGGCGTCTTCTGGCTTGCCAGGGAACCGGCCGAGCTACAGCGCTTCCTGGAGATGATCGCGCCGGCGGGCCTGCAACTCCTACGAGCTGTACGCCTAGACATGATCCGACCGCGGAGAGTCATCGCAGCTACCGGGCACTGGACCTACCTCCTGGTGCTGCAGCCCATTCCCACTGAGGCCTCCGCAGTGGTGGTGGATGCCGAGAAGGTCCTTGCCCTAGCCACGGCGGGCGCACTGTCGCTCTATGACGGGCTTGCCGAGCTGCTCGAATCCACGTGGGATCCGGCTGAACTGGACACGATGATACGAGGAGAATTCCACGGTTCATCGCGGCAGCGCCTCGCCGGGTTCCTAGCTAGCCATCCAGAACCCGAGCAGCTGCTCGTTGAACTCGGGCGCATGACCCTGACTCGTGAGCTGATAAATCGTGGCGCCCACGGCGACGAACTACGCGCCATGGACGTCCGGGGGCTCGCACAGCAGCTTCTCGCCCAGCTAGGGTTCGAGATTGCCCGGCCAGTCCGGTTTTCTATCCGCGCGGCGCTGCGCGAATGTGAAATAGTCCAAAGCCGACTGGAACTTGCCGACTCTCTCGAGGCCGCCCGCGGAGCGTTCCTCACCGGCTGCCGCCTGATCGAGCGGATCTTGCGGTACGCATCGTTGGCGTGGAGCCATCTTGCCCGCGGCAACCGATGGGATGAAGCGGTCGGCCAGATCATCATCTCCGGGACACCCGGCCGATCCTACCCGGGTCCGGACAAACTTACCTTCGGTCAGTACGAGCTCCTCTTTGCCAGAATTCCAGCAACCTTTGCCGACAGCGACGATGCATGCGAGAGAGAGCTTTTCGCCAGGATCGCGCGGGCAATAAGGAAGACCAAGATTCATGACAGGCTTTCAGCTCTGGTGGCGCTACGCAATGATGTCGAACATGATAAGGAAGCTGCCATCTCGCTCTCGCTTCTCCAGCTTCGCCAAAGGTGCTGCGCCGTGCTCGCCGAAGCTCGCGTGGCTCTTGAAGGCATGGATAGTCAGCAATTCCTGCCATTGACCGTTCGCCCGGAAGAGGAACGTCGAGACCGTTACAGTCGGCGCATACTACGGTTGCTCGACCCCGATGGCGTCGCCATCGAAGCCTACGTTGGAAGCGAGACAGACCTTACCGAGCCCCTCATCTATTTCGCTTCTGACAGCAGCCGGCGTGTTGTTGACCCGAAGTTCCTACGTGCGGCGATCGTGGAGGAGCTTCTCGGCCTCACCTAGCGAGGTTCTGGCGGACAGAATTCACCGCGCACCGGGCGCAGGTTACTGGTCGGCACGCGGCACGACACCCTGGCCACCCCTCGGCCTCCTCGCCGGGGACCGGCGGCCGGGAATGGCCCGGCCGACCGAGCGCTACGCCGAGTGACGGACTGACCCGCCGTCGCCTTGCCAGAGCAACCTCGCAGGCTGACAAGCCACTGAGGCGGGCCTGATGACAAAGGTCCGGTCATCACTTAATCTGACGTAGACGGACACGCATTAGCCTGTGCGTGCGGGGAGGAGGCCCAGTGGCTTCTGAGGCTCAGCCTACGAGTACAAGATCAGATCGGGGCTTGATTCCTGATTTGCGGGGCATCACGCTGGAGCAGTTGGCCAGGCGGGCGGCTAACGGTGAAGAAGATGTGGCCGATGTAGTTTCACGTATTGTGCCTAGCCAGGAGAGCGCATCGAGCCTGCCGGCGATGATGTTCCATTCCGCAATCTGAGACCACCGGATGGCGGTCTCGATAAGTCAGTATGTCCTGAAGGTATGCAGTCGGTGTGATCTTGCTTGCGATCACTGCTACGTCTATGAACACGCTGATCAGAGCTGGCGCGCCAAGCCCAAGATCATAACTGAGGCAACCGCCAGCCAGGCCGCTTGGCGGATACGCGAACACGCCAAGATCCATCAGCTTGATGCGGTTCATGTCGTGCTACATGGTGGCGAGCCGTTGCTGCTGGGGCACGATGGACTGCGTGGGGTAATCAGCACGCTGCGGTCCTTGATCGACCCGGTGACCCAGCTGGATTTGAGAGTTCACACCAATGGTGTCCTCCTTGACGAAAAGCTGTGCGCGCTGTTCGCCGACTACGCAGTGCAGGTGGGCGTGTCGCTCGATGGCGACCGCACCTCAAACGACCGGCACCGTCGGTTCTCCAATGGCAGGAGCAGCTACTCAGAGGTGGGACGGGCACTGGAGTTGCTGAGGAAGCCCGAGTACAGGCATGTCTATGCAGGAATTTTGTGCACCGTCGATGTGCGGAATGATCCGATTGTGGTTTATGAGGCGCTGCTGGCCGAGGCGCCGCCGCGCGTTGATTTCCTGCTGCCGCACGCTACGTGGGAACGGCCTCCGTACCGTCCGCCCGGCACGCAGACACCGTATGCGGCTTGGCTCGCGCGGGTCTATTCACGCTGGGTAGCCGACGGTCGCCCGATGCCCGTTCGGTTTTTTGATTCATTGCTGGCGGCCTGGGAAGGGCGGCCCAGCCAGAGCGAGGCGGCGGGCCTTGATCCCGTCGATCTCTTGGTCATCGACACCGACGGCGCCTGGGAGCAGACGGACTCGCTGAAGACTGCGTATGAGAAGGCACCCGCAACAGGCCTGGATGTCTTTGCCCACTCGGTAGATGAGGCTATGGCACACCCTGGCGTAGCCGGCCGGCAGGCCGGAATCGCGGCACTGTGCTCTATTTGCCGTGAATGCCCGATGGTGCGGGCCTGCGGTGGCGGCCTGTACACGCATCGGTACAAGAGCGATAACGGTTTCGATAATCCATCTGTTTACTGTGAGGACCTTAAGGTTATTATTCCCCAGATCGTCACCAGGCCCAGGACGGTGCCGTCAGCATCGGTGCCGGGAGGCGATCCTTCGGCACGTCATCTCCTGCCCGAAGGGGCGTTTGAAGTGCTGTCTGCGGGACCTGGCGACCCCGCGGCGATGGCGGCGCTGGCTGATTCCCACTGGTCCGTAATCCGTGCCCTTATAGCGAAGGTGGCTTCCGGACTAGGCGGCAGAGGCAGTGATCTGGAGCGCGCAGCGGCAGAAGGGTGGATGCTTCTTTCTGCGCTGGACGCCGAGAGGCCCGAAGCGGTGCGTGAGGTCCTGACGTATCCCTACGTTCAGGCCTGGGCCTTGCAGTGCCTGCGCCCGGCGAAGGGAGCTGATCTGGATCTCGACTACGCGCACCTAGCCGGGTTGGCCGCCGCGGCGGCTCTGCGGGCCGGAATCGAGGCCGAACTGATGCTGCCCGTTCGCGAGGGTTCGATCTACCTGCCATCGGTCGGCGCCCTGGCCGTGAATACCGGCCCGGGCCGTACGGCGGTGGTCCGTGTTTCTCCCTCAGGGCTCAGCACCCCGCACTGTACGCTCGCCTGGCAGACCGTGCGCCGTGTAACCATCGGGGGAATGTCGATCGCCGTGGAGGATATCGATCCGTTCCGCGACTGCCAAGTGTGGGAGCCATCCGGACGGCTATCAACCGCGAGGTGGAACGCATGGCGGCTGGGCTTGGCTGCCGCCGCCCGGCAGCTCGCAGCCGAACTCCCCACCTACGCCGGCGTGATCTACACTGGTCTGCGCTCCGTGGTGCCGATGCGCCCCAGGGCGGTGGGCTCTCGCCAGAGCGGTACAGCACGGCATGCGTTCGGGGCGCTCGCGCTGGCCCTCCCCGGTGACGTCGGGACGCTGAGCGCTTTGCTCCTGCACGAGATGCAGCATGTCAAGCTGACGGCTTTGTGTGACCTGTTCGACCTGTTCGACCAGGCCGACCAGAGGCGCTTCCCGGTGCCCTGGCGAGCCGATCGCAGGCCGGTCGAGGGCCTGCTACACGGCACCTACGCCCATCTGGCGATCGCCGATCTTTGGCGATCCCGGTCCAGGCAAACGCCGGTCTTGCCAGCCCGCCGCCTGTTCCTCATGTACCGGTCGTGGGTCGAGAAGGGGATCGAGGTCCTGATGCAATCGGGCGCCCTGATGCCGCAGGGCGAGCGCTTCGTCAACGGCATGCGCTCGACAGTTGAGGAGTGGGCCGATGACAGCTGAGCTCGGCCCACGGCCACCGCGGCGAGGTCTTGTCGGCCGCAATCGGCTGGCGGCGGATCTCCGGTCGCTTGGCCTGCGGCAAGGTCAGGATCTTCTCATCCACTGTTCCCTCCGGCAGGTCGGCCGCATCGACGGCGGCGCCGCCACCCTCCTGAACGCGATCGTTGATGTGGCGGGCCCAGAGGCGACGCTCGTGGTTCCGGCTCAGACCACGCTGAATTCGCTCACCTCGCCCGCCTTTGTGTCCGCCACGGCGGGTCTCGATGCGGAAGAACGCGCCCGATTCATCGCCGCTATGCCTGGGTTCGATCCGGCCAGCACGCCGTCGGCCGGGATGGGCGCGTTTGCCGAGTACGTGCGGACACGCCCATCGGCCAGCCGTAGCCGCCATCCCCAGGTGTCCTTCGCGGCGATCGGCCCCGCAGCGCACGCCTGCACGTCCGTGCATGATCTGGAGTGTCATCTCGGTGACCGGTCTCCGCTCGGCTGGCTGCATGCCGCCAACGCCGCCATCCTGCTACTGGGCGTCGGCTATTCCGTATGCACCGCCTTCCACCTGGCTGAATACCACCTGCCCGGCGCTCCGCCGCGCCGCCTCTACCGCTGCTTCACTGCCCAGGGAGAAACCCGGGCCGAGCACGAGTTCACTGGCCTCGACCTAGACGACAGCGATTTCGAGTTGCTAGGCGCGGATCTGGAGTCGGCTGCCGAGCACGACACCAGCTTTGGCCTGCGCCTGGGACAGGTCGGCTGGGCCGAGTGCAGGCTGATACCCCTGCGCCCAGCCGTCGATTTCGCGCGCTCCTGGTTGGTGGTCCGCCGTGGGCGGGTTATCTCTCATGGCAAAACAGCATCAGCACCTCCTACCGTCACACCCCACCCTTACCATTATCTCAGCGCTGGTAGGGCGGAGGTGGAGCACGCGGTGCCTGACGATGGCGACTATGGATCGCCGTTTTTCCTCAGCTATGCTCGTGCCAGTGAAGGCTCGGTGCGAGCGCGAGATACGGATGAACATGTCGAGAGGTTCTTCCACGACCTAGAGGAGAACGTCAGTGAGCTGATCAGCCTGCCTGCTGCAGTGCCGACCGGCTTCATGGACCGGGAAATGCGAGGCGGTATGTGGTGGACCGATGAATTAATACGCGCGGTCGGAACCTGCCAGGTCCTCATTGCCTTGCTGTCGGCCCGGTACCTGAGCAGCAAGTGGTGCAGGATGGAGTGGCACGCCTTCTCGCAGCGGACCATACGGGTACGGCCCGAGAAGAAATCCAGTACCAACCAGAGCTGCATTATACCGGTGATATGGGCACCGCTGCACTGCGCGCTTCCGGAGCATATCAGTCCCACATTGGTTTTTTCTCCGACAGGCGACCCCAATCGCCGAGTCCCTCGCCACTACCGCGAAAACGGAGTCTACGGCTTGATGCGTATGGGAGAGCCGAAGAATTTTTATGAGATAGTCGCCTGGCAGCTTGCCCAGGATATCGCGAGTATCTATCATAGCCAGCTGGCGGAACACCGTACATTTGAGCTGGCGGAGCTGCGTAGCTGCCTTCCAGGTGATGGCGATGGCCGCTAAAGACGATATGAGGGACTTGTCGAGCGAGCATAATCCTTACTTCTTTCTCAGCTATGCTCGCTCACCCATGACGGCCGAATATCCGGACGTCGATCCCGATCGATGGGTCAGAAGGTTTTTCCGTGATCTCGTGGTCGCGGTCAGGCGGCATGCATCTACGCAATCAAGGCTGATTCACGGGTTCATAGATCAGGAACTTCCCGCGGGCTCGGACAAGGAGTCTGTCCGTCTAGCCATGAGCACGGCCCAGGTGTTCGTCCCGCTCTACTCGGTCGGGTATCTCGCCAGATCATTGCCTGGGCGCGAATGGGCTTGCTACCGCCGCCGCGTGGAAGTGGCAGGCCTGGCGGAACCGTTGCGGCGGTTCGTTCCCGTCCTGTGGGCTCCCCTGTTGGAGAACCAGGAGCCGCCAGGGCTCCGAGAGGCCCTCGCGCTCGGTGCTGACAGGCCAGGTTATACGGAGAACGGCCTGCGAGCGCTGCTGAAGATCGATTCCTACCGCGAGTCCTACCGGTCCGTGGTGAACGTGGCGGCGAAGCAGATCGTCGTACTCGCAGAACAATCCCCCATAAGGCCCTCGAAGGTACCGGACATCGATGACATGAAGAGCGAATTTACCGTCGGGCCGCCTCTTTCGGTCTTCACTATCGAGATCGCCGCACCGACCGTCCGCACCGTACCCGCGGGCGGCGATCCCGGCAGCTATGGTGAAAGCAGCGTGGAGTGGCGTCCTTTCCCGAGCCAGGATCTTCCGCTAGCCGAATACGCCAGGCAAGCTGTCGAGCGACGGGACTTCAAGGCCGAGGTCACCGGAATAAGGGCCGCCGATGATCCGGGTACTCGCAGGCCGGGGATCATCTTGATCGATCCATGGCTCATAGCCGGCCAGGACGGCCGGTCCGCGCTCGTGTCCGCCGTCCAGAACCTACCCCGCTGGGTACTGCCTCTGCTGATCCTCGATCAGCCCGAGGACGCACGCACGCAAGAACTTGCTGAGCAGGTACGAGGTATCCTCCATACGGCCGAAGCGCTGCCCACTGATTCATCGCGCCGAGGCGCCCGCGGGGTCAGCTCGCTCGATGGCTTTAAATACCTCACCGGCGTACTGGTGGCCGAAGCCGAACGGCAATACATACGGTACCGCAGCGGACAGAGACCATCAGCACCGTCAAGTGACCGACTTAGCCTGAGCCGCCGCCCGCGGCCACATGGACCCTTTTCAGCACCAGATCCGTTGGGGGAGACGCCAGATGCCTGATGCAGGCCAGAGCCAGCCGCGCCAGGGTCAGATCGTCACGTTCTACTCGTTCAAAGGGGGGACGGGGCGGACGATGGCACTCGCGAACGTGGCCTGGATTCTCGCGGCCAACGGCAGGCGGGTGCTGATTGCCGACTGGGACCTGGAGTCGCCGGGCCTCCACCGGTTCTTCCAGCCATTCATGGCTGCCGGAGTGACCGAAAGGCCGGGGATCATCGATATCATCCGCAGATATGTGTGGGAGGCATCGGATTCCAAAATTGATCGCGATGCGCTCTTCGAAAACAAAGAGTCGAAGAATGCCATGCGTCCCGCTATCGCAAGCATCGTCAACGAGCACATCGGCCGGGTAAACGATTATGCTATCCAGCTGAGCTGGCAGTTCCCTGACCAGGGTGCTTTGCATTTCCTCTCGGCCGGAAAACAGACGAATGGTGATTACCAGTCAACCTTGAGTTCTCTGGACTGGGAGAAGTTCTACAACGACCTGGCAGGCCCCGAATTCTTGGACGCACTGCGCGCCCACTTGAAGCAGACCTACGATTATGTCCTGATCGACAGCCGGACGGGTCTCGGCGACATTGCCGACATCTGCACCGTACACCTGCCGGACATGGTGGTGGACTGTTTCACTCTGGCCAATCAAGGGATAGAGGGTGCGGCCACGATCGCTAGGAGGATCAAGGCGGAGATTCAGGAGCACCTGGAGCGTGAAATCACGATATTGCCCGTACCCATGCGTATCGACCACGCGCAGGCAGAGAAGGTAGAAGCGGGTCTGCTGTTCGCGGCGCAGCAGTTCAAAGAGCTGCTCGCCGGAATGTCGGAAGAGCAGCGACGCGAGTGCCTTGCCGGGATGGAGGTGCCTTACCGGTCGTCGTATGCCTACGAGGAGATGCTCGCCGCCTTCCACGATATGCCCGGCTCACAAAGCGGACTGCTTTCCTACTACGAACGGATCACCGCCCGGATCACCGGCGGTGCGGTTAGTAAGCTGCCGTCGAGGGAGGAATGGGTGCGCCTGCGCACCCGACTGCTGTTCTCCCGCACGCAGACGACCAGCCCCACTGGGATCATTCTCGACTTCCGCCCCCAAGACCAGTTGTGGGCCGAATGGATCGCGGCTGCTCTGGCCAGTGCAGAGCTTGCGGTCCAGTTGGTCGGCGAGGAACCCGCCGACCGCGATGACTCCGCAACGGCAGCACAGACCGTCGCGGTCGTGTCAGACGCCTACATCGCCAGGATATATGATTCGCCCCCCGCTGCGCTCCCTGACGTGCTGATCTCCGTGACCGACACACGCCTGCCCGCCCAGCTCGCCGACGTGCCCGTCATCTTTCTCGCCGGGCTCTCTGAGGCCGAGGCGATGGAGAGGCTAGTTGACCGGCTGGGCGGTCGGCGGCCCGCGGATCCGGAATCGGGGACCGGGGCCCTGCGCTACCCGGGTGGCGGCAGCCCTCAGATCGTGAGGATCCTAGCCCGCAACGTCAACTTCACCGGCCGGGACGACGATCTTAAGAACCTTCGCGAAGAATTGCAGTCGCGCGGCGTAGCGGTCGTCCTCCCGCTGACGATCCACGGTCTCGGCGGAGTCGGCAAGACACAGCTAGCACTGGAGTATGCACATCGCTTCAAGACGGATTACGACGTCATCTGGTGGATGAACTGTGGTCAGTCGCAATACGTTGACGCGTCGCTAATTGACCTCGGACAAGAGCTGCGGAAGACTTTCGAGGCGAAACTGCCCGACGAAGGTAGCGCGGCCGAGATCGCCCAGCGAGTGCTGCAGTTTCTCAGCGAGGGGGTGGCAGGAAAGCGTTGGCTCCTGGTATACGACAACGCCGAAGACATCGAATATCTGAAAGAGCTGCTGCCGACCGGCCGAGGCCACGTCTTGATAACGTCACGTGAAGAAGGCTGGAAAGGCGTGGGCAAATACCTTAAGCTCGACGTCTTTAAACGCGAGGAAAGCATTAGTCATCTGCGTCGGCGGATGCCTAGCATCACCGAGACGGAAGCTGACGAAATAGCCGGCGTTCTCGATGACATGCCCTTGGCGGTAGCCGCCGCGGGTGCCCTGCTGGCCAGCACAGGTATGCCCGTCAACGACTACCTGCGGCAGCTGGAACAACAACCTGCACGCACCTTCCCTGCGGACGATCCGCTCAGTGACTACCCGGCAACGGTCGCGAAAGCCTGGGAGCTTTCCCTTGACCAGCTGCAGAAGAAGTCCGCTGCTGCCGCGCGTTTGCTTGAGCTCTGCTCGGTGATGGCGCCCGAGATCAGCCTGGAGCTGATCGATACCCAGGCAATGGCAGAGGTGGTACGAGATCTTGATCCCGCTATCTCGGAGGGCGCCATGATAGCGAAGCTGATCCGGCAGATCGACCTGCTCGCATTGATAAAGCTCGATAACAACGCCCAGCAGATCCAGGTTCACCGTGCGGTCCAAGCCGTCGTCAGCGAGCGGATGTCTGAGGAGGCAAGAGCGAGCGCACGGCGTGACGTCCATCGGCTGCTGGTCGCCGCACGACCAGATGGCGACGTTGACGACCCGCAAACGTGGCCGCGTTACCGTCTCATCTGGCCCCACCTGACCCCCTCAGAGGCCACGTGGTCAACCGAGACATCGGTGCGCCAGCTCCTGATTGAGCGGGTACGCTATATCTTGGAGCGTAGTGACTTGGAGCGCGGTCGCAGGCGAGCGGAAGAGATCGAGAGAGCCTGGAAAATTCTGCTGGCCGGGACCCCGGATCCGCGGGTTCCCGCATCCTTGCGGATAGTGACCGGGAAGCTGGATCCGGAGATGGCTGAGTCGCTGCAGCGGCAATTGTTCCGCCTACAGTTCAACCTGGCGAACATCCTGCGTAATCTGGCGCTGTTCCAGGAGGCCCGGGCGATGGACGAGGCGGTCCTGGCCGGGCAACGAGAGCATCTCGGCGACGAGCACCCGCATACTTTGCAGACCAGGGGCAGCCTGGCCGCCGACCTACGGGCCATCGGTGATTACCAGGCCGCCCTTGAATTCGACCTCGAAACCTATAAGGCGTGGAATAACGGATACGGTGACGAATACCGGGGAACGCTGGCGGCTGCCCACCACTTGGCGCTGTCATATCTGCTGACCGGCGACTTCCAGCGCGCGCTGGCTCAGGACAGGCTGACGCTCGAACGGCGCTCGGCCGTGCTCGGGCCAACAAACCCAAGGACGCTCGACTCCGGCGCTTCCGTGGCCCGCGATCTCCTGGAGACAGGCCGCTACTCAGAGGCTGCTAAACAGATGGAGACGGTCCTTACCACCTGCCGTAAAACGCTAGGTGACGATGACCGGATCACACTGAACGCGCGGCTCCTGCTTGGCGTGGCGCAGCGCTGTGCTGGTGATCTCCTACAGGCAGCCGAGCACATCGACGGGGCCAGGATCGGCCTGACCCGTGGGTTCGGCAGTGACAGCAGCGACGCCTTGGCCTGCCGCCTGAGCCAGGCATTGAACTGGCTGGCCATGCACCATTACACGGAAGCCAGGACGGCCGCGGAGGAGGTCTTGGCCGTCTATGAGCGCCGGCTCGGGCCGCCCCACCCCTACTCTCTCGTCTGCAACCTTGACATATCCACCGCGTTGTGCCTTGAGGAGAATTATCCGGCCGCGGAGGCTAAGGCCCAGTCGGCGGCTGCGGGTCTGCAAGGTCGGCTCGGCGCGGCCCATCCGTACACGCTGGCCGCCAAGATGGTCCTAGCCAGCGTGTACGCCAGCCGGGGCAGCCTGACCAAGGCCAGGGACCTAGAGGAGACGGTCGTGGCTGAGCGGAACCGGGTACTGGGACCGCAGCATCCGGACACGCTGCGCTGCCGGATAAACCTGCTCCTGACTTTGCATGCACAGGGAGATGTGGGGGCATCAAATGAGCGCCAAGCGGTCATCGAGGAGCTGGCCCGGGCGGTCGGGGCCGACCACCCAGACTTGACCATGGCCCTCAAGGGCAGCCGATTGCTCTGCGCGATCGATCCGCTGCCGTTCTGACGTGCGGCATCAGCCCCGCCGGACGGCCGCACCGGCTCAAGTTGCGGTCGCCATGGCCACGGCAGGCCGCCCGGCCAGCAGTTCCATATTCGCCTTCTCCGCGACCCAGTTCAGAATCCTGGGCAGAATCTCAATGGTGCCGAAGTGAGCTTTCCCAGTGTCTATCTCAAGATCTGCTCCGTCAATCCGTTTCGCCAGCCAGTACGTGTGACTAGCCGGCGTGAACCTATCACCACTGCCGCCCCATAGTTTTACTGGCACCTTTATATCAGACAGTTCAAAACCCCACGGGCGGCTCAAGGAGATTACATCGTCTATCCAACCATCCGCGTTCTCGTGTAGTGCCTCGACGTGAACCCGGGCGATTATTTCACGGAGGGCGATGTCCCCGACAACCTCTTTGTCGTGGGCGACGAGGTCAGGCCAGAGCAATTTGAGCAGGCTTTCGGAATTATTACGAACTTGCCCCGCCTGCTCGTTGAGGGTGGCTATCAGCGACCCCAAGTCGTCGGCCTCGACATCCTCGTATACCCGTACATTGGAGTCCGCCATTCCGGCCTTCCAGTCTAGGCCCTCGGCGTCGTAAGGCGCCAGGCTGCCCAGTGCGGCGGCGCATATCACCCGATCTGTCAACAGCGCGGCACATGCTAGAGCGTGCGGTGCGCCTCCGGACCGGCCCACGACACTAAAGCGAGTAATTCCGAAGTAATCGGCGATCGCCTCGACATCACCGGCGGCGTCCGCGACCCTGCGGTCGGGGAGTCGGTCAGAGCCAGGATAGCCAGGTCGGTCGTAGCTGATCAGGCGGATGCCGCGCCAGTGCAGGACAATTCCCCGGGGTCGTGGGCCATTGCGGCCGCCTGGCGTGCCGTGAAGCAGGAACACTGGCCTGCCCTCCGGATCCCCCAAGCTCTCGACCGACAGTCTGCGCCCATCTGGAGCCTTGACCACCTGCGTCACGGCAACCTCCCCTGCACATGCCCGGCTGTGCGCCACACCTACCTAGTGACCGCGCAGGCCCGCAATTTTCACCTAACCTTGTAGACTACACCATAGTCCGTCAGATCAGAACTAACGAGCACCAGATTCTACCGGGACAATCCGAGCTAAATCAGCTTCAAGTGTCGACGGCTTTCTCACTTTGTAAGGAGTTCCGTCCGCTTTAACTTTCCCCCATCACAAAATGGTAGCACTCCCGCCCCTCCTCTTACAGGCGTCTTAATACTTCAGTCCCGCAACAACAGCCATGTCGGCCATGGCCCAGATTGATAGATCGCCTGCACGTGTGCGCAGGCTGAACGATGTTAGACGCTTCAGCGTGCGCAGCGGTTTACCGCCTAGAGTAAGCTAGCAAATGTCAAGTTAAGGCTATTTTTCGTACGGAAATTCGATTTTCTAGTTATTGAACTCAAGTTCTCTGAAATCCGGCTCTATTGGCTAAGTGGGTGACTCCGTAAGTTCGTCGGGGGCTGGGGTCGAGGTCAGGAGTCTGGTTCGTGGCTGGGCCCGGTGAGGTGGATCGTGCAGGCGGTGTCGAGGGCTTCTTGCGGGTGCCGGTGGGGAGCCGGGTGCGCAAGATGGCGTCTTGGTAGCGGTCGTGGGCCGCGGAGTAGATCGCGAAGCCGAAGGAATGAGCTGAGCCGCCGTAGCGCAGGCGGCATAGCGGGATGTGCTGGCCGTCGCGGAGCACGCCGGTGACGTAGCCGAAGGCGCCGCGGTGGTTAACCTGGAGCCGGGTGAGCTGGGGCCAGTGGGCTTCGGCGTGGTCCAGCAGCCGCACGGTGATCGAGTTGCGGGTGGACTCCGGGATGGCGGCCATGGGCCTCATTGTGCCGCGCGGGACCTGCGCTGCCCGCTACGATCACCGGCTCGGAGAGCAGGTCACATGCAGGTGGTCATCCCGGAGGCGGCATGCCGCAGTATCGCGCGGTGCCAGTCACGCTCAGTGCTGGTGAGCGAAGGACCTTAAACAAGCGTGCTCGCGGCGCCAGGACCTGCCACCGGGACTGGCTGGCCGTGACAGCCAGTCAGCGGGCCGAACAGCGGCTTACCTACCCGGCGCGGACCCAGGGCCAGGGCAGCCTCGCAGAATTCAAGAACCGCCGCCGCTACGGATTCTGGAAGCCGTTCTGAGATGGCGCGCCGCGCGGCAGCCTGGAACCTTATCTCGCAGCGCTCACTGTTCACGTGCCGAGGCGGCGACGCCGGGCGAGGTCAGCCCGCACTGTGGCCAGGTCTACTCCTCGCTCCCCGCGACCGAGTGCCGCGACGCTCTCGGAAATCCGGGCGGCGGCAGCACTGTCCGCCAGGATCTCAAGGGTCTTTTCCAGACCCTCAAGATCATCCACGGACAACAGAACGGCCTCGGGCTCCCCGTTCCGGGTCAGCGTTATCCGCTCATGCCGCGGCCGCCCCCGCTTGGCTAGATCAGAGAAGTGAGTCTCCGCCTCAGACATCGGAACCGGAGTGGATGCAGGCACAGCCACGGATAATACTGCAACGGCAGTTATGGAAGGTAAAAGCGCAGGGTCTTGAGGGTGCGGCTACCTGCCCGTTTTGCCCTGATTGCTCCAATGCCTCGTTGGAAATCTCAGGATCTCGAAAACTATATGCACCAATAGCTGCAAAATGCTTACATGATAAAAATGTTTACGCGATCATGAGCCTGGCGGCGACCGGGGGCGGGCACCCGGGAGCTAACACGGCACTACCAGCACCCCTCGCCGCACAACCGGCGCCCCAGACCCGCCGACCCGCCAGCACACCAGCCCGGAGACCCCAGACCTTCAGGTTCGGGTCCCCAACAACAAGTGCCGTTAAGAGCGTAGTCAGGGTTGGTCGGATCGCTGGTCAGCGGAACGAGCCCGCGGTTAGCCCGGCGACGATGCGGCGCTGGGCGAACAGCACTAGCAGGGCGATGGGGATCGAGATGATGACCACGGCCGCGTCGATCAGGTTATAGAAGGTCTGGTACTGGCTCTGGCCGAACGTGGTGATGGCAAGCGGCGCCGTGAAGTGGGCCGTCGACGTCAGGAACGATACCGCGAACGCGAAGTCGTTCCACGCCAGGATGAACGACAAGATCGCGGCGGTGAACACCCCTGGCACGGCGACGGGGATGACCACGCGGCGGAGCACCTGCAGCCGGGTCGCACCGTCGGTCAGCGCGGCGTCTTCCAGCTCGGAAGGTATCTGCTCGAAGAAGTTCTTCAGCAGCCAGGTGGCGATCGGCAGCGTGTAGACGAGGTACACGATGATCAGCGGATAGATGTTGTTCAGGACGTTCAGGTAGCGCAGGACCAGGAACAGCGGGCCGATCATGGCGAGCACCGGGAAGAACCCGGCGAGCAGGATGAACGCCAGGATCGGCCCGGCCCCCGCGATGCGCAGCCGGGCCAGCGCGTAGCCGGCCATGGATGCGACGACGATGGTGACCACGGTGGTGGCCAGCGCGACGATGACGCTGTTCAGCAGCGGGGTGAAGAACGAGGCCTCGGTGAACACGTTCTTGTACGCGACACCGGACAGGTGCGATGGGATGATGCCGTTCGCGCCGCCCACCCCGGCCGCGACCTGGCTGTTGGACAGCAGCGACGTGCGCAGGATCCAGAAGAACGGGAACAGGGCGATAAGCACCACGATCGCGACCGCGATGTAGAACAGCGTTTCCCGCAGGATCTTCTTGCCGCTGACCCGGCGAGGCCCACGGCTGATGCTAACCGCGACGGCGGCGGGAACGTCGTCGGCGACGGCGCTTGTCATGTCGCCTCCTCAGGTTTGCGGGCGGAATGCCCTGACGTAGACGAACGACACCGCCAGCGCCAAGACGACAAGGACGAGGGACATCGCACCGCCCTCGCCGAAGTCGGTGTTGATGATGAATGTGTTGTAGCTCAGGAACGACAGCGTCTCCGTCGAGTTACCCGGGCCGCCGCCGGTCATGATGTAGATGACGTCGAACACCAGCAGCGCCTGGATCGTGCGGAAGATCAGCGCCACCGACATCGCCGGCTTCAGCATCGGCAGCGTCACAGAACGGAAGGACTGCCACCAGCTCGCCCCGTCAATCCTCGCCGCCTCGTAGACGTCATTCGGGATGATCTGCAGGCCGGCCAGCAAGATGATCGCGACGAACGGGATGTTCTTCCACGAGTCCGCGATGAAGATCGCGATCCAGGAGCGCCACACGCTGGCGCCCAGCCAGGCGATGCTGGACCAGGCCGGATGGAACGCCCCCAGGATGTAGTCGACGAACCCCGCGCTGGGGTCGAACATGGTCTTCCACAGCATCGCGGAAACCACGGTGGGCATCGCCCACGGCACCAGGATCGCCGCGCGCAGGAAGCCGCGACCGCGGAACCGGCGGTGCATCATCAGCGCCAGGCCGAGCCCCACCACCATGTCGAACGCCACCGTCACGGCGGTGAAGACCAGCGTGCGCTCTAGCGCGGACACCCACTGCGCCGACTTGAACATCTTCGAGTAGTTCGCCCCGCCGACGAAGTTGTGCGGCAGGTTCCCGTAGGACAGGTTGTCGAAGTGGAACGAGTTCCACAGGTTGTAGACCAGCGGGTAGGCGGTGATCGCGAGAAGCAGGATGACCACCGGCGCGACCAGCATGTACCCCAGCCGCCGGTCTCCCCGCTCCCGCGCGTGCCCCACCGGGGTCGGGCGCCCCGGGCGCTTCGGGCGCCCGAAGCGCGCGAGGTGCCCGGGGCGGCCCGTGCGTGCGGGCCGCCCCTTCTCCGTCGTGCTGACTTCGGCAGCCATCGACGCTAGCTGCCCGGTGTGGCGTTAGCGTCGGACTTGATCGATGATGCGCCCGCCGCGAACGCGGCCCCCGCGGCACTCGCGCTCGCGTTCGCGTACACAGCGGAGAACAGCGTCTGCAGGTCGGAAGAGACCTGTAGGTAGTTCGGGGTCACCGGACGGGGCGCGGAGTAGGTGTTCAGCGTGTACACGTCCTTGAAGTACGGCGCCGAGGAGTAGAGCGCCGATGTGTACGCGCTCGGCAGCGAGGGCGGGTCACCGACCGCGATAGCGCGCGCGGTCTCCACCGAGGGACTGGTGAGGTACTGGATCAGCTTCCACGCGGCCGCGCCGTGCGCGGTCTTGGCGTTGATCGCCAGCATCTCGCCGCCCAGCGCGGAGCCGGGGGTGCCGCCGGGGCCTGCCGGGAACGGGATGTACCCGACGTGGCCCTTGACCGCGGCGACCATCGGCTGGGCCTCGACGAACGGGTAGTTGATCGCGAACGGCGTATAGCCGGACACGAACTGCTCCTCGACCTGGCCCTCCTGCCAGCCGGTCACCGCCTGGGGGGCGATGTGGCTGGTGTAGATGGCGGCGTGCAGCCAGTTCAGGGCGGCCACGTTGCCCGGGGTGTTCACGTTCTGCGGGTTCAGTGTCCCGCCGAACGCCGAATCCACCGTGAGGAACGCGGTGATCGCGCCTTCGTACTTGTCGGCCTCGAAGGCGATGCCCTCCTTGAGGGACTTGTCCGTCTTCATCGCCTGCTCGGCGTCGCTGACCACCTGCGCGGGGCTCGTCGGCGGCGTCTTGATCAGGTCGGTCCGGTAGAACAGCCCCTCAGGGTTGTCGAACCACGGCACCGCGTAGTACGTGCCGTTGTAGGTGCCGGCGGCGACCTCGTGCGGGAAGAACTGGCTCATGTTCGGGTGGAACTGGGTCAGCGACGCGACCCAGCCCGCCTGGGCGAACTTCGCCGGGTACGTCACGTCGGACTCGAACACGTCAGGCGTCGACGACCCCGAGATGAAGTCGTGTTCAAGCGTCGACAGGTACGTCGTCGAGTCGGACGACAGCACCTGAACGGAGACCTTGATGTTCGGGTTGGCCTTCTCGAAAGCGTTGATCGCGACCTGGGTCTGCTGGCCCTCGGTGCCGAGCCCGGACTCGGCGAACACGATCGTCTGCGTGGCGCCGCCGGCGACCGTGGAATTGGCCGGGCCGCTGGAACCGCAGGCCGCCACGCCCGTGGCCAGCGCGGCGGCGGCGACGGCCACCGCTCCGGCACGCCATCGCGTAAGGCTGTTTCTGTGCATATGACACCACCTCGTTACGGTGAGTAATCGGATTTTCCCGAACGAACCGGGCTGGCTGTCCCCCGCCGACGTTTATCCGTCCCGGATGATCTGCGTAAGTTGCGCGGCCATCTCCGCGAGAGCCTGAGCTGGCGGCGTCCGAAAGGTGAGCGCCTGGTACACGGCGCTGGAGATGGCCAGGCTCGCCTGGTCGTAGTCGGCGATAGACGGCCGCGGCTGGGCCGCCAGGATGGCGTTCTTGAGCAAGGGCAGGTAGGGGAAGCGGTCGACCATGGCGCGATCGGTGTAGAGCCCGGTCCAGACCGGCGGGAAGCCGCTGTCGATGAGAAGCTGCTTTTCTTCGGGGAGGCTGGTCAGGTACTGGATGAACGCGAGCGCCGTCCGCTGGTGCCGTGAGTAGGCACTGACCGCCAGGTTCGCGCCGCCCAGCGAACTCGATCCAGGGCCGTCAAGGCCGGGCAGCGCCGTGACGCCGACCTTGCCGTACACCTCGTTAGCCGGGCCGCGTTCGCTTGCCTGGCTGTAGACGAACGGCCAGTTGTTGAGGAACAGCAGCTTGCCTGACTCGAAGTCGGCCGCGGACGACTCCTCCTCATAGGTAAGCGAGGACTTCGGGATCCAGCCTTCGCGCAGGCCGTCGACCAGGAAGTCCAGGCCGGCCTTGGCCTGCGGTGAGTCCACCGTGACCGCGGTGCTGCCAGGAGAAAGGATCGAACCGCCCGCCGACTGCACCGCCTCGGCGAAGTTGACGGTGAGCCCCTCGTACGGCGCGAACTGGCCCGCGTAGCCCTGCAGCCCGTACCGCGGCGCGACCGTCTTCGCGAGATCTTCCAGCTGCGCCCACGTCCTTGGCGGCTGCTTCCCGGCCTTGGCCAGGATGTCCTTGCGGTAGTAGAGCAGGTCCGCGTTGCTGTAGTAGGGCACGGCCCACAGGTGGCCGTCGTACATGGCGGTGTCGACCGCGGGCCGCAGGAAGTCGCCCAACGGGAACATGTTCGCCTGGAGCGGGATGATCCACCCGGCCGAGGCGAATTCCGCGGTCCACACCACGTCCATGTCGATCACGTCGTAGACCGGGCTGCCGGCTTGCAGGTTGGCGGTGAGCTGGGCGAGCTGGCCGTTCGCCGTCTCGGGCAGCAGCAGCAACGTGACCCGCTGATCCGGATGCTCCTTGTTCCACGGCCCGATCAGCGTCTTCAAGAATCCGGCGTCGTCCCCACCGGTGGCGAAGGTGATCGGGCCGAGCCCGTCGGCCGCGGTGGCAGGGACACCCGATGGAGGGCTGTCTGGACCGCATCCCGCCGCGAGCAAGAGGCCCGCCGCGACCGCTGCCACAGCCACGGCGGCGCGTGCTCTCGCGATCGCGCGCCTCATGCTGACCTCCAGCCCTCCATTGGGGGATAGATGCATGTTATGCACATATGTTATGTATGTGTCAACGGGCTTATGGATTCTTAAGCGCGGCGATAATCTGAGTAACGCGGCTCCACAGGAGGAGGCAAGACGTGCGGCAGCACCTGCTGGCGCTGCTCGCGAAGGAACCGGCGCACGGTTACGAGCTGAAGCTCGCCCTTGAGCAGACCTTCGGGCAGGCGTACTCATCACCCAACATCGGGCAGATCTACGTCACGCTCAAGCGGCTCGAGCAGGACGGCCTCGTCCGCAGCCAGGATGTCGCGCAGGACAGCCGCCCCAACAAGCGCGTGTACGAGCTGACCCCAGCGGGACGTGAGGAGCTCGCCGCGTGGGTGGTGGAGCCCATCGAGGGCCCGCGGGTGCGCGACGAGTTCTTCATGAAGCTGGTCCTCGCGCCCATGGCTGGCCTGGCGGACCGGATGGAGCTCATCAACGCCCAACGCCGGCATTATTTCGGCATAATGCGGAACCTGATGGAAATGCAGGCAGGGATGGACAACGCGACCCCCGCGGCCCGCCTCCTGGTGGAGGGAGCCGTCCTGCACCTACAGGCCGACCTCGACTGGCTAGAACGCTGCCAGGAGGAGATGTGCTAACCCCCGGCGGAAGACCTCCCAACCCCGGGGCGATCCTGGGGACCCGAGGGCTCGTCAAGGTGTACCGGCCTGGCGGGGTGCCCGTCGAGGCCATCCGGGGGGTCGACCTTGAGGTCGGCGTAGGCGAGTTCGTGGCGATCATGGGACCGTCCGGGTCGGGCAAGTCCACGCTGCTGCACGTGCTCGGCGGCCTCGAGCCGGCCACGCGCGGGGAGATCTGGCTGCGCGGACAGCGGGTCGACGGGCTGTCCGCCTCCGCGTGGGCGGTGCTGCGGCGCAAGCACGTGGGTTTCATGTTCCAGTTCTTCAACCTGCTGTCGACCATGACGGTCGCCGACAACGTCGAGTTGCCCGCGCTGCTGGCGGGCGCGACCTCACGGCAGGCGCGCAAGCGCCGCGAGGAACTCCTCGCCGAACTCGGGATCACCGCCAAGGCGAACATGGCGCCGTCCCGGCTGTCCGGCGGCGAGCAGCAGCGTGTCGCGCTGGCACGCGCGCTGGCGAACGAGCCGAGCCTGCTGCTCGCGGACGAGCCGACGGGCAACCTCGACAGTTCCAGCGCTCGTGACGTCCTGCGGCTGCTGCACCGAGCGCACATCGCCGGCCAGACGATCCTGATGGTCACGCACGACGCCAAGGTCGCCGGCCTCGCGGACCGGGTGATCAGCCTGTTCGACGGGATGATCGCGGACGACGCCAAGGTCGTGCCCGCACCGAGGAAAAAGGCTCCCGTCCGTGACGTTTTCGAGCTGAGAGGCTGACGACCGATGCGAGGCTCGCTGCGGTGGACGCGCGCCGACCTGCGCGCCCACCGCGGCCAGTCGGTCCTCACGGTGGCCGTCGTGGCCGGCGTGGTGGCCGCACTCGTGCTCGCCACCATGCTGCTCGAGGGCGCCCTCAACCCCTGGCAGGAACTGTTCGCCCGGACCAACGGCGCGAACATGATCGTCTACCTCACCGACGGGACCTCGGTACGGGAACTGCATGAGCTGCCCGGTGTGCGGGCGGTCGCCGCCGCCTATGACGCCGCGCCCGCCACGCTCGTCCAGGGCGCGCAGAAGTCGCCGGTCGAACTGTGCGGCATGGCGCCCGCGCCGCCAGCGATGTCCGCCCCGTTCGTCGTCGCCGGCAGCTGGCTGCGGGCCGAGAGTCCGGACGGCGTCGTCGTCGAGGCGTCGTTCGCCGCCGCCACCCATCTCGGGGTGGGAGACCGGATCGTCCTGGACGGCGTGGACGGCACCGCCGTCGCGATGCGGGTCATCGGCATCGCCGACACGGCCGACCAGGGGTTCTACCCGCAGTGGACGCCGGGCCTGATATGGGCGGGCCGGGGCCTGCTGTCCCGGGTCGAGCCCACCGCGAGCGAGACCACAGAAGTCACTGACCTGCGGCTGTCCGATCCCTCCGCGGCGGGCACCGCTCAGGTCACCCAGGAGGTCTTCGACGTCTACAACGGCGCGAGCGAGAGTTCGCCGGTCGAGCGGATCACCACCAGTCAGCAGGTCATGAACTCGATGGCGAGCAACGACAGGCTGCTGGGGCTGCTGCTCGCGCTGTTCGGCATCATCGCGCTGGTAGCCGCGCCGTGCGCGATCGCCAACGTCACGTCGGGACGGGTGCTGATGCAGCGCCAGGACCTCGCGATGCTCAAGGCGCTCGGCTTCACTTCGGGCCAGGTCGTGCGGATGCTCATCGCGGAGCAGACGGCGCTCGGCGTGGCCGGCACCGGCCTCGGGCTGGCCATCGCCAGGATCGCGACATCGCCCGCGTTCGTCCGCCCGGCGCCGGGAATCCCGGTCACACTGGCGCCGCTGCCCGGCTCCTGGACGGTGCTGATCGCCGCGGGAACGATTCTCACCGTGGTGATCGCCACGGCCATCCCGGCCTGGCGGGCGGGGAAGGTGTCGCCGGTCGCCGCGTTCCAGGCCAGCCCGCCCGGCGGCCATCTGTCCACGGTCGCCCGGCTGTCCCTGATCGTCCGGCTGCCGGCCGCCCTCGTTCTCGGCATGCGCGACGCGCTCACCAGGCGGCTGCCCGCGGTGCTCACCGTGACCGGCGTCGCGATCCCGATGGCGATGATCACGATCGCGCTTGCCTGCTGGTCCTCGATCGGCGCCTTCACCTCCGATCCCGGCCGGATCGGGCTGGCCGGCGCGCTGACCGTGTCCCCCGGCGGGCTGAGCGCCGCGCAGACGACCGCCTTGATCGCAAAGGACCGTCAGGTCAGCGCCTACTACCCCGGTGCCCAGTTCGACACACTGCTGCAAGGCGACAACGGCACGTTCCTGGCGCGCGCGATGGGCACATCGCAGGCGCCGTACCCGTTCCAGGTAGTGCAGGGGCACATGTTCAGCGCGCCGAACGAGGCGGTCGCTGGCGAGGGGTTCCTGAACCTGATGCACGCCGGGGTCGGCTCCTGGATTGACCCGACCATCGACGGCGTGCCGGTCATCTTGCACATCGTGGGGCGGACCATAGAACCCGACAACAACGGGGACGTGCTCGATTTCGGTATGGACGCGCTTGGTGTGGCGAACGGGTCGGCGCCGACGTTCTACAGCCTGGTGCTGCGACCGGGCGTCTCCGCCGACGCCGCCCGCACGACGCTGCTGCGCGCGTCGGGCGACCGGCTCGACGTTCAGATCACGGCGAACCCCGCGGGCCGGCTCGGGGTCGTGCGCCTGGTCATCGTGGTGGCCGTCGCCATCCTGGCGATGATCGCGATGGCGAACCTGCTCACCGCGACCCGCGTCGGCCTGCGCGACCATGTCCACGAGGCGGGCATCCTCAAGGCCATGGGCCTCACCCCGCGCCAGGTGATCGCGTCGCTCGTGGTCAGCACGACCATCGTGACCGCCATCGGGGTGGTCGCCGGCGTCGCCGCCGGGCTCGCCGTGGCGCCGCGCCTGATCAACACCCAGGGCCAGGCCAGCGGGATGGGCTGGGGCATCGCGGTCGGCTCGTCGCCTGCCACCATCGCCGGCCTTGTCTGCGCCGCCCTCGCCGTCGCCCTCGCCGCGGCGCTGTTCCTCGCCCGCCGGGCCGCCCACGAACCCGATCCCCTGCTGGCCGTCCGCGCCCCCACCGTCGGCCGTCAGGCACCGGAGCGCCAGCTGACCTGGTGAA
>Ga0187808_10000055_pt1 | contig 23106 bp, 23 predicted proteins | sample NC_wetland_sal_i_5_FD_132427 | JGI IMG/M metagenome (GOLD analysis project Ga0187808, IMG submission 132427) | Wetland sediment microbial communities from Neuse River Estuary, North Carolina, USA - ASW_3 | ecosystem: Environmental > Aquatic > Freshwater > Wetlands > Sediment | place: USA: North...
CCTTGGCGATCAGGTGTCCGTGGCCGCGATGGGTCGAGGTGATGCGATCGGTCTGGCGCAGCGCGGCGCATACGCCGGTGGCGGAAGCCTCTTCGCCGATCGAGACATGGACGAAGCCGGGAATCTCGGCGGCCATCGCGAGGTCTCGCGCCTTGGACTCGAAAAGGCGGATCTTCTGCATCGTGCGGTACATCTCGAGCAGCTTGTCCTTGCTGATATCCATGAAGGGTTTCTTGCCTCCGTGAGAATTGCGCAGCACGCGCGACGAATGTGCCCCGCGAGCGCAAACTATTCCCAACTGCAGAAAGCGTCAAATGATTAGACTCCTTGTTCGCGACGTGGCAACGTGCGGGCAGCGTCAGGGCGAGTTGGTGAAACCTGCGGCAGCGGCCGACGACGCCGGGCTCGAGCGATCGCGCCAAAGAATTTGCTCGGAGACGCGCGTGACGAAGCAAGTCCGCCATATTCTCCCGTTCGCTCTATGCATGGCCGCGATGCTGGGCGCGGCGCGTCCGTCGCAGGCGATCGATTTCTACGAGATCCAGATCTACGACACGGACACCGTGCCGGCCGGTCATCTGGGGCTCGAACTGCATTCAAACACCACCTCGACGGCGACCGGTCAGTTGGCGAAGAGCCAGATTGATGTGTACCAGATACACGAGACGCTCGAGGCCACCTACGGAGTCGTGCGTTGGCTGGAGGTCGGGCAGTATTTCGCCACCGCGAAGCTTTCCAACGGCGACTACGAATACTCGGGCTCGCGCACCAAAGTCCATTTCGCCGTCCCGCAGACCTTCGAGTGGCCGGTGCAGTTCGGCGGCAATGTCGAACTCGACTACATGCGGCGCGCAGCCGAGGAGAATCCGCTGTCGCTCGAGCTGCGGCCGATCGCCGGCGCGAGCTACAAGCGATTTCGGCTGGTGGCGAACTTCGCGTTCGAAAAGCCGTTCAGCGGTCCACAGACGCATCGAGGGTTTCAATTCGACCCGTCGGGCGAGCTGAGCTATGAGCTCAACCGCTGGCTTTCGCCGGCGCTGGAATACTACGGCGACATGGGACCGATTCAGCCGCTCGAAAAGGTGCAGCAACAGCAGCATTTCATCGTGCCGGCGCTCAATTTCGATTTCATTCCGCAGCTCGAGCTCAACCTCGGCGTGGGAATCGGAGTGACGCGTGCGAGCAACGGGCTATTTCTGAAATCGATAATTGGCTGGACGTTCTAGCAGGATTCCCTGCGCCCCCGTCGCCACGGGTTCGTCATTGCGTGGTTCGGCGGGCTAAACTATCCTCGATTCACGCGCTAGGCGCGCCTTCAGATGTTGTCTCCGTCACAAGACAGGCGAGCTGACGAGAAACTCGGGCAAATCCTGGGCCGGGTAGGTTCCGTCCGCACGCGACTCAACTCGCTGGCATTGCAGCACGCGATCTTCTACACGCTGGCGATCGCGATCGCATGCGGCGCCGCGGTCTTTGCCGGCGCATTCCTGCTTCCGCCGCTGGTTTTCCTGCTCGGCACTTCGGCGCTGGTGATCATTGGCTGCGCCGGCCTGGCGAGCGCAGTCGGCGCTGGGTGGCGGATGCGTGCCAGCGCGGTGCGTGCCGCCGCGATTGCCGACGATCGGGCCGGGCTGAAGGGGCGTCTGTCGACGATCGTCGCGCTGGCGAATCACCAGACCCGCGGCCCGCTGTGGTCGTACCTGGTTGAAGATACACTCGGGTATCAGGAGCAATTCGCGGCTGCGCGTATCGAGCGGCGCCGCGTGTCGCGCGCGATCTATCCGCTGGCCGGAGCAATCGTGCTGGCGGCGCTGGCGTTGCCGGTCTCGAAAATCAAGCGCGCGCCACAGATCGCTGCGGGCAGCGGGCAGGACGACTTGACGGTCGATCTGGACGACCTGCATCTGCGACCGGCCGATCCGGGCGATGAATCGGGGATGCAGGTCACGGCGGACGCCGCCACCATGCGCCGGCTCGAGGACAAACTGGCTTCCGAGAACGCGGCCGGCGGCGAGCCGGGCGGCAATTCGCTGAACCAACTGGTGAATCGCGCGCGCGACATGGCCGGACATTTACAGAGCAAGCTGACCGGACAGCAGACGGCGTCGAAGCAGCGCCTCAATCTGCGCCTGGCCGACGCGGGCGGCGATCAGGGGCAAAATGAAATTCATCGCGCTCCTGAGCAGAAGAATCGGCACAGCGATACCGCGGGACAGTTCAAACGAGACCAGCCGAATTCCGGCCACGAGGTAAATCTGCCCAACGAAGACGATTTGCGCCAGCCGGACTCGCAGCCTTCGCCCGACGTCAATGGCGAGCCGGGCGCAGAAGCCAACTCCGGCAAGGACAACCCCGGTAATCAGGACAACAGCGCTACTGATCGCGCAAGCCAGCAAAACGGCGACAATGGCAGCAGCGGCGGCGCGGCGCACGGAATCGGCGCCGATCCTGACAGCCTGTTCGGCGCCCCCGAGGCGTCGAAGCTGGGCAGCGAGGGTTTCGAGATCGCAATCGAAGCGCGGCCTATCGATCACGGTGCCAAGGGCGTCGGCCATGCCTACGTTCCGCCCAAAGTGCGCACTCGCCTGAGCCCTAGCCAGGAGCCGGACGAGCCGGTGGCGCGCGCCGCGGTCCCGGCCGAAGATCAAAGCACTATCAAACGGGTATTCGAAAGATGAGCGACGTGCAGGCGGAAACGCCAACGGTGGCGGATTTCGCCCGGACGTTTCGGCGTATCCAGGCCGAGATCCACAAGGTGATCATTGGACACGAGCAGGCGGTCGAGGAGCTGCTCTCGGCGCTGTTCGCCAGCGGCCACGTGCTGATCGAAGGCGTTCCCGGCACGGGCAAAACGACGCTGGTCAAAACCCTCGGCCTGGCGCTCAATCTGAGCTTCAACCGAATTCAATTCACGGTCGATCTGATGCCGGCCGATATTACCGGCACGCGGGTGATTTTGTCGGGCGAGGACGGCCGGCGCGAGTTCACCTTTCAGCCCGGGCCGGTCTTCTGCCACATCCTGCTGGGCGACGAAATCAATCGCGCGACGCCCAAGACCCAGTCGGCGCTGCTCGAGGCGATGGCCGAGTTGCAGGTGACGGTGTCGGGCACGACCTACCGCCTCAAGCCGCCGTACTTCGTGATGGCGACGCTGAATCCGATCGAGATGGAGGGCACCTATCCGCTGCCCGAGGCGCAACTCGATCGCTTCCTGTTCAAAGTCCGTTTGAACTATCCCGACGAAGGCGAACTGACTCGAATCATCTCGTCGACGACCGGGCCCGAAGAAGCGGGGATCGAGGCGGTTTTTCATGCCACCGAAGCGCCCGAGCGAATCGAGGCGCTGAAAAGGCTGGTGCGCGAAGTGATGGCGGCGCCCGCGATGGAGACCTACGCGGCGCGATTGGTTCGGGCCACGCAGCCGCAGAACTCGCGTTTCGTGGCCGCCGAAGCCAGGGCCGTGCACGACGAAATGGTCAATCGCTACGTGGCATTCGGCTCGAGCCCGCGCGGCGCGCAGGCGCTGATTCTGGGCGCCAAGGTGCGGGCCCTGCTCGACGGGCGCGCCAATATCGCGCGTGAAGATATCGAGCGCGTGGCGGTCGCTGCGCTCGCGCATCGCATCATGCTCAACTATGCCGCGCTATCCGACGGAATCGACGCCACGCAGATTGTTGAGCGCGTCATCAAGTCGGTTCGGGCCGCCAAGGTATAGGATAGGCGATGCTGGCGGCGCGCGCTTTCGAGCCGGAGTTTTTGCGCAAGCTCGACCGCCTGGCGCTGGGTATCAAGCGCGCGCGCACCGTGCGCGCGGGCCAGCGCACGTTGGGCAGAATCCAGGGGCTCGGAATCGAACCGGAAAATTTCAAGGCCTACGCGCCCGGCGACGATTTGCGCTTCCTGGATTGGAACACGCTGGCGCGGCTGGACGAATTGATGCTGCGAACTTACCGCGCCGACCGCCAGGTCGAGGTTACCGCGCTGGTCGATGCCAGCGCGTCGATGGGATTGCCCGAGCGCGACGACAAGCTGGGGTTTGCGTTGGCGATCGGCGCGTCGCTCGCCTACATCGGGATGGCCGAAAACGACGCGGTTCGAATCGGTGCGTTCTCGATGCAGCGCGGGGCGATGAAGCTCGAGGCGACGCCGTTTCATCGCCGCCGCGAGTCGTACCTCAATTTCAGGCCGTTCGTGATGTCGGTGAAGGCGGGCGGCGAGACCCGCCTGGGCGCGGCAGTCGATCAGTTGCTGCTGCAGCGCCGGCCGGCAGGGATTGTCGTCGTCATCTCGGATTTTCTGGTCAGCGAAAGCGACGTCGAAGACGCGCTGAAGCGGTTGGTGAAGGCGCGCCACGAGGTAAAGGTTGTCCACGTGATGGGCGACCAGGAGAGCACCGCTTCGTATCCGTCAGGACTGTTCCGCGTGCGCGACGCGGAGACCGGCGAAGTCCGCGAGACGGTGCTGGGCCCCAAAACGGCCGCCGCGAACCGGCGCAAGGTCGAAAAGATAGCTGCGCGCGTGCGTGAGATCTGCACGACGCATGCGATCACTTATGCGCAGGCGTTTGGCGCCTCCAATCTGGAAAGCTTTATGGAGCGCGAACTCCCGCGGCTGGGGATTGTGCAATAAACGTGGGTCTCCTCAATCCGCAGAACTTCATTTATGGACTCAGCCTCGCGCTGTTGGTGCTGATCTATCTGCGCTCGCGCTCGCGTCCGACCATCCAGGTGTCGAGCGTGATGCTTTTCGATCAGGCGCCCGCGCCGGTTACAAGCGTCCGGCAGATGCGGACCGACGCGCTCTTCTGGCTCGAGATGGCGACGCTGGCGGCGCTGACCCTGGCGATCGCGGGATTGTACGTGATGAGGCCGCGCGTGGCCGGCCAGGGCCGCAGCCATGCGCTGGTGTTCGATCTCGGCGCCGGGATGAGCGCGCGCGAAGGCTCCGGCACCAGACTGGATCAGGCCCGCCGCGAGGCGATGGAAATAGTCGGTCAAGCGCCGGTTGGAGACGAGTTCAGCGTCATCGGATACGCGCTGGAAGCGCAGGTGCGCCATCCGCAGACCGCGAACCTGGCTGACCTGCGCAAGGCGCTCGGCGATCTGGTTCCCATGGCGGTGCCGGCACGCGCAGCGGCTCTGCGAGCGGCGCTGATTCGCGCGCGCGGCGCCTCGGAAATCGATCTGTTCGCCGATCGGCCGCCGCCGGCTGCGATTGTCGCCGACGCCGCTTCGACGGCGCGCATGAATTTCCACCTGGTCGGTTCCTCCGACTCCAATCTGGCGATCGTGTCGCTCGATCCCGGCATCCCGGGCTCGACGCCAGGGCGCGCCCTGATTCGCAACTTCTCCGCGCGGCCCCAGCTCTGCGAGCTGGCGATCGATCTCGGTGACCGCGAGGAGTTTCATCAGACCCACATGCTCGCGCCGCGTGAACAGGCGGTGGTCGCGTTCGGACCGATCCGGAGCGCAGGCGTGCTGCACGCGCGAATCCTGACCCCCGATGCGATCGAGGCGGACAACGACCGCTACGCGTACGCGCCATCCGATCGTCCGGCCCGGGCGCTGGTCCTGTCGCCCGACGCCGCGGTGCGCGACGACATCGCGCGCGTGCTGCTCGCGGTCAACGCCAACTTTCAGATCGAAACCGCAGATCCCGCCAAGTACCTTGCTCAAGCGAAGGCCTCCGGCCCAAATGCCAGGCCGCTCGAACTGGCGGTTATGCATGATTGCTACGTGCCCGCGGCCGGGGCGGCGTCCACGCTGCTCATATATCCGCCGCAACTTGCGAAGAACTTGCCCTACGCGGCCGCAATCGGAATCTCCGTGCGGGGGACGCTGGCGGGCGCGGACATTGGCAGCTACGAGATGGGCGAAGCGCCCCCCTTGGAATCGCTGGCGCTGGGCGCAACGCGAATCGTAGCGATCCCCGAATGGATGGATCTGATCGCCACCGCGGCGGGCCCCGGCCATCCGTCGATCCCGCTGGCCGCGATCGGGCGCGCTGCGGGAGGTCCCGTCGGCGTACTCGCATTCGACGTCCGCGGTCATCTGCTGCTCGCTCCCGATCATCTCGACGCGCTGGTGCTGACGGTCGATCTGATCAAACAACTGACCGCGCCGCGCGATATTTTGATCGTGCCGACCGGCGCTGATGTGAGCATTACCGCGACCGCTACCGCGCGTGTCACCCGGCCTGACGCAAGCATACGCATCGTCGCGGCCGACAAATGGGGCCGGGTGCGAATCCGTCCGCTGCAGGCCGGGCGCTACGTCGTTGAGTCGGGCGGCGAGACGACGCAGGTGTTTGCCAACTATTACGACGCGGCCGAGTCCGACCTTGGGGCAAAATCGCAGGCCGAAGAGACCACGCCGGCGGAAAAGTCCGCCGCGGTATCAAATGCGCAATCCGCCGGGGAAGTGCAGCCGCTGGTTTTCATTTTGATTGCGCTGGCGTTGCTCGCCCTGACGATCGAGTCCGCGCTGCTGATTGGCCACGCCGGCGGCTGGGGGATGCGCCATGTTTGACCGGCCGCATCTGCTCTGGCTGCTGGTGCTCCTGCCGCTGGCCGTGGCGCCGGGTATTCTGGCGATGCGCCGCGGGCTGCGACTGGCGGGCGCTGCGACTGCGACACTCCGCGCGCTGTGCGTTGTAGCGCTGGTCGCTATGCTCGCGGGGCTGCGCATTCCAGCGCGCCGGGCCGCGCAAAGCGTCGCGGTGGTCGTGGCGCTGGACGAGTCGCGCTCGGTGTCGCCCGATCAGCAGGATTGGATGCGCCGGCGGGTCGAACAGTTGAAGTCCGCGATGGCGCCGAGCGACCGGCTCGGGATTGTCGGCTTTGGCCGCGACGCGCGGCTGCTCGCAGCGCTGACCGATCCCCGGCTGCTCGGCCATTTCGGCGATGGAGTGGACGGAGGGGCCACCGATATAGCGGGCGCGCTGACCGCGGCTGAGGGCCTGTTTGCGCCGGAAACAGACAAGCGAATCGTGCTGCTGAGCGACGGCAACGAAACCGAGGACTCCGCGATGACGGAGGTTCCCGCGATGCTCGAGGACGGAGTGCGAATTTTCGCCGCCGCGCCTCCGCCCTCGGCGACCGAGAGAATTGCGCTCACCAATTTCTACGCCCCGGACACGGTCCGCGCCGATCAGCGCTTTGCCTTCAGAATCGACGTGGACAGCGAATCGCATTCCGCGGTCGCCGCCACGCTCAAGCTCTATCGCGACGGCGCCGCAGTCGGCGAGGACTCGATTACGCTGAAGCCGGGGCTGAACCGCTTCGAGCTGCCGTATCGGCTGGAGCGCGCGGGTGCATACTTGATGAGCGCAGAAGTCTCGATTGCTCCTCCGCGGGTGGCGTTGAATCCGCGGGTCGAGACCGCGATTTCGGTCAGAGGTGCGCCGCGGATCCTGATCGTCTCGACTACGCCACCGGAAAGCGTGGTGACGGCGCTCAAGATGCGCAACTACACGATCGATCTCGTGTCGCCCCGCAGCCTGAGCGAACACCCGGCGGACTACCTGCCCTATCAGCTAATCATCCTCGACGATGTGCCCGAAGGATCGCTGACGCCCGCCACGCAGCACGCGCTCAATCGCTACGTCGCCGACTACGGCGGCGGACTGGTCGCGACCGGCGACACGCTGCGCGAGGAGACGCTGGCCGGCGGCGAGTTGGAAAAGACGTTGCCGGTAAAGTTCGTGCCGCAACCGCCGCCGCCGTCGCGCGAGCCGATTGCGGTTTACCTGTGCATCGATCGCTCGAACTCGATGAGTTACGACTCGCGCTATCCGGCGGTGCGCGACGGCGAGCGGATTCGCTACGCCAAGCAAGCCGCGATCGCGCTGCTGCGCCAGCTCGACGATACCGATTTAGCCGGCGTCATCGCGTTCGATTCGCAGCCCTACGTGCTCGCGCATCTACAGCCGCTGGGCGAGGATCGCGGCGAGCTCGAAAACCGCATCGACCGCCTGCAACCCGGCGGTGGCACCGACTTCAAGGAGGCGCTCGAAATCGCGGAACGCGAGATTCTGCAGAGCGGCATCCCGGTGCGTCAGGTGATTCTGCTGACCGACGGCGACACCAACCGCCAGTATCACGACCACGACGATCTGATCGCTGAATTCGCCCGCCAGCATATCCCGGTCTCGACCATCCGCATCGGCCCCGACCTCGCCAATCTGCGCTTGCTGCAGGACTTCGCGCAGGCGACCGGCGGCGTCTTCTATCGCGTGCAGGATATCGAGAAGCTGCCGCTGCTGCTGGTCGGCTTGACGCGCGAGGCGATGAATCAGCACAAGACCGATCGCACCACCGTCGAGGCCGGGCAGGCAACCGCGATGCTCTCCGGCTTCAGCATCAAGGAGATTCCGCCGATCGATTTTTTCGCCACGACGGAGCCCAAGGACGGTGCGCAAGTCACGCTCAAAGTCGTGCGCGCGGACAAATCTGCGCCGCTGCTGGCGGCGTGGCAATATGGACTCGGACGCAGCGCGATTTTCGCCGCCGACCCCGATTCACTCGCCACGCTGAGCTGGATTCGATGGAACCGCTACGCGGAATTCTGGTCGCAGCTGGCGGCTTGGACGATGCGCCAGGGCGACTCCGGGATGTTCACCATGCGCGTCCACGGCGCGCCTGGCGGATCGATCACGGTCGAGGCTGAAAAGGCCGATCCCGCTCCCGTCAGCAACCTGGTGTGCCGGATAACCGGGCCGGGTCGCGCCGTGGACGTTGCAATGACGGAGGCCGAGGGTTCGATCTATCGCGGCGAATTCGGGCCGCTGCCGCGCGGCAAGTATGTCGCGACGCTGATGTTCAAAGCGGGCGATTCCGAAAAGGTCCTCGAGCAACGCGAATTTGCCGCCGCCGGGTCGATTCCGCCCGACAGCGCCGAGCTGCGCATCAAGCCGCCCAATCTCGAACTGCTGCGCCGGCTGTCAACCGCGACGCACGGCGCCTTCGACGCGCCGACCGCGATAGTTGCGCGCCATGGCGGTCAGACCGTGGCATATCGCCGCAGCGCGGACACGTGGCTGATTCCCCTGGTAATCATGTTGTTCCTGGGCGAAGTGTTTGTGCGTCGCCGCTATCTCGGCGATTGACTGTTGAGACATGTCATCAAAAGTTTCGCGCGACGCCGACCTCGTTGACGAGAAGGCAAAGCGTGCTAAGGCCCACTAGAGCGTGTCTTGAAATTGGACTGCCACTAGTACAGCATGCCATCCCATGCGTTTGGTTCGATTAACCATGGCTTTGGTCGTCACCGCGCTGGCAGCGAGCGCGAACTGCTTTGCCAGCGACTTCGGATCGCTGCGCGAGCCGGGATTCGATTTGCTAACGCCCGCGCCACATCAAGTCGACATCGAAGCCGACGACGCCTACGCGTTCACTGTCGGCGCCAACACGCTGCGGCGCCGGATCAATTCATTTCCAGACAGTGCGATTAGCTTGCAGCACGATCTCGGCGTCTCGCAGATGCAATTGCCCGAGGTGCTGCTTTCGTACTGGTTCGACGGCGTCAACGCGGCGCAGTTCCAATTCAGGTACTTTGGCATCTACGGCAGCAAATTTGAAACTCAGCCGCTGGCATTTGGGGGCACGATAATCTCGCCGAATCAGAAGCTGAATCCCGGCGGTACGCGATGGTACACGTTCGGCGGATACTACGAGCGCCGCCTGACGCCGCTGTATCAGGATCGCGAATCGGGATTGCCGGCGTTTTTCCAAGGATGGGACCTGCGCGCAAAGATCGGACTCGAATTCACCTACAACGACTTTAGCATCAACGACGGCTCGCCAAACTTCAGCCAGGTCTCGCCGTTCGAGGCGCGAATCCGTTTCCATGACAAGGGGCTGCCGATACCAGCGATTGGGCTGGAGGCGCGGCGATGGCTGGGAGCCAACCTCGCGTTGGAGGTGACCGCGCAGGGCTATTGGGCCAACAAATGGAACTCCGGCCGCAGCGAGGGCGGAACGGTTTACGACTCGCAATCGGGCTTCGAGACTCACTGGCGGATCATTTACTCGAACCGCGAGTGGCGCGGTTTCGCCCCATTTGCCGGCCTGAACTACTACTACTCGAAGTACACGCAGACCTCCGCGGGCGTGGGCAATTTACTGCGCGTGCAGCTGTACGGTCCCGAGCTCGGCTTCAACTGGAGCATCTGATCCTCGCCCGACATAGTTGCTGGCCTCACGCACGCCGCGGCGTTATATGAGGATCGTGGCGAACGATTCCCCACTTGCGCTGATCAAATGCATGCTAAATTGCCGATGCCCGGTATGCCGAAGCGGGGCGATTTTCCGTTCGCACTTCAGGATGAATCGCGAGTGCCCGCGATGCCACGTGGTGTTCTGGAAGGATCCGGGAGAGACGTTGGGCGCGATGTATCTCGACTTCGCGGTAGCCTCCGGCTCGTTCCTTGTGTGCTGGGCGATTCTCGCCTTCGCCACGCGCCTCGCTGATGCCGTCCAGATATTTATTCTGAGCGCGATCGCCGCCGGCAGCGTGCTGCTCTGCTACCCGCTCACGCGCAGCGCGTGGACCGTGCTGGTTTATCTGTCGGGCGGAATCGAGCGCCCGCCCCTGCGCACCATCCACGGCGGCAAGAAGTCTGCCTGACCTTTCTCCAGCCTCGATCTGACCTGGGTCTAGTCTCGTTCCGCGAGTGTCGAACGCGCCGCCAGCTTCTCGTGCAGATGGCTCAGCCGCTCGGCGGCTTTGGCGATCGTCTCGTCGCTTTTAGAAAACGTGAATCGAATCTTCCCATAGCCCAACTCCGGCCGATGGTAAAAGCTTGAACCGGGCACCGCGGCGACGCCTACTTCATCGAGGATGAAGTCCGCCGCCGCGAAGTCGTCTTTGAATCCGAGCCCGCCGACCTCCGCCATGATGTAATACGCGCCGTTGGGGTTGCTGCATTTGAGGCCGGCCCGCGTCAGCGCCGCGTACAACGCGCCGCGCTTGCGTTCGTACATCGCGCGCAATTCCGCATAGAACGATTGCGGCAGCCTGAGTGCGAACGCGCCGGCTTCCTGCAGCGGATGCGGCGCGCCCACCGTCAGAAAGTCATGCACCTTGCGAATCGCCGAGGTGATTCTTTCGCTGGCGATCGCGTACGCCAGCCGCCATCCCGTTACCGAGTAGGTCTTCGACAGCCCGCTAATCGTCACCGTCCGCTCGGCCATCCCCGCAAGGCTCGCGATCGATACGTGGCGCGCGCCGCCGTAAATGATGTGCTCGTAAATCTCATCCGTGATCGCCAGCGCGTCATGCCGGCGGCATAGCGAGGCGATTGCTTCGAGCTCGGCTCGGGTGAAGACCTTGCCGCTCGGATTGTGCGGAGTGTTGATCACGATTGCCTTGGTGCGCGGACTGAATGCCGCTTCGAGCTCCGCGCGATCGATCGAAAAATCCGGGTCGCGCAGCGCCACGTAGCGCGGCGTCGCACCGGCCAGGATCACGTCGGGCCCGTAATTCTCGTAGAACGGCTCGAAAATAATCACCTCGTCGCCGGGGTTGATCACCGCCAGCATCGTCGCGATCATCGCCTCGGTCGCGCCGCAGGTTACCGTGATGTTGCGCTCGGGATCGCATGCGACGGCGTTGTAGCTGCGTACCTTGTCCGCGATTGCGCGGCGGAAGTTCGGCGAGCCGTGGGTGACCGCGTATTGATTGTAATCCTCGTCGATCGCGCGCTTGGCGGCTTGTTTGATTTCGGCCGGTGCGGGGAAGTCGGGAAATCCCTGCGCCAGGTTTACCGCACCGGACTTGAGCGCTCGCCGCGTCATCTCGCGGATTACGGATTCGGTGAACAGTCTGGTCTTAGCGGAAAGGTCGGTCGGCATGTTTTTCAGGGGCCGCGATGCGGCTCGATCATGTCTCAGAGCTCATCCGACACGACACGTAAGTTGCTCCGAGTCCAACCGCGCACGCGTGCTCGCGACAACTTACCCGGTTTGAATTTGAGCTTGAATTGAAAATTAACCGCGAATTGTGGATCCAGGCGACTTCAGCGTTTTTTCAGGGGCCGCGACGCGGCTCGATCATTTCTCGGCGCTCATCCGACGCGACGCACGGCCAGCGGAAATTGTCGCCTACCGCCATGCACCCAGCGGATTGCCCGTCCCGTCGTGCCAACGACTAATCAGCCCCTTCTTCTTCCAGCACGCCGGATCCCTGCCGCAGCCGCCATTCATCGATTACCTCGACGTTGAAGCGCCAGTCGCTGCCGATCTTGAAACCGGGCAACTGTCCTTTTTTTAGCAGGCGGTAGATGGTCGAGCGATGTACTCGCAGATACTCCGCCAACTCGTTGACCGTCAGGACTTTAGTCGAGGATGCCATCCGTTTCCTTCCTCTTTAGTACGCCTATTCATCCTTAGGCGCAAATAAGCTATCACAAAAGTTGAACGGAGCTATAGACCCTGTCATCGGACCATTTCTGCCCCAAGATCAAGCCTTAGATAGGCATATCGCGCCTCGTAGCGCAATTCAGGACCGAATCGCGAGTAATTTTTACCTGCATTGCTGCGATCTAACCAAACAATTGTTTGGCCGCTTCGCTCAGTTCCGCGCGATGGTCGGGATGAGCAACCGCGATTAATTCGGCGGCGCGCTCGCGATGGTTCTTGCCCAGCAGCCGCGCAATTCCGAATTCAGTCACTACAGTATCGGCAAAATAACGCGGCACCGTTACCAATGCGCCGGCTTCGAGTTGCGGCACGATGCGCGAAATCGCGCCGCCCACCGCAGTTGATTGCAATAACGTAATCGCGCGTCCGCCGGGGCATAGAAACGCGCCGATATGAGTCTCCGGCTGTCCTCCCGTCCCGTTTATCATCCGCGCGCCGATCACGCACTCCGAATTGATCTGACCGGTCAGATCGATGCTGAGAGCATTGTTGATCGACGTCTGCCGATAGTTGGAGGAAACTGTCGCGATCTTGAGCACGTACTCGGGATCGTAAAGCTCGAACGCCGGATTGTCGTCGATAATTTTCAAGTCTTCCGGATCCGAACCCGACCACGCGACCGCCACCGCCTTGCCGCGATGGATGGTCTTGCGTTTGCCGTTGATGATGCCCTGGTCGACCAGCTTGGCGATCCCCGGCGCGACCATCTCGGTATGCAGTCCCAGGTCGTGCTTGCCGTCGAATGCGCCCAGCCGCACCATCTGCGAACCGGGTTCTCCGACTCCGATCTGAATCGTCACGCCGTCTTCGATCAGTTCGCTCAGGTATCCCGCTATCGCCTTTAGCTCTTCGCCCGGCGGCTCAAGGCCGAGCGTCACGCGCAGATCCGAAAGTGACACGCGCTGCAAATACTGAACGATCGGCGAGATACGTTCGACCCCGACTTCCGCGATGATCGCGCGGATGCCCTCGCGCTTCTCCGCATCCATCGCCGCAAGCTCCCGGTCGATCAGCGCTAGGTCGGGCGGCGGCGGAGTTCCTTCGACGAAATACTCGAACTCCGAGACATGCATGTAAACGTCGCCGTAAGTGCGCGTCAGGCTCGCGTCAACCTCGGCGATTGCGTGGCGCGCGCGCCGCACGTACATCCGCTTGTTCCACTGATTGGGCCCGAAGCTGACGTATCCCTTTGCGTTGGGCGGGGTGACGTTGACGAAGGTGAAATCTATCGGTTTGTCTTCGCCCGGCCGTTCGTCGTGCGGCTTGAAGCCGGTCGAAAATAGATTCGGCAGGTAGGTGGCTGCACGGCTGTCATGCGACGGACGTCCGAGGTTGCCGATGAACAACTCGAACTCCAGATTGAAATGCGGCGCCACTTCTCCGGCCAGCCATCCGGGGTCGATCAGCGGCGCCGACATCCTGAGATCGACCACGCCGCCGAGCTGCTTGCCTCGCGCCGCCAACGCGCGCTGCATCACGTTTCCCGTCGCGAGGGGGAAATCCACCCGCATCCCCGGCTTGACCATTGCCGCCGCTTCGTCAGCCGAAATGGTGCGTGATCGGTAATACTCCTGCCAGTCCATTTGCGCCCTTCCTCTTCGCCTGGAACCCCGGCCACCGGGGACTTTGATTGACACAATGGATCAACTCGGCCAGACCCGCAAACTTGTTCGCCCCCACCCAAGCGGTTAGCTTTCGAGCATGCTCATTGCCGACGGCGAGTTGCGCTATGAAATCCGCCGCGCCGGCGAACTGATTGCTGTCGAGGACGAAGGCCTGGCCGCAGGCAGGATTCACGGCATCCGGCGTCCGGCGAGCGGATCCAACGTCTACCAGGTCGACGCTGAACTCGACGACGCCGGGCTCGTCCGGCGCGTGGTCGTAAGCTATCGCCGCGGGCCCTTCACTCGCAATGCCAGTTACGAATCAGCCGGCGATTTTCTGCGCGGCAGCGTGAGCGCAATGGGCGGGCGCAACAACTTGACCACCAAGCTCGGGCGCTACCGCGAAGTGGATGCCGACCTGATTGTTTTTCGCGCTCTGACAATCGCCCACATTCGCCAACGCGGGCAGACGCGATGGACCGGACGGGTGGCGGCCATCGATCCGAACACACTCGTCGCGGCAACCGTCAAACAGTCGTGCCGCCAGCGCGGCAACGATCCGCGAGTGTGGATTTACGAACCAAGGATGGGCGACTCCGAGGAAATCGAGATTGACGAGTCGGGACTCGTGCTGCGCCGGCGCGATTCGCAGGGCATCGAAACCGTTCTGGCCGCGCGCGCGCCTGCGCGCTGAGCGCAGCTTACGCAGCGAGCTTCTTGGTCGGCATCTTGCAGTCGCCGTCGAACTGCGCGCCTTCGTTGAGCACCAGGCTCGGCGTGCTGATCGTGCATTGCGCTCGCGCCGTCGCCATCAACTCGACCCGTTCGCGCGCCGTCACTTCGCCGCTGAACGCGCCCGCGATCGTCACCTTGGTCGCGGAAATCCGTGCGCTCACCACCGCGCCGGCCGTGATTACAACTTCATCGCCGGTGATCTCGCCTTCCGCTTCACCTTCGATTATTACCGGGCCGCGAAAGTTGAGTTTCCCCGAAGCCTTGGTGCCTTTTCCGATCCGTGACTCGAATCGCGATTCTTCGTTGAGCGCCATACACTGATTGCCTTTCCCGGTTGGTGGCTTCACTATTGCGGGAATGCGCAGGCACACGCAATCTCACCGGCCGAATCGCGAATGTGAACGAAACGTTAAGTAACGTGCCGTATGTCGCTTGCACCCGCCACGTCGCGCGCGGCAATGTTTTAAGCAGGGAGATTCGCAGTCAAATGAATCGTAAATCCAGCCGGTTGCGCGAACATGGACCTGAACGCCGCGGTGGCCAGGGACTCGATCCGCATCAGCATGATTCCGGCGACGCGGCGATCCTCGCGCTGCTCGCCGAGACTCCCGCGGCCGATCACGTCGACCTCGTGATGACGTGGCGCGCCGGCGCCTACGAAGTCTGGTCGCGGCGCGGGATGATTCGATTCAAACGCTTCGCCGATGAACGGGGCGCGCTGTCATTCGAAGTCGTCGAGCAAATCGGCCAGAACCCGATCGCAAATCAGGATCCATTCATCGTTTCCACGATCGACGAGGAACTCGACGCCGCCGGCCGCAGCGGCCATCGCACCGACGATCCAAATCGCGCCTACTTCGAACCCCACGTGCTGAGCCATCCCTACGCGTACGAGCGAATCGCCCAGCTCTTCGACAGCCCGCGCGCTCCCGACCTGGTGCTGAGCCCCAAGGCCTACGCCTACGGAATCCAGCCCGGGCAGCACGGCGCGCTCGACATCGTGCAATCCCGCGCGCCGCTGGTGTTCAGCGGCCCGGGCGTCCGCCGCGGATTGTTCAAGCTGAACGCTCGCCAGGTCGATGTCGCGCCGACCATCGCGCGCATCATGGGGTTGCCGAAAGTCGCCGGCCTCGACCCGTCGGGCTCGGCCGCCGAGGTCTACTTGAAGCGCCAGGACGGCAATCCGCTCGAGGAAATAATTGCCGATGACGGACGCCCGACTTTGGCCTACCTGTTCCTGCTCGACGGCCTGTCGCATTCGGAACTGCGCCATCAGCTCGACAACAATCCCGGCGCAATTCCAAATCTCGCCCGACTCGTTGAGCGCGGCGCGATGCTCTCGCACGGATCGATCGTCAATTTCCCGAGCATCACGTGGCCCAGCCACTCGACGATTCTGACCGGCGCATGGTGCGGGCATCACGACGTCGTCAATCCCACTTTCCACCTGCGCGAGCATCGCGAGACCGTGCCGATCCAGGGCAACATCTTCGAGACCGAGCGCTTTCTTAGTCCCGACGTCGAAACGCTCTACGAGGCTTTCAGACGCGCCTGCGGCGACCGTTCCGATGGCGCAGGCGCGATCACGGCCTCGATCCATGAACCGCAGGGACGCGGCGCCCATCACGCGGTGTTCGAGCGCCGGATCGTCGGCGACAAGGAACGCCTCAAGGCGCTTACCGCCGAGATGGCCTCCGACGTAAGCCCGCGATGGGCGGCGGACAATCTGCCCGCGATCGCTCGCGAAGAGATCGTGGACATCCGCGGCATGGCGCAAGTGATCAACCTCTTCGACCATTGCGGCGACCATCCTCCCGTGTTCGTCGCGCACGAGTTCGTCCTGACCGACGGCACGGGCCACGACTACGGCCCCCATCACGAGGGGCTGCGCGAGGCGCTCTACCGCACCGACAAACGAATCGGCGCGGTGCTCGAGTTGCTCGCTGCGCGCGGCTTGCTCCAATCCACGCTGTTCATCGTCACTTCCGACCACGGCATGGCGGCGCAGCGCGTCGAGCTGAAGGCCAATCCGGTGCGCGAGGCCGAGCGCGTGGGAATCAAGGGCGTGTTTGCCGAGCCGATGATTTATCTGCGCGACCTGCGAGTCGCGATCGAGCGCGCGCGCGATTTGCGCAGCCTCGCGGTCACCGTGCTGGACAACGATTTCCTGCCCGACGGGGAGCATCCGCCGCTGGCCGGTGCGCGCGTCGTGCTCTATGGCCCCGGCGGCGCCGTCATTGGCGAAGCGCAGACGACCGAGAGCGGGAGGGTCGCGTTTGCGACGCCCGCGAACGCCGCCGACGCCGAGCTGACGGTGAGTGTCGAGCGCGACGGGTTCAACCGTCGCGTGATCCGGGCCGACGGCACATCGATCGGCAAAGACATTCGCCAAATCCTGTATGCAAATCTGAATTCACAAGAATGACGCGCGACCTCGATGGAAAAATTGCGCTCGTGACCGGCGGCACGCGCGGGCTCGGCCGCGCCATCTCGCTCGGCCTGGCGCGATTGGGTGCGAACGTCGCGATGAACTACCGCCGTGACGATGCGAGCGCCCAGCAAACGCTCGCAGAAGTGCGTGCGATCGCGCCGCGCTCGATGCTCGTCAAGGCTGACCTCGAGGACGAGTCGCAGGTGCGCGCGATGGTGACGCGGGTCGCCTCGGAGCTGGGCCGGCTCGACATCCTGGTCGCCAATGCGGCCGCGACCGCATTCAAGCCGCTGCTCGAAGCCAAGCCGCACAATCTCGCCCGCACCTTTGCGCTGAGCGTCAACGGCTTCGTCGCCGCAGTTCAGGAAGCAAGCCGGGTGATGGGCGAGGGCGGACGCGTGCTGATGATTTCGGGGATGGACTCGATTCGCAACCTGCCCGGGCACGGCGTGCTGGGCGCCGCCAAGGCCGCGCTGGAGAGCATGGTGCGCGACTTCGCCTTCGAGCTTGGCCCGCGCGGCATCACGGTCAACGGCCTCAACGTCGGCTACATCGATACCGACTCGGCGCGCCTTTATGCGAACTACCTGGGCTACTCTCACGAGGATTTCCAGCGCCGATGCGCCGAAAGGTCCGCGCTGAAGCGGACGCCGACGCTCGACGAGATCGCCGCGGTCGCGTGCCTCATCTGCCTGCCTGCGGCAAGCTATCTGACCGCGCAGACCATCATGGTGGATGGCGGCTTCACGCTGAGCTTCCCCGGCGTGCGCTAGCGATTGCGCCGGTGTGCGCGTGAGGAAACAATAGCCGCTAGTGGGTCGGTTTGAACGATAGCGCGGAGGTTCTCAAATGGCGCAGCAAACCAAAGATTCCGATCGCGCTCGGCAGGCCGATCAGGCAGGGCATCACGCAAGGCATCCCGATCACGAGAATTTTTTGGCGCAAGGCGGACAGGTCGCCGTCGATATCCGCGGCGAAATTGCGCGCCTCAAGAGCGAGCCTGCCTGGGCCAGCGGCGATCGCCACGGCAGCTCGCTGGTCAAAGGCGACGGAATCAACGTGGCGCTGCTGATGCTGAAAAAGGGCGCGAAGCTCCAGCAGCATCACACCCGCGCGCCGATAACCGTGCAGCTGATCGAAGGCCGAATCAATTTCATCGCCAACGGCAAGACCCAGCTTGTGACCCCGGGGATGCTGCTCGCGCTGGATCGCGCAATCGCGCACTCGATCGAAGCGGTCGAGGAAAGCGCGATGGTTCTGACCGTGGGCGGCGAGTAGATGTAAGGCGATGGTCGCTAACGGCTGGTTCACCGTCGCCGAGCGATAGGCCGGGCGATCGCGAATCTTACACGCGCGCGAGCAGCGCGCCATCCACGGCGATCGATTCTCCGGTCACGAAACCTGCCGCAGGCGACACCAGGTAGAGCAGGGCGCCGCCGAGTTCCTCGGGCTTCACCAGGCGGTTGTCGGGCAGGTACTTGAGCAGGGTCTTGCTGAATTCGCCGCCCCCTTTGGCGGGACTCGATTCATCGTCGAGCCATCCGGCCTCGATCGCGTTGACGCGGATACCCTTGCGCGCCCATTCGAGCGCCAGCGCACGCGTCAGGTTCAGCACCGCCGCCTTCGCCGCGCAGTACAGCGCCGCGTTGGCGACGCCCCGTTCTGCCAGCACCGAGGTGATGTTGACGATGGCGCCGCTGCCCTGGCGGAGCATCACGCGCGCGCCTTCCTGGCACGCCATCCAGACCGTTTTGAGATTGTTCTCGATAATTTTGTCGAACGCGGTGTCGTCGATAGCTTCGGCGGGTCCCCAGGCTGGCGTGTCGAGCGCGTTGACCAGGATGTGCAATCCGCCGAACTCCTTGGCGGCGAGGTCGGCGGTGGCGGAAACGTCGGCGCGCGTCGCCGCGTCCTGTACCCGAATCACGGGCTTGGTCCCGGCCGCGCTCACCAGCTTGGCGACTTCCTTGAGCTGCTTGTCGGTGCCTGGCTCCTGCGAGGCGAGCACCAGCCTGGCGCCCGCCTCGGCGAGAGCAACGGCGGCAGCGCGACCTACGGGATGCTCGGCGCCGACGACCAGCGCGCTTTTGCCCTGGAGCGAGAAATCATTGGAGGCGTTGGGGGAGGCCATTTTGTTTTCAGCTCCGCGCGGTTTTTCTTCCGCCATCTAGTTCGTATTCTCCGGCGATACCCCGGTCGGCGCGATACCGCCCGCCAGTCCGCCGCCATCGATCACGACGAGTTCGCCGTTGATATGGTTGGACGCATCCGAGGCGAGGAACACCGCGAGCGGACCGAGCTCGCTGTCCTCGCCGCCGCGCCCCAGCGGAATAAATTTGCCGCCCTTGAAACGCTCCATCGCCGCTTCGTTGTGCGGGAAGAAACCGGGCACGATGCAATTGGTCTGGATGTTGAACTGCGCGTAGCTCAGCGCCATCGAGCGCGTCAACTGGACGACGCCGCCCTTGGCGCACGCGTACATGAAGTTTTGCTTGCCGCCGCGCAGCCCGTAGCCCGAGGCGATGTTGATGATCTTGCCCCGATTCTGCTTGACCATCTGCGGAATAACCGCGCGGCATCCGTAGAACTGACTGCTCAAGTTGGTGTCGATCCCGCGGCGCCACTCGTCGTCGGTAATTTCCGGAAGTTGTTTGGGGCGGCCACCGTCGCCGCCGCCGGCGTTGTTGACCAGGATATCGATTTTGCCGAACTGCCTGACGGTGGCGTCGGCGAGCGCGTTGACTTGTGCGGAGACGGTCACATCGGTCGGCACGACAATGCATTTGCGCCCGGTTTTTTTGACCGCGTCTGCGGTTTCATCGAGTTGCGCCTGGGTGCGCGCCGCGGCCACGATATCGGCGCCCATTTCTGCCATCTTTACCGCCATCGCGCGCCCCAGACCGCGGCCGGCGCCGGTGATGATAGCGACTTTGCCGTCGAGCTTGAGAGAATCGAGAATCATTTGTCGTCACCCCATCGCGCGCGGCGTGCGCATTGCTCTGTTAGCTCAATAACATAGCTTTGAGCTCGCGGAAAATGATGCCAACAGCAACGCCAGACGCGCGGGACTTTTGACGGCGCTTGAGCGCAGGCCCTATATTGACAGCAGGGGAGTCGTGCAATGGCGCTGAAGATCGTGATGTTCTCGGACTACATCTGTCCGTTCTGCTACGTCGGTTTCGAAACGATGCGAAAGCTGAAGCCGGAATTCGATTTCCAGCTCGAATGGCGCGGCTTTCAGATTCATCCCGAATGGCCGGCCCAAGGAATACCTGCCGGCAGGGCGCTCGGGACGATCGACCCCGCGTCGCGGGTCGCGCTCTGGAAGCGGATCAGCGCGATGGCGGAGGCGGTGGGATTTTCGATGAAGCCGCCAGCCGTGCTGACCGACTCGCGCGCCGCGCTGGCGGCGACCGAGTTTGCGCGCGAGTCGGGCCGCGACGAAGCGCTGGAAGAGCGAATCTACCGGGCGTACTTCAACGACGGCGCGAACATCGGCGACGCCCAGACCGTCGCGCGGCTGGCGGCGGAAACGGGACTGGACTCGGGCGAGGTGGCCGACGCGATCAAATCGCCCAGGTACGAGATGCGGCTGAAGAATAATTCGCTGGCGGCGCATCAGCGCGGCGTCAGCGGCGTGCCGACGTTTTTCATCGGCGAATTCCCGCTGGTGGGGGCGCAGAGCCTCGACGCGATGCGCGCGATTCTCAAACGCGCGAGCGAGCGATTCCCGGGCTGACGCCGATGGCAAAATCAATTGAGCAGCGGGTTCGGGAGCTGGAAGATCGCGACGAAATCAAAGAGCTGACGGCGCGTTATTGCTGGCACATCGCACACGGCGAGGGCGAGGCGGCGGCCAATCTGTTCACCGATGACGGCGTGCTCGACATGACCGACGCGGACTTCAAACCGGTGCGCGGCCGCGAAGCGATCCTGAAGTTTTATCGCGCGTCGGTGCGCGAGCCGGAGGTCGCATTGCCGTTCATCCACAATCACATCATCGAGCTAAGCGGCGACGACGCGCGCGGCACTTGCGCGATCGAGGCGCGGTTCTCGCGAAATGGCGAGAGCGTTACTGCGGCGGGCTACTACGAAGACAAATATCGGCGCGAGGGCGGGCGATGGCTCTTCGCCGAGCGCAAGCTGTATTTCCATCACGTGGTGCCGCTCAAGCAGGGATGGGCCGAGGCGAAGGGTCAGAGCCGCAAGCTCTAAGGCGCTACTCAGGTGCGCGGGCGCGCGAGGTAAAGCCCGCGGCCCATCAAGCCCTCGGCGTCGTAGCCGACTTCCATGTTCGCCGACTCGAACGCGCGGGTCATCTCGTCGCGCGTGAACAATCCGAGCTCGAGGCGCTCGCTGTAGTGCTCGATGCCGTCAGGCCGGCCCCTGAGGTAGTGCATCTGCACGACGGATAGATTGCCTTCTTGGCCGCTGAGGCTCATGCGGCAGACCTTGTCGGCGCCAATCTCGCCGGCGTGGATGAAGGTCGCGCCGGGTTTCCAATCATCGGGAGTGAGCCAGGGCTCGACGATCAGCACGCCGCCGGGATTTACGTGGCGCGCCATGCATGCGATCGCACGCTGCAAGCGGCCGGCGGTGCGAACATAGCCGATCGCGCTGAACAGGCACGTCACGGCGTCGTAGGTCGCGGCCAAATCGAAGTCGGTCATGTCGGCGCGAGTGTAGCTGCCGGCGGGATTCTTCAGGCGCGCGGCGCGCAGATAGCTTTCGTTGAGATCGACGCCGTCGATCGCGTAATGCTGCTTGAGAAATCTCGCGTGCTCGCCGGTGCCGCACGCAACGTCGAGAATCGTGCGCGCGCCCGGCACCGCATCCGCGATCAGGGCGCGCAGACGCTCGCATTCCCGGGCGTAGTTCTTGAAGTGATAGATCGCGTCGTAGAGCTCGGCGCTTTCGAGGAACATTCACCCAGCGTACCGATTTCGCGCCGCCGATTCACGAGCACCGCTTGAACGACTCTTCTTTTGCGTCAGCGCGAGCCGGGTGTGGTAAGAATCATGGTGGCATGGCAGCGCGCGGCAAAAGAAAGGCGGTTGCGGTTCGCCTCGACCTTAAAGGCGTCAAGTGTCCGCTCAACTGGGCGCGCGCGAAGGTGCGCCTGGAACAGATGGCGCGCGGCGAGGTGCTCGAACTGACGCTCGACGATCCGCGCGGCGCTCGCGCGATTCCCGGTGCGGCCGAGGCGGAGGGCTACGCGGTGCTCGAGTCCACAGCGCGCGACGGTATCTTCCATCTACGCATCGAGCGGTAGCTGCGCTCTGGTTTGCACGGCGCAGTCCGTTCGCGTTAGAAATCACGCCGATGCGGGTAAAAATTGGCGACGTTCGCCTGTTCTTCGACGTTGAAGGCGCGAAGCTGCGTCCCGACGGAGCAACGATGCGCGAAGTGCCGACTGTCGTTCTGCTGCATGGCGGTCCCGGCTTCGATCATTCGAACTTCAAACCCGACTTTTCGCGGCTGACGGAGATCGCGCAGGTTGTCTATCTCGATCATCGCGGCAACGGCCGCAGCGATCGCGGCGATGCGTCGAAATGGAATCTGCCGCAGTGGGGCGACGACGTGCGCGCGTTTTGCGAGGCGCTGGAGATCGAGCGTCCGATCGTGATCGGCGTGTCATTCGGCGGCATGGTTGCGATGTCGTACGCCACGCGCCATCCCGAGCATCCGGCCAAGCTGGTGCTGAGCAGCACGGCGGCGCGGATGCGGCAGGATCGATCGCTGGATATGTTCGAGCGGCTCGGCGGGGCGGAAGCGCGCGAAACGGCGCGGCGATTTTTCGACAATCCCGGGCCGGAAACGATGGCCGAATATCAGACAAAGTGCCTTCGCCTGTACAACCGGACTCCGGCGGGTCCCGAGTTCATCCTGCGCTCGGTGATGAATCTCGAGTTGATGGC
>Ga0187808_10000056_pt1 | contig 23043 bp, 27 predicted proteins | sample NC_wetland_sal_i_5_FD_132427 | JGI IMG/M metagenome (GOLD analysis project Ga0187808, IMG submission 132427) | Wetland sediment microbial communities from Neuse River Estuary, North Carolina, USA - ASW_3 | ecosystem: Environmental > Aquatic > Freshwater > Wetlands > Sediment | place: USA: North...
AAGGAAGCGCTCTCCCACTGAGCTACGTGCCTTCACGGGCGAGGCGTATTGACTGGATACATCAAGCAACCGCAAACGGTAACCGATATTGGGCTGGCGGGCAACCGAGGCGCCGCGAGGCCCTATTCACCTTGAGCTTGCAGGCGACGGTAGCGGGGGCATCTGCTATGCTTTCGCGGCCGTGTATCGCGCGCGCACACAGCGACGTCACGACGCTTAAATGAAGATGGATCGCGAGCGCATAGTGCAGCTCTTCTTCTTCGGCTTTCTGGCCGTGATGGCCTACGAGCTGTACGAACTGATTCTGCCCTTCCTGACGCCATTGGCGTGGGGAATCCTGCTCGCATTCATGGCGCATCCGGCACTGATCGAAGTCGAAAAGTACGTCAAGCGGCGATCGCTGTCGACGGCGATTATCGCCGTCGTCGTCGGGCTGGGCGTCGTTCTGCCGGCAATCTGGCTCTCGGGCCGCCTGGTGCTCGAGGCGCAGACACTTTACACGCAGGCCACGGAATCGGTGAACAGCGGCGGAGTGATGAAGCTGCACGACTGGGCGGTCCACACGGATCTGGGCGCATGGGTCGCCAAACGGATGGGGGAACGCGGCTACAAGCTCGACGAGGAGCTGCCCAAGCTCACGCTGCAAGCGGCGCGGATGACCAGCGATTATGTAGTCAGCAATGCGACCCACGCCGCGAAAAATGTGCTGTCCTTCATCATCGACTTCGGCATCGCGTTGCTCGCTTTTTTCTACATGCTGCGCGACGGCGACTACTATTACCGCAGCCTGCGCGACCTGACCCCGCTGCACGAAGACGACAAGAAGGCAATTTTCGATACGCTGCGCACCACGCTTTCGTCGGTGATGCGCGGGCTGATGCTGACCGCCGTGCTGCAAGGCGTGACGATCGGCCTGGGGATGCTGATCTTCGGCGTGCCGTACTGGCTGTTCCTGGCGATCGCCTCGTCGGCCGCGGGGCTGATGCCGATCGGCGGCACCGCACTGGTCTGGATTCCCGCCACGCTCTACCTGGGCTTTGCCTCGAGTTGGTCGGCGGCGGTCGGCCTGGTCATCTGGTGCGCGATCGCGCTTGCGGTCATCGACAATTTCATCAAGCCGCTGGCGATGAAGCATGGCACGGGCCTGCCCACTATCGCGCTGTTCTTGGGGATTCTCGGCGGGCTTGAAGCGTACGGGCCGCTTGGCCTGTTCCTGGGCCCCGCGATTATGTCGGTATTTGCCGCCCTGCTGCGCGTCTATAGAAAGGAATACTCTGGCACCCGCAAGGAAGCAGCCTGAGCGCTCGGCGCGCGGGCAATTTGCCGCGGAGAAAAAACAGTGAAATACGCAATCGTGACTGGAGGAGCGCGCGGACTCGGACTCGGCATCGTCAATGCGCTGCTGGAAGAAAAAGTGGTCGACAACGTCGCCGTGATCGATCGCGATCTGGCGCTTCCGCCCGCCGCGATCGCCGCCCGGGTCCAGGGCTTTGCCGCCGACGTCACCGACGAGCAGCAGGTGCATCGCACGGTCGAGGAGATCGTCTCCCGCCTGGGCGCTCATCCTGCCGTGCTCTGCAACAACGCCGGCGGCGGCGATCGGGCATGGTTCGGCAGGGGCAATCAATTCGTCTGGCACGACGTCGAAACGTGGCGCCGCTTTGTCGATCTCAACCTGAACTCGGTCTATATAGTCTCGCGCGAGGTTGCGCCGCGGATGGAACGCGGCGCCGCCATCTGCAACACCTCATCGGTTGCCGGGCTGCAGGCGTCTCCGCCGCTGGCCGCATACGCCGCGGCGAAGGCCGGCGTGATCTCGTACAGCAAAACGCTTGCGCTCCAGCTTGGGTCGGCCGGAATTCGCGTCAACGCTGTCGCCCCGGGGCTCATCTTCACCAGGGTATGGCAGGATCTGGGCGCGGCGCTCGGCGGCGGTGATGCAAACGCGCGCCCGGTCTTCGACTCAGCGGTGCGAAATTCCGTTCCGCTCGGCCGCGAACAGACGCCCGAGGATATCGGCCGCGCAGTAGCGTGGCTCTGCTCCGACAAGGCGCTTAATGTAACTGGCCAGGTGATCGCCGTCGATGGCGGAATCCTGCTCGGACAAGTGCGCCTGCGCGAGGGTTAGCGCACTGTCAGTTTCCCTTCCCGGCCGGGTGCGGTGTTCGCCGTATGGCACCTGCCAATCGCGCCGCGATAAAATGTGCGGTCGGAGAAGGGCTCGCCGATGAGCGAGAAAGAGCAAAAGGCGCTCTATATCGTCCGCCGTCTTGTCGATTCCGGCTTTCGCGCCGTTTTCGCCGGCGGATGTGTGCGCGATCGAATTCTTGGCGTCGAGCCCAAGGACTACGACGTCGCCACCGACGCGCGTCCCCAGGTGGTGCAGAAACTGTTCGACCGCACCGTGGCGGTCGGAGCTAAGTTCGGCGTAATCGGCGTGCTGATCGGCGACGACCTGTTCGAAGTCGCCACGTTTCGCGCCGATGCCGAATATACCGACGGTCGCCGGCCCTCGTCGGTGCGTTTCGGCGCGATCGAGGAAGACGCAATCCGCCGCGACTTCACCATTGGCGGAATGTTTTACGATCCGATCGCCGGCCGCGTGATCGATTTGGTCGGCGGGATGCGCGATCTGCGCGCCGGAATTGTCCGCGCGATCGGAAATCCCTACGACCGCTTCGACGAGGATCATTTGCGCATCCTGCGCGCCGCCCGCTTCGCCGCGCGGCTCAACTTCACGATCGATCCCGCGACCTGGGCCGCGATGAAACGCGCCGCGCCCACAATTCTCGGGATTGCGGCCGAACGAATCGGCGAAGAAATCGTGATGATGATGACCGAGGGCGCCGCCGCGCGCGCGATGGATCTGATGATGGACAGCGGCCTGATGCATCTGCTGCTGCCCGAGGTAGTCCTGCTGCCCGGATGCGCGCAGCCCGAAAATTTCCATCCTGAAGGCGACGCGTATACCCATACGCGGATGGGCGTCGCGATGCTTCCCGCCGGATGCAGCGAGACCGTTGCGTTCGGCATCCTGCTGCACGACATCGCCAAGCCGAAATGCCGTGCGGTGGCCGGCGACAAGGTCACGTTCTATGGCCACACCGAGGACGGCGCCGCGATGGCGGCGGAAATCATGGCGCGGCTCAAGCGCTCGCGCGCGGTCCAGGAGCGGGTCGCATACCTGGTCAAGAATCATTTGCGGCTCTGCATGGTGCCGCGGATGCGCCCGGCAACGTTGAAGAGAATGCTGGCGGAAGACGGCTTTGACGAATTGATGGAAGTCGCGTTTATGGACGCGATGGCGTCGAGCTCCTACCTCGGCTACTGGCACTTTTGCCGCCGCGCGATGACCACGATGACCGCGGCCGAGATTCGTCCGCCGCGTCTGATCGGCGGCGAGGACCTCAAGCAGTTGGGCTTCACGCCGGGACCGCGCTTCAAGGAAATTCTCAAGGATGTCGAGGACCATCAACTCGACGGCGCGCTCGCAACCCGCGAAGCCGCGCTCGAATATGTGCGCATCCATTACGGCGCAGGCGCCGCCTAGTTGCTCCGCGCCAACGCCATAACCAAGCGCTTCGGCCGTACGCTCGCGCTCGACGCCGTCGATTTCCAGGCCCTGCCCGGCGAGATCCACGCGCTGGTCGGCGAAAACGGCGCCGGCAAGACCACCTTGATGAACGTGCTGGCCGGCTCGCTGGCCGCCGACCATGGCGAAGCGATCCTCGATGGGCTGCCCCTGCAGGCAGGCTCGCCGCGCGCTGCCCTGGCCGCGGGAATTGCGGCGGTGCATCAGAGCCCGATGCTGTTCGAGCGGATGACGTGGGAGGAAAATCTCGCCTTGGGCGGGTTCGACACCGGCACCGGCGCGCTCGACCTCGACGCAATCGCGGCGCGTGCGCGCTCACTTGGCGCGAAACTCGGGTTCGAGATGCCCCCGGATGGCGCCACCGTCGAGAATCGTTCGGTCGCCGAGCGCGTTCGGCTCGAGGTGCTGCGCGCGCTCAGCTTCAATCCGCGGGTCCTGATTCTCGATGAACCGACCAGCGTGCTCGCTCCATCGCAGTTGGCCCCATTCCTGGACTTGCTGCGCAATCTGCGCGGCGAGGGCCGAATCGTGGTGCTGATTACGCACAAGCTTGCCGAAGCAATTGCGGTCGCCGATCGAATCACCGTGCTGCGCCGCGGCCGCGTGGTCGCCCGCACGACTCCGGCCGAGACCAGCGAGGAGAATTTGGCCGGCCTGATGATTGGCGAACTCGTGGCTGAGCCCGCTCCGGCCGCGACGCCGTCGCATTCGGGCGCGCCCGTGCTCCAAATCGAAGATCTGACCCTCGATGACCATACCGGGCGGCGGATTCTCGACCGGCTTTCGTTTCGTGTCGCTGCCGGCGAGATCGTGGGAATTGCGGGCGTTGACGGCAACGGCCAGACCGAGCTGGTCGAATTGCTTGCTGGCGCACGCCAACCGAGCAGCGGGAAAATAAAGCTGCTTGACGGGTCGCCGGGCGCCACGATGGCGGTGATACCGCAAAATCGCGACCTCGACGGCCTGATCCTCGATATGCGGCTGTGGGAAAACCTGATTCTCGCGCGCCGGCTGCGGGAGCAGGTGACATCGCACGGATGGTTGAACGCTTCGCACGCGATCGATCTTTGCCGCGAACTCATCGATCGTTTCCGCATCCGCGCTCCAGGTCCCGAAACCACCGCCGGCGCGCTTTCGGGCGGCAACCGTCAGCGCCTGGAAGTGGCGCGCGCGATCGCCTCGCGGCCCAAAGTAATCGTCGCGCACAATATCTGCCGCGGCCTGGACCTCGCTGCGACCGCCGAAGTCCATCGCACGATGCTCGACTTCGCTTTCGGTCCCGGCCGGGGCGCGGTGCTGCTGATTTCGAGCGACCTCGACGAGTTGCTCGCGATCTGCGGGCGGCTGCTGATCATCAGCCGCGGAAAAATCCGCGAAACCGATCCCGGCGAGCGCGATCCCCAGCGCCTGGGCCTGCTGATGGCCGGGGCTCGCGACTAGCAGGCGGCTGCGTGATGCTGTCCTCGATTGCGAAACCGTTTGCCGCCTTGGCGCTCGCCGCCGCGCTCATCTCGATTGTCCTCGCCGCGCTCGGCGCGTCTCCGCTCGGCGTGTTCGCGGCGCTTGGCGAAGGCGCGTTCGGCAGCTGGTACGCATGCGTGGATACGGTCGTGAAATCCACGCCGCTGGTCTTCACCGGGCTTGCGGTCGCCCTCGCCTTCTCTGGCGCGCTGTGGAATATCGGCGCCGACGGGCAGCTTACGATCGGCGCGATCGCGGCCGGCGCGATCGGTCCGCATCTCGGCAATTTTCCCCATCCGATTGCGATTGCGGGCATTCTCGCCGCTGGATGCCTTGGCGGCGCGGTCTGGGGCGGGCTGGCGGGATGGCTGCGCGCGCGGCGCGACGTCAACGAAGTCATCAGCACGATCATGCTCAACTTCGTCGCCGTGCAGGCGCTCAGTTGGGTCGTGCATGGTCCGCTGATGGAACCGTCGCGCGCCTATCCCACCAGCTCGCCAATCGCACGCGCCGCCCAGCTCGAATTCTACTTTGCGCCGAGCCGTATCAACCTGGGCATGCTGCTCGCGGTCGTGCTCGCCGCCGTTTGCTACCTGCTGTTGTTCCGGACCGGAGCCGGATTCGAGCTGCGCGCGATGGGCCGCAACCGGCGCGCCGCCACGTTCTTTGGCGTCCGAATCCCGGCGCTCACATTCTGGGTGATGACCTTGTCGGGCGCTCTGGCAGGGCTGGGCGGCGCGGTGCAAGTCTCGGCAATTTCGCATCGATTGTACGAGAAGCTCTCGCCCGGATGGGGTTTCGAGGCAATTGCGGTCGCATTGGTGGCGCGCCTCAATCCGCTCGGCATCATTCCCGCCGCGATCCTGTTCGGCGCGCTCGACAACGGCTCGCAGGCGATGCAGCGGACTCAGGGCGTCTCGCCGGAGCTGGTGCAGGTTATCCAGGGTCTCGTCATTTTGATCATCCTCGCCTTCGACACCCCGGCCTGGAGCGCAGTCCGCGAGCAGATATTCGGCGCGACCGGCGCGGCGGCCGCGGTGCCGCCGGTGGCGGAGATGCCGGATGCTTGAAGCGTTTCTCATCTCGTCGATCACGATGGCGACGCCCATCCTGCTGGCTGCGCTGGGCGAGCTGCTGGTCGAGGAAAGCGGCGTTATCAATATTGGTATCGAAGGCGCGATGCTGGCGGGTGCGTTCGCTGCGCTTGCGATCGCATACTTCAGCGGCAGCACCGCGCTGGGCCTGGGGGGCGGAGTCGCGGCGGGCGTCGCGATCAACGCGATCTTTGCCGTCCTGGTGGTGAATCTCGCCGTCAACCAGGTCGTGACCGGAACCGCGGTCAGCATCCTCGCGCTGGGATTGACTGGCGTCTTCTACCGCAAGCTGTTCGGCGTCACCGGCAAGGCGTTCATGGTGGCGCCGATTGCGAAAATCCCGCTCGGTCCGCTGGCGCGAATCCCGCTGCTCGGTCCGGTGCTCTTCAATCACAACGCCCTGGTCTACTTCACCTTCATTCTCGCGCCGGCTCTTTGGTACGTGATCGCGCACACCCGCTACGGACTGAGGCTCCGCGCTTGCGGTGAGCGTCCCGAAGCGGCGGACGCGCTCGGACTCGGCGTAATCGCCATCCGATGGCAGGCGCTCGTCGTGTCGGGCGCGATGACGGGCCTGGCCGGCGCGTTTCTGACGCTCGCGTATGCGGGCACGTTCGTCGAGAACATCTCGGCCGGCCGCGGCTTCGTTGCGCTGTCGGTGGTCATCGTCGGGCGATGGAATTCGTGGGGCTTGGTGGCCGCATCGGTGCTGTTCGGGGCCGCGATGGCGTTGCAATTCGGATTGCAGGCGCTGGGGACTATCGTTCCGTACCAGCTATTTCTCGCGCTCCCCTACGCGTTGACGCTGGTGGTGCTGGCGGGCTTTGGCGGACAGGCGGCGGCGCCGAGCGCGCTCGGCGAACCCTACCGCCGCGATTGAACGGGTAAATCAGGGAAAATATCCAATTTTCCCTTGAATTTTGTAGTTTTTCCAAAAACTGTGCCGCTGAAACCCCCCTACTAGCGGGGGCGTCTAACAGATCAGAGGTACAGAGCTATGAAACGCAAGATTTTCATGACTTTGGCAGCTCTGTCGCTCGTGTTTTTCATACTTCCGATGCAGGGTTGCTACGACTACGGCTACGGCTATCCCGGGTACGGATACGGCGGCTGGGGTGGCGGATACCCGGTGTACGAAGGCGGATACCCGGTGTACTCCGGCGGCTGGTACGGTCCGGCATTCGTCGGTCATCCGTGGGGTTGGGGCGGCGGTTACTATGGGCATGGCTGGGGCCATGACGGTTGGGGGCACGGTGGATGGGGCGGTCACGGCGGATTTGCTCATGAGGGCTTCGCTGGCGGGCACGGGTTCGGTGGTGGACACGGGTTCGGTGGCGGACATGCGTTCGCCGGCGGCGGACATGGGTTCGGTGGTGGCGGACATGGTGGCGGAGCTGCTATGGCGCACTCAGGGCATGGCGGAGGGCATGGTGGCGGGCATCGCGGCTGAACCGAGAGGGCATCGAATTTCACGCACAATCGTGTAATCTCAACTTCGATGTCCGCGCCGTTAACCACGTCCAGCAGAGTGTTGAGAAACCTGGTTGCGATCAAGGCTTCTCCAAATTCGATCTCAACACCCTGCGTAAAACGGCTTCCTTCCTTAATCTTCTCTCCCGCTTTTTTGCCGGGGAGACAAGAGAGGGGGAGCAGGCTGTGATTAATCAACAGCCTGCCAGAGACGCGTTATTTCCGATGGCGGATTGCGCGGCTTGCGGCAAGCAGGTGCTGACGTACGTCGCGCTCGACGATGCCGGCGCCGAACGCCGTGTCTGTGTGCATTGCGACACTGCTGTCGCCGACCCTCTCCAGTGGGTCTCACCCGGCGAGCTCGAGCAGAGCGGTTATTATTTTGGCCCGCCGCCCGCCGCGGGTGACAACGGCGGATGCAGCACGGGATGCGGCAGTTGCGCCGTCAAGAAGCATTGAGCGCGCCGGTCTGGCGCAGCGCCTCATAAACCACGATCGACACCGCGTTGGAGAGGTTGAGGCTGCGCACGCCCTCCTCGAAGATCGGAATCCGATACGCACGGTCGATTCTTTCAAGCACGAAATCGCGGCCCAGGCCCGCAGTCTCGCAGCCAAAGAAAAGAAAATCGCCGCGCGCATAGCGCGCATCGAGATAGCTCGCGCCGGCGTGGGTCGAGAAAAATTTGGTTTTCGTTGGCGGCCGATCGCGATGCACCGCGGCGAACTGCTCCCATCCTTCATACGTGTGCAAATCCACCAGCGGCCAGTAATCCAGGCCGGCGCGCTTGAGATAGCGATCCTCGAGCGAGAATCCGAGCGGACCCACCAAGTGCAGCCGGGCCTTGGTCGCGGCCGCCAGCCGCGCGATCGATCCGGTGTTCTGCGGAATCTCGGGGCGAACCAGAATGATATGTAAATTCGGCTCGGCGAGCTGCATCGCTTTCAGGTTTTCGATGCTTACTGCTGGCGCGCAGCGAGCGGATGCCGACGGCCCCTGAGATTGAGGTAAAAACGCCCGGCGTCGTCGGATTCAAAGCAGTCGCTCAGATGGTAGTAGGCGGAGCGAAGGAAGCGGGCGCGACAATCGCCGCCCTTGACGCGCGCGTACAGCACGTTGCCGGCGCCGATCTCCAGCGCGCCGGGATCGAGCGGCTCGCAGGTGTCATCGTTCAGCACCATCAAGAATCCGCCCAGCTCGTCGTCCTCGAGCGCCTTGACTACGTAGGGCGTGTCCTCGACCGCAATCGGCGCGCGTTCCTCAGCGACTTGCAGATAGTAACTGCCGTCGGGATTGCGCTTGATGCTGCGGCTGAAGAGCAGGGAGATTCGCGGGTTGTCGATCCGCTCGTCGTCGCTATACCAGTTGCCGTCGCGCCGAAACGAGATTTTCCCCGATTCGACGGTATAGAATCCCGCTCGCGCCATCGTAACCTACTCGTCCAGTTCTTCCATCTTCACTTGTCGCGACTATCGAGGATGATCGTCACCGGGCCTTGGTTGACGATTTCCACTTCCATCATCGCGCCAAACTCACCACTCTCAACCTTAACATCGCGACTGCGCGCGAGCGAGAGAAAGTGCTCGTAGAGGCGGCGCGCCTCGGCCGGCGCGGCGGCTGCGGTGAACGACGGCCGGCGGCCCGAATTCGTGTCCGCGAGCAACGTGAATTGCGACACGACCAGGATTGCGCCGCCGACCTGCACCAGCGAGCAGTTCATCTTGCCGGCCTCGTCGGCGAATACGCGCATGCCGACGATTCGATCCACCAAAAAGCCGCGTCGGCTTCGCTGTCGCCGCCGGCAACTCCCAGCAGCACGACCAATCCAAGCCCGATTTTGCCCGAAATGCGCCCGTCGCAGCGCACCTCTGCGCGGCTGACCCGTTGAACAACCGCCCGCATACCTGCGTCATATAATAGCGAGCGGCGCAAGGCGAAACCCTTTGTGCTCTGCGCGCGGCGTCGCGTACTATAATTCCAAGCACTAATGATTCCGGTTTTGTTCCACTTGGGGCCGCTCACCGTTTACAGCTTCGGGCTGATGATGGCGCTTGGATTCCTTGCCGCCGACTACGTTATCCGCCTCGAATGCATCCGCCGCGGCCTCGATCCCGAATATTCCTCCTCGATCGTGATCGCGGCAGCCGTGATGGGGCTGGTCGGGTCGCGCGTCTACGCGATCCTCGACGATCTGCCCACCTATCTTGCCGATCCCAAGGCGATGATCTTCTCCGGCTCGGGATTCGTCTTTTACGGCGGCCTGATCGGCGGGATCCTCGGCGCTTACCTGGTTTCGCGGTGGTATCGAATCGGATTCGGCGCGACTGCGGACATGTGCGCGCCCGCCCTTGCGATCGGGCAGGCAATCGGCCGAATCGGATGCCAGCTGGCCGGCGACGGCGACTGGGGGCTGCCGTCCACCTTGCCGTGGGCGATGGCCTATCCCAAGGCGATCATCGGCTGGAACTCCGAGACGGTGCTGAAACTGGACGAGCATTACCGCCTCGTTTCCGGCTTTTTCCCGGGCGTCCGCGTGCATCCGGCGCCGGTTTACGAAACTATTCTGTATCTCGGCGTGTTTGCGATATTGTGGTCGATGCGCAAGACATCTCATCCGGCCGGCCGCCTGCTGTACTGGTACCTGGTGTTGGCGGGAGGGTCGCGCTTTCTGGTCGAGTTCGTGCGAATCAATCCGCGAGTTTTCTACATGTTCAGCGAGGCCCAGTTGATTGCGTTCGCGATGGTGATCGTGGGCGCGGTCGCACTCATTCTCACCAGGGAAAAGGGCCACGCGGAAACCGGCCAGCAGAGCGGCGAAAAAAGCCGGCGTGCGGCGATCAACGCGGTTGGGGCATGAGCGCGATGGAAATAAAGGACAAAATCCTTTACCTCTGCGCCGCGATCGTGGTCGCGACCGGCCTCGCGCTGGTCGCGCTCAGCGGGCATCGCGGCGCGCGCCTCGCTCCGAACTCCGAAGAGTCCGAGGCGACGGTGCCGGCCGGCAGTCAAGCGGCCGATTTCAAGCTCGAGACGCTCAACGGCACAACTGTGTCGCTCGATTCGCTGCGCGGCAAAGTTGTGTTTTTGAATGTATGGGCCACGTGGTGCGCGCCATGCCTCGAAGAAATGCCCTCGATGCAGACGCTGTACGACGCCTTCAAGGGCAACAAGGACTTCGTGATGCTCGCGGTCAGCCAGGACACCAAGGGCCGCTCGGTGGTGGCGCCCTATGTGGCGAAGAACGGCTACCGCTTCACAATACTGCTCGACCCCCAAAACAAGGTCAGCGAGACTTACGACGTGAGCGGCGTGCCCGAGACATTTATAATCGACCGCAAGGGCCAGATCGTCGCGCACCATATGGGCGCGTTCGACTGGTCGCGGCCCGACGTCAAGGACGCTTTGCAGCAACTGCTCGACTCAAAGCAAGGATAAAGGGTGCGCAAACCGGGAATCCCCGATGAAAGAGTCTGTCGCCGCAGGATGCATCACAGCGCGGCATCTGCTTAAATGTTTAGGCTCATAATCACGAATCCCGAGCGGCACTAAGTAAATGTCAATGATCAAACGACACAGATGGTCCATCACGTTGGCGGTCTGCCTGGTTTCCTGTTTCCTTGTCCTGCAGGAGGTCGCCGTCCGGCGCGCCCAGGCGCTGTCGAACGACACCTACCAGGAGCTCGACACGTTCGCCAACGTGCTCGCAATCGTGCAGAAAAACTACGTCGAACCAGTATCGACCAAACGGCTGATCGACGGCGCCATCAGCGGGATGCTGGCGTCGCTCGACCCGCATAGCGCCTACCTGACGCCGGACCTGTACCGCGACCTCGAGGTCGAGACGCGCGGCAGCTTCGGCGGACTGGGAATCGAAATAACCATCAAGAATGGCGCGCTCACCGTGGTCGCGCCGATCGAGGACACGCCGGCGTTTCGCGCCGGGCTCAAGGCCGGCGACCAGATCATCAAGATCAACGACGACTTCACCAAGGACATGACGCTGGCCGAGGCGGTCAAGCGGATGCGCGGGCCCAAGGGCAGCAAGATCAAGCTGACTATTCATCGCAACGGCGTGCCTGAGCTGTTCACCGTGACGCTCGCGCGCGACGTCATCAAGATTCAGTCGGTCAAGTCGAAGATGCTCGACGGCGGCTATGGCTACGTCCGGGTCACCACCTTCCAGGAGAATACGGGCGAGGGGGTCGAGAAGGCGATTGCCGAGTTCGAAGCGAAGGAGCACGGCAAGCTCAAGGGACTGGTCTTCGACCTGCGCGACAATCCGGGCGGCTTGCTGAATCAGGCGGTCAAGGTATCGGACGATTTTCTCGACGGCGGGCTGATCGTGTATACGCAGGGCCGCGAGGAAAATCAGCAGCAGAAATACTTCTCGCACAAGAAGAAGGACTTTGTTGACTTCCCGATGGTGGTGCTGGTCAACGGCGGCAGCGCGAGCGCCAGCGAAATCGTCGCCGGCGCCCTGCAGGATCAGAAGCGCGCCGTGATTGTCGGCACCCAGACTTTCGGCAAAGGCTCGGTGCAAACCATTCTGCCGCTCGACGATCATTCCGCGCTGCGCCTGACTACCGCGCGCTACTACACTCCCACCGGCCGCTCGATCCAGGCGGTGGGAATCACCCCCGACGTCGACGTCGAGCCGCCTAGGGAAACGCTCGCATCGCTAACCCAGGAGGGCGCCGAGATCGACCAAAACCCGGAAATCCACGAGTCTGATTTGCCCCATCATTTCGAGAACGGGCAGAAGAAGGGCGACAAGAATCCGGTCACTGGCGAGAGCGCGGCTCCGGCCCCCGCCACCGGCAAGGGCGACAAGGGTCCCGGGGCGAAGGGCGCCAAGGCCAAAGAGGAAAAAGACGTGCAGCTCGATCGCGCCATCGACATCCTCAAGCATTGGGACACGTTCAAGCTCGAGCTGGCCAAAGGCGAGTTGCAATCCGCCGCCGCGGTGGGCGACAGCGCCAAGTCCAAGGGCGACTAAGCTGCGGTTAGAATTGATCGCAACGCGCCGGGCATCATCGATGTCCGGCGCGTTTTTTTTTCTGGATCCTGCGCGTTTGCTGCCGGAAGAGAGGTTTGCGCAACGGACGTTGGTGCTCGATGCGTGCAAACCTAACCTGAACGACTGGAGACATAGGGGGAAGGGGAACAATCGCACGCGCGAGGAGACAGAAGCCGCGACGGCGTTCATGCAAAGCTCTTCTTATCCAAGGACGTACCACGTGACGCATCGCTCGGCGGCGCGGCGCGGCTTGGGCATGCGGATTCGCCGGTGCATGGGTGATTCCGGCGGCGTTCGTGGTGAGCAACGTCGTCATCGCAGCGCACTTTCTGGGGTGACGCGGGCCGCGATGATGTCGCCTGGGTCCTCTGCATTCTGATTCCCTCGCCCGTTCGTCGGGAGAGGGTTAGGGTGAGGGACCTCATTTGCGGCGCGATTGCCTGGCGCGCCGTAAATCTGCAGGCGAACACGGCAATGACACCCAAGCCAGCACTTGCTCGCGACGCCGCTCGGAAACTGAGACGCGATCAGACTGAAGCCGAACAAAAGCTCTGGGCACGCTTGCGCGGGTCGCAGCTCAACGGATTCAAGTTCCGCCGGCAGCATCCGCTCGGACCTTTTTTCGCGGACTTCTTCTGCCTGGAAGCGAGGCTCGTGATCGAGCTCGACGGCTCTCAGCACGCCGACGATTCCGACCGCGACGAGCGCCGAACGGAGTTTCTTCTCGGCAAGGGATACACAGTGTTGAGGTTCTGGAACCATCAGGTCATCTCGGAGATCGAGGAGGTTGTGCAACGAATTGCCGCGGTTCTTGAAGTGTCTCGCCAGACCAGAAAACGAAGAATGTAAGATGTGCGGCACATCGGGCAATCACGCCGCACAGAGGTCCCTCACCCTAACCCTCTCCCGACGAACGGGCGAGGGAACCATGGAGATCTGTTCGATGGACGAGAAGATGCGATTGATGGCGGCGGCGTTGGCGCAACGACCGAAAAGGTCGTCTAATGCGCGATAGGTGCCCGGCAACTCATTCTGATAAGCTGGACGCCATGGACGGGCAGCTCGATCTCTCGCTGCGCGGCGGCCGCGCGGGCGCGATCGGCGTATCGGAGCTGGTGCGGATGGTGCGCGACGCGCTCGACGCCACCTTGAGCGAATGCTGGGTGGTCGGCGAGATATCGAACGCGCGGCTGGCGCCGTCGAATCATTTTTATTTCACGCTCAAAGACTCGCGCTGCTCGATCAACGTCGTGATGTTCAAGTCCGCCTTCAACCGGATGCGGTTCAAAGCGGTTGACGGGATGGAAGTGATGGTTCGCGGACGGGCGCAAATCTTCGAACAGCGCGGCGCGTTGCAGTTTTACGCCGAGGAAATGGAGCCGCGCGGGGTCGGCGCCTTGCAGGTCGCATTCGAGCAGTTGAAGCGCCGCCTGGAGGCCGAAGGACTGTTCGATCGGGCGCGCAAACGCGCGATTCCGTATCTGCCGCGCCGGATCGGAATCGTGACGGCGCGCGCCGGCGCCGGACTCGGCGACATGCTGCGCATTTTGCTCGATCGATTCCCGAACCTGCACCTGATTTTTCGCCCGGCGAAGGTGCAGGGCGACGGCGCGGCGAATGAGATCGCGGATGCGATCGCCGATCTCAACCGCGACGGCCGCGCCGAGGTGCTGATCGTCGGACGCGGCGGCGGCTCGCTCGAAGATTTGTGGGCGTTCAACGAAGAGATCGTCGCGCGGGCGATTTTCCGCTCGGCGATCCCGGTAATTTCCGCGGTCGGCCACGAAGTCGACTATACGATCGCCGATTTCGTCGCCGACGTGCGCGCCCCGACTCCCACCGCGGCCGCGCAGATGGTCGTGCCCAGCCGGGCAGAGTTGACCGAACGGGTCGCTTCGATGGGCGCGTCGCTCTCAAGCGTGATGCAACGCGAACTGTCGGGCCGGCGCGAGTCGGTGGACGATCTGGCGGCGCGGATCCGTCATCCCGGCGCGGCTTTGGCCCAGGCGCGCCAGCGCGTTGCCGAGGTCGAGGGCGAACTTGCGGATGCGGTGTCCCGCCAAATCTCCGAGCGCCGGCGCGCCGTGCGCGAATTGCGCCTGCGTCTTCGCATTCCCGATGCGATGGTGCGCGAGATGCGCCTTGCGACGTCGCGCCTGGCGGGCGGTCTTGTACGCGGCGCGATGGCTGCGCTCGAAGGCAGGCGGCGCCGGCTCGGCGCGATGGCGGGGCGGCTCGACGCCTTGTCGCCGCTGAAAGTTCTCGACCGCGGCTACGCGGTGGTGATCAACCGCAGCGATTCCCGCGCGGTGCTCGACGCGGCCACGGTGAAGCTCGGCGACGAGCTCGATATCAGGCTGGCCAGAGGGCGGCTCGGCGCGCGCGTGACCGGGCGCACAATCTAGGACGATGGTCACGAAGACGAAAAAATTCGAGGATGAGCTCAAGGACCTTGAAGCGATCGTCAATCAGATCGATTCCGGCGAGCTGACGCTGGAAGAATCGATCAGCGCCTTCGAACGCGGTGTGATGCTGGTGAAGGCGCTCAACGCGAAACTCGACGAAGTCGAGCGCAAGGTCGAACTGCTTACGCGCAGCGCCGGCGGCGCACTGCGCACTGCCCCCTTTGAAGCATCGTCTGAGGACGACGAGCGCCCCGCCGGCGCAAAGGACGACGACGAAACACCCTTCTAGCAATAGTCCCGGCGCCAAGCGCAAGTCGCGCCGCTCCCCGACGCCGCTGGTCCGCTTCAGGCTCGACGCCGAAATGGCGCGCCGCGGCCTGGCCGACAGCCGCGAAATCGCCCAACGCCTGATAATGGCGGGGCGCGTGCGCGTCAACTCGCGGCCGGCCTACAAAGCCGACCTCAAGGTCGATTCCGAAACCCCCATCGCGCTCACCGCGGGCGCGCCGCAGTTCGCTTCGCGCGGGGCGTACAAGCTTATCGCCGCGCTCGAGCATTTCGGCCTCTCGGTCGAGGGCAAGCTCGCGATGGACGTGGGCGCATCGACCGGCGGCTTCACCGACGTGATGCTGCGCCGCGGGGTCAGGGCGGTGATCGCGATGGACGTGGGCTACGGGCAGCTCGCGCTCAAGCTGCGCGAGGATCGGCGCGTCACCGTGCTCGATCGCATGAATATCCGGCTCGCCTCGCCGGGCGACCTGCCCTACGCGCCCGAGTTGGTGACGATCGACACCAGTTTTATCTCTCTGCGGCTGGTGCTTCCCGCGGTGCTGGCGCTGGTCGCGCCGCGCGCCGAGATAATCGCGCTGATCAAGCCGCAGTTCGAAGTCGGCAAGGGCAAGGTCGGCAAGGGCGGCATCGTCAGGGACGAAAAGCTCCGGCGCGAAGCGGTGGCGGGGATCGTCGAGTTCGCGCAGAGTGTTGGCCTCGACGTGGCCGGCACAATCGAATCGCCGATCGAAGGCGCAGCCGGCAATCGCGAATATCTCGCGCTGATGAAATTCCCGGGCGAATCCGGAAAATGACGCGCGCCTGGGCGGCCGGTTTGGATATGGGTGGCACCAATATCCGCTGCGCAGCCGTGTCCGCCGCCGGCGATGTGCTCCTGATGGAGCACGGGCCGTCGCTTGCGTCGCGCAACGCCGCAGCCGTTGCTGAAAATATCGCCGCGCAGCTCACTCATCTGCTCGACAGCGCGCGCCGGCGCGGACTTGGATCGCCCCGAGCGATCGGAGTCGCGGTGCCGGGACCGCTAAACGTGTACTCGGGAACCGTGACGCAGGCGCCGCACGTCGCGGCATGGCGCGCGTACCCGCTGCGCCGCGCGCTGGAAGCAATCATCGGCAGGAAGGTGGTCGTCGAGAACGACGCCAACGCCTGGGCGCTCGGCGAATACTGGCGCGGCGCGGCGCGCGGGATGCGCGATGTGGTGCTGCTGACGCTCGGCACCGGAGTCGGCGGCGGACTGATCGTCGGCGGCAAACTGGTTCACGGGCGAAGCGGGATGGCGGGCGAATTGGGGCATGTCACGGTCGATCCGGACGGTCCGCGATGCGACTGCGGGGCGAACGGGTGCCTCGAGTCATACGCATCGGCGTCGGGGCTGCGCGGCCTGGTCCAGCAGCGCCTGGGACTGCGGCCGGGTGCGCCGCTGCCGGCGGATATCGTTGATGCGGAAGGGAATTTCTCGGTGCGCGCGATGTCGGCCCGGGCTCGCCGCGGCGACCGACTCGCGCTCGAGGCGTTCGCTACGGCAGGCTACTACCTCGGGGTCGCGATTGCGTCCTTTCTCAATATTTTCAATCCCGATCGGGTTGTGATCGGGGGCGGCGTGGCCGGCGCGCTGCCATACATGCGCAAAACCATGATGGCGCAAGTGCGCGAGCGGGCCTTCACGGCGATCGCAGCGGAGGCGAAGATCGTGCGCGCGGCGCTGGGTCCGCGAAGCGGTGTCGTCGGAGCGGCATACGCGGCGCTGCATCCGGCCAATCGCGCGCGCCGTAATGGCTAAAGTCTGGGGCTGCTGGAGCGTTCTAGACCCCCGCGGGGATCTGATGGATACTTAATGGGTTGGCAGGCACAGGGTGCCGATCATGAGCGCGCGACGGTTGAGTTCAACTTTATCCGTACTGGCCCTCGCGGCGACGTTTATCGTCGCCGGCAACGGGCTTGCGTTCGCTCAATCCGAGCTCAACGAAACTACCATTCCGCCCTCGGCGCCTCCCTCGCGCGTCGTGCGTCCGCCGAGCGAAGCGCAGCCGTCTGAGACTCGCGAAACGGCAGAGCCCATGGACGAGTCGGCGCCAAAGCCCGTCGCCAGGCCCGAGCATCCCGGCGCCATCATCCCGTACACGGTTCGCCCCGGCGATTCGATCAGCGGGATCGCGCAGATGTTCGGGATCACCGCCGATGAGCTGGCCCACGCCAACCGGCTTAATCTTGACGACGAGCTTGAGGTGGATGAGGTGTTGAAGGTTCCGCATCCCTTCACCACCGAGGTCAATACGCTCAAATCGCAGGTCGAGACGCTTAGCGCGCAGCAGCAAGCGGCGGAGCAGAAGGCCGACGCGGCCGCGGAGCAGGTCAAATCGCTCCAGACGCAAGTTCAGGAACTGACCGGCGACAATCAGGATTTGCAGCTCGGCATCAAGTTGCTGCCGTGGTGGCGTGCAACTGCCGTCAGCCTGGGGATCCTTGCGCTCATCATGTTCGGCGTGATGGTGCTGACGCTGTTCGAATGGTGGCGGATGCGGCGCAGGTTCGTGGCGCTGGCCGCGATGACCGACGCGCTCAGCCGGCTCGACTATAAATACAAAGCGATGTTCGCGAAGGCGGAGTTGCGCTTGCAGCAGCTCTACGGCCGGCGCCGCGGCGGAATTCCCGAAGGGCAACCGCGGCCCAGGATGCCCGAGGAAATCGAACTCGAGCGGCTCAACGACGAACTCAAGCAAATTCTCGAGCTGCACCTGCAGCGGCTGGGTGCACGGTTGCCCGGAGCGGGGCGACGCAGGGGATGGCGCGAGTTATTCGGCGGCGGCGATGTCGGCTCGACTGTTGAAGCACGCTCGTACCGACGCTAGGCTTGGAATTGGCCGACCGTGAAGTCCGGGCGGGACGGTTATTAGAGTATCGAGGAGAGAATACGTCATGAAGAAATTCGCGCTCATGGCTTTGCTCGCAACGGTTATGGTTACGCCGTTTGGAATGTCCTCCGCGACCGGCACGCGTGCGTCGGATACGCCGGAATGTTGCCAGAAAAAGGAGAGTTGCTGCCCGAGCGCGTCGTGTTGCTCCGGCGGCAGCCACGCCATGGGAGCGCATTGCGCGCTTCACGTCGCCGCCGCGCGTTGATCGCTTGATCGTTCTTCTCTTGGCTTGATCGTTCTTCCTTTGGGAGGTGAAGCGTGAATCGTCTGACGAATCTTGGTTTCGGTTTCGGACTGGCACTGGTTTTCGTCGTTGCGATTGGACTGGCTGGCGCGGCGCTCGCGGCCGAGGGCAGCGAGAAATCGGTCACCGGCAATATCGAAGACTCCTACTGCTACGGCACGATGGGTGCGAAGGGCGCGGGCCACAAGGCGTGCGCGATAAAGTGCGTATCCAAGGGAATTCCCGCGACGCTTATCGAAAGCGGGACCGAGAAAGCCTACATCCTGTTGCCGAACAAGGACGCGTCGCCGCTTCCCGAAAGCGTGATTCAGCACATGGAAGACCGGGTGACGGTGACGGGCAAGGAATACAGCAAGAACGGCGTCGACTACCTGGTAGTGGAAAGCGTCAAATAGCTAAATAACCGCGGGCCAACATCGTCGTGCTGGAGCGCATTCTGCCGGGCGCATCGCAGCTGCAGAATATCCATCCCCTCCTGGTGCATTTTCCGATCGCGTTTCTGTACGGCGCCGCGCTGCTTTATTTCCTGGCGTCGATCAGCGCGAGCGAAGCGCTTAAGTGGGCCGCGCTCTGGATGCTGGTGCTGGGCGCGCTTGGCGCGGCGGCGGCGGTTGCCAGCGGTCTTTACGCGGCGCCCGGCCTGATGGTTTCGGTATCTGTCCGCCACGAACTGCTGCGGCATCACAAGCGCCTGATGATTGCGGCGTCGTCGGTGACCGGCGTGCTAACGGTGTGGGCGCTGGCGACGCGGCCAATGCCGACGCGGGGACGGTACGTGTTCCTCGCCGGCCTCGTCGCAGTCATATGCTTGACAGCGCTGGGCGCGGACATCGGCGGCGAGATGGTTTACGGCTACAACGCCGGCGGCTCGGCCTGCTCGCAGCCGATCGATTACAGGAAGTAAACGAGTTTTTTTCGGCAGTGGGTTAAAAGCCATACTGGCGCTCCTTCCATTTGCGATCACATTACCCATGGCTTGAATGCTGGGGGTGGGTTTTGCGATTGCGGCCGGGCCGGTCTATAACCGCGGAAGAGCGAAACCGAGAAACGCCAGGCACAAGGAGCAAACAAATCACATGGCCAGCGGTTACATCCTGAAGGAAGTACAAGACGGCGTCGCGACTATCACGCTGAATCGCCCCGAGAAACTGAACGCATTCGCGGGCACGATGGCCGCGGATCTTTACGGGGCGTTCGCCGAATACGACAAGAATGACGAGGTGCGCGTGATCGTCGTCACCGGCGCCGGCCGCGCGTTCAGCGCGGGTGCGGATCTGTCGAGCGGCGGCAACACGTTTGACGCTGACGCGCGCGTGGAGCGCCGCCAACGGCCGGCGCCTGCGATTCGTCCGTGGAACGTGCGCAAACCGATCATCGCGGCGATCAACGGGCCGGCGGTCGGCATGGGAATCACGCTGCCGATGCAATGGGACATCCGCGTCGCGGCCGAGAGCGCGCGCATCGGATTCGTGTTCGTGCGGCGCGGGATAATTCCGGAGGCGCTCAGCCTGTGGACCGTGCCACGAATGATCGGACTGGCCAAGGCCAACGAACTGCTGATGACCGGGCGGATTATCAGCGCGCGCGAGGCGCTCGAATTCGGAATCGTGAGCCACGTCTGGCCCGACGCCGAGTTCATGACGAAGGTGCGCGAGATGGCGCTCGATATCGCGCAGAACACGGCGCCGGTGTCGGTCGCGATGACCAAGCGGCTGATTTGGGGACTGCTGGCGGAGCCCGAGACGGAAAAGGCGCAGGCGGCGGATTCGAAAGCCTTCGTGTGGTCCGGCAAGCAGCCCGACGCATACGAAGGCGTCAGCGCGTTCGTCGAGAAGCGCAAGCCCAAGTGGAAGATGAAGCCATCGAAGGACGTGCCCAAGTTTATCCCGACGATCAAGTGATCGCGCCGGGCGCAGCTGGCTTGGGCGGGGCGGAGCGCGCGACATCGCGGCGCGAGTCGGCGCTGCTGGCGGTGCTGGCGATAGGCGGCGCGGTAGTCGAATACCCGCTCGCGCTGGCGATTAAATCGCTCGACCGATCGGAAATCGGGCGCGCGCTCCCGTTCCTCGGCGTCACCATTGTGCTCGCATCGCTGGTGCCGGCAGCGCTTGCAATCAATGGACGGTTGGGGTTGCCCGGCGCGCCGCTGATCGCGGCAAAGATCGCGGGCGAGAAAGTCCCTTTCTCAATTCGCAGCCTGGCGAAAATCTCGATCGGTTACGCGATACTCGCCGCGGCGGTAGGCGCGGGTGTGCTGGTGATTGTGATCGTGCCGGTGCTTTTTATTGCGCGCGGCGGCGCCGGCGGCATCACTATCCCGAAGCCGCCGATGTTGACGGTGGCGCCGGGCCGTCTCGCGATCGTCGGAGCGTTGGTAGCAATCGCGGCTGCGGTCAGCGAGGAGATCCAATTTCGACTGGTGCTGTTTGCAATCCTCGGATGGATCGCGCGGCTGATATCGCGCGACCCGAGCGGTCATCCCGGACGCCGCGCGCTTTGGATAGTGACGATAGTCCAGGGCTACCTGTTCGGAATAATTCACCTGTTGCCGGTTGCCGGGGCGCTGTTCCATAGCACGTCCAGACTTCTGATCGGCGGATTGGTGATGCCGCAGACGTGGGAGGGTGTCGTGTTCGGGCGTCTATATTTGCGCCGTGGACTGGAAGCGTCGATGATCGCGCACGCGTCGATGGACGTTGCGCTGTTTGTGTTGGCCGCGATCGGAGTGTTGCGATCTCATCTTGGCGCGGGATGAACGCGCGCACCCGCGAGACGAAGGGCAAACGAGTTAATCAGGGGTTGTCCATCGAGAAGCCGCCTGGGCCCTGCGTCGCCACAATCAGAAGTCCGCCCATGATCGCGAGATTCTTCATCGTGTTGATCTGGTTCATTTGGCCGCCCGGGATTATGTGAAAGAGAATCGTTACGGGAATCAGATAAAGGAAGAGGATGAGCGCGACAGCGCGGGCGCGGAAGCCCATCATCAGAAGAAGTCCGCCGACGAGCTCGATGACTGCGGCGGCGAGTGCCTGCGGATAAACCATCGTTGACATCCCCGCCATCTTCTCCATCATCGCGACCGTGCGCGCCAGGTGCGTGAGTTTCATGAAGCCCGGCAGCACGAAGATGAGTCCCATCAGGATCCGTCCAACCAGCGCACCAAGCTTGTTCAGAGAATCCATCGTCGTACCTCCTGCCCGCTCGTATCTAGCATTCCGGCTGGGTCATTAATATAAGTTCGCTTGCGGCATTGAATCAGACTGCTTGATTTGTCCGGACCTGCTAATCGCGATACTTCACTGCGCTACGGTCGTGTACATTATGTTTGAGGAGAGCCGCGACGCCCGGCGAGGAGCCGCCGGGATCGCGGCAATTTGAACAGGGAAGAATATCGACGTGAGCATAGAGGCGGTGATTTGGGATTTTGGCGGCGTTTTCACGACCTCACCCTTCGAGGCCTTCAACCGTTTTGAGGCACGACGCGGCCTGCCCAAGGACCTCATCCGAACCGTCAACAGCACCAATCCAAATTCCAACGCCTGGGCGCTGTTCGAGCGTGGCGAAATCGATGGCGCCGGCTTTGATCGGAAATTCCTGGAGGAGACAAGCGCGCTCGGTCACCCAGTGCGCGGAGCCGAAATTTTGCCCCTGCTTTCAGGCGAAGTACGGCCGCGGATGGTCGAGGCGCTGACCATTTGCAAGCAGCATTTCAAGGTCGGTTGCATCACCAACAACATGAACCATGGTCAGGGGTCAGCCATGGCCACAAACTCCGAGAGCGCCTCGCGTGCCGGCAATATCATGCAGCACTTCGACGCAATCGTCGAAAGCTCCAAGGTCGGCGTGCGAAAACCCGACCCGCGGATCTACCTGATGATATGCGAGCGGCTTCGAGTGGAGAGCCGGGCGTGCGTCTACCTGGACGACTTGGGCATCAACTGCAAGGCAGCGGCGCAGCTTGGAATGGTGGCGATCAAGGTGGTGAGCGATCGGCAAGCTTTGGCCGAGCTCGAAGGCGCGACAGGGCTGACGTTTCCCAAATCCGACTAGGCGGATGGGGCGGGGGCGGCGAGTTGCGCTTTTAGCTGCACGAAGCGCGCGATCGCAGAGCGCGTAATCAAGCCGATCATACGCCGGTTGTCCATCACCAGCAGCCTTCCCACGTCCGCTTCCGCCATCCGGTGCAGCGCATCGGAGATCGGCGCATCGGGCGCAATCGTGATATTCGGCGCGATCGGGAGCATCACGTCGCCGACCGCCTTGGAGGCCCGCTCGCCCGGCGGGCAATCGCGCACCTGCCCGAGCGACAGGATCCCAAGCGCGCGTCCATCGCTAACCACAGGGAATCCCGCGTAGCCGTAATGGAGAAAGAACTTCTCCACCGCGTCGCTGACGCTCAAATCGGGAGCAAGCGAAACCGGATTGGGGATCATCAGGTCGGCAACCCGGATTTGACCGAGCATCTGCTCGACCACGACGCTTTGATAGCTCGTGGTCGCGGCGCCGCGCAGAAAGAGGCCGATGAAGATGAGCCAGAGTCCGCCGATGAGCCCGCC
>Ga0187808_10000057_pt1 | contig 22973 bp, 16 predicted proteins | sample NC_wetland_sal_i_5_FD_132427 | JGI IMG/M metagenome (GOLD analysis project Ga0187808, IMG submission 132427) | Wetland sediment microbial communities from Neuse River Estuary, North Carolina, USA - ASW_3 | ecosystem: Environmental > Aquatic > Freshwater > Wetlands > Sediment | place: USA: North...
CTGTCGGCGGACGCCGCGTGGGCACGCGGCGCCATGTTCAGCCGGCTGCCGCGCGCGGCGCTGCCGCCGGGGGCGCTGGTCGTGGCGTTCAGCCCGCTGCTCGACCAGCGGTTCGTCGAGACACTGCGTGACATGCGCGAGCGCGGCTTCTCGCTCATCGTGGTGGACGTGCTGAACGCCGAGCCACCGAATAAGTTCTCGTTCGCGGGCAAGTCGGCCCGCCGCATCTGGCAGATGGAACAGCATTCGATCCGCTTTTCGCTGCGCGAGCTAGGCGTCCCCGTCGTGCACTGGGACGGTGTCGCGCCGCTGGATCTGCCGCTGGCCCCGTACGCCCGGCGGCCCCTGGTAGTGCGCCGATGACGACGCCGACGGCTCCCCCAGGCACGGTCGCGGCCGCCGTCGCGCCGCGGCTCGCCGCCATCGCGCTCGGCGTGGCCTGCGTGGCGTGGACCGCGACCTCGCTGCCGCCCGGCGGTTGGTCCCGCTTCGCGCTGACGGTGTCGATCATCGCGGTGACCGGCGGGGCGTTGCGACTGGCCGTGGCCGACCTGCCGCAGCCGGAAAACGACTACTTCCAGCCCCCGCCGATCCGGGCCTGGCTAGGGTTCCTCGCGTTTCTTCGCGCGCTGCCCTGGGAGGAGATCGCGCTGGTCGCGCTGCTGTGGCTGGACGTGCTGCACCCGGCGAGGCCGTGGCCCACGGCGGCGCTCGGCGCGGGCCTGACCGCCTACCTACTCGCGGTGCACATCGCGGAGTCGGGGGTGTCGGGCGGCTTGCTGCTGCGCCGTCAGGCGAAGGTGCTGACCGCCGGCGCCTGCCTGCTCGCGCTCGGCGCGGGCTTCGCGACGCTGCCCGCCATCGGCGGCGGCGCCGCCGCGCTGCTGCGGGTGCTCGCGGCCGCCGCGGTGGTCGCCGCCGCGGTCCTCGTATTTCCGGCCTAGCAGCTAACCGGCGACTAACCCCAGGCGCCGTGGTGAGGATGTCCCGTATCAGTGTGTCGATGGGGCTGGAGGAGCTCGCGGTGTCGTAGTTCTCCAGGCGGATGGCCACCCAGCCGAGGTCCGGGTAGGTGTCTAGGTCCGCGGAGATGCCAGGACCGCCTCCGTTGTGCCAGACGATTCGCTGGTCGTTCAGGACCGTCTCGCCAAGGCCGTAGCAGTAGAAGTCGGCGTTGGCGCCGCTGTCGGCGACAGATGCCGGCAGTGGCGCCTTCGCGCTGGTGGCGATCCCGGTGAATGAAGGGTCGAGCAGCCGTCGCTGCCAGAGCGCGCTGGCGAACCTGAGCATGTCCGGGGCCGTTGACCAGCCGCCCCCGTCCGGGCCGCCGATGAAGGGGGCGTACGCGGACTCCAGGAAGTCGTAGCGCGGACCGGAGCCGTTCTGCTCCTGGGTGGCGTAGGGGTGGGCAACGTTTGCGTTGCTGAGGAGTTCCGGCTTGGTGTAGAAGCCGGTGCTGGTCATGCCGGCGGGGCCGAAGATGCTGCCCCGCACGTAGTCGTAGTAGCTCTGACCGGATACCTGGGCGACGATCGCGCCGAGGGTGAAGAACCCCGAGTTGCTGTAGCTCCACTGGGTACCGGGCTGGAACAGCAGCGGCTGCTGGGCGATCACGGCCAGGATGGCGGTCCACTCATCGACGGCGCTCGTGAAGCCGCCAAGCTCGCTTTGCAACCCGCGATCGGTGATGTAGTCGCCCATGCCCGAGGTGTGGGTGAGCAACTGGTGGATGGTGACGGTGTCCGCTACTTGCGCGGGGAAGCCCGGCAGGTACATGCCCAGGGTGTCATCGAAGCCGAGCTTTCCCTGCTGGGCGAGCTGCGTCACGGCCACGCCCGTAAACGCCTTGGTCACGGACGCGAGGGCGAAGACGGTAGCGGGGCCGTTCGGTATCGAGAGCTGCTTGTTCGCTAGCCCGTAGGACCGGGCCAGCACTGGTTCGGACTGGCGGGCGAGGAGCACCGTACCGGAGAACAGGTCCTGTGCCGCTTGCTGGCTGATCAGCTGGTCAACGGCGCCGCCCGGGCGCAGGCCCGGCGGGATCTTTCCTGGTGCTCGCCTGACCGTCGCGGCCGTGGCGGGACCGGACAGCGCGCCTGAGGCGATCAACGGTGCCGCGCCGAACAGGCCAAGCACCAGCCGGCGGCCCAGCGCGCCGTGGGAGGACGGGTGTCTTGTCATCATGGCCCGTACGATGCCCGCCCGGTGGTTTCAGCGCGGTGACAGACACCTTAGTCAGCCCAGCTGGCCTACGTGCCGGATGATGTCCTGCGCCGGGCCGTCCATGGTGAGCTGGATGTCGTCGACGACGGCACCGTCGCAGAGCCGGATCAGCCGTTCGGATCTGGCGGCGATCTGCGGGTCGTGGGAGGCCAGGACGATTGTCATCTGGTGGTCCGCGCGCAGCCGGGTGAGCAGGTCGAGGATGTCGGTGGCGGTGGCCGAGTCGAGATTGCCGGTCGGCTCGTCGGCGAGCAGCAGGGCCGGAGTGTTGATCAGGGCGCGGGCGATGGCGATGCGCTGCTGTTCGCCGCCGGACATGCGTGAGGGCAGTGAGCGCTCGCGTCCGGCCAGGCCCACCGCGGCCAGCAGCTGCCTGGCCCGCTCGCGCTTGTCCCAGCTGGTGCGATACGGCAGTACCGGAGCGATCACGTTGTCCAGGGCGGTAAGCCCTGGCAGCAGGTTGTATCGCTGGAAGACGAAGCCGACGCCGCGCCGGTAGTCGGCCTGGGCGGCGCCGCGGAGCCTGGTTACGTCGGTGCCGTTGACGATGATCGCGCCGGAGTCGGGTCGTTCGATCGCGCCGATCAGGTGCAGCAGGGTGGACTTGCCGGACCCGGAGGTGCCGGTGAGCGCGACGAACGCGCCGGCCTCGATGGTGAGCGTGATGTTGTCCGCGGCGGTGACCCGCGTGCTGGTACGGGTGCGACTGCCGTAGCGTTTGCTGACGCCGCGCAGCTCGAGGGCGCTAGAGCCGGGGATGGTGGCGGTCATGTCGGTTCGTTACTCCTCGGCTAGCAGGTGGGCGGCCGGCAGGCGGCGCAGCAGCGCCGCGGGCAGCAGGGCGGCCGCAGCGGTGACGACGATCCCGGCCACCGCGGCGAGGGCCGCGACGGCCAGCAGCCGGGCGGGCAGCTGCCCGGCGAACCAGGCCGCGGCCCCGAGCCCGAGCCCGGCCCCGGTCAGCGAGCCGATGATGCCGATGATCGCGCCCTCGGTGATTACCAGCCGGGCCAGCGTGGTGTCGCGCCAGCCGAAGCTGCGGATGGCGGCCAGCTCGGCGGCGCGTTCTGTGATGTTCAAGAACACGACGTCCGCGACGGCGAGCACGCCGAGGGCGACCGTGGCCCCGGCCGCGACGTAGTCCACGCTCCTGACCTGGACGTCGACAGCGTCGCCGAGCAGTGACCCGACGACCACCCCGCGGAAGGCGAACGTGACCGCGGTCAGCAGCGTCAGCGCGGCGATGCCCACCGCCAGGCTGACCACCCCGATCAGCGTCCGGCCGGGAGTGCGGGCCACGTTGAGCGCCGCCATCCCGGTGACCCCGGCGGGCTGGTGCGCGCGGCGGGTCGCGAGCACCGGCGGCCGGACCGAGCTGACCGGGTCGGCCCGGGCCGCCAGCCAGGCTGGCGCCAGGCCGCCCACGACGGCGACCGCCACCGCGACGGGAACGGCCAGCAGCGCCCGTCCCGGCGAGACGCTCAGGCCCAGCCCGGCCGACACCGGCACGGCGAGCGCCGCGGCCAGCAGCCCGGCGACAAGCCCGATCCCGGCCAGCTCCCCCAGCACGGTCGAGAACAGCCGCGACCGGCGCCAGCCGACCGCCGCCAGCACCCCAAGCTCGCGCCGCCGACCGCGCACCGCCGCGGTGGCGGCGTTGACGACAAACAGCACGCACACCACCAGGATCAGGATGAAAAGCGCCACGCTCGTCTTATCCACCGCGTTCAGTATCGCTACCGCGACGTTCTCTTTCACCCAGTCCTCGGTCAGCGTCAGCGGCGGCTGCCCGAACTTGCCCGCGGGCACGTCGACGGTCACCGGCGACGGCGAAGAGCCGGCCACGATGTCGACATCCAGGCCGGTGCGCTGCTCGATCTGCTGCGCGACCGCATCGATGCGTGCCCGCGACAGCACATCCGCCCCGGTCACGCCCGCGACCCTGACCCGGATCACGCTGATCGGATCGGCGGTCGGCACGCCGGTGTAGTAATGGCCGCTCTCCAGCTCCGGCAGCGCCGACAACGTGGTGATCAGGTTCACCGGCTGGCTGACCAGGCCACCCAGGTTCTGGCTGGGCAGCAGGTCGGCGCCGTGCAGTGCCTGGCGGGTGGCCGCCGTCGCCGGCGCCGCGGCTACCGGCTGGTAGTCGCCAAGCGGCACCTGCGACAGGGGGTCAAACGCCTTGATCCTGGCTGGATCGAAGACACCCGCGATGGTGATCAGGGAAAGGGTGAAGGGCTGGGACGGCGTGGGCCGCGAGCGCGCCGTCGCATGCGAGGTCACGGTCCGGTACTGGCTGTCCTCATCGTCCATGGCGACCCGGAAATTGCTGCCGGTGGACCAGACCGACGGAGGATTGACCGCCTGGCGCGGCACCAGCGCCCCGGCCGTGGTGCGCTGGTAGTCCACCGGGCCGACGGACCACAACCCGCTCACGGCATTGCCGGTGGTGGACCCGCTCGGCGTTGTTACGCTGACGGTCGGCCCGACCCCCTTGAGCACGGCGTTGTAGGCCTGCTGGGCCGTGGTGCGCACGGTGGTCACCGTGCGGCCGGGCGCCGAGGCCTGCGCGCTCTTCCAGCTAGCGTTCATGGTGGGTGTCGCGGCCGGTGTCGCGAGCTGCTGGAGGGTGGTCTGCGCGTACTCGTTCATGCCGCTGGCGGAGGAGACCAGTACCGGAACCTGCGTGGCGTTGCCGTCATCGTTCTCGGTCAGGTACCGGCCGGAGACAAGCGCCCCGTTCAGCCCGTCCAGCTCCGCCTCAGCCCGCGGGTCGATGGCCGCGATCAGCACCGGGATCGTCCAGGTGATGAAGTAGCCAGCCGCGTTGGAGCTCAGCCCCACGTCGTACTGGTTCACCCGGGACCAGCACAGTGCGTAGGACTGCGCGGCGACGCCGAATGGGTTGATTCCCGGTGACAGGCCGTAGCTCTGCAGCGTGGGGCATCCCACGGCGGTAGGGCCGGTCAGGGCGTTGCCCTTCGAATCGACCCCGATCGGCTGTGGCGTCACGTACAGGTATCCCGGCGGCTGCGTGATGCGGGTGGCGCCGTTGTCGCTGACCCAGGTGGTGGAGATCCGGTAGAGCTGGCGGCTCGACTTGGCCAGCGCGGCGGCGGGAATCGGCACGAATATGGCGGCCTGGAGCTGCGCGTAGCCGGCCATCGCTATCGGCGCGGCGACCTGGACCCCGGGGATCTGCTGGACCTTGTGGTACTGCGCCATCGTGATCCCGCCGTAGATGCCCGACAGGAAGTCCGGCTGCACCGTGCCGGTCAGGTTCTCCACCGCGGTCCTGGCCCCGCTCGGCCGGACCAGGATGTCGTAGGCGGGCGAGAAGTTCGCCGACACCGCGCCGACCGTGCGCAGCTGAGCGGTCTGCGACGCCGCGGTGAGCACGGTGAACGCGGTCGCCGCGACCAGCACTCCAGCGATCAGCGCCAGCGTGCGGGCCAGCCGGAACCGCACCTGAGACCAGGCCAGCCTGCCCATCACCGCACCTTTCATTTGTCTCCCCGGGGCTGGCGCCGACCGGGGGCTGGGACTATGCTCACTCCTTACATAGCGACAATGCAAGAACGCCACCTAGATCGTTACCTAGCGGCAAGGTAAGGTTCATGCCCCTGCACCACGCGGTCCTGGCGCTGCTAGCGGCCAAGCCAGCCCACGGCTACGAGCTGAAAACCAGCTTCGAGCAAGCGGTCGGCGACCAATGGGGCGGGCTGAACATCGGGCACCTGTACCAGATCCTCGACCGGCTCTCCCGGGACGGCCTGATCGACTCCGAGCGCCAGCCGCAGCAGGTCAAGCCCGACCGGGTCGTGCACCGCCTCACCCCGGCCGGCCGCGCCGAACTCGACCGCTGGCTAGCCGAGCCCGCCATCCCCGCCCGCGGCTACCGCGATGACTTCTTCCTCAAGGTCATGGCCGCCGCCCGCTCTGGCGACCCCGCGACGCTCACCGCCGTGCTCGGTCGCCAGCGCACCCACCTGCTCCGTCAACTGCACGCGCTGGCCGACGCCCGCGCCGCCACCAGCACCACGTCGGTCGAGGCATTGCTCATCACCGCGGCCGAACTGCATGCCCGCGCCGACCTCGGCGTCGTCGACGCCGCGGAGAAAGCGCTCACGGCTGGCCCCGCTTCGGCCGTCAGCGAGCAGTCATCGGCAGGCTTGGCACCACCACGGACCGCGGCTGGCTAGCCTCGCGCCATCGGGATCGAGAACGGCCATAGCGACGCGGGTCGGCTCGACGCCGAGCTCGTTGACAGCGAGCTGCGCGGCATCGAGCCGACCCCACCCCGCGCCGGTGAAGACGAGCGTGTCCCCGGCCAATCCGCTCCGCGCGGCGCCCCCCTCGACCGTCGCCCGGAAAGCGGCCTGGCACTTGCCGACGTCAACGGACATAAACCAAGGTAGCCATCACAGAGGTTCTCAGCCCGACCCGCGTCCAGCTCGTCGACCCCTTCCATAGTCCACCACGCGTAGTAATCTGCCATGCAGGGTTAATGGACGAAACATGTACGGTTTCGGGCTGAAAGGAGCCGGAGCGTGGCCAGTCCGGCTTCCGAGGCTTTCGGCGACAAGCTGGAGAGACTTCGGAAAGAGAGGTTTCTTTCGCGCCAGGCGCTCGCAAACGCCTCCGGAGTCCCCTACGCAACGATCAGGGACCTGGAGCACGGGAAAACGCGGGCCCCCCGGTTGTCGACCATCAAGAACCTCGCCGACGCGCTGGAACTGCGCGACTCGGAGAGATCGGAATTCCTGACTTCAGCGGGGGAACGCGCCAGGCAATACCCGCGCAAGCCCGGTACCGAGACACGACAGGGCGCCGAAGAACCAGATGACGAGGCCGGCGCCCGCGAGCCGGTGGCCCGCACGCTGCCGCGTGACATCGGCTCCTTTGTGGGCCGGGAAACGGAGCTGAGCAAACTGCTCGACGCCGCCGACGACGTGGCGCTCGCGAGGGGCATCGGGGGCCTGTTCGCCATCGAGGGGATGGGGGGCATCGGGAAAACGACGCTCGCGGTGCACGCCGCATACAGGATCTTGGAAGAGTTCCCGGCCGAGTTCCCTGACGGGCATATCTTCCTCGACCTGCGCGGATACTCGCAGGGATTGCCCGCGCTAACCGCGCATCAGGCGCTGCGGGCGCTGCTGCTCATGCTGAACGTGTCCAACGACAAAATCCCGGACGACCGCGCGCTTCGCGAACAGCTCTATCGCAGCACGGTGGCCGACAAGAGCGCGCTGATCATCTTGGACAACGCGTATGACGCCGCGCAGGTTAAACCGCTGCTCGCGGGCACCGCCAAGTGCGTGGTCATCGTGACAAGCAGGGCGAACCTCCGGAGCCTGGACGACGCGAAGGTGCTGTCACTGAGCACGCTCTCCGCGGCCGACGCTATCGACTTGTTCTGCTCCGTCGCCGCGCGTGAGCGTGGCGCACCGGGCGGGCCGGACCTCGCGGCGGAGATCGTCAAGCTCTGCGGTTACCTGCCGCTGGGGATTCGCATCGTGGCGGCGCGACTGAGCCGCCGCCCCGCCCTGGACATGGCGAACGTCCTCGCCGAGCTGCGCCACGAGCACAACCGCCTCGCGGACCTGCGGGACGAGGAACGCAGCGTGACGGCCGTCTTCGAGTCGTCCCTCAGCCACCTGGCGAACTCACAGGAGCAGAGGCTGTTCAGGCAGCTCGCGCTGATACCCGGGCCCGATTTCGACGCCTACGCCGCGGCGAGCCTGTCCGGCGGCGGCTACCGCGCGACCAAGCTCGCGCTGGAAACGCTGCTCGACCACAACCTGCTCGTCCAGCGCACCGCGAACCGTTATGAGTTCCACGATCTGGTCCGGGTCTTCGCGCGCGGCCTCAGGGCCCCCGGCCAGGATCGGGCGATTGACAACCTGCTGAACTTCTACCTGTACTCCGCGCAGCTCGCCGATCAGACGTTCGAACGGGGACTGCCGCGCGCCGACAGCGCAACGGCCGGCGCGGCCGGCGCTGTCGGCACCGTCGGCGCGCGGGGCGGCCTCAGCAAGCCCGCCGCGGTGCCAGAGCTGCGGACGTCCGCGCAGGCTCAGGCGTGGCTGTCCGCGGAGGTGACGAACCTGGGCGCGGCCGCCCGCTTCGCCGCCCGCAAGGGACGCCCGCGAATCACGATCGGCCTGTCTGCCGCGCTTTCTGACTTCCTGCGGGCCTGCGGCCCCTGGGCCCAGGCCCTTGATCTGCACCGGGCCGCCTTGAAGGCCGCCATTGACGCCCACGACCGGCCCAGCCAAGCCGACGCGTACCGGAGCATCGGCGGTGTGCAATCGCGAATCGGTGACATTCCGCAGTCCAAGCAGATGCAGGGCAGGGCGCTGGCTACCTACCGGGAGCTGGGCGACCAGCGTGGGGCGGCCCGGGTTCTCATCGAGCTTGGCATCGCCCAGCGAGTAGCCGGTGACGCCGAATGCCTCGCGGGGTTCACCGAGGCGCTAGACATCTACAGGGAGCTGGGCGACCTGCGCGGCCAGGCCGCCGCGCTGACCGAGCTGGGCAGCCTGCGGTGGCAGATCGGGCCGATTCCCGAGGCGGAACGGAACCTGATCGAAGCGCTGCGCATCTACCGCGAACTCGGCAACCGCCAGGGCGAGACGGCGGCGCTGCTCTACCTCGGCAACGTCCAACTGGCCGCGGGCGCGCTCGCCGCCGCCATCGAATCCCTGCACGAGGCCGAGACCATTGGCGCGGAGCTCGGGCAGCCCGTGCTCGTCGCCAACAGCTTGCTGTACAGGGGCGACGTCCAGCGAGCGGCGGGCCTGCTCGACGAGGCGAAGGATTCCATCAGCCGGGCGCACGAGGCCTACACCAGGCTCAGCCATCACCAGGGCATCGCGACTGCCCTCGCCTACCTGGGCGAGACGCTGACGCTGGCCGGCGAGGACGAGGCGGCCGATGAGCACTTCCGGCAAGCGCTCGACGTGTTTGACAAGCTCGGCGATCCGCAAGGCAAGTCAGAAGCGCTGGTCTCCTACGCGGCGCTGGCCCGGGCGGCCGGCGACCCCGAACTGGCCCGCGCGAGGTACGCGGAGGGTCTGCGGCTGGCGGAAATGGCCTCGTCGGCCAGGGACAAGGCCGACGCGCTCGCCGGGCTCGCCGCGGTGGATGAAGAACTCGGCGTGAACGACAAGGCGATCAACGGCTACCACGAGGCTCTGGCCATCTACCAGACCATGGAGGCCACCCCGGACGTGACCCGCGTGCAGCAAGCCCTCGACCATCTCGCGGGGAGCGGCCGCTTACGCCTGACTGGGCACAAGCGGGATAGAAATCCCCCAGAAAAGGGGATTTCTATCCCGCTTAATCGCCGGGGGCGGGTTTTAGGGGATCAGGACGATCTTGCCGCGGACGTGGCCGGTTGCTAGGCGGCGGTACGCGTCCTGGACCCGGTCCAGCGGGTAGGTGGCGGCGATCGGGACCTCGAGGTCGCCGCTGGCGATCAGCCCGGCGAGCTCGGCCAGCGTCGGCGCGCTGGCTCCGACCGCGTTGCCCTCCGCCTTGACGCCGTACTTCTCCACGGCGTCGAAGCGGACGATCGTGTCCACGCGGGCCGGCTCGACGCCGAGCTCGCCCAGGGCGAGCTCTACGTAGTCGCCGCCGTGGGTGTCGATGAACGCGTCGACCTTCGGCGCCGCCTTGCGAATCCTGTCGGCCACGCCCTCGCCGTAGCTGACCGGGATCACGCCGTGCGATTCGAGCCACGCGTGGTTGGCCTCGCCCGCCAGGCCGATCACCGTCGCGCCGGCTCGCCTCCCGAGCTGAACGGCGACCGAGCCGACCCCGCCGGCCGCGCCGGAGACCACGAGGGTGTCCCCCGCGCCCGCGCCGACCGCCCGCACGGCCGCCGAGGCGGTGAACCCAGCGACGGCGAGCGCCCCCGCCACCTCCCACGGCACTCGCGCCGGCTTGGGCACCAGGTTGGCGGCGTCGACCACGGCGTACTGCGCCTGGCTCGACCGCGTGTCGACCCAGCCGATCACCTCGTCGCCGACCGCCACGCCGGTCACGCCCTCGCCAACTTGCTCGATGACGCCGGCCAGGTCGCTGCCCTCCCCCGACGGGAACGTGGCGGGCCAGCGGGAATGCAGCAATCCCTCCCTGATCTTCGCCTCGCCTGGGTTGAGGCCGGCCGCCTGCACTTTGACGATGACCTGGCCGGGACCGGGGACGGGCCGCGGCACCTCGGCCACGTGCAGGACGTCCACCCCGCCGTACTCGTCGAACCGTACCGCCTTCATCTCGCGCCTCCGTTTGGCTTCGCTCCTTTGACGCTCAGCGCCAACCCCCGGCCACTTCAACTTATGCCCCGGCCGACGCCGTGACGCCAACGCCCGCACCGTTCGCCCGGCGATAATGCTGGCATGGACAGCACCGGGGTCGCCTGGAGCACCGACGTAGGGCAGGCCGACTGGATCGCCCCGCGGCTTTCGCCCTGGGAGGGCGACTACCGCATCACCATCCACATCCCGGCGGGGTTCGAGGCCTACGCGCGGGTGCTGCACCCGGTCGAGGTTCCTGACGACGGCGGCCGCCTGATCCGCTGGGCTGAGGTGGCCGCGTGGAGCGGGCGGCCGCTGCGGGCCGACTCGCAGTTCCATTCGATCGCGCTGCCGCCGACCGATCCCGGCGGGCCGCGCCCGTTCGACGGGCAGGGCCCCAGGGAAGGCAGCCTCTGGACGCAAGACGCCACGGTCCTCGCCGCGATCGCGCGCGGCTGGACGTCCACGCCCGACGATTGCTGGTTCTGCGTGTGGGACGGCTTCGGCTGGGGCGGGGTCAGCGTGTCCGCGGTCTTCACCCACGACGGAGAGCCGCCGGAGTTCGTCGAGGAGCCGCGCCGGGACCCGGTGCCCGCCGCCGTGCGCGACGGCCCCCGGGTGCGCCTGCCGAACCGCGAGTACCTGCTGTACCGGGGCCCGGCCGAGGACGTCGTGATCTCCGCCGATCTGGCCGGCCACGCGCCGAGCCTGTGGTGGCCCGACGACCACGCCTGGTGCGTGGCCACCGACGTCGACCTGCCATGGACCTACGTCGGCGGCCCGCGCGGCCTTATCGACGCCATCCTGGCCGACCCGCGGATCGAGGCACTGCCGGCCTCGCCCGGCGATCCGGTCAGCCGCGTGGAGGACTGGGTGGAAGCCTGGGTGGACGAGCTCGCCGACGATCTGCTGGCGCGCGGCGAGGCCTCGCTGACCACGTGCCGCGGGTCGGTCGGGGCATCGCTGCGACGACCCCGGGGCCCCGGCCGGCTGCGCAAGGGAGAGCTGAACACCCACGTCACGGGCACAGCCGGCTACAGCTCCACCGGCGGCGCCACCCTCACCAGCGGCCGCGACCTGCGAGAACAGCTCACCTTCTACCTGACGTTCGAGGTGCTCAGCCTTGCCGGGATGTGACGCGCCACCCGGTTACGAAACGGGTCGCGACGGGTGGAAGATGGGGCTGAGTGACATAAGAGGCCGCGAGTAGAGCGGGAGGCTGGCATGCCGGAGATCGTCCGGGCTGCCCTCGTCCAGCAGGCGTGGACTGGGGACAAGGATTCGATGACCGCCGCCGCGGTCGCCCACATCGCCACGGCGGCAAGCGCCGGGGCGCAGGTCGTGTGCCTGCAAGAGCTGTTCTACGGGCCGTACTTCTGCCAGGTGCAGGACGCCGACTACTACTCCTATACCGAGGCGATCCCCGACGGGCCGACGACCAGGGTCATGCAGGACCTCGCCCGCCAGCACAACATCGTGATCATCGCGCCGATGTACGAAGAAGAGCAGCCCGGCCTGTACTACAACACCGCGGCGGTCATCGACGCCGACGGCAGCTACCTGGGCAAGTACAGGAAGAACCACATCCCGCAGGTCAAGGGGTTCTGGGAGAAGTTCTACTTCCGGCCGGGCAACCTCGGCTACCCGGTGTTCGACACCGCCGTCGGGCGGATCGGCGTCTACATCTGCTACGACAGGCACTTCCCCGAAGGCTGGCGGGCGCTCGGCCTGGCCGGCGCGCGGATCGTGTTCAACCCGTCCGCGACCAGCCGGGGACTGTCCTCCTACCTGTGGCAGCTCGAGCAGCCGGCCGCCGCGGTGGCCAACGAGTACTACATCGGCGCGATCAACCGGGTCGGCGTCGAGCCGCTCGGCGACAACGACTTCTACGGCCAGTCCTACTTCGTGGACCCGCGCGGCCAGCTCGTTGACGGAGCGGCGTCCGACTCCGCGGACGAGGTCGTGGTCCGCGACCTGAACATGGACAAGCTAACCGAGGTCAGGGACCTGTGGCAGTTCTACAGGGACCGCCGCCCCGACTCCTACGAAAGCCTGGTGCGACCATGAGCTTGCTTATCACCGGCGGCACCGTGGTGACCGCGGAAGGCACGCTTGAGGCCGACGTGCTCGTCGCGGGCGAGAAGATCGAGGCCGTCATCGCGCGCGAACAGAACACGATCGATCTCGGCCGGGCCGACCAGGTCATCGACGCCACGAACAGGTACGTGATCCCGGGCGGGATCGACGCGCACACGCACATGGAGATGCCGTTCGGCGGAACGTTCTCTTCTGACACCTTCGAGACGGGAACGAAGGCGGCCGCGTGGGGCGGTACGACGACGATCATCGACTTCGCGATGCAGGCCAAGGGCACCAGCCTGCTCGCCACCCTGGACAAGTGGCATGAGAAGGCCGACGGCAACTGCGCGATCGACTACGGCTTCCACATGATCGTCTCCGACGTCAACGAGACCTCGCTCAAGGAGATGGACACCTGCGTCGGCGCGGGCGTGACCAGCTTCAAGATGTTCATGGCCTATCCCGGCGTGTTCTACGCGACCGACGGGGAGATCCTGCTCGCCATGCAGCAGGCCAGGCGGTCCGGCGCGACGATCATGATGCACGCGGAGAACGGGATCGCGATCGACCAGCTCGTCGCCCAGGCACTGGCCGCGGGCCACACCGACCCGGTGTACCACGGGCTCACCAGGCCGCCCGAGCTCGAGGGTGAGGCGACGCACCGCGCGATCGTCCTGGCCCAGGTCGCGGGGTGTCCGCTGTACATCGTCCACCTATCCGCCGCCCAGGCGCTCGAGGCGGTGGCGCAGGCGCGCGACGACGGCCAGAACGTGTTCGCTGAGACCTGCCCGCAGTATCTCTACCTGTCTCTGGACGACCTGGCGCGACCGAATTTCGAGGGCGCCAAGTTCGTCTGCTCGCCGCCGCCGCGGACCCCGGAGCACTCCAGCGCCCTGTGGCGTGGCCTGCGCACTAACAATCTGTCGGTGGTATCGACCGACCACTGTCCGTTCTGCTTCAAAGAACAGAAAGAGCTCGGGCGGGGAGATTTCGCAAAGATCCCCAACGGGATCCCTGGCGTGGAGCACCGGATGGACCTGCTGCATCAGGGGGTTGTGGCCGGGGAGATCACGCTGCCGCGGTGGGTGGAGGTGTGCTCTACGACGCCGGCCCGGATGTTCGGGCTGTACCCGAGGAAGGGGGCGATCGTGGCCGGAGCCGACGCGGACATCGTGGTCTACGACCCGGCCGCGCGGCAGACGCTGTCGGTCGCCACGGCCCACATGAACGTGGACTACTCCGCCTACGAGGGGATGGAGATCACGGGCAAGGTGGTGTCCACGATCTCCCGCGGTCAGGTCGTCATGGCGAACGGGGAGTTCAGGGGCTCCGCGGGGCACGGCAGATTCCTGTCCAGGGAGCTCAATCAATATCTCCTCTGAACGGAGCAGACTGACTGCCGTTTGAACCTGACTCGGGAGGGGACTGATGGAGTTCGGGGTGGTGCTGCAGCCGAATCCGCCCGCGAGCGGCGTGGTGGCGATGATGAAGCTCGCCGAGGCCGCCGGGTTCGGCTATGGGTGGACGTTCGACTCACACGTGCTGTGGCAGGAGACGTTCGTCATCTACCCGCGGATCCTGGCCGAGACGTCCACGCTGATCGTCGGGCCGATGGTGACCAACCCGGGAACGCGCGACTGGTCGGTCATCGCGTCGATGTTCGCGACGCTGAACGCCGAGTACGGTAACCGGACGATCTGCGGGATCGGGCGCGGCGATTCGGCGCGGCGGTACATCGGCCAGCCGCCGGTCACCTTGCAGCACCTGTCGTCCGCGATGACGGTGATCAAGGGGCTCGCCGAAGGACGCGAGGTCATCCACCACGGTCAGCCGCTGCGCATCCCGTGGGTGCAGGACGGGTCGCTGCCGCTCTGGATGGCCGGCTACGGGCCGAAGGCGCTCCAACTCGTCGGCGAGCAGGCGGACGGGTTCATCCTGCAGACCGCCGACCCCGACATCGCGCGCTGGACGTTCGGGTCGGTGCGGTCGGCGGCGGTTGACGCCGGGCGAGACCCGTCGTCGATCACGATGTGCGTCGCGGCGCCCGCCTACGTGGGCACGGACCTGGCGCACCAGCGGGAGCAGTTGCGGTGGTTCGGCGGGATGGTGGGGAACCATGTGGCCGATCTGGTGGCCCGGTACGGGGTAGACGGGCCGATTCCGCATGCGCTGACCGATTACATCGAGAGGCGTTCGGGATACGACTACTCGCACCACGGGCAGGCGGGAAACCCGTCGGCGGAGTTCGTGCCCGACGAGATCGTGGACCGGTTCTGCCTGCTCGGCCCGGCGTCGGCGCACATCGCCCGGCTGCGCGAACTGGCCGAGATCGGCGCGGACCAGTTCGCGCTGTACCTGATGCACGACGACGAGGAGAACACCCTCGAGGCCTACGGCGACGAGATCATCCCCGCGCTTGGGTGAGCTGAGCGCTGCGGTGAGCTGAGCGCTTCGCTGGCGGGCTGGCGCGGCGTATCGTCGCGAGCATGAGGGTGCAGGAAATGCGCAAGCTTGTGCGGCTGCGTTCAGTGGAGCTTGACGCCACGCGGCGCCGGCTCGCCTCGTGCCACGACGTGGCCGACCTGCGGCGAGTGGCGAAGCGGCGGATACCGCGGCCCGTCTTCGACTACGTCGACGGGGCGGCCGACGAGGAAGTGGCCGTGGCGGGGAACACGGCGGCGTTCCGGCAGTGGCGGTTCTTGCCGCGGGTGCTGGCCGACGTCGCCGCCATCGACACGTCCGGTTTGGTGCTTGGTTCGCCCATTCCAGTGCCGCTCGCGCTCGGGCCGACCGGGTACACCCGGATGATGCACCCGGACGGGGAGATCGGGGTGGCGCGGTCGGCGATACGGCACGGGCTGCCGTACGCGCTGTCCACGATGGCGACGACCGGCATCGAGGAGCTTGCCGCCGGCGTGGCCGGGGTTGATCTTGCCGTGGGCGGCGCGCCTGGTAGCGGCGCACCTGGTAGCGGCGCGCCTGGTAGCGGCGCGGCCGACCTGTGGTTCCAGCTCTACATCCTCAAGGACCGCGCGCGAGCCGCCGACCTGGTGAGCCGCGCCGCCGACAGCGGCTACCGGGTGCTCGTCGTCACCGTCGACACCGTGGTGGCCGGGAACCGGCTGCGCGACCAGCGCAACGGGCTTTCCATACCGCCCGAGCTCAGCGTGCGCACCGTCGCGTCCGTGGCGGGCAAGCCGGGCTACTGGCTGCGCCTGCTGTCCGGCCCGGCGCTCGACTACGCCAACTTCGCCGGGCTGCCGCCGACGACGATCATTAAGAGCGCCGACTTCTTCGACCCAGGCATCAACTGGGACGACATCGCCGACCTGCGGTCCCGCTGGCCCGGCAAGCTGATCATCAAGGGACCGGTCGGACCCGCCGACGCCCGGCGTGCGGTCGAACTCGGCGTGGACGGCATCCAGCTATCGAACCACGGCGGCCGGCAACTGGACCGCTGCGTCGCCCCGGCCGACCTCATCGCGCCGGTCAGGGAGGCCATCGGGCCGTCGGTCACTCTGCTCGTGGACTCGGGGATCAGGCACGGCGCCGACGTGGTCGTGGCGCTCGCCCTCGGCGCGGACGCGGGCGTGCTCGGGCGTGCCCACCTCTACGGGCTGATGGCGGGCGGCGAGGCCGGCGTGGACCGCGCGCTTGACCTGCTGACCGGGCAGTTCATTTCGACGATGCGACTGCTCGGCGTCACCTCGGCCGCCGACCTGCGCAAGCGCGGCCGCGAGCTCATCACGCTGGGACCGCGATGATCTCCTCGGGGCAACTGCTCGGCTTCGTCATCGTCTCGGTCGTGCTGATCGTCGTGCCAGGACCTGGGGTGCTTTTCGTGGTGGGCCGGGCGCTCGCACACGGCCGGCGAACCGCGCTCGCGACCGCGGCCGGGCATGCCTCGGGCAACTACGCGGTGGCGGCCTGTGTCGCCTTCGGGCTCGGCACCCTGCTCGAGCGCTCGGCCCAGGCGTTTGTCGTGATCAAGCTGGCCGGGGCGGCGTACCTGGTCTGGCTGGGGATCCATGCGATCAGGCGGCGCGGTTCGCTGGCCGACGCGATGTCGACGGCGGCGGCACCGCGAGCCGGATGGCGCGCGCTGCGGGACGGGTTCACGGTGGGGGTGACGAATCCGAAGTCACTCATCTTGTTCGGCGCCATCTTGCCGCAGTTCGTCAACCGGGGCGCGGGCCATGTTCCCGCGCAGATGCTGCTGCTCGCGCTCGTGTCGGTATCGATCGGGGCTGTCACCGACAGTGCGTGGGGCCTGGCCGCGTCCGGTGTGCGCGCCTGGTTCGCCAAGTCACCGCGCCGGTACGCCGTCGTCGGAGGCGCCGGCGGCCTGGCCATGATCGGCGTCGGCGTGACGGTAGCGCTAACCGGCCGCAAGGACTAAGCGTACGGGCGGCCCGGGGCCGGGTCAGGCGCGGGCGGCGCGCGGCCCGGGGCACGGCCCGGGCCGCGCCCGGTCGCGGGTACCTGCCGCTCGCGGACCCGGACCCGGACCCGCGGGCCTCACCGTTCCCACCGACCTCAGGCCTACCCGGTCGCGTACGCCCGTGCCTGCGTAGACCGCATGATCGAACCTTGTGCTGAATACTTGTCCGGCTGGAGCCGGACAAGTATTCAGCACAAGCGAAACCGCAGCCGAAGTGGCTCGGCACGCGTTGAGGACGGCGCTGGAGTGACTCGTGATCCGGCGACTGGAGGCGGAACGGTTTGCGTGGAAGATCCTCCGTCCCCCAGGACGGAGGATCTTCCACGTTGTCGGCTCAGCGGGGCGGGAGGGGTGGGCGGCGCTTGGGGGGGCCGGTTGAGACGTCCGGGCGCGGAGCGGGGGGAAGTTCGGCCAGGAGTTCCAGGGCCCGGTCGACGGCGACCTCGAGCTGAGGGTCGCGGCCGGCGGCCCAGTCGTCGGGGGTGATCAGGACCTCCTCGTCCGGGTCGACGCCGTGGTTCTCCACGCCCCAGCCGAACTCGCTGAACCAGAACGCGTATCGGGGGACGGTGATCCGCGTCCCGTCGACCAGGCTATGGCCGCCGCCGTCGATGCCGACCACGCCGCCCCAGGTACGCGCGCCGATCACCGGGCCGAGGCGAAGCGAGCGGATCGCGCCGGTGACGATGTCGCCGTCGGACCCGGCGAACTCGTCGGCGATCGCGACGATCGGGCCGCGCGGCGCCTCTTCCGGATAGCTGTACGGACGCAGCCAGCGCGGTGACGCCCAGGCGATGATCCGGCGGGCGAGCTTCTCCACGATGAGCTGGGACGTGTGGCCGCCGCGGTTGCCGCGGACGTCCACGACCAGCGCGTCGCGGCCCATTTCCGCGCGCAGGTCGCGGTGCAGGTGCGCCCAGCCCTCCCCCATCATGTCGGGGACGTGCAGGTAGCCGATCCGCCCGTCGGAACGGGCGCGGACGAACTGCCGACGGTCCGCGACCCAGTCCTGGTACCGCAGCCGCCGCTCGTTATGCAACGGCACGACCACGACGCGCCGGGTTAGGGGCGCCGCGGGGTCGGCGGGGGCGGGGTCCGCGGGGGTCGGGTCCGCGGGGGCGGGGTTGCCGGGCGCGGTGTCGGCGGGGGCGGGGTCCGCGGGGAGGGGGTCTGTGGCTGGGCGGATTGTTAGTTCTACTGGTTTGCCGGCCGTGCCGGCTAGGAGGGGCCACGGGCCGTGGACTGGGTCGACGGGGCGGCCGTCTACCTCGAGGATCTCGTCGCCGGGGCGGACGGCTACGCCCGGGGCCGCGAGCGGAGAGCGGGCCCGGGGGTCGGAGGACTCGCCTGGCAGCACCCGCTCCACCAGCCACTGACCGTCAGGGGAACGGGCTACGTCGGCGCCGAGCTGCGCCGCGGCGCCGTCGCGCGCCGCGGACGACCGGGCCGCGAAGGCCCCGGAGGGGTAGACGTAGGCGTGCGAGGTGCCAAGTTCCGCGAACACCTCCCAGAGCAGGTCGGCGAACTCGGCCGACGTGCCGATCCGCGACAGCAGGAACCGGTAGCTGTCGAGGATCCCGTCCCAGTCGACGTCCGACATCCCCGGGGTCCAGAAGTCCCGGCGCACCAGCCGGCCGGCGTCGGCGTAGGCGTGCGCCCACAGCGCGGCCGGGTCGGCGAGGAACCGCGCTCGCGACAGGTCGACCGGTATGACGTCGTCCGATGAGCCGTTGTCGACCTTGCGGTCCGCGGGAACGACTCGCAGCTCAGAACCGTCCCGCAGCACTAGCCGCGAGCCGTCGCCGCTGACCGCGTACCAGTTGACCTCGCCGGCCAGCGTGGTCACCTCGCGCTTGCGCAGGTCGAAGCGCTCGAGCGCGGGCCGCGGGCGGTCCTCGTCCAGGTCGGCCGTGCCCTCGCCGAGAATCCCTGACAGCCGGGAGCGCAGCCAGACCAGGCCGCCCTTGACGGCGGCCAGGCCGTAGTACCGCGCCTCGTCCACCGGGACGCTGACCACACGGGAGGCGATGCCGTCGGTGTCGACGGTAACCGCGGTCCGTTCTGGAGAAGAATCTTTGGAATTGTCCCCGCCGTTCGCCGGCCGTCCGCCGGGCCGCGGACCGAACGGGGACAGCGTGTCCGCCGCGAGCGGGACCAGGTACGGCCGGCTGCCGAACGGGAACGACAGGTCGAACGAATGCGCGTCGTAGATCGGGTCGAACGTGCGCCGGGACAGGAACGCCAGGTACAGGCCGTCAGCGGTGAACGCCGGGTCGCTGTCGGCGAACCGCCCGTCGGTGACGTCGACCGTGAAGTGGTCGGCGACCCGGGCCATCCTGATCCGGCTCAGCGGCCGCGGCCCCGGCTGCGACCAGGCCAGCCACGCCGAGTCCGGCGACCAGGACATGTCGAAGAGGTCGCCGTCGTCGCCCGCCGCCAGTTCGGTGACTTGCCCGGACTCGATGTCGACGAGCAGCAGCCTGCCGTCATGCGATCCGGCCGCCACCGTAGCCCCGTCAGGGGAAGGTGCCAGCCTGGTCACGTCGCCCAGTTCACCCCCGGCGATCCGAACGGGTCCCCGCTGCTCCCCTGACACGACCGCTATCTCAAGCGCGTCGGCGCCGTCGGCGTCGGTCACCCAGACCACCTTCCCCGTCGTGCCGAGGATGCAGGGCAACCGGGCATGGGCGCCGGCGTCCACGGACAGGGCGCGCGCCGGCCCGTCGGCGTGCGTCAGCCAGTGCACGGTGCCGCGGACCGTGATCACGCTCGCCTGGCCGGTCTCGTCGCAGTCCAGGTCGCTCAGGTTGTCGCCCGCGGTGATCAGCTTCGGGACGCGGACCGCCGACGGCGAGCTGAGCTCGATGTCTAGCTTGCGCGGCGCCTGGCTGTCGAGGCTGTCCAGGATCCAGATGTCACCGGCCACGTGGTAGACGATCCGCGTGCCGTCCGTGGCCGGGTTGCGGGCGTAGAAGCCGTCGTGGTCGGTGAGGCGGCGCAGGCCGGTGCCGTCAATCGCGCACGAGTAGATGTTGCCGGTGCCCTCGTGGTCGGCGAAGAAGACAAGCCGGTCACCGAGCAGCATCGGGGCGGCGAACTGCCCGTCCAGGTGGCTGAGGACCCGCGTGAAGAGCGGGTCTTCCCCGCTGGCGACCCACAGCCGGCCCGCCGTCCCGCCCCGGTAGCGCTTCCAGTAGGCGGGCTCACCCGCCATCCGCCCGGTCAGCAGCGCCGTGGCTGTCTCGGCGATGGCGAGGTCGTTGACCTGGCCGAACGGCAGCCGGCGCGGAGGCGCGCCGAGCGGCACCGCGTAGGCCCAGCTGTGCTGGTTGCCCGGCTGACCCGCGGCGGAGACCGCGAGAACCTCCCCGTCCCTGGTCCAGCCGACCGACCGGGTGCGCGGGTCGCCCCAGTACGTGCGGCGTGTCGCGGCGCCGCCATCGGTGGCCGCGGTGTAGATCTCGGGTCCGCCCTCCCGCGAGCCTGTCCAGGCGATCGCCGTGCCGTCCGGCGAGAACCGCGGGTGGCTCGCCTGGCCGCCGTTGGACGTCAGCCGCCACGCACGGCCGCCGGCGACGGGGACGAGCCAGACATCGTCTTCGGCGACGAAGGTGAGGAGATCACCGTGAATATGCGGGAAACGGAGGTAACCAGGTGATGTCACGCGGATCATCTTATGGGGACTGGCTGACGGCCCAGTGCCAGCTCACAGCCAGCCGCGTTCCTCCGCCAGGCGCAGCGCCTCGGTGCGGTTGCGGGCGCCGCTCTTCTGGATGCAGGCGGACAGGTAGTTGCGGACCGTGCCTTCCGACAGGTAGAGCGCGGCGGCGATCTCGGCGAGCGCGGCGCCGTCCCGGCTGGCCGCCAGCACGTCCCGCTCGCGGGGGGTGAGCGGGCTGGCGCCCTCGCTCAGCGCGGCGGCCGCGAGGTCCGGGTCGATGACCTTCTGACCGTCCCTGACCTGGCGGCAGCCGTGTCAGCAGCCGGGCGGCGAGCTCGGACTTGAGGGTGATCATCGACAGCGACTGCCCGGTCAGGTCGTGCATGTCGCGGGCCAGCCGCAGCCGCTCCTCGTTCGCCGCGAGCCCGGCGACCTCTTCACGCGCCTGGCGCAGTTCGTTCATCAGCGAGATCTGCCTGCGCAGGCCGATCATGGCTAGGCCGACCACGACGGTCGGCAGCAGGTTGAGCAGGAAGTCGGTCCGGTCGACGTGCCCGGTCAGGGAGAAGATCACGTAGCATACGCCGCACCCGATGACGGCCCGAACCGCCCAGCGGCGGTCAGGAACGAGCAGGCCGGCCGCGGAGGACACGAAGATCCACAGCGTGCTGGCCCCGCTGCCGCCGTAGATCACGCAGCCCGCCACGGCCAGCGCGGCCATCACACCGAGCCCGGCCAGCGCGCGTTCCGGGGGATGCGGCCAGCTCGGCACGTAGATCAGGTAAACGGCGCAGAACACCACGACGATCCCGAGTCCGCCGCCGATATGCCGATATACAGCGCGCTGTGGTGGTGCTCGAACAGGCCGGCGACCGGCTGGATCAGGTAAAGGAGCCAGACCGCGGTGACAGCGTGCCGAGGACACGCGCGGCCCTGCTGCTGTCAGCAGGGCCGAAGCGCTTGTCGGTCAGGGGATCGGGCATGACCCGTGCTTCTTTCAGACCGTCTCCGCCGTTGCCCGCACCGAGGCCCAGGCGAGCGCGCTGAAGATCGCCAGCCACGCGACCATGCCGACGATCAGCCACGGCGATACCGAGGTGCCCGGATTGATCACGTCGGTGGCTATCTTGATCGCCTCGCCGGTGGGCGTCCAGGAGGCGATGTTCTTCAGCACCCCGCCCAGCGGGAAGAAGATCCCGCCGAGGATGAGGAACAGGAAGTAGACAAGCATCGCGATCGGCTGCGCCTGGTCGGGCTGGTACCGGTAGCCAATGGCCACGGCGAGCGCCGTGAAAAGTATCGCGCCGAGCCAGACGACGGCCGCGATCGAGATCCACTGCCCGGCCGACAGGTGCACGCCGCCGTAGAACCGGCCGAGCAGCAGCACGATGATGACCGACGGCACGGTGATCGCCATGGCTGCGGCGAGCTTGCCGATCACGTAGGAGTTCGGCGGCAGTGGGGTGAGCCGGAGCTGGCGGATCCAGCCATCCTTGCGCTCCTGCGAGATGCGGATCGCGTTGCCCATCAGCGCGCCGCTGAACGAGCCGAACGTCGCCATGGCGACCATGTAGTAAGCGGCGAAGTCGACGCCGTAGACGGTCGTCTTGGTGCTCTTGCCGATCGCCAGGTAAAGCACGATCGGGATCGCCAGCGTGGTCATCATGTAGCGCCGGTTGCGGCGCAGCCGGATGATCTCGGTCCGCGCCAGCAGCATTGTGCCGTTCATGTCTGTCATGCCTCCTGTCGCTGGACGCTGGTGGGGACGGGGTCGTTGGCGCGGTCGTCTTCGGCGGTGATGGCGAGGAACGCTTGCTCCAGGCCCAGGCTGCCGACTTCGAGTTCGCGCGGCCGGTACCCGGCGTCGATCAGCGCGTACAGCGTGGCGTCAGAGTCGGACGACTGGATCTGCACCACGTCGCCGCGCATGTCCACGCTGACGATGCCGGGCAGCCCGAGCAGGAACGGCTCGTTCACGTTGTCAAGGCGGAAGCTCATGTGCTTGGCCCCGGCGCGCGCCTTGATCTCCGCCGGGGTGCCGTCCGCCAGCAGCCGGCCCCGGTTGATCACCAGGATCCGGTCCGCCGCCTGGTCGGCCTCTTCCAGGTAGTGGGTGGCGAACAGCAGCGTCTTGCCCTCCGCCACCTCTTCCTTCATGCTCGCCCAGAACCGGCGCCTGGTCTCCACGTCCATCGCCGTGGTCGGCTCGTCCAGCACGACCAGGTCGCATTCGCCGGCGATCGCCAAGGCGAACCTGACCCGCTGC
>Ga0187808_10000058_pt1 | contig 22871 bp, 21 predicted proteins | sample NC_wetland_sal_i_5_FD_132427 | JGI IMG/M metagenome (GOLD analysis project Ga0187808, IMG submission 132427) | Wetland sediment microbial communities from Neuse River Estuary, North Carolina, USA - ASW_3 | ecosystem: Environmental > Aquatic > Freshwater > Wetlands > Sediment | place: USA: North...
ACCACCTCGTGCAGCGCCTCCATCGTCTCCTCGATCGGCGTCTGGTAGTCCCACCGGTGGATCTGGTACAGGTCCACGTAGTCCGTGCCGAGGCGGTGCAGGGACGCGTCGATCGCGGCCAGCACGTGCTTGCGGGACAGGCCCCGGTCGTTGGGCCCGGTTCCCATCGGGAAGTAGACCTTGGTGGCCAGCACGTAGTCCTCGCGGCGGTCGAAGAGCCTGGCCAGCAGGCGGCCGGTGATCTGCTCGCTCACGCCGCCGGAGTAGGTGTCGGCGGTGTCGAAGAAGGTGACGCCGCCGTCGATGGCCGCCTTGACGATCAGCTCGGCCGCGGCCTCGTCCAGATGCCAGGCGCGTTCGGCCTGACTACCGTAGCTCATCATGCCCAGGCAGATCCGGGATACCTTCAGCCCGGCCGATCCCAGCCGTACGTATTCCACGCTGCTTCCTCTCCTGTTGATGCATCGCGACACCGAGTACTACAAGCGTGATACCCGTGGCGTCCTGGACGGTAGGGACTTGGTGCAGCACGATCGCGCCAATGACATTGACTCTCCCGTTACGGGAGAGTTGACGATCACGTCATCACCGGAGAGGTGGGCCTTATGTCATGAGCGTCCTGGTATCGATCGGCGATTTCTCCCGCATGACGCACCTGTCCATCAAGGCGCTGCGCTTCTACCACGATCAGGGGCTGCTCGAGCCAGCCCGTATCGATCCGGACAGCGGCTACCGCTTCTACGAGCCGGCCCAGGTCCCCGTGGCCCAGGTCATCCGCCGGTTCCGCGACCTGGAGATGCCGCTGGACCAGGTGAAAGCGGTCCTGCAGGCCCCCGACCTGGAGACCAGGACCAAGGAGATCATCTCGCACCTGACCGCCATGGAAGCCAAGCTGGCCGAGATGCAGATGAGCGTGGCCAGCCTGCGGGCGCTGCTCGAGGGACCGCCGGACCGGCCGACCGTGGAGTTCCGGTCGATCCCGGCCACGCCGGTGCTGGCCGTCCGGGAGACAGTGACCGCCGAGGAGTCCTTCGCCTGGGGCGCCGGGGCCTTCGAGGAGGTCTACGGCCAGATCGCCCGGGCCGGCTTGTCACCCGCCGGGCCGGGCGGGGCACTGTTCCCGGCCGGCTTCTTCGAGCTGGAGCAGGCCGAACTGACCGCGTTTGTGCCCGTGCCCGAGGTTCCCCCGGTGGACGGGCGGATCCAGGCGCTGACCATCCCTGCGGTGGAGGCGGCGGTGATGCTCCATACCGGGCCGATCGGAGACATCGACCAGACCTACGGCAGGCTGGGCACCGTGGTCGCCGAACGGGCGATCGGGGTGGACGGGCCCATTCGCGAGTACTACCTCGTGCCGTTCGACGAGCCCGACCCGCCGGGCGGCCACCGGACCGAGATCTGCTGGCCGGTCTTCCACACGGCCGCGGCGGGACCGGCTTGACTCTCCTGTTACAGGAGCCAGCAGGCTCGGAAGCATGACGACAACGACAACTGCTACCCGTTCCGTCCAGTCCGAGCCCAGCCCGTCGCTTCCCGACCGGCTCCTGCATAACCGCTGGTCGGCCCTGACCGTGCTGATGTTCGGGACGTTCATGTTCGTCCTGGACTTCTTCATCGTGAACGTGGCGCTGCCGTCCATTCAGCAAGGCCTGCGAGCGGGGGAGAGCGCCATCGAGTGGGTCGTGGCCGGCTACACGATCTCCGCCGCCGTCCTGCTCGTCACCGGCGGACGGCTCGGTGACCAGTTCGGCCGCCGCCGGGTGTTCGCCCTGGGGATGGCGATCTTCGTCGCCACCTCCGCCGCGTGCGCGCTGGCGCCCGATCCGGCCGTGCTGGTCGCGGCCCGGGTGGTCCAGGGTGTCGGAGCCGCGCTGATGGCGCCCAACATCCTGTCCATCCTCGGGGTGGTCTACACCGGACCGGCCCGGGTCCGGGCGATCAGCATCTACGGGATGGTGATGGGGCTGGCGGCCACCTCGGGCCAGCTCATCGGCGGGATCCTCATCCGCGCCGACGTGGCCGGGCTGGGCTGGCGGACGATCTTCTGGATCAACGTGCCCCTCGGCGTAGCCGCCCTGCTCGCCGCCCCGCGCCTGGTCCCCGAATCCCGCGACCAGCACGGGTCCCGGCTGGACCTGACCGGGGTGACCCTGATCACCGCCTGCCTGATCGCGATCGTGCTGCCGCTGGTCGAGGGGCGGCAGGCGGGCTGGCCGGCCTGGACCTGGGCGGCGCTCGCCGCCGCCGTGCCGCTCGCCATCGCGTTCGCCGTCCACCAGCGGCGCAAGGCCGACCGCGGCGGCGTGCCGCTGCTCAACCCGCGGGTCTTCGCCTCCTGGCCGCTGCGCGCCGGGCTGCTCACCCAGACGGCGTTCTGGTGCCAGCAGGCGGCCTCGTACCTGGTGCTCGGTCTGTACCTGCAGCAGGGACGGGGCCTGTCGCCGCTGGCGGCGGGCGGGGTGTTCACCTTCCTGGCGGTCGGCTACCTCATCACCTCGTTCCGGGCGCCGGCGCTGGTCATGCGCTTCGGGCGCACGGTGATCGCCGCCGGGGCCGTGACGGCCGCCCTCGGTGACGCCGCCCTGTACCTGGCCACGGCGCACGCCGGCAGCGGATCGGTGGCCTGGCTGTTTCCCGGGTTGCTGCTGCTCGGAGCGGGACAGGGGCTGTGCATCACCCCGCTGACGACCACGGTGCTCAGCCACGCCGACCCGGCGACCGCCGGATCGGTGGCCGGGGCGCTGTCCACGGCCCAGCAGGTCGGTAACTCCGTCGGCGTCGCCGTCACCGGCGTGCTGTTCTTCGGCGCGCTCAGCCACGGGTACAACCTGGCCTTCGAGCGCAGCGCGCTCCAGATGGGCGCCCTGCTGCTGGTGGTGGCCGCCCTGACCCGGCTGATGCCGGGACGTCAGCGGACGGCGTGAACCCGTCTAACCCGGCCGGAACATGCCGTGCAGGGTGGCGATGCCTGGACCGGTGGAGCGCACGTCGAGCACGGGGGCTCCGGCGACCGTCTCCACCGCCCAGGCCGCCCACGAGCAGCAATTGTTCTCCACGGCGACGAGCCTGCGCAGTTCTTCCTCGGCCCCGGGCCGGCCCGCGACTGGCTGGAATGTGCCGCACGGTGTGAATGCCCGAGCCTGGACCAGTGCCCGCTGTTCGATGACCCGGCCCAGCTGCCCGGCCGCGATGACGCTGATACGAACAGCCCCCGGCCGGGAAGGAGGCAGTCATGACGCTGATGTGGACCAAGGAGGCCTCACCGCGCTGGGACGCCGACAAGCAGCGCCTGTTCGGCCCGGCTGAGCTGGCGGCGGTCGGGCTGGCCCCGCCCGCGCCCGGGCAACCGGTGGCCGACGAATGGGGGCGCGTCACCGACGGCCACGACGTGGCCGGCTACGGCTGGCTGGACACCGAATGGGGCGACGCGCGGATCACCTTCTTCGTCGTGCCGGGCCGTCGCGGACAGGGCGTCGGCCAGTTCATCCTGGAGCACCTCGAGGCCGAGGCCGCCGCGCGCGGACTGAACTACATCTACAACATCGTGCCCGAGACCCATCCCGACGGGCCGTGGATCAAGAACTGGCTGTCGATGCACGGCTTCCGTGAGGTGTCCCGCGGGCAGTTGCGCCGTCAGGTGGAAGCCAAACCGGCACGAGCGCGGGCTCAAGCGAGCGATCCACCACGCTGAGCAGGTCCGTGTCCGGGCGCGGGCAGCCCGGCCCGTTCGGCCAAAATATGCCGCTCGTGGTCCGCATTTGCTTACGGCGGGAGGTGAACCGTCTCGGCCGTCCGCTCGTGGACTAAGTCGGGACCACGGGGCGGAGTAATGGTGCCTGCCCCGCACGGAAATGTCAGCCGAAGGGGAAGGCGCGGCCTTCCGGAAGGGGAGCACGGTGCGGCCTGATCACTATGCCAAAATCCTGACTGCCATGATCGGCCTGGGCCTGGCGGCCACGGCCTGTTCATCGACATCCACCTCAAGTTCCGCGAGTGCGACTACCCCGAGCGCGACGCCCACGTCGTCGGCGCAGCCCGTCGCGTTCCTGGGCCGGCTGCACGGCCTGACCCAGGTCGCCTCGACGGTTCCGGCCAACGGCGACGTGAACCCGTACGGGGTCGCGGTCGTCCCGGCCTCCGAGGGCCGGCTGACGGCCGGCGACATCCTGGTCAGCAACTTCAACGACAAGGCCAACGTACAGGGCACCGGGACCACTCTGGTCCAGGTTTCCCCGGCCGGCAAGACCAGCGTGTTCGCCAACATCTCCGCCCTGCCGGCCGGCCAGGCCTGTCCCGGAGGCATCGGCCTGAACACCGCACTGGCCATCCTGCCCGGCGGCTGGGTGGTCGTGGGCAGCCTGCCGACCAGTCACGGCGGCGTGCTGCCCGCCCTGAACCCCGCTGGCTGCCTCATCGTCCTGAACGACCAGGGGAGCGTGGCCGAGACCATCACGAATCCCGACATCGTCGGCCCCTGGGATATGACCGTGAAGTCGAGCGCGACGTCGGCCGAGTTGTTCGTGTCCAACGCCCTGGGCGGCAACACCAGCACGCAGAACGGCGAGCCGGTGACCGGGAACTGCACCGTGGTGCGGCTGGACCTGGCCCTCAGCCCCACGTCGCCGCCGCAGCTCACCGGCAGCACCGTGGTCGGGACCAACTTCCCGTGGCGCGCGAACAAGGCGGCGCTCATCCTCGCGCCGACCGGCATGGCCCTGGGCGCCAACGAGACGCTGTACGTGGACGACACGCTGACCAACTCGGTATCGGCCATTCCCCAGGCGCTCACTCGCACCAGCGCAATTACCGCCGTCGCCGGAACCCTGTCGACAGGTGGCGCGCTGAACGCTCCACTCGGCATGACCATAGCGCCCAACGGTGACCTGGTCGTGGTCAACGGCAACAACGGCAACGCGGTCGAGATCACCCCGGCCGGTAAGCAGCTCGCCACCAGGACGCTGATCAAGAACGGCGCCGGGGACCTGTTCGGCATCATCACCACGCAGACCGGCCTCATCATCGCGAACGACGGGACGAACGCGCTGGACCAGGTCAACATGTGAGCGCGGGTCAGCCCGACCGAGGCGCCGTTTCCCCGACGCGGCCGACTGAGAGGTGGGCGGCGACCGCGGCACAGGACCGGAGCGTGTCCAACAGGTAGGCCGTGTTCTGCGCGTCCGGCCAGGACGACATCTTGACCACGACGGTGCGGGCGGCCCGGTCGGCGTAGATCAGCTGGCCGTGAATGCCGAGGCAGACCAGGACCGGCCCGCCCGAACCGGGGATGACCCAGAACTGGTTCCGGTACCAGCCGCCGGGCAGGACGTATTCGTTGTCGGTTCGCTCGAAGGCCTCGCGAACCCCTGACTCGGGTTGGCGGACGTCGGCCAGCCATGCCTCCGGGACGACGGCCCGGCCCTGCGCCACGCCGTCGTCGACCAGCATCTGCCCGAATCTGGCCAGGTCACGGGCCGTGGCCGAGATCCCGCCGTCGGGGATAGCCGTGCCGAGCGGGTCGCAGGTGATCTCGGCGTCGCGCTCAGCCCCGATCGGCTGCCAGATGAGAGCGGAGATGAGATCGGCCACCCGGAGGCCGCTGACCCGCTCGCAGGCCCAGCCGAGCATGTCGCTGTCGGCCGACCGGTAGCTGAAGTCGCCGCCGTGCGGCCCCGCGCCACCCAGGGTGGCCAGGTACGGGTAGGTGCCGGCCGGATCGCCGGGCTGCGCCGGACGCCAGCCCATGGAGCGTTCCATGACACGGACTTCAGCGTCCAGAGCGGTGTAGGTCTCGCGGAAGGCGACCCCGGTCCGCATGTCGAGCAGGTCCCGGATCGTGGCGCCCGCGTATCCGGAGTCGCTGACCTCCGGTACGTATGTCGTCACCGGGGCCCGGAGCTCGAGCAGGCCCCGGTCGGCCAGCACCCCGGCCACGCAGCTCAGGATCGACTTCGACACCGACATGATCAGGTGCCTGGTGCCGGCGGTCATGCCCGCGTAGTACCGCTCGGCCACGACCTGCCCGTCGTGCAGGACCACGAACGCGTCGGTGCAGGTGCCGGCCAACACGTCCGCTACCGTCGCCGTGCTGCCGTCGAGCCGGGTGAGCGGGGCGTGACCCAGGTCCAGCGCTGCGGCCGAGGCAGGCAGCGGCGCGGGCGGGCCGGCCGGGATCGGGTGGCTGGGAATGAGCTCGCGCATGTGCCGGAACGCCCAGCGGTGAAACGGGGGATCCTGCCAGTTAGCCAGGGTGACCTGCGATTCCGGCGCCGGGGGGAAGCCGGTCATGAGCTCGGGCACGCCGTCGGGCGAAGCGGCGGGAGTCTGCGGGGTCGTCGGGTCGGCGCCGTCATAGGTCATGGAGCGCACCTTAACCCACCTTCTGCACCAGGAGCTGTGAACTAGGATTCGGCTATGTCGCTGGAGCGGGGTCCGGAGCTTTCTGGCGCGCCGGTCACCGCCTGCAACTGGCAAGACCCGCCCTTTAACCGCTGGGCGTTCTGGCACGTCGGTGACGTCCTGCCCACCTATCAGGTGTCCCGGGGTGACGGGCCGGCCCGCGTCCTGCCCGCCTCGGCCGCGGCCCTGGACCTGCTCGGCGTGGCCGTCACCCGCATCGACGGGTCGGCCGGCACGGCGGGCGAGGTCCTCAACGACACCTTCACCGACGCGTACGCGGTGCTGCAGGACGGTGAGCTGGTCACCGAGTGGTACGGCCCGCTGGGGGCACCGGAACAGCCGCACGCGCTGATGTCGGTGTCGAAGTCGGTAGTGGGCTGCGTGGCCGCCGTGCTCATCGACGGCGGCCAACTCGACCCCCAGGCCTTGGTGGCGACCTACGTTCCCGAACTGGCCGCCAGCGGCTACGCCGACGCCACGGTGCGGCATGTCCTCGACATGCGCAGCGGGGTCAGGTTCCTGGAGGAGTATTCCAACCCGCAGGCGGACATCCGGCGGCTAGATGAGTGGATCGGCTGGGACGGGCCGCCGACCAGCGAGCCCCGCGGGTTGTACCGCTTTCTGGCCACGCTCCAGGCCGAGGCGCCGCACGGGAGCAGGTTCCTGTACCGCTCGGCCGAGTCGGACGTACTGGGCTGGGTGTGCGAGCGCGCGGCCAGGCGGCCCATGGCCGAGCTGATCTCCGCGCTGGTGTGGGTGCCGATAGGCGCCGAGCACGAGGCCCGGCTGCTGCATGACGGGCTGGGCACCGCCGTGCACGACGGAGGCCTGTGCGCCACCGCCCGTGACGTGGCCCGGTTCGGCCAGATGCTGCTGGACGGGGGAGCGGTTCCGGACGGTGCGAGGGGCACCCGCCGGGTCGTCCCACCGCGCTGGCTGCGCGACGGCTGGGCGGTGGACGCCGACGTGCGGAGCGCGTTCGCCGCGTCCCCGGCCGAGGCGGCATTCCCCGGCGGCTGGTACCGCAACCAGCTCTGGTTCCGCCCCGGCGCCCACGGCGACGTGCTGCTCGGCCTGGGCATCCATGGCCAGATGCTGCACGTCAGCCGGCGCACGAACACGGTGTGCGTGAAGTTCTCGAGCTGGCCGCAGGCGCAGAACCCGGCCTATCTGGAGGACACGCTGCGCTCGTTCGACGCGATCGGCGGCGTGCTGGCCGGCCGGGATCCCACCCGGGGACGGCGCCGGCTGGCCGGGGTGGTCTCGGGCCTGAGCCGGCAGGGCGATACCGTCCCGCCCTCGCCGCCGACCGTGATCTGATCTTGCCGGCACGGCCTCGACGGGCGTGCAAGCGGCGCTTAACCTGGCGTTATATGGGACGATGCCGCGGCCCGCGGTTCCCGACGCAAAGGAGGCCGAGTGACTGCTACGTCAGGTCCAGACCAGGCTCGCCGTCACCTCAACGGCATCGCGGAAATCCGCACGTTCTTCCGGACCAACCAGCAGCCGATCTACTTCGTGGGCCCGACCGCCTTCAACCTGCTCGGCATCGACCGCTGGGTGCGGAACTTCCAGTACATCGCCTACTACGACTCCTGGGACGGCCAGCACCCCCGCGTGTTCACGCCCGAGAACCGCCCGTACATCGAGTTCGACTCCAGCGAGCAGATCAACAACTACCTGCTGCGCGACGCCGAGGTCCGCGAGCACCTGCGCCGCCGCGGCGGCGTGCCGATGGTCGCGATGGTGTTCTTCGATGAGGAGACCGAGGAGATCTGCCGGGAGCAGGGATACGACCTGATCCTGCCGCCGGACTCGCTGCGGCGGCGGCTGGACTCGAAGATCGTGACCACCCAGCTCGGGAACGAGGCGGGGGCGCCGTCGGTCCCGAACGTGCTGGGCAAGGCCAGCGTTTACGCCGAGCTGACCGCGCTGGCCTCGGCCGGCGGCCTCGGCACCGACCTGGTGGTGCAGACGCCCTACGGCGACTCGGGCAAGACGACGTTCTTCATCGCCTCCGAAGGGGACTGGGACACGGCCGTGGCTGATCTGGGCGCCCAGGAGCTCAAGGTGATGAAGCGCATCAACAACCAGGCCGCGGCGGTGGAGGCGTGCATCACCCGGCACGGCACGATCGTCGGGCCGTTCATGACCGACCTGACCGGCTACCCGGAGCTCACCCCGTACAAGGGCGGGTGGTGCGGCAACGACCTGTTCCCCGAGGCCCTGTCCGAGGCTGACCGGGCCGTCGCGATCGGCCACGTCCGCAAGCTGGGCGACCGGCTCGCCCGGGAGGGCTACAGGGGCTTCCTCGAGGTCGACGTGCTCGTCGACGTCGACACCGGCGCGGTGTACCTGGGCGAGCTGAACCCCCGGATATCCGGGGTCTCCTCGATGACGAACGTCACGGCCGGTGCGTACGCCGACGTGCCGTTGTTCCTGTTCCACCTGCTGGAGTTCATGGACGTCGACTACACGATCGACGTCGAGGAGATCAACGAGCGCTGGCGGGCGCTGGCGGCCGTGGACGTCTGGTCGCAGCTGATCATGAAGGAGCCGGGCGGTTCGGTCGAGCGGATCCTGGCGGCCCCGCGGACCGGCGCGTGGCGCCTGGCCGACGGCGGCACGCTCACCTTCGAGCACGTCAGCAACGACTGGCACGACATCACCACCGAGGACGAGGCCTTCTTCATGCGGGTCTACGGCCCGGGCGAGTACCGGTTCCACGGCGCCGATCTGGGCATCCTGGTCACCAAGGGCCGGATGCAGACCGCCGAGGGACTCACCGACCGGTGCCGCCACTACATCGAGGGCATCCGGGCCCACTACCAGTCCGAGCCCCTGCCACAGCCGCCTGCGGTCAAACCCGTCGCCTACGTCAAGTAGCCCGCCCCCCGCCGGGGCACGGCCGGTACGGCAACGAGTCACCCGCGGTCCGGGCGGAGCATGTCGCGCAGCGCGGCCATGACGTCCTGCGCGGCGCTCGCCGGGGTGATGTCCGGGTCGGCCAGTGAGAGCGGGATGCCCATCCCGTCCGCGGCGGCGATGGTGAGCACGGCGATCTTGTCCGGGTCGTACTTGCGGCCGAAGGTCCCCCGCTCGACGCCGTGCCGCACCACATCGGCGACCAGCCGCCGCCAGGCGGTGTTGTCGCGCAGCGCGTCGGCCCGCATCTCCGCGTCGCGGATGCCGAAGTGCCAGGACTCGATCCAGAGCCGCCCGCCTTCGGGCGCGTCCGGCTGGTACCCGGTGAGCGACCGGGTGATGATCGCTTCCAATTGCGCCCACGGGTCGCTGATGGCGGCCACGTCCGCCTCCAGCGCGGCGATCTCCGCGCTGGAGGCGTGCCGGAAGGCCGCCACGAGCAGGTCCTCGCGCGAGCCGAAGTAGTACTGCAGGGTGCTCACCGGAACGCCGCTCTGGGCCGCGACGTCGGCGAAGCGGGTGGCATCCGCCCCGCGTTCGGCGATGACCCGGCACGCGGCTTCCAGGACGGTGGTCTTGCGCCGGCCGGCCCGGCGGCCGGGCCCGCGGCCCCCGGCCTGATGGCCGGAGCCGCGGGCGGGCATGGCCGTCGTTCCGGCAGACTCCAGGCCCGCAGAGGTCATGACGACGTGCTCCCTTCGCGCCGCGCCGGCGCCGTGATCCCGTCCGCGAAGTACCGGGGCATGAACCTGGACGTGATGACCATGATGATCACCCCGACGAGCAGCGAGCCGGCGCCAATCAGGAAGATACCGCCTATCCCGTGGAAGCTCGAGTAGCTGCTGGCGGCCGGCCAGTACGACTTGATCGACAGGACGAACGCGCCGAGCAGGGTCAGCCCGCCGACCAGCGGCAGGATGCCTTTGACCAGCAGCGCGCGCACACTGGTCAGCAGGTCGCGGCGGAAGAACCAGACGCAGGCGAACCCGGTGAGCCCGTAGTAGAAGGCGATCAGCAGCCCGACCGAGGCCGCCGAGTCGGCCAGCACGTTCTTGGAGACGGCGGTCAGCAGCACGAAGAACAGTGCCGACACTGTGCCCATGACCAGGGTGGCGACCGTAGGGGTGCGGTAACGAGGGTGCATCCGGGCGAACCAGGCGGGCAGCGCGCGATGCGCGGACATGGCCAGGACGGCGCGCGCGGTCGGCATGATCGTGGTCTGGGCCGACGCGGCGGTCGAGGTCAGCACGCACAGCACGAGCAGCTTGCCCGGCGTGCTGCCCAGCACCGAGGACGCCATGGCGCCGAGCACGTCGGTGCTGTGCGCGGCCAGGAACGCGGGCCCGGCGTAGATCAGGGAGGCGGCGCTGATCACGGCGAAGATCGCGACGAGCATCAGCGTGGCCATGACCGCGGCCCGGCCCGGGGTCCGTGCGGAGTCCTTGGTCTCCTCGTTCACGCTGAGCGCGCAGTCCCAGCCCCAGTAGATGAAGACAGCCAGCAGGAAGGAGTTCGACAGGCTGCCGAAGGACCCGGTCCAAGGGTTCAGCCAGCCGACCGACGGGTGAGCGGCCCCGGCCAGCCCGTGCCCGGTGGCCGCCTTCACCAGCGCGACCACTGCGAAGACAGTCAGTGCGCCCACCTCGATGACCAGCAGCACCTGCTGCAGGCGGGCGGACACCTCGATGCCCCGGTAGCACACCCAGGTGAGCAGGGCGATGAACGCGACGCCCACGGTCGTGACCCAGAAGGTCCCGGCCGCGCCCGCGCCCACCAGCTCGAGGAAATACCGCCCGGCGATCTGGGACAGGCTGGCCATCACGATTATGTCGGCCGCGATGATGCCCCAGCCGCCCATCCAGCCGGTCCGCGGCCCGAAGGCGCGCGCCGTCCAGGTGAAGGTGGTGCCGCAGTCGGGGTCGGCCTTGTTCAGCTCGCGGAACGCGTACGCGATGCACAGCATCGGCAGGAACGAGACGATGAGTGTCCCGGGGCTGTGCACGCCGACGACGGCCACGATGAGGCCGAGCGTGGCGGCCATGCTGTAGGCGGGTGCGGTCGACGAGACGGCGATCACCACGCTGGAGATCAGCCCGATCGCTCCGGCCCGCAGGCCCTTGTCGCGCGGAGCCGAAGCCGGGGCGACGGGCTCCGCGATAGTCAGAGTGGTCATGATCGGTACCGCCTTCCGCCCGGCGCGGGGAGGCCGGGCTCTATCGGTACTGTATCGCCATACCATATTATTGTACAGGTTCTAAATACGGGAATTTGGAGATCTTTTCCGGACGTTGTGTCTGATGACCCGCCAGCATGCTGTGGCAGGCGGCCCCGAGCGAATACCTGGAGAGAGATGCCCCGACGGGTTAGCCCCTACGGCTCCGCCGATGACGCCGAGTCCGTCGCGCTCGCCCGCGGCAGGCCGATGGCCGGAGGGGAGCTGGCCAGCATGATGACGGCACGCGATATCGCCGCCGAGGCGGCCGGGGCCATCCGGGCGCTGAACGAGCTGACCTCGGACGGCGAGCCCTTCGCGGGCCTGGATGACGTCCGCGAGGTCATCGCGAGCCTGAGACGGATGAGTCAGGACCTGCCGCGCCTGTGCGAGCAGCTCGCCCGGATGCTGGTGGCGCAGCGCGAGGACGGGCAGATCATGCCCGGTCCGGGCCAGGACCCTGACTTCTGGGTGGCCGAGGCGGTCGAAGCCCTCGCGGCCGCCGGCCAGGCCGCGGACATGCTGGCCGCGGCACTCGCCCAGGCCGGCAGGACCTCGGCCGAGCTGCGGTCCTCGTCAGCCGGCCGGTTATGCGGGGCCGATCTCGACCGGGATCGCCTTGGTCAGCGTCTGCCCAACCGGAGAGGTGGCGGCCACCTTCCTGTGCAGTTCGGCCACGGCGGCGTCATCCGCGTCGGCATCGAGGTAGACGGTCGCCCTGATGGCGGAGAAGCCCGCGTGGCCGTCGGCCAAGCCGAGGAAGGCATGCAGGTCGATGTCCCCGTCAAGGTCGATGCGCAGATCCCGGATCGCGATGCCCGCCACCGAGGCGTTGGCGGCATAGCCGACCGCGAGACAATTGCCCAGGGCGCCGAGAAGCTGCTCGACTGGGTTCGGCGCGCTATCCGTGCCGCCCATCCCAGCAGGTTCGTCAGAGGAAATCGGCGCGAAGCTGCGGACCGCGGCCTCGCTGCGGAAGGCCCCGGTCCAGTGCACCACGGCGGACCACGTGGTGAGGGCGGCCGAAGGGCGCTGCTTGATCTTATCGACCAGCGCGCCCACGGCACCTAGGTCGACCTGGTTGAGCTGGCCATCGGTGGTCGTCGTCATGCCGCCGCCCTCGGTTCGGATTTTATCTATCGATAAAGTAGGATATACGAGCTCCGGCGCGTCGTCCAGGGTCGTTCTCGGCCCGGAGCCGACCGGGGATGTGGCGTGCCCAGCACAGCGTGCGATTACCGCCCGACAGCACCAACTTGAGCGTCCGGTACTTTAGGCTGCGCCCGCTAGGCGGATCGGCCGGAACGATCACGCCCGGCCCTGGCCCATGTCGATCAGCCGGCCCAGCACCGCCCCGGAACTCACTCGCAGGCCGTCATGCTCGTATTCGCTGGTCACCCACGTGCGCAGGCCGCGGATCGCACGGGCCGTCCGCATCGAGATCTCGCGGTCCACGTACATGTCGTCGTAGTAGACGGCGGCGGCCACCGGCACCTCGTTGGCGGCCAGGCGCGACGGGTCGTACAGCGGCGGCCAGTCGTCGCGCTCGGCGAGCAGGTCGGCGGCCTCGCGCAGCGGCCGCAGCACCGGGTCGGCGTCGATCATCGAGGGGTAGATCATCTCGCCGGTGAACAGCAGGGGAGCGGTCCCCGGGTCCGCGTTCAGGACCGGGCCGGGATCGAACTCGGCGAACTCCGCCCTGATCCGCTGCGCGGACCACCTGGTCGCGCACCCCTGGGCGTAACACGGCTCCTGCATCAGCGCGTACAGCGGCCCGCCGGCGAAGCTGAGCCTGGCCTGTACCGCGTACCGGAACGCGTCGGAGAGCTCGTCGCCGGCGAACGGGTCCTCCAGCAGGTAGTGCAGCTCGTGGCTACCGGTGCTCATGCCGAGCATGAGCCCCAGCGACTGGAACGCCTGCACCGACAGCGGCGCGCCGTCAGGCCGCCGGACGTCGCGGTCGGCCAGGTGCTGGGCGACCAGGGCCGCCTGCGCCATGTCGCCGGGGTACCGCTCGTAGTGCGCGGCGTTCTTGCCGACCACCGTGCGGTAGGTGCGCCGGTAGATGTCGTCGGCGGTCACCGACAGGCCCGGCAGGCCGCCGGTGATAAACGCCTCGCGGAGGCCATTCGGGGCGAAGGACAGATAGGTGACGGTGCAGAACCCGCCGAAGCTCTGCCCGAGCACGCTCCACGGCGCGCCGCCGGTCAGCTCGCGCCTGATCAGCTCGGCGTCGAGCACGATACTGTCCGCGCGGAAGTGCGTCAGGTAGTCGGCCTGGGCCTTGGCCGAGCCCACGGCCGCCAGCGTCTGCCGGGTGGCGGGGGTGGACCGGCCGGTGCCGCGCTGGTCGAGCAGCAGCACCCGGTAGTCGTTCAGCGCCCGATCCAGCCAGGACTCCCGGCCTTGCGGTCGCTGCGCCCCGACTCCCGGTCCGCCCTGCAGGAACAGCAGCCAGGGCAGGTCGGCCTCGGCCTGGTCGGCGGCCACGATCTCGCGGGCGAACACCTCGATCTGCTCACCGTCCGGCCGGCCGTGGTCCAGCGGGACGGCGAAGACGTGATCGGTCAGCACGGTGCCGGGCTGGCGGTATCTCATCACGGTGCCGACCCTACCCGTCGGCGGCCTGCCCCCGGGGGGACTCATCCGCCCGGACCTCCCTGGGAATAGGGTCGGCGCCATGGGACACGGCATCCGCCGGGTGAGCACGGCCGATCGCCGGAAGCGGCTGGCAACCCTGCATCACCTGGCCCCGGGGGAACGGGCCGGGACGGCCGCGGCCGCGGCGGCGGACATCGTCGCCCTGCACGGCACCGATCCCGCGTCGGTCTACCTGGCCGCCCGGGCCCGCACCCGCGAAGTCGACAAAGCGGCAATCGAGCACGCGCTGTACGAGGAGCGTTCGCTGGTACGGATGCTGGGCATGCGCCGGACGGTGTTCGTCGTTCCGGCCGGCCTGGTGCCGGTGATCCAGGCCGCGTGCACCGACCATATCGCCGAGCGCATGCGGCGCCAGCTCGCCCAGGCCATCGAGGCGTCGGGCATCGCCGCCGACGGGGCCAGCTGGCTCAAGGACGTGGGCGAGGCCGCGGTGCGCGCGCTGGCCGCCCGCGGCACCGCGACCGGCGCGGAGCTCGCGCAGGACGAGCCGCGGCTGCGGGCGCAGATCGTCTACGCCACGGACAAGAGCTACGGCGGCCCGGTGAACGTCACCACCCGGCTGCTCACCCTGCTGTCGGCCGAGGGGCTGATCGTGCGCGGCCGCCCGCGCGGCGGATGGACCTCCAGCCAGGTTACCTGGTCCGCCGCCGAGGACCTGGCCCGGCCGCCCGCGGCCGCCGCCCGCGCCGAGCTGACCCGCCGCTGGCTGTCCGCGTTCGGCCCCGCCTTCGTCTCCGACCTGCAATGGTGGACCGGCCTGACGGCTGGGCAGGTCAGGCAGGCGCTGGCCCAGCTGGATGTCACCGAGGTCGATCTGGACGGCTCGCCGGGCGTGATGCTAGCCGCCGACGAGTCCGGCCTGGACGACGCGCCGGCCCTGGAGCCGTGGGCGGGGCTCCTGCCGGCCCTGGATCCCACCGCCATGGGCTGGCGCGAGCGGGCCTGGTACGTGGGCGAGCACACCGTCGCGCTGTTCGACCGGTCCGGGAACATCGGCCCGACGGCCTGGTGGGACGGCCGTATCGTGGGCGGCTGGGCGCAGCGCAAGGACGGCGAGATCGCGGTCCGGCTGCTGGAGGACACCGGGACCGAAGCCGCCGAGGCGATAGCCGCCGAGGCGCAGCGGCTCCGGGAGTGGATCGGGCCCGGCACGACGATCACCCCCCGGTTCCGGACCCCGCTGGAACGCGAGCTGGCCGGCTGAGCCCGCGGTCACGCCCGGCGGCCGGCCGTCACCCCCAGGCGGCGGAACACCGGGACCGCATCCGGCAGCCGGCCCTCGCGCGGGGTGCACTGCCGCGCAATGTGAGCGGCCGCATCGGGCAGGAACGGCGCCAGCTCGGCGCCGAGCGCCACGCAGGCGCCGAACAGCGCGGACAGGACACCGTCCAGCATGCGGCCGGCCGAGGTATCGCCGTCGCGCTCGGCCCGGGCCAGCTCCCACGGCCGGACGCGGTTGATGAAGCGGTTCGCCTCGTCCGCGATCGCCCACACCGCCGCCGTCGCCTGCCGGAAGTCGAACTCCTCCAGCGCCGCAGCAATCAGCCCGGCCGCCTGGCGGCACGCCGCGTCCAGGTCTTCCCCGCCCGCCGGGACCGGCTCGGGCCCGGGCACCCGGCCGTCGCGGTACCGGCCGATCATGGCGATCGCGCGGTTGACCAGGTTGCCCAGGCCGTTGGCCAGCTCGTCATCGGCGCGGGCGATCATCCGCTCCACGGCGAAGTCGGCGTCGCCGACTCGCGGCACCTCACGGAGCAGCCACCAGCGCACCGCGTCGGTACCGTACTCGGCGGTCAGCTCGGCCGGATCGGCGCCGGAACCGGACGATTTGCTGATCTTCCGCCCGCCCGCGGTCAGGTAGTCGTGCACCACGATGTCGGTCGGCAGCGGTTGTCCCGATGACAGCAGCATGGCCGGCCAGTAGACGGCGTGGAACCTGAGCACGCCCTTGCCGAGCAGGTGGACGCGCCGGCCCTCGCTGACCCACCACTGCTGGTATGCGTCATTGCCGGTGCCATAGCCCAGTGCGGTGACGTAGTTGCACAGGGCGTCGAACCATACGTAGATCACCTGGCCGGGGTCACCGGGGACCGGGATGCCCCAGCCGCCGGCGCGTTCAGCGGGCCGCGACACCTAGAAGTCTTCCAGCCCGCCGTCGATGAAGCCGAGCACCTCGTTGCGGCGCCCGGCCGGCTCGATGCGCAGCTCACCGCCGGCGATCGCCGCGCGCAGCCGGTCACCGTAGCGGGACAGCCGGAAGAACCAGTTCTCCTCGGCGACCCGCTGCGGCTCGGTGTCGTGCTCGGGACAGCGTCCGCCGGACAGCTCGGCGGGGGAGCAGAACTGCTCGCAGCCGGTGCAGTACAGGCCCTCGTACCGCTTGCGGCACAGGTCCCCGGACGCGGCGCAGGCCCGCCAGAACCGCTCGACGCCCGGCCGGTGCCGTACGTCACGGCTGGTCCGGATGACGTCGTCGACGGTGAGCGACAGCGCCGGGCCCAGCGCGAGGAACGCCTCCGCATTGCGGTCGACGAACTCCCGCACGCTCTCGCCCGCCGCCTGTGCGGCGAGCACGTTCTTCAGCGAGTTATCGTCGGTCCCGGCCTGGAACCGGACGCGGTCCCCGTGCTGGCGCCGGAACCGGGCCAGCACGTCGGCCTGCACGAGCTCCAGCGCGTGCCCGATGTGCGGGCGGGCGTTCACGTACGGGATGGTGGTGGTGATATAGGTGCGCGGCGCGGTCATCGCAGCCTCCTCCAGTAAGGGGCTCCGAGCGCCGCAAACACATCGAGGCCCCGTCGCAGGGCCTCGGAAACCAACGTCCGGACGCGTCAGCAGCCCCGCGTGCGGGGCATCATCACCTGGCGTCCGTAGCTGTTCACTCCTCCATCATACCGCCCCCGCCCGGACGTCGGCCTGATCGCCCGGTAGGTTGATCCGGGTGCGACTAGGGGTGAATGTGCCGAACTTCGGGCCTGGCACGGATCCGGACGTCCTGCGTCGCTGGGCCCTGACGGTCGAGGGCCTCCACCCGCTCCGGTTCACCGGACGCGGTACCAGGTAGATTCGCGCTCGAGGTCCTAGGAGGCGAGATGGCAGAGGTAACGCTCGCAATCGGCGCTGCCGCGGCGTGCACCGACGGCTTCCCCGGAGAACTGAAGGGCCTGGTGGTGGAGCCCCGGGCCCGCGCGGTCACGCATCTGGTGATCGAGCCCGAGCACGCGCAGGGGCTCGCCCGGCTCGTGCCGCTGGATCATGCCGACGCCACGGCCGAACCGATCAGGCTGCGCTACACCGAGGCGGAGTTCAAGGACCTCGGTCCCGCCGAGGAAACCCTGGCGGAGTTCGTGGCGGGCTACGAGGTACCGGTCCAACTGCTCCCCGCCGGGGAGGGCTGGCGCCCGGCCGACGGCCCGGTCGCGGTCGGCGAGACGATCCCGGAGGTCAGGGAGATGGAAACCATCCCCCTGGTCCCGGAGACCGAGGTCGAGGAGAGCCGCGGCGACCAGGTGCAGGCGACCGACGGCCACCTCGGCCAGTTGCACGGGCTGCGGGTCAACCCGGACAACGGAGCGGTACTCTCTGTGCTCGTCAAACAGCATGGGTGGAGGCACGCGGAACTCGCCATCCCTATCGGCAAGGTGTCGGGTTTCGAGGCGGGCGTCCAGCTCAGCATCACCAAGCAGGAGGCGAAGGACCTGACGCCTTAGTCTTCGCGAAAGACCTTTTCTGCGGAACGGAGCAGCGGTGACAGCACCTGGTCAAGCGGATGCCGGCCCGGCCGGGCCCGCCCCGGAGGACCTGCCGCACCTGCGCCGCTGTGTGGAACTGGCGGCCGAGGCGGTCGATGCCGGGGACTTCCCGTTCGGCTCGGTGCTCGTCGCGGGGGACGGCCGGGTCCTGGCCGAAGACCGCAACCGCGAGAACAGCGCCGGCGACGCGACCCGGCACCCGGAGATCGACCTGGCCCGCTGGGCCGCGGCGCACATGACGGCGGACGAGCGCGCCACGGCGACCGTCTTCACCTCGGGTGAGCACTGCCCGATGTGCTCGGCCGCGCACGCCTGGGTCGGGCTCGGCCGCGTCGTCTACGTGAGCTCGTCCGAGCAGCTGATCGCATGGCTGGCCGAGCTCGGCGTGCCGCCGTTGCCGGTGACCCCGCTGCCCATCAACCAGGTCGCCCCCGGTCTCGTCGTCCAAGGCCCGGTGCCCGGCCTGGACGAGCAGGTCCGCGAGCTGCACCGCCGCTTCCGCACCGGAACGTAGCTGGCCAGCGCGGCTTAAGCCGCTGGCTCGGGCAGCGATCAGGCAGGACGAATCGCGGGTAGAGCTCGTCGCAGTGAAGGCGGGTCATGGCCTGGATTGCGTCACCGTCACCGACGGCAAGATCACCTACAGCCGGTTCGTCGTCGACCGGGCCCCGTTCGAGCGGCCAGCAGGGCCGCAAGCTAGGCCAGGCGGACCGCGTCGCCGGTGCGGATCCGGCCCGGCCTGAGCACCTCGGCGTAGACCCCGGCGCAGGGCTCGGGGTCGAGCGAGTCGAGCGGCTCGACGCGGTTGCGGCGGGCCAGGACCCGCAGCGCATCGGGGTCACGCGGGAGGGCGCCGTGGGCCAGCGTCGGCACGGCGCACCGGGGCGTGCGGGCGATCACGCGCAGGACGAGCTCGTTCCCGACCCGCAGGGTCCGCTCGAGCCAGTCGTTCTCGGCAAAGCCCGGGACGGCGGTGCGGACGACGACGTTGGGCCGGTAGCGTTCCAGGTCGGCGCGGCCTCCTGGGCTCAGCTCGGCGATCCGGTCGAGCGTCGAGGTGGTCAGCAGGTGCAGCGGCGCGAAGTCGACGAAGGTGCCGGGCGGGCCGCCCCCGCCGAGCTCCATGAGTTCGGCCGGGACCTGTGCGTCGACTCCGTCGCGCAGCACGGCCTCGGGGACGGCCCGGTCCAGCACGGCTTCAGGCGGCGGGGTCGCGGTCAGCGTGACAGGCTCATCCAGCAAGTCGGACAGGACCGCGTCAATGTCGGCGTCGTTGCTCCAGACGGTCTTGCCTTCGGGCAGCGTGATGCGGACGGCTCCGTTCGCCGTGCCCTCGTCCGCGGCAGCCGACAGGGTCAGCAGGTCACGCCACAGGCGGGGGAACTTCGCGCTGGCGATCTTGCCCGTGCTGCGGCTGAGCAGGGCCAGCCGCCGGTCGCCGGTCAGGCCGGTGAAGGTCACGTCGCTGGCGGCCATGTCCTCGCCCAGCATCGACTTGACCGGGTACCGGCGCAGTCTGGCCACAGTTCCGAGCATCATGCCATCATCGCAAGTTCGCCATGGAACGGTGACCCGGGCCCGGCAGCACCGCGGCCGTGTCGTAGATACGTTGCAGGAGGCTGATCGACTCCAGCGCGGCCGCGCCGGTCACCGGCGGTTCGCGGCCCGCGGTGACGGCGTCGAGGAAGGCCACGACGCTGGCCTGCACCGACGTCGGCCAGTCGTCCGGCCGGACCGGCACCTCCTGCCACTGACGGTCGCGGAACATCGACAGGGCCGGGCCCGAGCGGTAACCGACGAACAGCGACTCGAGGCCGGCCAGCCGGAGGGTGGCCTCGCTGCCGGTGATCTCGATCTCGTCGTCGAAAGTTCCGGGCGGCCCGTGATGGTTGGCCTCGATGAGGCCCAGGGCGCCGGACTGGAAGACCAGGATGACCACCGCGAAGGTCTCGCCCTGCTGCCGGGGCACATCCAGGACGGCGCGGACCTCGCGCACCGGGCCGAAGAAGTACAGCGCGAGGTAGAGCCGGTGCACGCCGGCGTCGGCCAGGAGACCGCCGCCGGCCAGGTCGGGGGAGTCCCGCCAGCCGCCCCACGTCGGGCCCATGCCCAGGCGCAGCCGGATGAGCACGGGCCGGCCGATGGCGCCGCCCTCGATGAGCCGCTTGGCCTCGGCGTGCGCGGCGTAGAAGACCTGGTTGTGGGATACGCCGAGGGCCACGCCCGCAGCGGCTGCGGCGTCGACGAGCTGCTGGCCTTCCTCGAGGCTGACCGACAGCGGCTTTTCCACCAGGACGTTCTTGTCGGCCCGGATCGCTTCCCGGGCCACGGGGAAATGCAGGTAGTGCGGCAAGCAGATGCTGACCGTGCCCACCTCGGCGTCGGCGATCAGCTCAGCCACCTCTCGGTAGCCGCGCACGCCCTGGGCCTCGAAGGGCGCCAGCAGCTCGGGTGCGGTGTCGGCCACCGCCACCAGGCGTGCGGTACGCGACCGTTGTATCGCGGCCGCGTGGACCTGGCCGATCTCCCCGAGGCCGATCAGCCCGACGGCGACTGGAGCGGGGGAGGGGTCACTGCCCACAGGTGACCGCGGCGACCGCTTCGATCTCGACCAGCTGATCGCGGTAGCCGAGCACGGTCACGCCGAGCAGCGTGCTCGGCGCGTCATGATCGCCGAAGGCGGCCTCGACGACCTCCCAGGCGGCGACGAGATCGGCTTGCTGGGTGGAGGCCACGAAGACGGTCGTCTTGAGCACATCGGCGAGCGTGGCACCGGCGGCCGCCAGGGCCGTACCGAGATTGGCCACGGCCAGGCTGGCCTGCGCCCGGGCGTCGCCGACGCCCACCACCTGGCCGTTGTCGTCCAGCGGGCACGCCCCGGCGGTGAAGATCAGCGAACCGGACGCGGCGATGGACGCATACGCGTAGGGCACCCCGGCGTACAGGCTGTCGCTGCGGATCAGGTTGATCGTCATTGACGCAGTCTGTCAGGAAACCGGCCGGTTATTCTGCGCGCGCCGGCCCGTTATACGGCGGTACCGGAGAAACGGAGGAATGGATGAGCGTATTCGTGCTCGTTCCCGGGGCGGGCGGCGCGGCCTGGTACTGGCATCGTGTCGTCCCTGAGCTGCGGGCCCGCGGCCATGAGGCGGTCGCGGTTGATCTGCCGGGGGCCAACGAGTCGGCCGGGCTGCCGGAATACGCCGACGCGGTAGCCGAGGCGATCGGCGGCCGCCATGATGTCGTCCTGGTGGCGCAGTCGATGGGCGGTTTCACCGCGCCGGTGGTCTGCGCCCGTATCCCGGTCCGCCTGCTGGTCCTGGTCAACGCGATGATCCCGCTGCCCGGCGAGACCCCCGGCGCCTGGTGGGACAACACCGGCTGGGAGCCGGCCCGCATCGCGGCCGCCCGCGCCGGCGGGTATCCCGCCGAGTTCGACCTGGCCACGTACTTCCTGCACGACGTGTCCGCGGAGGTTGTGGCCACGGGGGAGGGGCACAACTTTCCCGAGGCCGATATCGCCTTCGGCCAGCCCTGCGCCATCGAGCGATGGCCGGAGGTGCCCACCCAGGTCCTGGCCGGACGTGACGACCGGTTCTTCCCGCTGGAGTTCCAGCGCCGGATCGCGGGGGAGCGGCTCGGCGCCCCGGTTGACTCGGTCCCCGGCGGGCATCTGGTCGCCTTGTCCCGTCCGGCCGAGCTCACCGACCAGTTGACCCGGTACCTGTAACGTCAGCTGTGCTCCGCTAGCACCGCCTGGACCGCCGCGTTGGTCGCGGCCGCGCTGAGGTCATCGGAGAAGACGCCGCCGGGATAGGGAACGACCCATACGTGGAGCATCTGCGCGGTGTACGTGTCCTGCCAGGTAGCCGGGTTGCAGCTATCCCGAAGCTGGACGCCGAAGCCGGCGATGGTCTGGCGTCCGTTGACGCAGGTGACGAGGTGCGAGTGCCATCGGGTAAGTCCGCCGCCGATCTGCGGGCCGTTCTGCTGATCGCCCATGATGTACATGGCGCCGAGCAGGATCGGGGCGTGGTTCGGCACGTTGATCGCATACACCAGCGACGAGGGGTCCTGCGGGTTGAGGCCCTGGTAGCTGGGGTTGTCGCCGTTGTACAGAAGGTGTTCCTCGCCGTTGGTCTTGAGCACGTACGTATAGCCCGCCGCGAACGCCGCCTGGACGTTCGCGTACCGCTTCAGGCTCACATCCGTCTGTTCGATCAGCTGAGCGGCCGCCTGGACCTGCGCCGCGGTCGGCGGTGCGGTCGAGCCGTACATCTGCATGTCCGGCAGATCATCGGTGGTGCCCATGTCACCCATGCCCGAGGTCAGCGAGCCGGACGAAGACTGGGAGTTGGACGAAGACTGGGAGGACATACCGGCTGCCATGCCCGCGGGTCCCTCCGGTCCCGCCCAGCCGGGCGTCATGACCGCGGTGGTCGCGGCGATCACCGCGACGGGCACCGCGACCAGCGCGGCCACGCGGGCGAAGGCACCACGGCGCGCGACCGGCCGGTCCGCTAGGGACGGTCGCCACAGCAGTGCGGCGCATCCGACGATCAGCAAGAACTCCAGGACGCAGCTCACCACGTCCAGGGCGCCGACCGACTCCGTGTTGTGCAGGTCAGGACCGAACGGGAGGCCGACGGTGCGGGACGCCACGTACACCGCGATGATGACGGCGTTCCCGGCGATGCCCAGCCACAGCCACAGCCGCGACGGCCGCCAGAGCAGGACCGCTGGCCATATCAGCTGGGCCCACGAGATCACCAGGAAGAAGACGCCGTACAGCGTATATTCGACGAAGTGTTCGAACACGACCGCGAAATGAATGGCCGCGGCGCCGACGGAGAGCGCCGCCAGGGCACCTAGGATGTACGGCCGGACAGTGGCCGGCCCGGTGCGGACTTCCTTGCTCGCGAGGA